>Ga0206958_1159_pt1 | contig 19094 bp, 11 predicted proteins | sample Alteio_BWOrgHeat_33_FD_152968 | JGI IMG/M metagenome (GOLD analysis project Ga0206958, IMG submission 152968) | Enriched cells from forest soil in Barre Woods Harvard Forest LTER site, Petersham, Massachusetts, United States -... | ecosystem: Environmental > Terrestrial > Soil > Temperate forest >... | reverse complement strand
GAGCCTCGTGGGCGTTGCGAGCCACACGATGGAAGCGGCTAAACCAAGCCCATTCGGTCAACCTCAGCCACTGGGCAGGGACATACTGATCCTGCCAGAGGTCGTCTTTGAGACGTATGGCGCTGACGTCGCAACGACGCTCAAGCCGGTTTTTGATTCGGTGTGGAACGCAGCCGGGAAGGTGGAATCGCCGTTCTACGAGGGAAATGAGTGGAAGGGGATGACGAAATTCAACCCAAACCTTCTGCCTTGGTAAAAGGGATGTTCCGCAAAACGGAGAGATACGAATGGCGACGCCCCCGCTGTCAAGGCCGCGGTGTGTTCTAGGCCAGACTGCGATTATGCTGACTTGAGGGCTTTGCTCAGATCGTCGTGCTCAAAGGCAGGCGACATATCTTCGACTTCGCTTGCCGTGATCCCGAGTTTTTTTGCGACGGAGCGCCAAGCCGAGACCGCTTTTCCTACTTCGGCGGCGATTTTGCGAGCTTCCTTTGTGTCCAGTCCAAAGTGGTCCGAAACGGCCAAAGCGGAATCGAGCGATGCTGTTCTATCCCCCAAATCAATTGAGAGAGAAAGGACGCGCGGGCCCGCGATGGGGTTCAGGTCATACGCGGGAGAAAGCCGCCAGCCGTTATTTCCGGCATACAGAAACCCGTGATTGCGGAGGTGGTCGTCGGTGTTGGAAATGAGGACATTCAGTACGATCCTTCGCCAAAGCTGTTTGAGATCCTCGATGGGCGCAGCGCCGTGCTGACGGATCGCGTCGGCCAACTCCAGGTAACTGTGTTCCTCATTGTCATTCGCGGTGAGCATACTCATGGCCGAGAGGAACGGAAGACGAATCTTTCCTTGCCGATCGAATCGAACTAAAAGAAGAACGGGCTTGTCCGCGACCAATTCGAGACGCCACTCCGAGACAGGCACGCCGGCTTTTGCCGCGAGGCTGAGTGCGACTGCTTCCCAAAGGGTGGCGCTGGTCGTGTCGTTTCCGCGCGGGAATTTTGCAATTGCCAATCGGCCTTTCCGATCTTCGACAGAAGCCTTCGGTCGAGCACCTCCGAGCGATGAGCCCGGCGCCAGGAGCAACTGAATCTCTTCGGCAGTCTCTCTGTCGTCGTCCAGATGTTCGGCGGCGGCCAGCAATTCGGGCAATTTGACCAGAGGCGGGATTTGGTGAGTTGCGCCTTCCGCGAGGAAAGGCCCTCCTTTCGCCTTTGCAAAGCGCAAGGCTCCCTGACGCGCCAGGTCGTTGACATGCAAGAGGTAGTCGATTTCGTGAAGGGTGCGACGCGCGCGCTTTTCGGTGTCTGCCGCACGCCTTTCGGCGCGGGCCATGAGGGTCCGTCCCCATCGGTCAGGGGCCGAGTCGCCAATCGCTCCAAAGAGGGCCTTTCCGGCGGGAGTGTGATGGGCACCCGATGTCAGGAGCAGCGCGGGTTCGAGGGAGAAGCGAGCCGGATTTGTCAGCCAGTCTTGGTCGTAGGAGAAGGATGCACTTTCGTCCCCCGCCCGGCGCGTACGCGTCCAGAGTTCTCCGACGAAGACGGCCTTGCCCTCCAGATCGACATAGACATAGACGTGTTCTTCCATTACGACTGGCCCTGCTTTCCGGGTGCGTGTTTGCTGGGATTGCGAACGCGTTTGGGAAGCCTTTCGTCTTCAAGCGACAGCCCTACACGGTCGTTCCGAACGTCTGCCAGGTCTGCAAGCCGCTCCGTCATTCCGAGGATGAACAGCAATGTGGCATACGTCCCCATCGAAACGGTCGGGTCTCCCTGTTCGGCCTTCGTAACCGTCTTTCGATTTACGAAGGCCCTTTGCGCAATTACTTCCGACGGGATGCGACGACGAAGACGGGCATCGCGGATGTCGCTGCCCAACTTACGCAGAGCCCTCCGTGCCGGAAGAGGAAGAGTGGAGAGTCGCCGGAGGTCATCGTTCATAATGACCACTATAGTACCCTTTATGGCTGATAGTGTCCACTATAAAGGATGTAATTGATTGGCTGAGGAAATCGGATTCCTGGCGATATCCGTCGATCTTCCTTGCCTTTCCTACCGACAACGAAAGCCATCCCAGAGTAATTTCCGCGCCCTCCGTAGCAGGGGTAGATTAAAAATTGTGCCACGCTTTGTGTCATAACCTTCGGGTTCTTGCACGAAAGCGCGTATGCGGCCCAGTGCAGCGCCATGCACAACGGACGGACCCTAACGCCCATCAAGTTCTAGACTTTGGTGCAGTTCGGTGCTCGCCCTTGCGGGTCGGTGTGTCCTGCAGCGCGGAATTGACACGGTGGAGGTCTGCGGTTCGAGCCCGCACGGGCCTACCATCTATCCTGTTGACCTGCTCCCGTTTGCCGTTTCCTCGATTTGGGCGATATGTGATTTTAGCAGTTCCGTAGCGGGTGCAGCCTCTTTGGGACTCCTGAGTAGTGCCTCGACAGCCTGTTGCTTTCGTTCGTCTGCCGGATGGGTATAAGAATTCTAGGAACAAACAAGCTCCCATCCATTGATTATCTGGCTGAGACGAGAGAAGGTACGGGTTCTCGGATCAGCACTTGACGGGTGCTCCGATCAGGAGGCATGCCTCGGGGAAAAAGGAGTGACTTATGGGCTCCGTAATAGTCCAGAAATTGTTGGATTGGAGAAGACACATGTGCCACAAGCGCGCTCTATTGCGCTGTTCGTTTCTGGTTGCGCTTTTCGCCTTCACTCTCGCCACCGGTCTCGCGATTGCCCAAGGAGTGCAGCCGCGTGCGCCCCTGAATTCTTCTCGTACGATGCAAGGCTTACCTTTCGCGCTACGCGAAACAGCCCACGGTGTTGCGAGGACTGCACTTGTGCCTGGGGCTTCACCAACCTTTAGCGCCGCCTCAGACTTCGGTTCGGGCGGGCTCAATGCCTATTCGGTGGCCGTGGCCGATGTGAACAAGGATGGCAAGCCCGACCTGCTGGTGGCTAACGGGTGTGTTGACAGCAACTGTGCGAACGGCACGGTGGGTGTGCTGTTGGGTAACGGCGACGGAACCTTCCAGGCGGCGGTGGCCTACGGGTCGGGCGGATATGCGGCCGTTTCAGTGGCGGTGGCGGACGTGAATGGGGACGGCAAGCTCGACCTCGTCGTGGCTAACCTGTGTGCTAGTAGCAGCGAGTGTCTTGCGAACGGCGGAGTTGTGAGTGTGCTGTTGGGTAACGGCGACGGAACCTTCCAGGCGGCGGTGGCCTACCGGTCGGGCGGTTATGAGGCGGAATCGGTGGCGGTGGCAGACGTGAACGGGGATGGCAAGCCCGACCTGCTGGTGGCAAACTATTGTCAGATGTCCTCCAACTGTACTCCTCAAAATAAAGGATTTGGCGTAGTGGGCGTGCTGTTGGGCAACGGCGATGGAACTTTCCGTGCGGCCACGCCCATTGGTTCGGGTGGGGCGGGGGCCCTTTCGTTGGCGGTGGGAGATATTAACGGCGATGGCAAGCCTGACCTGGTGGTGGCTAACAGGTGTGCCGATAGTGAGTGTTTGACCGACTCCACGGTGGGTGTGCTATTGGGCAACGGCGATGGCACCTTCCAGGCAGCGTTCCCGGCATCCTACGACTCGGGTGGGTTTCTCGCTGATGCGCTTGCGCTAGCAGATGTGAACGGGGATGGTAAGCCCGACGTGGTGGTAGCTAATCAGTGTGTCAGTAGCAGCAGCTGTTCGAACAGCAGAATTAGCGTGCTGCTTGGGAGAGGCGACGGAACTTTCAACTCGGCGGTGACCACCACGACAGCCGTGTTCGGTTTCGGGGCACTTGCGCTTGCCGATTTCGATGGCGATGGCTACCTAGACGTTGCGTCAGGGCCCGGCAACTTCCTACTGCGCGGAAACGGGGATGGCAACTTCCAGACGCCTATCGTTTTGGGTGTCAGTGGTGGTCTTGGCATAGCGGTTGGGGATTTCAACGGTGATGGCAAACCCGACCTTGCGATCGGAGGCACTGCGGCCGGAGGAGTTACTGTTCTGCTTAACATCGGAACCGCGACGACAACCTCGCTGTCCTCCTCAATCAATCCGTCCAGCTTCAACCAGTCTGTGATGTTCACTGTTGCGGTGACGCCAAAACGTATCGGCACACCGACAGGCACTGTAGCGTTCACTGATGGCGCGGCCTCCTTAGCAACGGTAACGCTGGCGAATGGAATCGCGATGCTGACCACATCGGCACTGACGGCGGGCGCACATAGTATCACCGCCTCTTATAGCGGAGACTCGAACTTCAATTCGAGTGTCTCTTCGGCGTTGCCGCAGACTGTCAACCCGGCCGGGAGCACGACTACCGCCTCGTCCAGCCTCAATCCTTCGACCTTTGGCCAATCCGTTGCGTTGAATGCGTCAGTGACTCCAAAGTTTGGCGGTGTAGCCACAGGCAGCGTCACATTTAAAGATGGGACTAATGTGCTGGGGACGGTGGTGGTGGGAAGCAACGCCGCGTCCCTGGTACTGAATACTTTACAAACTGGTTCGCATTCTATCACCGCGGTTTACAGCGGGGACTCAAACGTAGGCGGCAGCACTTCGGTTGCTTTGTCGCAGTCCGTCAGCATAGCGACGACGAGTACCAGCCTTATCTCATCTTCGAATCCGGGAGTCTTGAACCAGGCTATTACCTTTACTGCTGCGGTCACGGGACAATACGGAGGCGCGCCTACCGGTAGTGTGACCTTTAAGTCTGGGAACGTAATCCTTGATTCACGAACCATTATGAATGGCCAAGCGGTATTAATCATTTCATTCAAAACTGCTGGAAAACGCATCATTACCGCAGAATATGTGGGGGATATCAACGATCAACCTAGCACATCAGCTCCCCTGTCGCAGGTCATCAACTATAACAGCACCGCGACCGGCTTGACCTCGTCGTCGAACCCTTCTTTTGTGGGGCAAAGCGTTACCCTCACTGCGAAAGTGAGTTCCAGTGCGCCCAGCGGCCCGACCGGAACGGTGACGTTCAAGAACGGAACAACAACTCTTGGTACCGGCAAGCTTGATTCGACTGCCACGGCCACCCTCGTCACAACCAAACTGCCGTTGGGGTCCGCATCGCTTACGGCCTCGTACAGCGGCGACACGCAAAACGCGAAGAGTACGTCGTCTGTACTGATGCAAACCACAGATCAAGCACAGCTCACATTGTCATTGGCGTCTTCGCCGAATCCTTCGACTAGCGGCAAACCAGTCAAATTCACTGCCACGCTGACGAGCAATGGCGGGTTGCCAGAAGGTCAGATTGTAAGTTTCACTTACAACAACACGACACTCGGTACCGCGAAAATCAGCGGAAAGACGGCGATATTTTCAACGACGGCGTTACCATCAGGTTCCGACCAGGTAACAGCCACTTTTGCGGGAACGGCCGATTACAGTTCCGCTTCCAACACGGTAACGCAAACGGTGAACTGATACGGCGCCCATCATCGGAAATCATAACCTGCTGACGAACCGGCGCTACCCGGCGGAGCGCAACTTCTGCAACCCTTTGATAATCTCCTTCGCCGTGGCATTCGCAGCGCCTGCATCTGTTTTGCGCCCGTCGCGACTGAATTCAAAAAGTTCAGAGCCTTTGGCATCAAACACCCTCGTCACTGATGCGGTTGCTACCACCGGACCATACGGGGCTATACCGCCGGCTTGCCCTGTCCCGTACGCAATTCGGTAGTCGAAGTTTTGGTTCACCAGTTCAAACTTGATATGGTGATCCGCGCCGTGTTCGTTGAGCTTTTGGATCAGCAGCGCGCGGTCGAATTCCTTCGCGTCAATCCTTACCCGCAGCGTTTGCTGGCCCATTGTGAACTGGGCGAAACAGCAGCTAAAGATTAGGAGCACGAGTAAAAGCAGTTGCAGGATGCGGTGCGTCAGACGCAGGGATTTATTCGTGCCGAGACAAGCGAAGAACTAATTCGCCTCCCTACTGGAGACGGCATGGCACTTGTTTTCTTTCGGGATCCCGAAGCGCCGGTTCGTTGTGCGCTCGAGCTAAGCCGGGCTTTGCACCACTATCCCGAAATAAAGCTGCGAATGGGCATTCATTCCGGCCCGGTCTACCGCGTTGCGGACATCAATGCAAACCGTAACGTTGCTGGCGGTGGCATCAACATCGCACAGCGTGTCATGGATTGCGGAGATGCCGGCCACATTCTCATCTCAAATGCGGTAGCGGAAGTCATTGGCCAACTCACTAGCTGGCGTAATTTTCTCTCGACGTGGTCGCTGGCGAAACCTTCCGGTGGCTTCTCTAGTTCACCGGGCCCAAATACAGGTCCAGCCAGTTCAGGATTTCCTTGATGAGCTCGTTGCGTGGGATATTATGGCCCGTGTCGTAGATCAAGTGTTTCTTCTCGTCTTTCTTTGAACCCAGCAGGCGGTAGAACGGCTCCTGAGAGGAATCCACAGGAAAAAAGAAATCGTAGCGGCCATTAAGCATCAGGGCCGGCTGCTTCACGCGCGGGAGGAAGTTCACGACATAAACCTCCGGAAGTGTATGGCCGAAATCCAGCCCGCCCAGAGCCAGGATGCATAACTTGATCCGTGGCTCGACCGCAGGAATCAGCCCTCCCATCACCGCTCCCCAACTGTAACCATAGAAAGCGATCTTTTGATGGTCGAGTTCTGGGCGCGTCTCGGCATAGTCGATGGCGCGCGAAGCATCTCTCTCCCACATAATTACGTGGTCTCGCCATGTGCTGGTCATATTCTCGTCATCCGATTCCAGGCCGTCGCCACGTTCATAGGTGCTTTTGTAGATGGGGTAAAGCACGGCGCGACCGCTTCTCAAAATCGCGTCCAGAGACGCAGTCGTGTAGAAGCGGAAGGAGCGCATGAGAAGCGCGTTCGATCCCGGAAAGAAAAGTACGGTCTGAAACGGCGGCCTGCCTTTCTTCGGAAGAAACAGGTAGGTAATTGCTTTCTCATTTGCGTATGCGGCGGTGTAGGTGATTTTCTCCGTTGTCCAGTCTTCGTCCGGATTGTCGAGATGTTTGACCGTGGGATTCAGAGGAGCCTTATCGTAGGAATACATGCTGAGATAGGCGCGGAACACTTGGTCCGGCGCCGGCTTTTCTTTCGACAAATCGCGCCTCGGAGAAGGAATCGCTTCAAATGCAATACTCGGGAGCGGCTCCGAGTCGATGTACTTGATGCACCGGAAACCGATGTTGGAACTGCGGAGGAAGGGGGACTGAGCATCAGGATCCACGAACATATAGTTCGGTTCGTCCCAGGCGCCCCCCAAGACATAACGCTTGCCTTCGTTTGTTTCGTTCCACACCCATTCTTTGACGTTTCCGGCCATATCGTAACTGCCCCAGGGACTCATGTCTGGTTTGCTTCCGACGGGCAGCACGCCCGAGCCACCGAAATTGCTGGCGGGCACGATGTTCGCGGAAGCTGTGGGGCCGGCGGCGCGGCTCCAGTGATAGAGTGTGGGCAAATGCTTGCCGGCGAACTCCGCGTACGCAGCGGCTTCATACCAGCTCACGCCTGTCACCGGATAGTCGTCCTGTCCTTTGGGATACTCACCTTGAATCCAGTCTTTCGGGCCGGGACGACCGGCTGAATCGCGGAACATCTCCATTGCTTGTTCCCAGGCGAACGCCTTTCCATCTTTGCGAAATTCTTCCTTCCAGTACTGTCGTTTCTGATAGCCGCCTTGGTCCACGAAGGCTTTGAATTGGCGATTGCTCACCTCATACCGATCGAGCCAAAAATCCTTCAGCTTGACCTCGGGCAGGGCCTCGTAACCCGGGATGAAGAGAGTGCCCGGGTATTTCTTCGGGAACGAAACCTTGACCATGCCCGGAGGAATTTCTCCGGATTTGTCGAGTGCCACGAATCCAAACTGGTTGGGTTCGCCCGGTGAGGATGGTACCCACCGGCCGAACATGCCGAGGGTGGTCCGGGAAACTGTTTCGAATCCTGGCTTCTCGACTTTCCAAACGTAGTAGCCCTGAGGCCCACGAGCGTCTTTAATCGGCGTCCGCCCGACGAATTCCCAGGGAGCGTTTGTATCGCCGTAGGTTCTTCGATAGACATTCGCTCCAGGAGGGGTCGTCTCGATTGAGAGGGGGTAAGAGATCCGCGGCCAGACTTTTGCGAGCTCCGGATCGTCGGGGATGAATTTTTGGGCTTTAGTGGCTAGAGCAAAGGCTTCCGAGAAATTTTCTTCGTCTGCGTGCCGCAAAATTTCCGGCACGGCGACCATGCGCGCCCAGCGCGTGTCGTGAGAACGCTTCACGAGCCAGATTGCGCCCGCCGACAGCAAGAGAACCGTTATGGCGAGCCCGGCGAGCATAGGCAATGCACGTTTGCTTGCGGCTGGACGCGCTTGCGCGCCGCGAGACAGCGCGCTCTGTGCAACGGCGCTCGAGCAAGCAACCAATGCGCTCGGCTGACTCGACGTCGAAGGGATCTGCGCCGCAGACGCGGACGCCGTTGCCGTATCAGGGACAGCATGCGTCCGGCCGCTGTCCATGTCTCGCTTCAGGCGCTGCAAGTCCGCACGCAGGTCGGAAGCATGCTGGTAACGAAGTTCGCGGTCCTTCTCCAGCGCGCGATTGATAATTTCTTCCAGTTTCGGAGGCGCATCCGGATTCAACCGCACAGCCGGCACCGGCTCGCGATTCAAGATGGCTTCGAAGATCACGCCGGAGGTGTCGCCGCGAAACGGCAACGTGCCCGTAGCCATCTCGTACAGCACCACTCCGAACGAAAAGAGATCGCTTCGTCCGTCCAGCTCTTTGCCGCGCACTTGTTCCGGCGACATGTACGCGACTGTGCCCACTGTAGAACCCGGGCTGGTGAGCAAATCGTCGCGGGTGACGGTGGGCATCGCCGAAACTCCAGCCGTCTCGGCTACCGGTGCGAGTTTCGCGAGCCCGAAATCCAGAATTTTGGCGTGGCCGCGCTTGGTAACGAAGATGTTCGCGGGCTTGACGTCCCGGTGAACGATCCCCTGACCGTGGGCGGCCTCGAGCGCATCCGCGATTTGAATTCCCAGCGCGAGGATCTCCTCCACCGGGAGCGGCTTGCCGCTGATCAGGCGCTTCAGCGTGTGGCCCTCGAGATACTGCATGGCGATGAAAGGCTGCCCGTCGTGCTCGCCGATTTCATAAATCGTACATATGTTCAGGTGATCGAGTGCCGAGGCGGACTGCGCTTCGCGCTCGAATCGCTCGAGCGACAGCCGGTCCGGTCTGAGACCTTCCGGAAGGAACTTCAGCGCGACAAAGCGATGTAGCTTGACGTCTTCGGCTTTGTATACGACGCCCATTCCGCCGCCGCCAAGTTTTTCCACGATGCGATAGTGCGAGATGGTCTGGCCAATCATTCTCGAGGAACGCTGAGCAGCGCATGTTAGGCTGCTCGGCAACAACAAGTCAACCGAGGCGCGAGGTAGTCGGGGGTTGTTGGCGATAAATCGCCTTTGCCATTGAACGTCACTATTTTCGTGTTGGGGCGTAGCACAGGCTGGTAGCGCGGCTGCCTAAGGCGATTAGCTCTGAACGACCTGGCGGGCTTTTCTCGCACGACTGCTAGGCTCAGACAACGTTGATTAGCGTCTGATAACCTCATGTCATATGTTGGCGTTAATCACACGCCAATTTCAGTCCGTCTGGTATTTATGAGGTAAGTAATGGGTTGAGCTGCCCATAAACCCGACCTCCAACTAACCTATCAGCCTTTGATTTTGCGCACTCAGACAAGGCGATTCCGGTTGCCCACAAACATCTGTTTTTGGCACTTGTGCGGTTAACCTTGCAGTGAATGTGTAAAGAAGAACTCCATGTCTCACGCTGCCAATTCAAGGTAAGTGAATATGAATACGGTATTTAGAACACTGCGGGCGGAGGAGTCTGACAGCTCGAACCTCTCGTAGACACCTCGGCAAAATTGTAGTTTCATCCAGGAGAACTGACAAGTTCGTTGGTGGATTTTCATTGTTGTCTCCTTTCGGCTGAAGCCAAAAGCCATTGGAGGGTGCGAAAGTTGTCAGCGATCTTATGGGCTAAATCCTTCCATGAGAAAGCCGATCGATGTCAAGGCACGCTCTTGGGTTTGCTGTCGTGCTATGGTGCACAATTCACCACCTTTGACGTAGCCGATGCGTTGAAACAATTTACGGGCTTGCCAAGGCACGAATGCGTGTGATAGCAACGCGTCAACAAGGGTCGAACTGAGGCGACGCCGGGCAATACTATCAACGATCCGCGGACGCGCCGTGTGAGAACCATTCCCACCAATCGCTTCGGCCTTCTGAGGATGAAGTCGGAGTAGGAATCATGATCACTCATAACCCCCTCCACGGATCCGGACAAGCGGGATTCCCGCATCCGGCTCTTGCCTTAGGTGAGGACGCCTATGCGTCGCAGGGGATAGGGATGACAGACGGTAGGCAGAGGCAGCCAGCGAGCGATGAGGCGCCGCATGCGGTCCCAAAGGACGCGGCCTTTTTGGCTGCGCCGCGAAAGCGCGCGATGCCAAAGCCGTCCTACTTGGAATCGAAAAAGAGCCAGCGCCGGGTTGTTCATGGGCACTCCGTAATATCGGATGTGTCCACGCACCACCGCTTGCAACCACTTACCTACTTCGGGGATGGGTGCATGCATGCGCCGCTGAAGTTCGGCTTTCACCGCGTTCAGCTTCGCCTGCAACCTTTTGCGAATCGTTTGCCGCAGCACCGTGAACCGTCCATTGCTCCTCTTCTTCACGCAGATGTGCGTAAAGCCAAGGAAGTTGAACGTCTCCGGTTTCCCTTCGCCACGCCACTGCCGTTGGTCGATCGCAAACGGACCAAATTCCAGCAGGCGCGTTTTCTCGGGATGCAGTTCCAGGTTGAACTTCTTCATTCGTTCCGTAAGTTCCGTCCGGAACTGATCGGCATCCGCTTTGCTGTGGAAGCCAACCACAATGTCGTCCGCGAAACGCACCACGATCACATCGCCGTGCGCGCGCTGCTGACGCCAGGCTTGGACCCACAGATCAAATACGTAATGAAGATAGACGTTGGCCAAAAGCGGCGAAGCACTGCCGCCCTGGGGCGTCCCTTCTTCCACTCGTATTCTCTTCCCATCCTCCAGCACGCCGGCGTTCAGCCATTTCTGGATGAGCCGCACAACACGCCGGTCCGCAATCCGGTGCTCAACGAACTTCACAAGCCATTCATGGGAAAGCCCATCGAAAAAGCCTTTGATGTCCAGATCAAGCACCCAGTTCACTTTTCTCGTCAGCAGTCCCGTGTACAGCGCATCCAGCGCTTGGTGCTGACTGCGCCCTGGTCGGAACCCATACGAAAACCCGAGAAAATCCGTTTCGTAGATAGCGTTCAATACCTCGACCGCTGCGCGCTGGACGATTTTGTCTTCCAGCGCCGGAACTCCGAGCGGTCTCTGCCGCCCGTCGGCCTTAGGGATAAACACCCTACGCACCGGCTTCGCTCGATACGCTCCTCGCTTCAACCTTTCGGAAAGGTCCTGGAGATTCCTTTCCAGTTCCTCCCCGTAGTGCCGCCACGTCTCCCCGTCCACGCCTGGCGCGGCTTCCTTCTTCAGCGAGAAGTAGGCCATGCGCAGCGTTTCCAGGTTGTAGATGTGGTGCAGGAGCGCCGTGAACCGCAACTTCTTATCCTGTCCTGCTGCTTGACGTACCCGCTCCAGCGCACTGGACGCGTCGTTCCGGCTCGGTGTCCGGGACGCGTTTTGCTGTGGCAGGTTCCCTTTGGCCAGACCGCTTCCCTCCATCCCCTCCGCCACCGGTTGCCCGGCTTTGTTCGAAGACTTCTCAGGTACTACTGGTCTGTCCGACTTCCCAGGTCCGTTCGTCATCGGCGTACGTCCTTAGACTTCCCGACGCGTCCCAAGGCAACTGCTGCCTTGGGCGAACATGGGATCTCCCGGTTCCCGAGCAAGGTGTCTGCGTACGTGCACGGGGTCTCTGACCGCGCGGGACTCTGGCACACCTCGCGATTTCGGTGCACCCGATGGGGCCTTCCGCTTCTCCTTACAGCGTCGGCGTCCCGGAGTAATTCTCTTACGCGGCTGAATACCCGGCCCGCACGTCCCCCTGTCAACGCTTCGACGCTGCCCTTGCGAGCAGCTCCGCATGACTCGGGGCCGATGTGGGTCGCTAAACCACTTTCGTATGACTTTTGCATTCACTACACCTCGCCGGTTTTAACCGGCGCACAAGGAGCAAAAAATGAAACTCAAGTTCAAGTTCGTTCCCTTAGCATTTATCGCGTTGCTTACTATGTGCGCTGTTTCCACCTGGCCTCAGATTCGTGGATTTCATTTTGGGATCCTGGGTAATCCCCACCTGAATGCGGAATCCAGCGGAAAAACGCAGCAAGATCCGGCACAGGATGGCGACGTGAGCGCTGATACCACGTCTTGTGCTTACACATTTGTGTCCGGCAGCGCGGAGACTTATATGAAGTATTGCGTGACCGTGAATGGGAATTTCGTGCTGTTCCAAAGCCCGTCGGGCATCGAGCACATTAAGTCCGCTACCAGTAGCGAAGGTTACGGTCTGTGTACCGGCGGAGGCAGCAATAGCTACTGGGACTGGGCGGGAGCAGGAGCGAGTAACTGGGGCAAAGCGACTCTACTGACACACACGGCGACAGTAGTGAAGATTGAGCGCACTACCACAGACGGCGCTTGGACACTAACCCAAACCATCACTCAAGTTGCGGCGGGGCCATACGCGAAAATTGAAATGCAGTTCAAAAATAACACCGCCGCCGCGCAGGGTGGGTTCTTCATGCGCTGGGCTGACGTGAATGCCGACAACAGCACAATAAACAATCTCGACTCGACAGCCCGCAGCGCGTGGGGTTACCGGCCGTCAACGAACACGATTTCTTTCACGCCTTACGGTTTGTTGTTGCAAAATTTCGGAGTCGCGACGGTTGAGCACTTCGGGTACGCGCTGAATACGAATCAACCACCAGACGTGTGCGAACCTGCATTGACTGCCACCGGAACGTTGACCGCTACGGATGGTTCGATACTGATGCTATATGCCTTCGGAGGATTGGCTAAGAACCAGATTGCCACGATCAATCTGAAATACACGGGATTTTGACGCCCGTTTTGAAAATATTGGTCGACACGCGCCGCCCCTCTGTACAAGTTGTTTTTCTTCGCTTTTGGCCACGCTCGGCGCGTACGCGTCCAGAGTTCTCCGGCTAGGACGGGCTTGCCCTCCAGATCGACATTGACATAGACGTGTTCTTATTCCTTGCGATATCCGTCGTTCTTCCATGCCGTCCCCACCGTCAGCGAACTAAAATTCCGCACCCCTGCCACGCTTTGTGTCATAACCCTTCGGGTTGTTGCTGCAGTTTGCTGCACGCCCTTGCGCGGGTCGGTGTGTTCTCCAGCCCGGGATTGACACGGTGGAGGTATGCGAGTTCGAGCCCGCACGGGCCTACCCTCACCAGGTACTGCACATTCCACCGTCGCTCGTGGGCATCAACATGTGCGCTGTTGAGTCTCTCATCACTTGTCATTATTATCCGCCTGATTGAGGTCTCCCATGATGTAGGCTTGACTCCGATGAATGCCTATTTGGTTTCCATTACCTTCTGCAGATTTGGCGGCAAGAAATATCAACTCCTAAGGAAAGAACTTTAGCCGTCGACAATGGATCATAAAAAGGAATTGGCGTTTTGCATATTGACAGCGGCGTGTGCCATCGCTTTGTTCTGTTGGCCGCGCGCAACAACGGCGCAAAAAGATAGCGCGCTCGACGCTCAAGTCCGCGAAATCACCGGTCGACCGGAATACCAGCATTCCACTTTCGGCGTTGAAGTCTATTCCTTGGACGATGACAAAGTCGTCTACGCGCTTCACGCTCAGCAACTCTTCACACCCGGTTCGACTACGAAACTGCTCACGGAAGGTACTGCGCTCGAACTCCTCGGTGCGGATTACCGGTTCCACACTCGCGTTTATCGCACAGGCGTGATCGGCACGGATGGTACGCTGCATGGCGATTTGATTCTAGTGGCCAGCGGCGATCCAAATCTCTCGGGCCGCATTCAACCCGACGGTACACTCGGCTTTGCGAACCAAGATCATTCTTACGATGGCAGCCCCGATACGAAAGTCGTGCCGGGCGATCCACTGTTGGTAATTCGCGAACTCGCCGCCCAGGTGACTGCGCATGGAATAAAGCGAGTGGAAGGCCGCGTGCTCGTGGATGCGACCTTATTTCCAGAAGGCGACCGGGAATTAGGAACAAATGTGGTCGTATCGCCGATCTCGGTGAATGACAACATCGTGGACCTGACGGTCTTACAGGGAAACCACGAAGATGCTGCGGTCGGCTTGAATGTCTCGCCAGCAAGCGCCTATGTGTCATTCGTAAATAGGATCACAACCGGACCAGCGAACTCAAAACCGGATATCAAACCTACCGACATCGCCAACTCCGACGGCTCCCATACCGTGACGCTTACAGGAAAATTCCCGGCTGGCGGGGTTCCGATTATTTACACCTATGCCATTCCTCAGCCCAGCCGGTTCGCACAAGTGACCTTCGTGGAAGCGTTACGCGAAAAAGGGATCATCGCAACACTTTCTCCATTCGACGAAAAAGTTGACTTCAAAAGCCTTGCTTCCACCTACACGCCCGATCATGTTGTCGCCGAGCACATTTCAGCCCCGCTCTCGGAAGAAATAAAGGTCACCCTCAAAGTCAGCCAAAATCTGCACGCTACCATGACGCCGTTTATTCTTGGCGCGGTTCTCGGACACAAAACCGACGACATCGATCAAGATGGATTCGATCTAGAACGCGATTTCCTGACGAAGGGGGACCTCGATCTAAGCGGGGCTTCGCAGGCAGACGGTGCCGGGGGCGCGCAATCCACGTACTACACGCCGGATTTTATGGTTCGCTACCTGGGCTACATGGCCAAACAAAAGGATTTTCAACTATTCGAAGAGTCGTTGCCGATCCTAGGACGCGACGGAACCCTCTGGAACATCCAAGTAAACTCGCCGGCCGCTGGGCACGTGTTCGCCAAGACCGGCACATATGTTTCTTACGATGCTTTAAACAAGAAATTGATGCTCAACGGAAAAGGTCTCGCCGGCTATATGACTACTGCCGACGGACGGCACCTGGCTTTCGCCGCGTATGTTAACCGTGTTTCGATGCCCATTGAATTGCCGGACGCTTCGCAGAAAATTGCAGGCCAGGCACTCGGGGAAATCGCAAACGCTATTTATTCCACGCCTGCAGGTGGGGTCGCTCCGTTCGACGTGATCATTAAGAATGGACACATACTGGATGGCGGTGGAGGCCCTTGGTACGCCGCTGACATCGGGATTCGCAGAGATCGCATCGAGGCAATCGGCCAACTTAGCCATGCGCAAGCGAAAAAAGTGATCGACGCCAACGGAATGATGGTCTCCCCGGGTTTTATCGACATGCTTGGCCAATCAGAAATGTCGTTGCTGATCGATAATCGCTCGCTCAGCAAGCTCTCACAAGGAATCACGACAGAAATTACAGGCGAGGGCGGGTCGGTTGCGCCGCAGAATGAAAAGACACTAAGGTCGCTAAAGCCTTTCCTCGACCAATTTCATCTCACAATCGACTGGACCACGCTCGACGGCTATTTCCATCGCTTGGAAAAAGACGGGACGCCTATAAATCTGGGCACTTACATCGGCGCCGCGCAAGTTCGCGAAGCAGTGATCGGAGACGATGACCGTGCCCCTACACCTGCCGAACTCGAACAGATGAAAGCGCTCGTGGCCCAGGCAATGAAAGACGGCGCACTTGGAATCTCGACCGCGCTGATTTACCCGCCAGGCCATTACGCAAAGACAGATGAGCTGATAGCTCTCGCGCAAGTAGCCTCGCAGTACGGCGGTATCTATGCCTCGCATATGCGTAGCGAAGGGGCTAGCGAAATGGAAGCGCTCGACGAAGCAATTAGGATTGGCCGCCAAGCTAATTTGCCGGTGGAAATCTTCCATCTGAAAGCAAGCGGAAAGCCGCGATGGGGAACTATGCCCCGCGTAGCAGCGAAAATTCAGGCGGCGCGCGATGCTGGTCTCGATATACGGGCTGACCAATACCCCTACGTGGCGGGCTCAACGGCTCTAGTTTCTTCGCTGCCGCCCTGGATCGCCGACGGCGGCGTGGACAAACTCCTTGAGCGCTTGCGCGACGGAAAGATGCGCGAGCGCGTCAGGAAAGAAATGGCGGTGGAACACACGGACTGGGAGAACCTCTATTTCGATTGCGGCGGCGGGGGCGGGGTAATGATTTCGGGCGTAGTCAGTCACAGCCTAAAGAAGTATGACGGCATGACCGTGGCACAAATGGCGAAGTCTCAAGGCAAGCCGGAGCTCGACGCGTTGTTCGACTTTATCGAAGAGGATAAGGCTCAGACCGGGGCAATCTATTTCATGGCGAGCGAACAGGATCTTACGTACGCTCTCAAACAACCCTGGACTTCGCTCTGCCTCGACAGCGGCGAGCAGTCTCTCGACGGGCCGTTGTTCGAGCCTCACACGCATCCTCGCTCCTTCGGCTCATTCCCGCGGTTTCTTGGCCACTACGTCCGTGATGAGCACCTCATTTCGATGGAACAGGCCATTCGAAAAATTACATCGATGCCGGCCCAGCGCGAACACCTGGTGGATCGCGGGCTGATCAAGACCGGCTACTATGCCGATATCACTATCTTCGATCCGGAAAAGATCATTGACCGGGCGACCTATTCAGAGCCTGCGAAAATATCGGAAGGGGTGGACTATGTCTTCGTGAACGGCCAGCTCGAATTTGAACGTGGGACATTAACAGGCGCGAAAGCAGGCCGCGCGCTTCGCGGTCCTGCATGGCACGATAGAAAGTAAAAGTTGTGAAAAAAAATCGGTTTTCCACTGGAAAGGTGCGGAAGAGCTAAAGTTCACAGCGTTTAGGCTGCCGGTGGCGGTGTTGCGTTGGCATCACGGGCGGGCCACTTCTTGCGCAGCGCGAAGGCCATGCCCAACACTACCGCACCGAATAGCAACATGCCGGAAGGTTCCGGAGTTGTAGTAGTCAGCGGATCTTGATCGGCAACCAAAAACTCTTGTCCGTAACTCCCCATGGGCGTGAGTATCTCCCAGCCTTTTCCGCCGAAGCCGCCGAGCACGGCCGCCCAAGCGTCGCCGATTAGCGCATCACTTCCCAGGTACGGGTCGTGGCCGCCCGAAAAGCTCCAAATAGCCCATTGGTACTGAGCCTTCGCGGTTTGATCGGAGGCAGCATTCATCTGAGTAATCAGCCAGGCCATCTCCAAATAAGTTTTCTTGTTGTCGAGCCGCGTCGAGGCGAATGCTGCAATTGGAGCGTTCAGACCGGTGACAGTGGCGGACCAGCTCGTATTCCCGTAGATCTCGTGACTGAAATCGACGCAATAGAACAGCGCGCTTTGTCCGTTTAGAGTTCCTTGATAGGGAGGAATTCCGAAGCCGTTATCGGCGAATGCATAACCACCATTGAAGTAGACCTCCGCCGGGATACTTCCTGCATATACCGAAGAGGAAACGAGTAGTACCAATAGTAGTACCCAGTAAGTCCTTTTGAGAGCCTTCACCGTTTTTCTCCTCCATCAAGGCGCTTGTAAGACACGCGCTACACTGCTGTCATACCTGCAATCGGTTTGCCAGCAAGGAGTAATAACAAATGCCGCGGAATCAGGGGCTGTAGTAGGCGAGTACGCGGATAGGTGGAAAGCTTGTTCTACTTCGGCCTCGTCCGTTTGCGTCTATTTTGGAGGCTATCAGTTGCGCATTCGCTGAACAGGCAATTTTTGTCGTGGTATTCTCTGCGTTTCATTCTCGAAATGAAACACTGGGATTTTAAAAAAATAATGAGAGTACTATGCCATCTAGTCCTTCCGTAATTGCATCCTGAATTACTGATTCTTGATCACGTCGCCGCCCTTCATCACGAACCGGACATTCTCTAAAACGTGCACGTCGGCGAGTGGATCTCCATCGACTGCGATAATGTCCGCAAATTTCCCTGCTTCAAGCGTGCCCACGCGATCGGCCCATCCCAGCAAATCGGACGCATTCACGGTCGCGGCCTGAATACTCTGCAAGGTCGACAGGCCGAGCTTGACCATCACTGCAAATTCTCGCGCGTTCAAGCCATGAGGATAAACTGCGGCATCCGTGCCAAACGCTACTTTCACGCCTGCCTTGAAAGCGGTGCCAATGTTTTGATGTGCGATGGGAAGCACGATCTTTGCTTTCTCGATCATGTTGGGCGTGAGACCGAGTGCAGAAAGATTCTCCATCAGCCAATCGCCGAGATAAATGGTGGGAACCAAATATGTCCCGTGCTGCTTCATCAATTGAATGTCTTCTTCATTGATGTAACTGCCGTGCTCGATGGAATCCACGCCGGCGAGGACTGCGCTTTTGATTCCCCCAGCCCCGTGCGCGTGTGCTGCTACTTTGCGGCCCAAGCTGTGCGCGGAATCTATAATTGCTTTCATTTCCTCGGGACTATATTGTGCCAGCGCCGGATTATCTCCTTCCGATAGCACTCCGCCCGTGGCCATAAACTTGATTACATCGGCGCCGTATTTTATGTTCTCCCGCACCTTCGCCGTCACGCCATCGACGCCATTCGCCACTCCATCGCTCGAAAAACGATATTGAGGCGCTAGAAAATTTTGGTCTCCATGGCCTCCGGTGATGCTAAGCGGTGGGCCGGACGCAAGAATCCGCGGACCCGGGACATCTCCCGCATTAATGGCGTCTCGCAAAGCAATGTCTGAATATCCGCCGGCACCCACATTGCGTACTGTAGTGAACCCGGCTTCCAGCGTGACGCGGGCGTTGCGCGCACCGATAAGTGCCTCTCGCGGGTACGAAATATGAAGTCCTGCCGGACCCAACAAATACGGCGTATAGGTCAGATGTGTATGGCAATCAATCAGCCCGGGGAGAACCGTCGCGTTCGAAAGATCGATGGTCTTGGTTCCTGCCGGAATTTGGCTCGAAATTTCCGTGCTCTTTCCCATGGCTTTGATCCGTTCGCCCTC
>Ga0206958_1157_pt1 | contig 19340 bp, 21 predicted proteins | sample Alteio_BWOrgHeat_33_FD_152968 | JGI IMG/M metagenome (GOLD analysis project Ga0206958, IMG submission 152968) | Enriched cells from forest soil in Barre Woods Harvard Forest LTER site, Petersham, Massachusetts, United States -... | ecosystem: Environmental > Terrestrial > Soil > Temperate forest >... | reverse complement strand
GAAACGCCAGAAATTCTTGCCGCCATGCTGGAGCGTTATTCTAAGAACGCAAACAGCCTTATAACCGCATTATTTCCCGGATATGCACCAGCCCTTGTCACCGGCAATACCAGCTATCGCCCGGTGGAGGCCGATGACCGCATTCAGAGCAGAAGGCATGACGATAGGCTTCTGCATGTTGATGCGTTTCCCTCGCGGCCCGTGCGCGGTGAGCGGATACTCCGGGTATTCACCAACATCAATCCGAACGGGGAGGGGCGCAATTGGCGGGTGGGTGAGCCTTTCGCCGATGTCGCGGCGCGGTTTTTGCCAAGGATTCCAGCGCCTTTTCCCGGCAGCGCGAAATTACTAAAATTGCTGAAAATCACCAAGGGAATCCGCACGGCGTATGACCATTACATGCTTGGCCTGCATGATAAAATGAAGCTAGATACCGATTATCAGAAAAAGGTCAAGTACACCGCCATTACATTCCCACCGGGCTCAAGCTGGATAGTTTTCAGCGACCAGGTTTCGCATGCCGCGATGTCCGGCCAATATGCACTGGAACAAACTTTCGCCCTGCCGGTTTCCGCCATGTCCCGGCCCGAAACTTCACCGCTTAAAGTACTGGAGGGGATAAAGGGAAGGTCATTGTGCCAATACCTTTAGGTTCTTAAAGCGTAAACTTCTCACCCAGGTAAACTTTCCGCACTTCCTTGTTGCCGACGATTTCTTCCGTCGTGCCTTCCATCAACACACTGCCACCATGCATAATATATGCGCGGTCGACGATGCTTAAGGTTTCCCGCACATTGTGGTCAGTTATCAACACACCGATGCCTTTATCTTTCAGGTGCGAAATTAGATTGCGGACGTCCGCCACCGCAATGGGATCGATGCCTGCCAACGGCTCATCCAGCAATATGAACGACGGCCGGGAGGCGAGGGCACGCGCGATTTCCACCCGGCGCCGCTCGCCGCCGGAAAGCGTTATCGCCGGGGATTTGCGCAAATGGGTTATCGAAAATTCGGCGAGCAATTCATCGAGCTGGAACCGGCGCTGCTCCGGCTCCGGTTCGATAACTTCCAATATCGCCATGATATTATCCTCGACGCTAAGCCCCCGGAAAATCGAGGCTTCCTGGGGTAGATAGCCGATGCCGAGCCGTGCTCTTTTATACATCGGCAACGCAGTGATATCGTTATTTTGCAGGGTAATCTTGCCATAATCGGGTGTGACCAGCCCGGTTATCATGTAAAAACATGTGGTTTTCCCGGCACCATTCGGGCCAAGCAGCCCCACCGCCTCACCACGCTCGACGCGCAGAGAAACATCCCGCGCCACCGGACGCTTGGCGTAACTCTTGCCAATATTATGCGCCTCCAGCCCGGAATTGGAGACTACCAACTTGGGTTTACTGTCCTGATTCATTCTGTTTTGCGCCTTGTTTTGCATCACCTTGTTTTTTACCCTTATCCGGGTTTTGCTTTTCCTGCACGAATACGCTTTCCACACGGCCGCCCGGCTTGGTTTTATCGGCCGCGCTGTATATCTGGCTCTTGCCGGTCTCTGTATCATACTCCAAATGATCGCCTTTTATAATATTTTTATTCTTAACCAGCGTTACATGGCCATTTAATTTCACCATGTGGTTATCGACATCATAGGTGCCGTTATCACCCTGCGCGCTCTGAACCGGGTTGGTGAGGAAAACATTTTTATAAACTTCGATCAACGAAACCGAGCCGGGATTAGACTGTTTGGCTGCCGCCTTCACCTTCGGGGCACCGGCATTTGAATTGCGGTAATGCACCTTCATAGTCTCGGACTTCAGCGTAGTATCGCCCTGGATGGCAATCACATTCCCGGTAAAAATCGCGATATGTTCGCTCTGCTGCACATCCAGGTTGTCGGCGGTGATTTTTATCGGCTGGTTGGAATCGTGGCCCGGGGCAAGCTGGCCCATGGGGGTCTGCGGCTTGGTCTCGGTTTTTGTTTCAGCATTTGCCGCCGTGCTTAGTAGCATAATACAACAGGCAGCCGTCATCGCGAGCGACCAACGGGAGCGTGGCGATCTAGCCTGGATTGCCGCGTCGGCCGTTGGCCTCCTCGCAATGACGTCGTATTTAACAAACTTCTTCATTTCGCATCTCCCTGTTTCGGATAGAGAATAGCCTCAACCGGGCCTTTGAAATGGATCACGTTCGCCTTGCCGTCAGCCGAGAAACCGGTGGCATTCAAAGTTCCAAGTGGCCCCTGAACTTTCACTGGATCGTTGCCGTTGGCAGCTGATTTTCCCATATCAACATGTGCCTTATCGGTGATGAATTCATAGCCGCTGCTGGAAAATAAATCCACCGAATCATGCAGTTCGGTGGTTTTCTTCTCCATATTTAATTCACCTTGGTTAGAAAGCAGCGACATCCAGCCATCGTTGAACGACATTTCGCCATTTATGTTCACCAACTTCATTTCATTCGGCACATCCTGCACCGCCGAATCGGCGATGACCGTGTATGGCCTACCATTGCGGTCGATTCCATGGAATTGCGGCTTCATCATCGTCGGCGTTTTCGCGTCTCCCCTGGGGATATTTCGGAACGTCATCTTCAATTTCTGATCAAGCGAATGTTCGAGCGGCCATAATATCAGCATCAGAATCAGTAGCAGTGCGAAAATGCCAAGCGCGATCTTCGCCATGCCGACGATCCGTGAGGAAATCGCCAGCCGGTGGAACAGATGATGTATCTCCCGGCCTACCCATTCGGGGTTCATCAGGGATTTTGATTTGTGGGGTTGGGTCATTTAGTTAATAATAAGCCGTAAAGATTAATAAATCATTAACAACATTTTTAGTTGTTATTTTTTCGCACATTACGGGGTTACGAAACCCCCGCCCGTAACACATCATGAATATGAATAATCCCCGCCGGGCGGCCTTTTTCCAGGACAAACAGGTTGGTGACTTTCTTTTCGTTCATCAGCGCCAAAGCCTCCAGCGCCAGCGCATTCGGGCGGATTTTTAGCGGGTTCTGCGTCATCACTTCACGCGCTTTCATTGCCACGATATTATCCTTCATATGCCGCCTGAGATCGCCGTCAGTGATGATTCCGGTGAGTTTGCCGTCCGCATCCACCACCCCGGCGCAGCCCAGGCTTTTTTCGGTGATGACCAATAATGTTTCCGACATCGGGGCGGTTTCCTTTACCACCGGCATGTTTTCGCCCGTCCGCATCAGATCGGAAACCTTGATAAAATTCTTGCCGATTTTTCCGCCGGGGTGAAACACCTGCAAATCCTCCGGCTTGAATCCGCGCCGCTGCATCAGCGCCACGGCCAGCGCGTCGCCGAACGCGATCATCATCGTGGTGGAAGTGGTGGGCGCGGCGCTGTTCGACGCCTCCGGGATTTCCGGCAAAACCAGCGCGATATCGGCCGATTCCACCAAAACCGAAGATTGCCGACGCACCACCGCGATCAACGGAATGGAAAATCGGCGGGTATATTCGATGATGTCCTTCAGTTCCGCCGTCTCCCCGGAGTTGGAGAGCAGGATGAGCGCGTCATCCGGGGTTATCATGCCGAGATCGCCGTGGCTCGCCTCCCCCGGATGCACGAAAAACGCCGGTGTCCCGGTGGAAGCGAATGTAGCCGCTATTTTCCGCGCGATGTGCCCGCTTTTCCCCATGCCACTGACGATGACCCGGCCTTTTATGTTATATATGGTCTCAACGGCTGCGGAAAATTTCTCATTCAACGTATCAGCTAATGCTTCTAGGCCTTTGATTTCTTGGTTTAATACCGCGACACCAGCGGCGACATCACGCTTGGCTTGATCGGCGGAAGATTGTTTTTTAATGGAAGGCATAGGACACATATCTTAAATATCATGGGCTCTTGGGTCAAGCATGTGATCAAAGATTTAAAGGGCGAAACCCCAGCATAATGCCGGGGTTCCTATGTTGCGAACTGCTAACGGTTACTTCTAACCGTCAGCGCCTTGCCGAACCTCTCCCTTGAGACTTTCCCTTCAGTGTGGGAGAAGTCGCTGGAGAGGATCAGCATTGAGACGAACATCTCGACATCCATCGAGATGCGTCCGAAGTTGACGGCGCGTTCCCCAGACCAGATGTTGCGCCATTCTCCATGGATCTTGACTTGGAGAATAAGGTCCGCGGCGGCCTGGTTTCGGACAATTAGGCACTCACGTTCCTTGATCCGGACTTCCGTGTCCCGAGCTGCGGGAATCCATTCACCGCGGACGCGCCAGCGGACGACATGTCCATCCGGGCTCGGATGCAGTACCACTTGCATGTGGAACCATCCTTATCTTAGGAGGTTTGATCAGTCGGCAAGAACCCAACCCTAATCCCTATACGAGGGGCCAGAGCGATAGAGGGTTCCAGCCAACAGGTCGGGGATAAAACGTTATTAATATAACATGGGATTGTTGCAGAATTATTAAGACCCGAGTGGATTTTTCTAAAAAATGTCTGTCATTCCCGCATAGGCGGGAATCCATTTCCAAAGGATTCTCAGTATGTTGATGGATGGATTCCCGACTTGCCACTATGCGGCTCTCGGAAGTGGCAAGGCCTAATGCGCGAATATATCCAAATCGTGCCAGCCCAGCAAATCAAGCTCCACCCGGGCCGGGATGAACCGGAAGCAGGTTTCGGCCAATTCCTTCCGTCTCTCGCGCACCAGCATTTCTTCAAGTTTTGCCTTGATTTTATGCAGGTAGAGAACATCGGAAGCGGCGTACTTCACCTGGTCTTCCGAGAGTTTCGAGGCGCCCCAGTCGGAGGATTGCTGCTGTTTGGAAAGCTCCTTGCCCGCCAGTTCGGCGCATAATTCCTTGAGGCCGTGGCGATCGGTATAGGTGCGCACCAGGCGGGAGGCAATTTTGGTGCAATATATCGGCTCCATCATCACACCGAGATGCTTATATATTATGCCGACATCGAATCGCGCATAATGCATGATTTTCAGGGAATTTTTGTCGGTAAGGAGTTTTTTCAAATTCGGTGCGGAGTAGGGGCCATTAAATTTCACCAGATGTGCGTCACCATTGCCCGCTGATAGCTGCACCACGCAAAGCCGGTCGCGCAGGGGGAAATTAAGCCCGGTGGCTTCGGTATCGAGCGCTATTTCCGGGCCGAGGTCGAGACCCGCCGGAATATCGTTTTCGTATAAGAAATTTGCTATATAATCCTCTTCTTTTGCTAAGTTTGCCAAGAGATTATATATTCTTCCCCCATGCTGTCCAGGATATTCAGATTGAGGAGGCCGAAGCTAAAGCGCCCCCGTCGGCCATTCGTGAAAATTAAAAGAAGGTCGTTCAAAATCCCCTCTACATGGCAGCAGCTAGATACCATGAAGTTCTGCCGTGAGGCCGGGATAATGGAAATGCTGCAAGAAAAGCAGTGGCTTAAATTCGTCAGCGGCATCGAAACCTATATCAACCCGCGCATCCACCGGGCGCTTGGTTACGCCAATTATGCGCGGGGAACCGTGGAATTGAACAGGATATATTTCCGCCGCGAGGGATTAAAGGAAAAACTGCTGCATACATTCGTACATGAGGTGGCACACCATATCGCCCATGAATTTCTGGCGCATAAGGGCCACGGCAAGCCCTGGCGGGAAACTATGCTGGTATTGGGTTATAAGCCCGAGAGGTTGGGGAATTTGCAGGTGGATAAGCGGGGGTAGGCTATGTCCTATCTTCCGTGACGGGTATTTGTTCCGCGAGCAGTATGTGTGTTTCTTTTACTTGTCGCAATACATGCCTTCTGCTCTTCGGTAAGTAGCGCGCCTGAAATGTCGGCCTTACGGAAATCAAACCTTTGAAAATCTTTAAGCGGAAGCGATCTAATATCGCCGATAAGAACGTCCCCAGCCAAGGAGGCTATCTTTCCTTTTCTAGGCACGCCTGATTCCCGCGTTTCTTTCAGTACGTCCAACAAATCTTCCAAGCGAACCATTCTCCCATCAGCCCTTTCTTGATCGGAAAGATGATATGCAGTGCTGCCTCCCTGTTTCATTAATTGTGCTATTGTTCTTACCTGTACCGGTTTGCTTCCACCGTGCTGGTCATCATTCTCAGGCATATGGCTCTCCTGTTAAGTGATAATTATATGAGTTTATTTTGCTTCCCCTTCCGCATTTTTTATTCCCGCCTTCTCCTCATCCTTCGGAATAAAATAAATCACCTCATCCTTCCCGGCGACACCAAGAAGTTTACGTGCCTGTTCGTCCAGCATGTCGGCATCGAGTGAATTGCTGTAAAGCATGTCCACCTTACGCTCCAGGCCCATGCGCTCAGCCTTCACTGAGTCCAGCTCATCCTTGGATTTCTCCAGCCGCCGCATTAGCCGGAACATGGAAATCACTCCCTTCTGCCCGCTGATCGCATAATAAGAGAAATAGAAAATAGAAACGGCGAAAAACAGGGTCGCCAGCGCCCCGATAACCTTTTCTCTATTTTCCCGCAAAACCATGACCATATTTTCAACCGGAACGGCGTTATTTTACAAGTTTGGCGCGGGAATAGGATTTGGAGGCTATCCAATATTTCGGCTCCTGTGCTATTTTTAACAGGATGCCGGCGATTTCCGGCGTGAGTTTGGTGATATCTACGCTGTTCCTGTTCACCCGGATGCCGGAATTTCCATAATTGGCGATGAAATCATCCCTCGCGTCGGAGTTCGGGACATAGAACCCCAGTTTGCCCTTTACCAATGCATAAAGGTTCAGGCTGCCACTGACGTTCCTTTTCTTGTCTTTCACCATCAGGAATGTGGCATCACCCAGTTTCAGGGTGCGCGCGGCCTCGATTTCCTCGTCCCGCTGCGAATAAAAAACCCTATAGGAATCACCGTTTTTGAGGAAGGTAACGCTGTTGCCCTTGCCGTCCAGCCAAGTTCCGGCCAATGCCGGATCGACATAACCCTGCCCCCAATATTCGCCGAAATCATGCACGACGATGCAGGCGGTGAGGAGGAAGGCCAGGAGGAGGGCAGTGGTTTTGCGGTTCATCCCGCTATGTTATTCATTTGGCTGGGGAGAGTCTATATTTAAAACCCATCCAAAAAATCCTGGGTAATAGAACAAGTTGCCAACCCCGCCGCTAATATCTAAATTCAAACCCATATGCATGTTTCCACCGCCTCCGGCTATCTCTTCATCTTCCGCGATTGGGCGGAACGGGTGCGACTGGCGCGCAAGCTGGCTTTCGCATTCGCCGCCGGCGCGGTGGTTTCCGGGATTGCGACTTATATAACCATAACGGAGAAATCAAATCCCTTGGGGCCGGACCCGAAGGTGGTGGTCGATTTCATATTGATAGACCTGGTGTTCCTGCTGGGACTCGCCACCATCGTCTCGATAAAAGTGGTGAAATTATGGCTGGAGCGGCTGAAAGGCGGTGCTGGCGGATCGCGGCTGCAAACGCGCATCATACTAATGTTTTCCTTGGTTTCAATAATACCCACCATCATCGTCGCCAGTTTTTCTGCGCTGTTTTTCAATTTCGGCATCCAGACTTGGTTCAACGAGCGGGTTAGCAATGCACTGGAGGAATCCGTTGCCGTCGCTGAAAGTTACCTGAGCGAGCATAAGGAGGCGATACGCGGCGATGTGCTGGCCATGGCTAATGATTTAACCCGCGAGGCTTATATGGCCAACGCCGATCCGCTGGAATTCGAACAATTGGTTTCCGGGCAGGCGGCGATACGATCGCTTACCGAGGCGATAGTGTTCAAGCGGCATGGTAGCATAGTTGCGCGCTCGAATTTAAGTTTTTCCCTGCTGTTCGATTTGGATAAAATAACCGATGAGGATTACCGGCTGGCCGACAGCGGTGAGGTGGTGATTATAACTCCCGGCAGCGACGAAAGGGTACGCGCGCTGGTGAAGCTCGATAATTTTTTTGATACGTATCTACTGGTAGGCCGCCTAGTCGATAGCCGGGTAATAAACCACATAGAAAGCACCAGGGGCTCGGTCAATGAATATACACGCCTGAAGAACAGCATCTCCCGGCTCCAGATCAAATTCTCGTTCGTGTTCATCGGTGTGGCGCTGTTGCTTCTGCTTGCGGCGGTATGGTTCGGGATGGTGATAGCAGGCGAACTGGTAAAGCCGATTGCCAGCCTGGTACGCGCCACCGGCCGCATCAAGGAGGGGGATCTAAGCGCCCGCGTTGATGAAGGGCCGGAGAATGACGAAATCGGAACTCTCGGCCGCGCATTCAACAGCATGGCCGATCAATTGGAAAAGCAGCGCAGTCAGTTGATAGAAGTAAACCGGCAGATCGATGCGCGGAGAAGGTTCAGCGAGGTGGTGCTTTCCGGTGTTTCAGCCGGGGTGGTGGCGCTTGATGCGGATAGCCGCGCTAATCTGTTCAACGCTTCGGCACTCGAGCTTCTATCGCAGACACCCTTCGGGATGCAGGGTGTGCATTACACCGAATTCTTCCCGGAAATCGAGGAAATGCTGGGCGAGGCGGAGAAGCAGAAAGCAACGGTGCAGAAGGAAATAAACATCGTGCGCGGCGAGAAGAAATCGACTCTGCTGGTGCGCATTGCCGTGCAGATGTTCGCCGATAGGATCGAAGGCTGCGTCATAACATTCGACGATATAACCGAATTGAAATCGGCGGAGCGCAGCCGCGCCTGGTCGGATGTAGCGCGCCGCATCGCACATGAAATAAAGAACCCGCTGACACCGATTCATCTTTCCGCCGAGCGGTTGAAGAAAAAATACAGCGACCAGATTACATCAGGTAAAGAAAATTACATTAAATATGTCGATACCATAATCGCCCACGTCGGCGATATCGGCAGGATGGTCGAGGAATTCGCCGAATTCGCCCGGATGCCTGCGCCAGTGATGGTCGATGCCGATATTTGCGTCATTGCGCGCGATGCGGTTTTCTCACAGAAAAGCGCCAATCCGAATATAAATTACGAGATAGCAACGGCTGGCGTTCCCGTAATCGTAAATTGCGATCCGGGACAGATCGGACAGGTGTTCAGCAATATCCTGAAGAATGCCGCCGAAGGAATCGAAACGCGGAAAATTTTAAACCCGGATTGGAGTGAGGAGCCGAGTATAAAAATAAAAATCACCAAGGAAAAAGATTGTGTCGTAGAAATTTCCGATAATGGAAATGGTCTTCCGCCGGAATTGATCGACCGCCTGACCGAGCCTTATATCACCACACGCGAAAAGGGCACAGGCCTTGGTTTAGCCATAGTAAAAAAAATCATGTCCGACCATCAGGGGAAATTAATTTTAAAGAATATAAATAATGGCACTTGTGTTTCATTATACTTTCAGGTTAAAAATAAAACTTGAAATAGTATCATTTTTGACACAATACTAAATACGGGATTATGGCTAGCATAGAAACCACCACTAATATTCTCATAGTCGATGACGAGAAGGACATAAGGGAACTTATCTCCGATACGTTAAAGGATGAGGGCTATGCCACCCGCATGGCCAAGGAGAGTGAATCCGCCTTCGCGGCGATCGCCGAGCGGCTGCCCTCCGCCATCGTTCTGGACATATGGCTGAAAGATAGTTTGCTTGACGGTCTAGGTATCCTGGAAACGGTAAAGCGCAAATACCCGGAAATCCCGGTGGTGATGATAAGCGGGCACGGCAATATCGAAACCGCCATCGCCTCAATAAAGATGGGCGCGTATGATTATATCGAGAAGCCTTTTAAATCCGACCGCTTGATCCATGTCGTGAAAAGGGGCCTGGAAACCGCGAGGCTCAAGCATGAAAATGCGGAGCTCAGGGCGCGCGCGCATGACGAAAACGTTTTGACCGGCTGCTCGCAAACACTTAGTTCGTTGAAATCCGCCATCGAGAAAGTAGCACCCACTTCGAGCCGCGTTTTCATCACCGGCCAGGCGGGCTGTGGCAAAGAGGTGGTAGGACGCATTCTGCATGAGAAATCGGCACGCAAAAACGGTCCATTCATTATATTGAATGCCGCCAGCATTTCACCGGAAGCATTGGACGTCGAGCTTTTCGGTACGGAGGACAATGGCGGAGTCAATGGCGGTCCCCGTAAAATCGGCATTTTTGAGAAGGTTCATGGCGGCACGCTGTTCATCGACGAAGTCGTCGATATGCCGCTGCCGACACAGAGCAAACTGCTGAAAGTGCTGCAGGAGCAGTCGTTTGAGCGCGTCGGCGGCCAGCGCAAAATCGAAACGAATTTCCGCGTCATCACCGCATCGAACCGCGATATCCCTGCGGAAATCAAAGCCGGAAAACTGCGCGAGGATTTGTTTTACCGCCTGAACGTCGTGCCACTCCGCGTTCCTGCTTTAAGCGAACGGCGCGAGGATATTCCGCTGCTCGCCAAGCATTTCCTGAAAAAAGGCGCGGAGCTTACCGGCATGCAGCCACGGGTTCTCGGCGAGGATGCGATAGCCGCACTCCAGGCTTATGACTGGCCGGGGAATGTACGCCAATTGAAAAACGTGATGGAGTGGGTGCTGATTATGATCCCGGGCGAGGCCAACCCAATCCGCTCCAGTATGCTGCCGGTCGAGGTTTTCACCTCCACCCCTGCCGCGATAAACCCAGAAATGAACACCGATATCATGGCGATGCCGCTCCGTGAAGCACGTGAACTGTTCGAGCGGCAGTATCTGGTGGCACAGGTAAACCGGTTCGGCGGAAACATCTCCCGCACCGCCAGTTTTGTTGGGATGGAGCGCTCGGCGCTGCATAGGAAACTGAGGTCGCTCAGCATAGGGCAGCAGGAAGAAAAAGTTGACGCCGCCTAACAGCAATTTTTCTAAAATAACCTATTTCAACGACGGCAGAACCGGGAAATTTCTCCCGCACCCGCTGGCACGCACCCATATCGATGACAGAGGATTGCAATTTTCCGATGGGATTTATGAAGTAATCGCTGCCGAAAACCGGCGGTTGATAGATGAGGATTCGCATTATAAAAGGCTTGCCCGCTCGCTGAAAGCGATCCAGATTCCTGCGCCCGCGTCGGAAAAATCCATTCATGTGATAGTAATGGAATTACTACGGCGAAACGGCCTGCAAGACGCGATGATTTACATTCAAATCACTAGGGGTCTCGCCAAGCGCGACCATTATTTCCCGAAAAATTGCGTGCCGACTTTACTAATCACCGTGGCGCCATTAAAAAAGCCGAACGCAGCAGAAATTAAAAATGGTGTTGCGGTAATGACAATGCCCGATCTGCGCTGGCAGCGGCGCGATATAAAATCCCTCTCGCTCTTGCCGAACATGCTGGCGAAAAATCAGGCATTACCGGCAAAGGAAGCATGGCTTATTGATGGCGGCGTAATAACCGAGGGCTGCGCGACGAACGCTTATATCGTGACGGCGAAAGGCGCGGTGAAAACCCATCCGAAAAACAATCTAATTCTCGGCGGTGTGACGCGTGAAACCGTGCTCATGCTGGCAAAAAAAAATAAAATCAAAGTCGAGGAAAAGCCGTTCACATTGGCGGAAACATTGAGTGCGAAAGAGGCCTTCTTCACCAATACCACGGCGAAAATCGTGCCGGTTGTGAAAATCGACGGCAAAAAAATCGGCAATGGAAAGCCGGGTGAAATCACGCAAAAACTTATGAAAATATATAATGATTATGTCGATAAAATTACCAAAGCCTAAAGCGATTTTATTCGATTGGGATAATACTTTGGTTGATACTTGGCCGGTAATCAGCCAGGCGCTTTCCGAGACTTTCACCGCTATGGGGCACGATCCCTGGACAATCGATGAATCCAAAACTTACATGCATAAATCGATGCGCGATTATTTTCCCGAGCTTTTCGGCAAGGATTGGGAAAAGGCCAAGGCAGTTTATTATAAAAGTTTCCTGAAAAATCATTTGGCAAAACTGACCGTTCTTCCGCATTCGTTTGAAATGCTGGAAGAGTTAGCGAGAACCGATATTTATATCGCGGTCGTCAGTAATAAAACCGGCAATTATTTAAGGGACGAAGTTTCGCATCTCGGCTGGAATAAATTTTTCCGTAAAATCGTGGGCGCTACCGATGCGGAATCCGATAAACCGACCGCCGCACCGGCAATCCTCGCGATGAAAGACAGCGGCATCGCACCTTCACATGACGTATGGTTCATCGGCGATACGGCGATTGATATCGAATGCGCAATCAATTCTGGGTGCAAGCCGATATTTTTCGGTGAGCATGAATTACCGGAGGAATATAAATTCGATCCTAAGGATTTATCACCAGTAATCCACGTAAGAAATCACCGTACGCTGGCAGAGATGATAAAAGATTTTTAAATGAACCGTGATAAGATAAATGAAATCTTCGCGCGTTTTGCTCGCGCCAATCCTTTCCCAAAAACTGAGCTGAAATATACTAATGAATATACGCTGCTGGTGGCAGTGATACTTTCGGCGCAGGCGACCGATGTGGGAGTGAATAAGGCGACTCCGGCGCTGTTCAAAATCGCCGATAACCCGGGGGCAATGCTGAAACTGGGGGAAGGGGACCTGAAACGATACATAAAAACCATTGGACTTTTCAACGCTAAGGCAAAAAACATCATCGGTATGAGCCGGGCGTTGCTGGAAAAGCATAGTGGGAAAATTCCACACAGGTTCGAGGAATTGTGCGAATTGCCTGGAGTAGGCCGGAAAACGGCGAATGTCTGGCTGAACTGCGCGCTCGGAAAACCGCTGATCGCAGTCGATACACACGTATTCCGCGTTGCCAACCGCATTGGTTTAGTGAAAGCAAAAAACCCGCTGGAAACCGAGCGGCAACTGGAGAAAAAAATACCGGAAAAATGGAAAATCCACGCGCATCATTGGCTCATCCTGCATGGCCGTTATATTTGCGTTGCCAGAAAGCCGAAATGTTATGAATGTACAATAGCCGATTTATGCGAATATAAGGAGAAAAATTTATGACAAGTGAAATTGACCCGGTAATAAAAGCGGCTCTAGACCGAGTTCCCTTAGCGGACGCAGAAAAACAGACTGCGACTTACCTGGCGGAACGTGGTTTTACTGAGAATTTATCTCCAAGGATAATTACCACAAGGGAGGTTCCTGGCTCTCACACCATGCAATCATTTGTGGAGAGTGAAGAATTACCTGATATTACGCAAGAAGGATCCGCGGAAGGCCTAACAGTTGGCTTAACACCGGTAGAGTATGAACATGACGGTACTATGATACATCGTGTGCTGCAAGTCGTGTTTTCTCTCGAACCTGATGAAGAATCGGTGTTAACAACACACCAATTAGATTCGTTGCAAGGAGCGAAAAGAAAACAAAATTTTGACAAGGTATTGGATCAGCAGGAAAAAATATTCAAAAAACGTTTTGATATTTTGGAAAGATTGGCACACGCATATGGCATTCCCGATCTTTCGCAAGGGTGGATAGATACTAGGGAATCCAGTAGTTTAACAAGCGGAATATATATTCTTGCAGAAGAAAGGAGGGCTGATCAGCAAAGGCTTGATCCTGAACTTATGCCGGCACTACGTGGAGTTGATCAAGAAATGAAGTTTGGGGTTCTTTCCGTGCATATAAGGCTTAGTAATTTGGTGCCAAGAATGGAAGAAATGGCTGCAGAAGAAATTCCAGCCCACCCATTTTGGGATGAGAAAGATAATGAATCACCCTTGCAACAACAAGCAAGATTAGAGCAACAACAGGCAGAAATCAGAACCGGGGCGGATGCTTTTATGGAAGAACATCAGGAAGAACTTAGACCAGCATTATCAACTATAGATGAATTTATAAAATTTATCGAACAAGGGAAAGCTGTATCCAGATGAGGTAAATAAGAATCTTTAATATTCCACCGGATACGGGTCCAAGCTGCGCCATAAATACCATGTGGCCACAGTACGCCATGGCCGCCACCTTGCGGCAACTTTTTCCATTTTTACCAGCGACGTTTTTTTTCCCTTAAAATATAAATTCTGAATCGCTTTTTGCAGGCCCAGATCGCCGACCGGAAAAATATCAGGTTTCAAGAGGTGGAAAATCATGAACATTTCCGCCGTCCAGCGCCCGACGCCTTTTATCGATATCAGCTCCCGCATTATCTCCTCGTCTTCCTTATCACCGGTTTCATGGTATGAAACGGCGATTAATTTGTGGAAAAATTTATCGGCGATATCTTTGATATACGCCACTTTCTGCCGCGAAAATCCGAGCGCGCGCAATTCGTTTTCATCGGCATGCAGAAGGCTCTCAGGCAACAGTGGATTATATTGTATAACCAACCGGTTCCATATGGCATCCGCCGCTTTCACCGAAATTTGCTGCCCAGTGACGGCACGGACCAAGGTCTCAAAAGCATTATCCCCGCGCCGCGCCAGGCCTTCGCCTGCATAACCGGCAATCAGCTTTTTCATCACGAGGTCGCGCCGGGATAATTCCTTCTTCGCCTTTTCCCAATAATCGGGTTTCATAGTTGCCTTTGGTAAAATACATTTTATATTAGCACTATATGGCGAAAGAAAACCTGAAAACACAAAATTCCCGTACTGAAACAGATAGTTTCGGGCCGCTCGAAGTGGCATCCGATAAATATTGGGGTGCGCAAACTGAGCGCTCGCTGATGAATTTCAAGATCGGCGGCGAGAAAATGCCGGAGCCGCTGGTGAAGGCGCTAGGCACTCTGAAAAAAGCGGCGGCGCAGGTGAATATTGATTTAGGCGTCTTGGATAAAAAAATCGGCGGGGCGATAATCGAGGCGGCGGGCGAAGTTGAAAGCGGCGAGTTGATTGAACATTTCCCGCTGGTCGTCTGGCAAACCGGCTCGGGAACGCAAACTAATATGAATGCCAACGAGGTAATCTCCAACCGCGCCATCGAAATTTTGGGCGGCGAAATCGGCAGCAAGAAGCCCGTGCATCCGAACGATCACGTCAATATGGGCCAGTCATCGAACGATACCTTCCCGACGGCTATGCACATTGCGGCAGCGCTGGAAATAAATAAAAAACTGATTCCAGCTTTGCAAAAACTTCATAACGCTCTGGAGAAAAAGCAGAAGGAATTCGCCAAAATAATAAAAATCGGGCGCACCCATTTGCAGGATGCGACGCCGCTGACTTTAGGCCAGGAATTTTCTGGTTATGTGACGCAGGTTGCGTTTGGAATCGAGCGAGCGAGGGGAGTGCTGCCACATTTATATAACCTGGCGCAGGGCGGGACGGCGGTTGGCACGGGATTGAATGCCAAAAAAGGATTCGCAGAAAAATTTGCTGCGGAAGTGGCAAAAATTAGCAAACTGCCATTCAAAACGGCGGAGAATAAATTCGAAGCACTCGCGGCGAATGACGCGCTGGTTGAAGCTTCCGGTGCGCTGAATACCATCGCGGTTTCCCTAATGAAAATCGCCAATGATATCCGGCTGCTGGGCAGCGGCCCCCGCTGCGGACTCGGCGAGTTGAAACTGCCGGAGAACGAGCCGGGTTCATCGATCATGCCGGGCAAGGTTAATCCCACGCAATGCGAGGCGTTGACGATGGTTTGCGCGCAGGTGATGGGCAATAACGTCACTGTTTCGATCGCCGGGAGCAACGGCCATTTCGAGCTGAATGTGTTCAAGCCGGTGATAATTTATAATGTGCTGCAATCGATAAAATTGCTGGCTGACGCGGCGGTAAGCTTTACCGATAATTGCGTGGTGGGGATCGAGGCAGATGTGGCTAGGATCGAGAAGCTCCGCGATGAATCTTTGATGCTAGTGACGGCGCTGAACCCGCATATCGGCTATGACAACGCCGCGAAAATCGCCAAGAAAGCGCATAAGGAGGGGACTTCACTAAAGGCCGCCGCGCTTGCTCTCGGCCTCCTAACCGAAAAGCAATTCGATGAATGGGTTAAGCCCGAAGATATGCTCGGACCGAAATAATTGTTAATTTCTAGAAAGATGCAGCAATTATTAAGGATTTATTAAATTCTCTCCGCATAATTGTCAAAACCCTGGTTTTCCGCTATAATCAATCTGTTTTATTGTCAGTATCGCAGTTATGGATCGGGTACGTTTTCGGTCTGAGGTGCAAGAGCCAAGTTCGGCTCTCTACCTATATCTCTGTTAAGGAGTCGATTGTGAAGAAGGCGAGGAAGAAGAAGGTCGTCTGGGCGATCCTGCTGGCCGCTCTGCTCTGGATCACTGCCCTCTGGTGGGCAGTTCTGGAGACAGACTGGATTCCCACAGAAGCCACCCAGGGCAACCCTGTCGGGTTTGCCCTGGTCGCGTCGGCAGCCTCAGGAGCGTTATCGTTCCTGTCAGCCATGGCGTTCTGGGCCGGTACCTCTCACCGCGACACGCGGTGATGTATCCGGCGCGACTGAGGACCCCATCGGGGTCCTCTTTCGTTTTTAAATCACACACTAAATAGGTTATTCGATTTTACAGATCGCGCCATCCATTCGGCTGCCGCCATTAAAAAAGCGTACGTACGTGTTTTGATACAATAGCCGGAAATCCAATGTTAAAAAGCGTACGTACGCTTTTTGTCATGGTTAAGTGATGTGGTGGGGGATTAAGGCAAAGATGCCGGAACTAAAAGTCCCGAATCAATAAGTTGCAACTTCCGTAACTTACAATTAATCTCACCACTATGAGTTACGTTGAGCAAAACCTCCTTCCCGGCGAGAAATTGCTGCATCGGGGCAAGCTGCATTGGATAATATATGCGCCGGGATTCGTTTTTATAATCACCGCCATTGCTTTTTACGTGGTTACTCGCAATGAGCTTTCGTTGCTGCTTGCGCTGCTTGGCCTGCTGATGCTGCTGAAATCCCGCATCCAGCGGCAGAATACTGAATTCGCTGTCACCAACCGGCGGATAATCGTGAAAGTCGGCTGGTTCGCGCGCGAGGCACTGGACATGTCGCTCGACCGCATTGAAAGCGTATTGCTGGAACAGACAGTCTGGGGCCGTATATTAGACTACGGAACCTTGATCGTGCACGGCACCGGCGGCGGCTCGGAAGCACTCAGCAGTCTCCAGGATCCCCTGAATTTCAGGAAAGTCTCCCTTGCCGCCATCGAGGATAGCAGGAACCGGAAATGATTCCCCGTTATTCACGTCCGGAAATGGTGGCGATCTGGAGCGAGGAAAACCGCTATAGGATTTGGTTTGAGATCGAAGCACATGCAGCGGACGCCATGGCCGAAATCGGTATCATTCCGAAAGCGGCAGCAAAAAATATCTGGAAAAAAGGCAAGTTCGATGTGGCGCGCATCGATGAAATCGAAAAAGAAACTAAGCATGACGTCATCGCGTTTTTAACCAATCTTGCCGAGCATATCGGCCCGGATGCGCGGTTTATGCACCAGGGAATGACGAGTTCGGACGTGCTGGATACCTGCCTTTCCGTCCAGCTCCGCCAGGCTTCCGATATATTATTGAAAGACATCGACCGACTGCTCGTAATTTTGAAAAAACGCGCGGTTGAAACCAAGGATTTCGTCACAATCGGCCGCAGCCACGGCATCCACGCCGAGCCGGTGACATTCGGGTTGAAGCTCGCCGGGTTCTATGCAGAGTTTGTGCGCAATCGCGCCAGGCTGCTGGCCGCGCGTGAGGAAATTTCCACCTGCGCGGTTTCCGGCGCAGTCGGCACTTTCGCCAATATCGATCCTGAAATTGAGGAATATGTAGCGAAGAAACTTGGCTTAAAACCCGAGCCAGTTTCCACGCAAGTAATTCCGCGCGATCGGCATGCGATGTTTTTTTCTACGCTTGGCGTCATCGCCGGTTCCATCGAGCGGATCGCCACGGAAATTCGGCATTTGCAACGTACGGAAGTGCTGGAGGCGGAGGAATATTTTTCACCCGGGCAGAAGGGTAGCTCGGCGATGCCGCATAAGCGTAACCCGGTGCTATCGGAGAATTTAACCGGCCTGGCCCGCATCGTTCGTTCGGCGGTGATTCCAGCGCTGGAGAACATCGCACTATGGCACGAACGCGATATCTCGCATTCCTCGGTGGAAAGGATGATCGGGCCGGATGCGACAGTGACACTTGATTTTGCCCTGGCACGACTGGCAGATGTGATGGAAAAGCTGCTGATTTACCCGGAAAACATGAAGGCGAATTTGGAAAAACTGGGGGGCCTGGTTTTTTCGCAGCGCGTTCTGCTAGCATTGACGCAAAAGGGCGTCGCCCGCGAGGATGCTTATAAAATCGTGCAGAGAAATGCTATGCAGGTTTGGGAGAAGGAGGTGGATTTCCTCCAACTGCTAAAAAAAGATAAGGAAATCGCCCGGCATTTTTCGGATAAAGAATTATCCGCGCTGTTCGATCTCAAATACCACACCAAAAACATCGGTAAGATTTTTAAGCGGGTGTTTGGATAGACATTCTTCGATGTCTCGCATTATAAAACGCTCGGCATCGAACCAAAAAATCGTACCGGTTATTCTTTCCGGCGGATCGGGCACTCGCCTGTGGCCGTTGTCCCGCGATTCCTATCCGAAGCAATTTTTGGGGCTGGTCAATCCCGAAACGCCGACCATCCAGGATACCATCAATAGAGTCGCCGACCCTGCGCTTTTCCACCCACCACTGATGGTCGGCAACGCTGCCCATAGATTTTTGCTGGCAGAGCATATGAAAAAATGCGGCATTAAGTCGCCGGAAATCATAATAGAGCCATGCGCACGCAACACTGCACCGGCGATGATGGCTGCAGCACTTTATATACAGGAACGCTATGGCGATGCGCTGATGTTAGTCTTGCCCATCGATCATTATATTGAGAATGCACCCTCTTTCCTGAATGGCGTGAAACGCGCGGCAAAAGTGGCAGAAGCTAAGTACTTGGTAGCTTTCGGCATAGAGCCAAAATATCCAGAAACCAGTTACGGTTATATTAGACGCGGAAAACAAATCGCTGATGCCCGGCACGCATTTAAAATCAAATCGTTCGTCGAAAAACCGGATACAAAAAAAGCCAAGAAGTTTATCGCTGCGGCCGGATATTTCTGGAACAGCGGCATGTTCATGTTTCCTTCAGGTTTATTGATAGAAGAAACGCGGAAAATTCAGCCCGCACTGGTAAAAGCCTGCGAGCGGGCAGTATCCAAAAGCACGAAAGACCTCGATTTCATTCGGCTGAACAAAACGGATTTCGCCAGATGCCCCGATATTTCCATTGATTACGCTCTGATGGAAAATACTAAGCGTGCGGCGGTTGTGGAACTGGATTGCGACTGGAGCGATACCGGCACCTGGGACCTACTCTGGCGAATTTCCCCCAAGGATAAAAACGGCAATGTGACGCTAGGCAAATGTTATACGCTGGACAGCAAAGATTGTTAT
>Ga0206958_1156_pt1 | contig 19363 bp, 15 predicted proteins | sample Alteio_BWOrgHeat_33_FD_152968 | JGI IMG/M metagenome (GOLD analysis project Ga0206958, IMG submission 152968) | Enriched cells from forest soil in Barre Woods Harvard Forest LTER site, Petersham, Massachusetts, United States -... | ecosystem: Environmental > Terrestrial > Soil > Temperate forest >... | reverse complement strand
GCCAAACTTGCTTATTTGTTGCCTTCAGATCACTTTTAACCAAGGCATCGGCCACTTGTTTGGCGATGTCGTCCTTGATATTTTGCGGCGCGTGCGCGTCGACGATATAGACTAATTCATACTTGTTCATGTTTATTTTTCCTTTTTCCTGTCATTCTGAGCGAAGCGAAGAATCTCTTACAGATCCTTCGCCAGTTGGCTCAGGATGACTTCAACATTTCGTTGAAGTCAATTGAACTTATTCATTGCGACCTGCGCACCTTCGGTCACCCAGCAAGTGACACAGTCTAGTGCATGATTGATAAAATCCGGCAAAGCTTTTTTCTGTACCGGAGTAAAATTCTCCAACACATAATCCACGGTGGACGCGTGTTGGGGAGCATCAATCCCCAAACGCAACCTGGCGAATTGATTATCTCCCAATTCCTGAATAATGGACTTGAGGCCATTATGCCCGCCGGCACTACCTGAAGGCCGCAGGCGTAATTGACCGAAACTCAAGTCCAAATCATCCGTGACAACCAGAATATCTTGCACCGGGATGCCTTTTTTCGCGGCCAAAGCCTTGACAGCGATCCCAGAGTTATTCATAAACGTCGTCGGCATCAACAAAGAACATTCTTCTGACTCGATGGTGACCTTTGTCAGCAGCCCGTGGCTGCTGTTGGAGTTCCGCCATGAGGCTTGGGAGGCGGCCGCCAAAGCCTCGAGCACTAAAAAACCAAAATTGTGACGTGTTAAGCGGTATTGCGGCCCCGGATTGCCAAGGCCAACAATCAGCTTCACTTCTTGGTGTCTTCCTTCTTCGCGGCCCCGGCAGCACCAGGTTTCGCCTCAGCGCCTTCTTCTTTCTTCTTTTCCTTCAATACTTCAGGTTCGGAACCAGCTGCGGCGACTTCACCTTCAGCCGTGGCGGTCGCGGCTTCTTCACGCATGGAACCGGCAATGGTGATAACCACGGAATCCGGATCATGCTTGGTGCGAACACCCGCCGGCAAAACCAAATCTTTCACGTGGATGGAATCATGCACCCCTAAATTCGTGATATCCGCCTCGAGATGGTGCGGAATGTTGGTCGGCAAACAGATAACATCCAACTCCCACATCAAGTGCTCCATGGTGCCGCCATCGCGCTTGACACCAATAGGTTCACCCTTAGGAATGACTTTGATCTTGATTTCAATTTCTTTATCGAGAGAAATGCGGTTAAAATCAATGTGAATGACTTCATCGGTGACCGGATGCAGCTGAACATCCTTGATGATGGCCGGAAAATCCGAAACCTTCTTGCCATCTTCGAGAACATTCAGATGATAGATCAAGCTTTCACCGGCGTGCTGGCGGTAAATGCGGTCATAGGCTTTGCGATCAGCCTGGATTGTCGTGGGTTTGGAATCGCCACCGTAGACAATGCCGGGGATTAAATTCGCGCGACGGACCTGACGAGATCTGGCAGATCCTTTGTTTTTTCTGATTTGAACATCGAAGTTGATTTGTTCCATTTTATTACCTTCCTCTTGTCTTTAATTTCTAATTTCTTCGAATAAACTGCTGATGGATTGGGCGTTATGCGTACGGGCGATGGCTTCAGCCAAAAGTGGTGCAATCGACAACTGTTTGATTTTAGGGCTTAAGACCCCTTCTTTTAAAGGAATGCTGTTGGTCACAACCACTTCCTGGAGATCCTTGCAATTGGCAATCCGCTCATGGGCCGGTCCTGATAAGACACCGTGGCTGGCCGCCATATAAATCCCTTTGGCGCCTGCCGCTTTGAGGGCCGCTACCGCGTCGATCAGAGAACCGGCGGTGGCCACAATATCGTCGACCATCACCACATTCATGCCCTTGACTTCCCCTAAAATGTGCATGCACTCGGTTTTCTCCGGCGACACACGTCTTTTATCGACGATAGCTAACGGCGCGTTCATGCGCTTGGCGTACGCGCGGGCCATTTTAATGCCCCCCACGTCCGGCGAGACCACCACCACATCTTCAATCTTGCGTTCTTTAAAATGCTCAGCCAAGACATTGATCGCGTACAAATGATCGACCGGGATATCAAAAAATCCCTGCAATTGACTGGCATGCAAATCCATGGTCAAAACGCGATTCGCACCGGCCGCGACAATCAAATTGGCCACGAGCTTGGCGGTGATCGGCACGCGCGGCTGGTCTTTACGGTCCTGGCGCGCATAGCCGTAATAAGGAATAACGGCCGTGATGCGATCCGCGGAGGCACGACGCACCGCGTCGATCATGATCAAAAGCTCCATCAAATTCTCATTGACCGGCGGGCAGGTCGGCTGCACGATGAACACATCCTGGCCACGGATATTCTCGCGGATATGCACACGGATCTCGCCTTCACTAAAGCGCCCGACAAACACTTCGGTCTGCTTGATCCCAAGCTTCTGGCAGATCTCCGCCGTCAGCGAAGGATTTGAATTACCGCACATGACCGATAATTTTTTCATATTTCTTACCTAATAATTTGTTAGTTACGCGTCCAGGGGTTTCCCTGGGTTGCTTTCAGATTCAATGGTTTGTTCGCTTGGCCGCGTGCTTGGGGACAACGCTGCGCTGTTCTTTGTTGTTCTGATTTGAACATGTCCCCTGGTTGGCTGCCGGGTTAAATCTTTTTTATTACCCTGGCCGGAATGCCTACTGCTACTGTCCCGGCTGGTACGTTTTTATTACGGGCTACGACTGATCCTGCCCCGATCATGGCACCCGCCCCGATTTTATTCGGCGCTACAATAATTGCATCTGAACCTATGAATGCCTTGGATCCGATAAAAGTTTTATTCTTGGTCTTACCGTCGTAATTCGCAGTCACGACCCCGGCACCGATATTGGCGCCTTCACCCACCACCGCATCGCCCAAAAATGAAAAATGTTTCTGCATCACACGAGGACCGATAGTCGTTCGGGAGACTTCTGTAAAATTGCCGATCTCAGCTCCGTCGCTAATTCTGGTCCCTGGCCGGATGCGGGCCATGGGTCCGATGCTGCAATTTTTGCCGATGCGCACATCGCTGTGAATGACCGTCATAGGATGGATCACCGTGTCTTGACCGATGGTGACATCCGCCTCAATAAACGTTGTCAAAGGATCGACAATCGTCACACCGGCCAACATATGCTTACTTAATATTCTCTGCCGTAGAATCGCCTGTGCCTGCGCCAAATCTTCTCTGGTATTCACACCCCACGCCGTGGTCGCATCATCCGTAATATAGGTACCGACCTTCTTACCTTGCTTAAGCAATAGTTCAATCACATCCGTCAGATAAAATTCATTTTTCAAGGCGTTGAGTTTGACCTTCTTTAAACTTTCAAACAAATCTTTCGACCCAAAACAATACACGCCGGTATTGATTTCAACAATATTTCTTTCAAATTCAGAAGCATCTTTGTACTCACGGATCGCCGCAATCTCATCTTTGACCGTGCGTACGATACGCCCATACGTTCCCGGCTGATCCACCTTGGCCGTCAACACCGTGGCTGAAGCCTTGGAACGGCGATGCTGTTTTAATAAGTCCGCGACGATCGTGCGGGACAATAAAGGCGTGTCACCGCAGAGCACTACGACCGTTCCATGATAATTTTTAAAGCGGGGCGCGCAACGCTTGACCGCGTCCCCCGTTCCGAGCAGGCGATCCTGCTCGACAAATTCGATGCCAGGACCTACGGCCTCCCGGACTTTTTGGGAACCGTGGCCTACCACACAATAAATTTTCAAAGAACGCAAACCCCGGGCAATATCCAAAACGTAATCGATAACCGGGCGACCCACGACCTTATGCAGCACCTTGGGACATTCGGATTTCATCCGTGTCCCGCGTCCGGCTGCTAAAATGATCGCTCTAAAGTGGCTCATAAAAATTGCCCAGCCAGGACTCGAACCTGAACAACGAGATCCAAATTCTCGGGTGCTACCATTACACCACCGGGCAGTAAATTACAGTGTGCTGACAACAAAAACCTGAGAGTACCGCCTGTCCAATTTTGCCCGGATACGAAGTGCGTGCGCCTTTGACTCAGCACAAGCGAAAACCGACGGGCCACTGCCGGAGAAACACACACCGGGGCTACCAGCGTCGATCAATTTCTGTTTCAAACGAATAAAATCCGGTCTTAAAGACAAAATCGCAGGCTCTAAATCATTCGATAAAACGCCTGTCAGGCCGAAAAATTGCCCTTTCCTTAAAAAGGGAAGCAAAATATTAACATTATCCTTTTTGTTTGTCAAACTTAATTTCAGACGGGCAAAAACGTCTTTGGTGTACATTTTAACTCGAGGCGTGACAAGCACATGCCACAATTTAGTGGGCAAATTTAAGGGCTTAATCTGCTCTCCGCGGCCGGTGCCCAGCCCATAGGGCACATCATATAAAAAGAAGGCCACATCACTGCCCAAATGGGCGGCATATTGGGCCAATTTTGGAGTACTTAAACCCAATTGCCATAAGCGGTTTAATCCCTGTAAAACCGCGGCCCCATTGCTCGAGCCTCCGGCAAGGCCTGCCGCCACCGGGATATTTTTTATAATATGGATATCCAACCCTTCGTGGATCGAAAAATCCTGGGCCAACATCATGGCCGCCTTAACGGCTAAATTGGATGAATTCTTGGGCACATGCGGGTGCCGGCAACGCACCGTGATGCGGCCGGTTTGATTGCGTGTGAGGATGATTTCATCCCTCAAATCGATGCGCTCGAAGATAGTCCTTAGCTCATGAAAACCGTCCGGCCTTTTGCCTAAAACGTCGAGGACGAGATTCAATTTGGCCGGTGAGCTGACTTTAATGCGCCGCATGGTTTAAAGCTTTCTGCACGGCATTGATGTGTTGATCCAGGATTTCATCCTGGATATATTGCCGGGCTTTTTGCAAAGCATTCAGACTTTCCGCGTCATCACCCTTTTTAAAAAGGGCCCATCCTAAACTGTCGTAATAGGCGCCGTTGGTTGGTTGCTGGCTGATGGCTTGATGGGCCATACGGATGGCTTGATCCAAATGCACCCCTTCTTCGGCGTAAATATACGCCAATGAATTTAGCGCTTCAGCGTTGCCCGGATCAATGCGCAAACTGCGGCGAAACATCGGTATGGCTTGGGCATTAAGATGGTGATCGGCGTAAATGGAACCTAATTCATTAAGGGCAAAGGTATTGGAAGGATCAAAGTGAACGGATTTTTGGTATTCGCGGATGGCTTGATCGATATCACCGTTGAAGTCCAGGCAAAGGGCTGTCATGTAATGCGCCAGGCCCTGGGCTTGGGTGTCGAGTGTCGGACCCCACGCATACGAAGGGCTCAAAAGCGCCAATAGCGAACAAACGCAGGCTATGAACAGCGCAATGGAACGCCCCCGAAGCATACACGCCTCCTCAAATTAGCGAGTAGCTCTCTTTTTGAGATGGCGTAAAGCTTTGCGTAATTTCTTACGCTTGTGGGTCCGGATCTTGATGAGTTTTCTTTTACGACCGCATGGCATAATGTTTTCCTTAATATATAAGCTTGTTCAGTGAATATTCGATGATGCCTTCCGCCCCCGCGTCTTTCAGGGCCGGGATAATTTTGCGTACGGTGCCTTCGTCGATCACGGTTTCCAAGGCCACCCACTGGTCGTTGACCAAGGGTGAGATGGTTGGATTACGAAGCGCGGTCACGGCTTTGAGGATCTTGTCCAAATTCTTGCGTTGCACATTCATCTTAAGGCCAACCATATTCTTGGCCTGTAAAGCGCCTTTGAGCAATAGGATGATCTGTTCCATCTTGGCTCTTTTCCAAGGGTCTTTCAGGGCTTGCTTATTGGCGATGAACTGGGTGGTCGATTCGCATAAAGTATCGACGATGCGCAGTTTATTGGCACGCAGCGAGGAGCCGGTTTCGGTCAATTCCACAATGGCATCCACCAGGCCGGTGGCCACTTTCGCTTCGGTGGCCCCCCAGGAAAACTCCACATCGGCTTTGACCTTGTGCTTGCTCAAATATTTTTTGGTGACATTGACGACTTCGGTGGCGATTTTCTTACCTTGAAGGTCTTTGACTGTCTTAATAGAGGAAGCTTCGGGTACGGCTAAAACCCAACGGACCTTATTGCTGGTCTGTTTGGCATATAAAAGTTCGGCTAATGAGGTGACGTCCGATGAGTTTTCCTCGATCCAGTCCGCACCGGTGATCCCACAATCCAAGGTCTGGTCTTCGACATAACGGGACATTTCCTGGGCGCGCAACAGCACCGGAGAAATCTCCTCGTCGTCGATTTGAGGAAAATAGGAACGGGTCGAAACCACCACCTTAAAACCCGCCTTTTCAAACAAGGCGACGGTGGCGTCCTGCAAACTGCCTTTAGGTAATCCTAATTTCAATTTCAATATTCCCTGTTCCTTCGGTTTCGTCATCTTTTTGGTTATGCGTTAAGTTGAGGGGTAAATTATAGCCTCCGCTTAGGGATATGTAAAGCCATTTTCTACATAACGCCCAGGAATGATTTTAAATCACCCAGGGGTTCAATGCCGATAATGACCGGTACAAAACCAGGCGCATTCTCCAGCTCTTTAAGCATGGCAGGGTCAATATGTAATTTAATAGCCTCACCGTTATTTTGAATGGCCAAGGCTTTATCTGAAGTCAAATCAATACCACCGGTCTTGCTTGGTTTGGCCAGTGAAGCTCTGTCGGAGCTACGGATGACATTGCTTAAAGTATCCGTGCCCAATCCTGAGGCCTGCCGTTGGGCTGCTTTGTCACCGGCCGCCAGCAGATCTTTAAACCTTTCTTCCGCGTCCAAGCCTAACTCATGGATGATTTCACGGATAATAAACCAGCTGGATTCAAGCAGGCCTCCTTGTTGGGCCAGCCAATTAAAATTATGACCTGCATAACCGTTAGGCTCTCCACGCTCTTCTTCCATTTCCAACAAAGCATAATAATAGTGTAATAATTTTCTGAGTTTAGGTGTTCCGCCTTTAATTCCGTCAAAAAAATGCTCGTTCTGTAATAATCCGATAACCCCCACCGCAGAACGTTGCATGGACATGAGCCAGGATTTTCTTTCTTCCGCCTTATCTCCGAATTTGGAAACCTTACTCATCAAATAATCCCACGGAACAATCAGAGGATCAGCGATCACCGCCATTTCCTCTTTAATCTGCGTGACCTGTTCAGGATTGCCTTGGGCTTGTTTCAAACGTTCGATCAGCCTGAATTGGACTTCGATTTCACGTCGGAAAAGGCCTCTTATATCTTCTTCACGGCCAAGTCTTTTGGCAATTTTATAGAATGCCAGGACACCCTGTTGCATATCATCACAAGAGATCGCACCCTTAAGATACTCTGTCACAGGTTTGAGATGGTAAAGTTTTAATTGATCATGGGACAAGGCCGCATAATGTTCATTGCCCTGGACATGCGCCAAGAAAAGATGCACGTGGGGGTCACGCTCATCCAAATCCGCAATCAACGCATCCGTCACATAACGGTCCTGGTCTCTCTCGTAGTCACGGTCGAAAAGCCGCACATCCACCATTAAAGACCTTCTATAAAATTCCTGGTTCTCGGCCTCGGCATTGGCTTGGTCCTTCATGGCTTTAAGAAACCCTTCATGCACGATGCCCGCAAACCCTTCCCAATATTCACTGTCGGCTTCCAGCACCTTGCGGAAGATATCGTAATGCCAACGGTCGGCGGTCACGATCTCAGGCTCTGGCCGCTGCTCGGGGACATCTTTACGGACGACGATTTTTTCTAATTCAGCGGCCATCCCGTCGTAAACCCATCCTGTGATCGAATTCAACACTTCCCGCTGGAAGGTCTCTGCCACTGAATAAACCCGCTTGCTGTTAAGGCGTTCCAGCATTACCCCGGCTTCCTGAGGCGTGATTCCATAAACATCTTCGCCGGCTTGCTGGATCTGTTGTAAATTTTTAATCCAAACGAACTTAGCCACTTCATTAATGGCCTTGCTGTAAGAAGGGTTAATCAAGATACCTTTGTCGATATCTTCGGCAATCAGTCTTAACCTGGCCCCACCGCCCGCCAAAAAATACGAGAGGATCACGGCCCTGCGGTCGGATTTGGATTTGGATTTCAAATCTCTCACGGCGACCAGAAGGCCATCGGTAAAAATGCCGTAAAATTCCAGGCGTTGAATAGTCCTTAATTTAATGTACTGGTGGCGTATTTCCGCCTCCCTGCCGTAATCATCATCCACGGCTTGGGCTCGCAGGATCTTATCGGCATTGTCTTCTGCCATTTTGACAAGAGCCCCTTCATGCTGTTGGATTTCGATCAAAGGCACCATATCCCATAAAACTTCAAAAGAGCGCTGATTTAATTTCAGGTGTGCTGCGCGTAAAATATCGACGGCTGATTTTTCCATTTTCCAGCGAGAAACTAATTTATTAAAATAAACCGGGTCATGATCGGCCAATTCTTTGAGCATGGCAATAGAAACCGTACGCGTATCGACCGGTATCCCGCTTTCAATGAGCTCTTTGCCCAATTCCGCCATCCATATGTATTGCCGGTAATCCCTAACACCATTGAGAATATATTTCTCCACCGTATCAAGCACCATCTTGTTCGTTCTTCCCTGTTGATCGAAGCCCTGGTCCACCCCATACAAAGCCTCCCGCATGTCTTGAAAGTAGCGACGGAATCTAGCTTCTGTTGTTTTCCTCTCCGCCGGCGTACGCCCTAAAAGCCTTTGCTGTAAACGGGTTTCATAATAATCGTGCTCTAATCTAAATGCCCATTTCTTGAATTTGTCAGCCAAAGGTAAAACGATGTTTTCCCATATCATGAAATGGATCCCACCCAAGAATGAAGTGATAATGGCAATCATCCACCAGGGAAGATTAAAACCAATTTTTAGAGTACCCGCCACAGTCGCAATGGTATAGATGGAGGTACGTACTGCTCCTTTGGCACTTTCAACCCCGGCATTCTTTAACAGATATAAGCCCCACCGCACCCATTTATTGGTAGGCACTTGATCTAATAACAGCCGTCCCTGCGAAAACCTGGTATAAGTCTCTTGAATAATACCCTTTATCAAACGCGAAGCCTTATCCCTGGTGTCCCGGCCCGGGGTGCCGGAAGGCGCCAACACATTTAATGATATCGGTGCCATTTCTTCATTCCCGGAGCCGGATATGACCTTGGCCCTTAAATACCGTCGGACCAGACGATCAAAGAAATACGAACGCGATTCATAAAAACCATTCTGTTCCAGCGCCTCCAGGAGGGTTTCCTTAGGCTCGATAAAATGTTTCCTGTGTTGATTCACATATTTCCATGCCCCGCTTTGCTCGTAGGCTTTAACCGCGTCAAAAAAATCACTGAAAAATTCTTGTTCAAATTCATCTAATTGAGGATTTCTCCTGAATTGAGCGAAGGGACCGTTTTTCCGGAGATTTTTACTATAGCCTCGATAAGTGGGCGCGTAAAAATCAATCAGCGAAGCATTGGTGACCACAAATGCACTGGACTGTACCTTTCGGTTAGGGACGCTGATAGGAGTGCCAGGCTTGGTTGAAGCAGGGATCTTTTCTATGACCTTCCTTAAAAAATCTCCGTCGCTGGCATAAAATTCGTCCTTGCGCAACTCATCTTCGATATTCAGCCACATCACCGCGGCAGCGTTAGGATCTGAGATGGAAATCAACTGGCGGGAGAGATCATAAGGGATATCCATATGATAAGCCTCTGTCTCGACCCAGGCATTGTCCGTATTGCGAGGGTCATCCGCGTAGCCTTCATAAATCCTCTCAGCGATTCTCATATTAAAATCAGTCCCCGTTTTAACCTTTAGTTCCCGCTGCAAGGCCTGAATGACCGTTTCTCCATGCTCCACGAAACCACCGGGCAGGGCCCATTGCATGGCGTTTTTACGTAAGACGGCCAAGACTTGAAGTTTACCGGTTTTAGGATTACGGCGGGTCACAATGGCATCGACATGGGCATTCGCCCCCCATCTGCCCAAATCTCCCCTGCCGGCCAAGCCCGTCGGTCCCCGGGGATTTTGAGGTCTTATAATCTTGGGCAGATCCGGATCGGCCCATACTCCTTCATGGGCTAAAACATTTGGCGATGTATATTCAGGAGGATCATAAGTTTGATCCACTTCCTGCCAGGTATCGGGCGTGGCAACTCTGGCAGGATACGCATCCAACTGTCCAGCCCGGGCCTTAGGGTGGGAAATCATGGCGTTGTCCGTGGCCCTGACGGCCAAGGAAACCGGTTCTTTATTGGCCATGATCTCTTCGATCTTTTGATCGGAATCAAGATACTCGGAGAAAGTCACTAATCTTCTTAAAGCACTCTGTGCTTGAACGGCGGTGATTTTACCGGAGGTATACGCCTGCACAATGCCCTGCTCAAAAAAATCCTTGTCCTCATCTGGGAACACGTAGGCCAAATGGTGCTGTCCGCTCAAGCCTATCCAATAATAAGGAAGATGCTTGATGCCTTGCGGAATATTTTGAATATAATTCCAGAAAAACTCTAAAAAATTATCCCCGCGGGCCGCCTTAAAACTGCGGTCTAAAAACACCCAATATGGCCCGTAGGTGTCGGTTGTCATCCGTTTTAAATAATACCTGTTGCCAAACGGCGCGTAATATCTGTCATTGAACATTAAACCGGCCGTGGCCAAGCCAACACCTATGGCCACCTTCGACAGCATCACCTTCATGTCAGGATGCACACCCGCCTCAATCCAACGGTATAATGCCGGAAATACCGGCAGGATGCGGCTAAAAGCCAGGTATTCGAAATCCGCTTCCATGAATAAGGTCGCCAGTTTAAATTTACTGAAATAAGACATTTTGATCTTTTGATCAAGGATGATCTTCAATAATATATTGCGCCTGGCATGGATGGCGAGCACGCCGTTAGATTGGATTTCCGCGCCATTGACGGTCAGGTCTTCCTCGAAAGCGCCCTGCCCATGCCCCCAGTTGACCCCAGCGCCATGCGCCCAATGCCCATCTTGCGTCGCCCGGCCAACAACGGCATGCATCAGGTGAATGTCCACGTCGGTAGGCAACAGATGTGACCCCCGCAGACTTTCAGGCACGGGCCTCGCGGACATGGCTTGATTCGCATGAAATACCACCAAATTGGCGGATACCCGCATGAGGGGACGCTTGGCATAAACCAAATGGGGTGTCGTCCTCAATAGGCCCATGTTCGCGATAAATCCGCCGGAAAAATATTTTCTGGGAATGGATTGTTGAGTGAGCGGATCGATTTCTTCTTTAATATAATTGTAGGCGCCTTTTTTGAAAGCAGCGAGATAGCGTTGATAAATTTGCTCGACGTCATTTTGAGATGAGCGATACTCAACCCCTCTGACTTTATTCTTATCCTCATAAACCTGGGCCAGGATATTGTCCTTGATCTTTCTTTTATACCATGATGCTAAGATGAGTGAATTGTAGACCTGACGAAGCTGGGCGAAATCTTGGCCTTGATTGACCTCTTTAGTAAGTTCAGGGAGTACAATTTCACGGAGGATGGTCTTTACACTTGGTGAGGCGTTTTGGGGGTTGCCCTGGGGTGCTTTCAGATTCAACGGGGGGTTCGCTTGGCAACGTGCTTGGGGACACGTTCCTCGTCGTTCTGATTTGAACATGTCCCCTGGTTGGCGGTGGTGGTTATAGGTCGAGAGATAATCTTCCTCTAGCATGACCTTCAATTTGGCTTCTATAACATAAGCTGTTCCGGCTTTGGCATTTTCGTAGACGACTGCTTTATCAGGAATGATCCAGACTTTGTTGAAGGTGTTGACGGAGATATTGGTGGTATGGAATTTTTGAGCCGCTTCTTCATAGATGCGCTTCCAGAATTTTTGGCCCACCTCACCTTCCGGATAAATCAAACTCGCGGTGATTTGCTTGAGCATGTAATCTTCGGCCAATAGGTCACGCCCAAGGGCGGTTTGTCCCAAGACATTGGGAATAATACGGTTTTTCTCATAAGGCGAAAGGTTGACCCAGAGATCTTTTTCGGGGATGGTCAAAGAAGCCAGGAAGTATTTGATGAGTTTGCCGGCTTGTTGTTTGAGCTGTTCTTGTTTTAGAATTGAATCACCTTGGTCTAGGATAAAATCAAGACGCAGGGGATTATCCGGATGGACTTTAAGACCGGCTAGAAGCGGCGGATGGAATTGAGGGCTTAACGCCACCATTGTGCCGGGTGCGGGCAGGCGGAACTCCTGGGCATAAACAGGACAAGTCCCGATGACACTGGTCATAAAAAAGCAGCACAGGGTAAAGGCTAAAAAACTCGCTTTTATCATAATTTAAGAGAAAGTATACCATGTGCTTTGAGGGCATGCCATTTTCGAAGGTATGCTTGTCAAACGCTCGCTCCTCGGCTATAATGACACGATTTTCGCAATCATAACCATTTGAGGGAGGTCTTAATGCTGGAAGTTCTGCGTAAAAAAGGTGTCAATCATACTATCCTTTGGATCATTGCCATTATTATTATCCTTTCGTTCGGGGTTTTCGGCACCGCTTACCGCATCGATAATATTGTCAACAGCGCCGGTACCCTCTTCGGCCACAGCGTCAGTATCAAGGATTTCCAGCAAGCTTATTATGACGCCCAAGACCAGGCCATCCGTGTCTATGGAGATGAATATTTTAAGAATGGCAATAAGCTCGACTTGGAACAGGAAACCTGGGACCGCCTCATTCTACTCAAAGAAGCCAAGAAACGGGGCATCCAGGCCAGTGACCAGGAAGTCGTGGCTTTTATCGCGGTCATCCCCTACTTTCAACGTGGCGGGCAGTTCGACCACACCCTGTACACCGAGATTGTTGAGAATCCCCGCGTCTTTGACCGCTCCATCCCTGATTTTGAAGAAGGCGTACGTAAGCAGATCATGATCAAAAAGCTGCTCGACCAGGTGGCACCGGACTATATCCTCTCCGATGCGCAGTTAAAGAAAGAATACGAAAAGCGCAATGAGAAGATCACCCTCGCCTATGTATTGTTCAATGCCGCGGAGTATGCCAAAAATGCCACCGCCACGGACGATGAAATCCAGAAATTCTACGATGAACATAAGGAACAATTCCGGGCTGCACCCGCCATTGTGCTGAATTATGTTCAAACCAAGGACAAGGCCATGGCCGACACTCTTTCCAAGGAATTAAAACCGGGCAGTGATTTTGCTTCTGTTGCTCAAGCCTTAAAACTGGAAATGAAAACCTCTTCCCCCTTTACGCAGGAAGAACCAATTCTGACCTTTGCCTCTAATCCCGATAATGTCGGTAACTTTTTTAAGATGAAACAAGGTGAGTTCTCACCTCCTCTGGAAGTGCCGGACGGCTGGCAAATTGTCCAACTTAAAGAAAAGCGTGCTTCCGCGGTCCCTGCCCTGGCGGATATTAAGGATCAGGTCAAACAGGCCCTGCTTTTGGAAAAAGGATTTGGCTTGGCCAAACCTGAGGCAGATCATGCGCTCTCCGGCTTGACGGATGCTTTGAAGAATAAGGATTTCAAAACTGCGGCTAAAGGACTTGGATTGAAGGTGGAAGAAACCCCTGCCTTTGGCCGTAAGGAATATATTGCTAATGTGGGATTGATCTCGGAATTTCAACAGGAAGCCGATCAGCTAAGCGTGAATAAAAGACTGAGCGGTGTGATTTCATCCTCTCAAGGGCCGGCCATTATTTACTTAGAGAAAATGGAAAAACCCGAGGCTTCGCAATTTGATTCCGACAAAGAAAACTTCCGTCAGATGATCAATGCCGAGCATCGCAATCAGATCCTCATTACCTTCATGAGCCAACTGAGAAGTCAGGCTGACTTGCACAGCAAGATTAAGCACCAGTAAGCAAACGCCTGGAATTTAAAAGAAATTTTGGTAATCGGATGGGAATGCGTGCTTTACGTTGCGGATCAAGCCTTTTTCATCGATAAAAAACAGGGTTGGAACTCCCACCAAACGATAGGGTCCCTGCAAGGTGGAATCCTCATCCACAAAACTGGTTAAATTCATCTGCCTGCGCTGAAAATAATCTTTCACCACATCCTTGGTTTCACCTATATCAACCAGAATAATTTTGATCCCTTTTTGTTCTGCCTGCGCGATATGCGCGTTGACCGTGCCTAGATCCTCATAACAATGCGGGCACCAGGTGGCCCAAAAAATGATAATGGCCTTTTGACCGTGACGGGAACTAATGACACTGACGGATGTCCCGTCCGTTTTAGGCAAGATCGCATCCGGTGCCGGCTGGCCTATTAATGGGCTATGATCGGTTGTTTGCGGCGCGTGGCCCATGGACCAGGCGGGCGATGAAAAAAATAAAAATAATAGGATTAAACGCACGAAGAATCGATCCATTTTAAATAATCTCTACTTCCATCGCCTACGTCCAAGGCGATGATTTCCGGGGTTTGATAGCTGTGCAAGGATTTGACCTTGGTGACGATTTTCTTAAAGAGAATCTTTTTAGTTTTTAAAATAAGCATGACTTCCTTGGCGGAATCAATTTTGCCCTGCCACCAAAATAAAGATTGAACACCTGGCAAGATGTTCGCACAGGCAATTAATTTCGCCTCGAGTAAGCCTCGGGCGATTCTTTGGGCTTCTTTCTTGTCTTTGGCGGTGATGAGGACAACAATGTATTTCATAGGAGCATCATTAAGGATATCATCCGTCCGGATTTATCTCCGTCGCGGCGGAATGAAAAATAATTCTTATTACAGCACGTGCATGTCGCGCGATCAAGGATATTTTCTGCGGGCACACCGGCCTCGATGAGTTGATCTCGATTGGCGCTGACCACATCAGCGTATAAATGGCCATGGTATTCTTTAACGTGTGCAGGAAAATAGCCGCGAAATTCTTCTCCCACCTGATAACAGCACGCCTGGATACTCGGCCCCAGGACAATTTTTAAATCCGACGGTCGACTGTCGTACTTGGCCTGCATCCTTTGTACCGTTTTGGCGGCGATCTTTTTGTGGGTTCCCTTCCATCCGGCATGGGCGAGACCTATGACCTGATGGATAGGATCGAAAATAAACACCGGAACACAATCGGCCGTACGGATAGCAATGGGTAGATTCTTTTGGTTGGTGATGTACGCATCCGCGTCAGGACAGCCTTTGACCGAGGCGGCCGTATCACGCGCCTGTAAAATATCATCGCCATGGATTTGCTTGCGCCAGAAAACCTGAGGAATATCAAAACCGGTTTTGTCTTTGAGATAGGCGCGTTGGGTTTGGCTTAGAGGCGCGTCGAAATCCGTGGGGGTAAAATCGAGGGTTGCATCACTGGTCAGGGCCAAAACGCCTTGCTCAAGCTGCATCAATGATGCCTTTGGCTTCATCGACGACATCTAGATGGCCTTTTTTGTGGTCTTCGATACGCTGGATTTTGCCATCCAGCTTCTTAAAGCTCTTATCGGTGATGTCTGTGTATTGGCCGCTGAGCTTCTGGATGATGGTGCCTAAGTCGGCGAAGCGGGTCTTAAATAATTCGTAGTCCTTGGTGAAGCCTTCGATCAATTCAATGATCTTCTTGATGTCCTTCTCAAAACGAAAATGCTCATGGGCTTGGCGAACCACACTTAACATGGCATATAACGTAAACGGCGAACAAAGGACCACCTTTTGCTTCAAGGCAAAATCCATGACATCCGGCATTTTTTCTTGAATGAGTCCGTAGACCTGCTCATTAGGGATAAATAAAAGGACAAAATCCAGGGTATTCTCCGCGGGATTAATATAATCACGGTTTTGAATTTCCTTGATGCGGTCTTTGACATTTTTGATAAATTCTTTTTCATAACTATCCCGCTGCACCCCCTCGCCGGCGTTGACCATCTGCAGATAATTATCCAACGGAAATTTCACATCCATGTTGATGCAAGCACCTTGGGGAAGAAGGAAGGTGAAATCCGGTTTGGTGGCCGTGGTATTGACATTTTGCTTGAGGTAATTGATATTTTCAATCAGGCCTGCGTAGCGGATAATGTCTTCTGCCATGCGTTCGCCCCATTGGCCACGCAGTTTGACATTGCCCAGGATATTATTTAATTTGACGGTCGTTTCTTGAAGTTTTTGGGTGGCTTGGTGGGCATTTTTCAGTTCATTCTCGAGGCTGCCGAACTTGCGGGCGTGCTCCCCTTGGGACTCGCGCAGCAATTGCTGATATTTGGTGAGCTCTTCTTTAAGACCTGAAACGGTGTGTTCAATGGCTTGTTTACGCAGTTCCAACTGGGCGACCGAATCCATTTGAGAATGGTCGATCTTGCGCATAAATAAAACCAAGACCACAATGGTCGCGATCAAGACTAAAACCGCAACACCTACAAGAATTTCGAGCATGGCAACTTCTCCCAACTGATCATTTGGCCGGCATGATCAAAATACACGTATACCTTATCTTTGGCAAAGCGATAAATGGCGTAACGGTAAAGCCAGCGCTCTTGGCCATTACTTAAATCCCTTTTGAGAATGGGTTGGCCAAAGGCGCGTTCAAAAGCAGATTCATTCTTATAATCATGGATGTGACCATCGGCAATGATACGGGTTAAGGCATCATAATGGTCATTGATCGTCTGAACCAAGCGATGCTGGGCTTCCTTATCATGGGAATAGTCTTGAAGAGTGAAAATCTCGTCGAGATTGCCCAGAATAACGCAGCCGGATAAAGGCAGGCACAAAAAAATCAAATAAACGAATATTCTCATATTCAGTATTATACCAGTCATTCTTAAGGCGAAGCCGAAGAATCTCTACCATCAAGATCCTTCGCCAGTGGGCTCAGGATGACGCTAACATTGCGTCAGCGTCACTTGCTAATCTGAACTTTTTCTTCCTGCAATTGGTCTAAAAGGACGACGATCTCGCGCTGGCGTTTTTGGATTTCTTTCATACGGATGCCATATTCCTTGATCATATTAGGATCGCGGCCAAAGGCATCATTTAAAAAGCGGGATTTGACGTAACTTTCGGTTTCCAGCTGCTTGCCTTCTGCTTCCAGGGCGCGAGCTTGCTTTTTGATGTCTTCCAGGCGCTTCAAAGCTTCGTTATGGCGCTGCTGCGCTTCTCTTAATTGCTGATGGCGAATATCATCGGCGGACGGAGGTCCGGATTTTTTATGCTCTGCGGCCTTGGGCTTTTGGGACAATTTTTGTGCCCCTTCTATCCCCGCCTTTTTCTCCAGATAATAATCCAGATCGCCATGATAATTTTTGACCTGGCCGGGGGTCACTTCCACAATATGATTGGCGATATTCTTGACGAAAAAAAGATCGTGGCTGATAAAACACAGTGTGCCTTCGTATTTCTGGAAACAGCTGGTCAAAGCCTCAACCCCGTCGATATCCAAGTGGGTCGTAGGTTCATCCAGGCAGATAAAATTAGGTGGATTGATTAAAAGCTTAGCTAAGATCAAACGGCTTTTTTCACCCCCCGATAAAACCCGCACCGGTTTGAAGACGTCCTCGCCTTTAAAATTAAATACACCCAATAGTGTGCGGGCCTGGGCTTGCGGCACGCTGCGTTCGGTGGCGGACATCAGCTCTTCAAAGACGGTGCGCTGGGGGTTTAAAACATCCAGGCGGGTCTGGGAAAAATATCCCAGATTGACTTGATGTCCCAGTTTGCGTGTGCCGGCATCTGGAGGCAGAACTCCCGCGATCATTTTAAGCAAGGTGGATTTACCTGCACCATTGGGGCCGACCAAACATAATTTCTGGCCCTTGGTGATTTCAAAATCCAGGCCCTTATAAATTTGTTTATCGGCATAAGCTTTATCAATGCCGCTGAGCGTCAAAACCGTATAGCCGCTTTCCAGCGTCGCGGGAAATTCAAAGTCCCGAATGGAATGTTTCTGCTGCGGGATATGGATTTCTTCCATCTTATCGAGCATTTTGCGTTTATTGCGCACGGCGGACGCCCGATTGGGCTGGGCATGGAAGCGTTCGGTAAAACGTTCTAATTGTTCACGTTTGGCTTCGACGACCTTCTGCTGCTTTTCGAGCGTGCGGTTACGGATGGTCTTGGCCTCTTCGTACTCTTCATAATTACCTTTGATCTTGGTCATCTTGGCGTCTTCCAGGATGATCGTATAATTGGTGACATCATTCAGAAAGATTTTATCGTGCGAGATGATGATAAAGGTGCCGTCGTAGGTCGACAAATAACCCTTCAGCCATAAGGTCGCTTCCAAATCCAAATAGTTGGTGGGCTCATCGAGGAGGATTAAATCATATTTGTAAGTCAAAAGTTTGGCCAGCTGGGTGCGCATCTGCCAACCACCGGAGAGATGAAGCACCGGCTTATGAAACTCGGCTTCTTTGAAACCTAGCCCCATGAGGATTTTCTCGGCCTTGTGCTCCAGTTCATAAATCCCTTTATGCTCCAGCTGTTCGAGGATGTCACCGTAGCGAGGAGAATCCGCTTTATTGTCATCTTCGAGTTTGTGTTTTTCTTCAAGCAGGCGGCGGATTTCCGCGTCACCGGAGGTGATTTCTTCCATGACCGTGCGCTCGGAGCTGTATTTGGCTTCCTGGGCCATATAACCGACATTCAGGCCTTTTTGAATATTCACTGATCCGGAGGTGGGCTCCAGTTGGCCTAAGATGATATGGAATAAGGTTGATTTACCAGCGCCGTTGGGACCGGTCAAACCGATACGCTCGTTGGGAAAAATGCTCAACGACACATTGTCCAAAAGCATGCGCGAATCAAAATTCTTGGAGAGATTGCTGATTGTAATCATTTCAAAAGCCCTACTTCCTCTTTAGTTAAAATTTTCCATTCGCCTTTGGGTAAGTGGCCCAGCTGTAACTTCCCCATCGACAAACGGCATAAATAAGTCACATAATGGCCGACACTTTTGGCCATCATGCGGATCTGGCGTTTGCGGCCTTCATTCAGGGTGATCTTAAACTCCGTATCTGTGCCATTATACTTAACTTCTATGATACGGCAAGGAGCAGTTTTATGCCCTTCGATCACCACCCCTGTCTCCATCTTGGTCTGCTTAGGTTTGGTCAGTTCACCTTTGACGCGCACTAGATAGGTTTTATCAGCGTGGAATTTGGGATGCGTCAGGCGAAAGGACAGATCTCCGTCATTGGTCAATAGCAACAGACCTTCACTATCGCGGTCCAGGCGGCCAATCGGGCTCAAGTGACGCATGGATGAAGGCAGAAGATCCATCACCGTCTTATCAGCGTGGATATCATCCTTGGTGGTGGTATAGCCGGCTGGTTTGTTGAGCATCACACAAACATAGTCTTTGATAGCAATGTTCTGGCCATCGACCGTGATATCTTCATGCCCTTCCACCGGTGTGGAGGGCTCCTTGACAAT
>Ga0206958_1154_pt1 | contig 19620 bp, 17 predicted proteins | sample Alteio_BWOrgHeat_33_FD_152968 | JGI IMG/M metagenome (GOLD analysis project Ga0206958, IMG submission 152968) | Enriched cells from forest soil in Barre Woods Harvard Forest LTER site, Petersham, Massachusetts, United States -... | ecosystem: Environmental > Terrestrial > Soil > Temperate forest >... | reverse complement strand
TCGGGAAAGAGCGCATCTCCTCCTTTCGTTATTCTCGGTTTTTTTAGTGGGCAACCCAATGACTCAGGCCTACCGGCGCCGGTTCTCAGGATGGACATATTCGAAAAGGCGGATTTGAACAAGCTCACTTGGCCCTGCAAGGGTCAGAATGGCAAAGCCCGGAGCGCAGCTCCGGGTGTGATGCCGGGGCCTGGCCAGCCCTGTAAGGGTTGCGAGAAAGCGTTTAGTTAGATCCTAACTTTGGTGACATATCTCGCCCCTCGAGGCTTCTCACAACCCTTTCAGGGCTGGATGGTCACTCCTGCGGTTACGCAGAGCCGTGCTCCCGGCATTGTCCACATTTTCGCCCAAGGTTGATATCGTGTAGCATACACAATCCCTCCGGGATACAGATTCGTCCGGAATCGACGTCAATTGCTAAAGCGACCAAGCGAAAAGTTGTGGGGAAGGACAAGAGCTGCGCCCTGGGCTTTGTGATTCTGACTCTCCCGACAAGCCTCGATCTTCGACTTCGGAGCGGATCGATTGGTAGAAGCTGCCCTATATAACGATCTGCGACCGAAGTCCTAGCCGAATAAAACAAAAATCTCGAAAACGGTGACAGTACGGTGTCACCGATAGGTCGCTATCATGTGAGGCGTGGAAATCGAACGACTTCAAGCTCGGCGGCTTCGATCCTGGTGCCAGGACGGGACACATCGGGTCGCGGACCCGGCGGATGCACGGCAATTCATCGAACGACACGGGTTGGTTACGCATTATTCGGCTTCGACAGAGGTGCCCAACCTCTACGACGCTTACATGAGTGAGCCAAAGGCCAAGGTTGACCCCAGCTGGGACAGTCCGTCTGGCCTCGTATACACCTGGAGGTGGGACCTAGGTCGCGCAGCCACCGCATTTTACGGCGCATTGGTGCTGAAAAAACCGACTTGGGTTTCTTGGGAGGTTCTGCCGTTTGTATTGGGTTTCGCGATGGAGCGCCGCGATCCAGAGGATCTGTATGCAGACGGATTGATGTCGCACGACGCGATCCGGATCGTTGGTGCGTTTGAAGGAACCTCGGGTGTACTGTCGACCAAGGAACTTCGACAGAAGGCCGGTTTTCCGACGGGAAAGCCGCAGCGAGCCGCGTATTTGAAGGCAGTCGAAGAACTGGATTCCCGGCTGCTCCTCGCGAAGACATTTGACACGGAAGGTGAAGGAGATGAGATGAGCCATGCCCTGGTAAGCATCAAATATGAAGTCCAAGTCAATCATGCCAAGTCGGTGACAGTTGTGGAAGCCCTCCAGGCGTTCCTTCTTCGGTATCTGCCGCAAGCAGTTCTGGTTGACACGAAGGTGTTAGCAAAGCATCTTCGACTTCAACCAGCGATCATGAACGCTGCCGCAGAGGCCACCGTATGGAGTGGTGCCGCGATCCGCTACGGCGACGTCCTCGTCGCAACAATATCCGAACATTAAAGAGCGATTCGTGCCGACGCCTTTGAGACGCCCTCGAACGCTTTAACGCTCGAACGCTCGAACGCTACTCAGACAGGAGAAAGATATAAAATGGACATAAAATTTGACTACATTGGCATCGTCTCGGCGAATATGGCGGAGTCGCTTCGCTTTTACCGCCTGCTCGGGGTGGATATTGCGGACGCTGACGTTAACGATCCGCACGTCGAGACGACGCTGCCAAATGGTTTGCGACTCGCTTGGGATGCACTCTCGATGATGAAGGAGATTGATCCGGATTGGGTCGAACCCGCCGGTCAGCGCATGGGACTCGGCTTCCTGTGCGGCGCGCCGGATGGCGTGGATGAGGCATACGCCAAGGTCATCGATGCCGGACTCGTCGGCAAACGCGCCCCGTGGGATGCCTTCTGGGGCCAGCGATACGCAATCGTCCTCGATCCCGACGGAAACGAGGTCAGCCTCTTCGCGTGGCTGTAGCCTTGAGCACGGGATGCTTGTATATTAGATGACGATGGGGCGAGTTTTCCCGTTGGGTTGTTGCTTCGTGTTGGTGGGTACATCTTGTTTCGCCGAGACCATCGTGTTTTCGGCGGCCCATCTGCGCGAAGTTCATGGGAAGTACTTTCCGATCGATTCACCGCATCTCTATCGTATTGAATCGGATGGGAATTCAATGAGGTCAACCAACAACGTCCAGCGATTTATGACCTACGGACTGGCAGGAGTTCGCCTCTGCCTAGCCAGTTTGGGCACGTAACTTGGATTGAGCGCGATCGAATTGCCGCCATCGCCTCCACCGGCAGCCGTATGTCTATCCTCGACCACGATGGTCGCCAGGTCCGCCAAATGAATATTGCCGGGAGCGTCGTGCGCTCCTTAACATTATCGAAGGAATACGATTCGGACGATTCGTTCTTTAATCAAGAATTCTTGGGAAGCTTTCGATCATATCCACTTGTCGGACATAATGCCGCCCTTTTTCAAGCTCACCATTCGGACAGCAGTGGTGGCTATGACTATTTTGCGAAGGTCGATCTTTCTAAGAAGGCGGTCACCCCATCGTTTCCCCAAACGATCGAGGGGGTCTCTCCGGACGGGTCATCATTTATTGGCGTGGAGTACGATTGGTACGGCGGCTGGAAGAGCAAGGGTGCAGAAAAACTTTGCCGCCTTTATGTTTGGGCGGCTAAATCGTTGACAAAGAAGCAGGTCGGATTCCGGTATATGAAATGTGAGGGAGCTTGCTTTGTCGAAAAACCTTCCAAATAAGTTAGCCTTGTCCCGTCAAAAGTCCGATAATCTATCGTTGTGCCAACGTTTCGCTGGATAGATGTCGATACCCCCGGAAGGCTTGCGATCTCGCCGCATCCGGGTGCTAGCGAGGCGCTTGAAGCCGAATTGCGCCAGCTTAGGTCGTCGGGGGTAGATGTGCTTGTCTCAATGCTAGGGAGAGAGGAAGCGGAATTCTTGGGTCTGTCGGAGGAACCGATACTTTGCGCAAAAGTCGGCTTGGAGTTCGTGCAGGCGCCGATCATAGATCGTTCTATCCCAGACACTCCAAAACATATCTACCGAATTGCGAGCAAACTTGCAGATCGGCTTCAGACAGGTAGAAACGTGCTTATCCACTGCCGAATGGGAATCGGGCGCTCGTCGGTAATGGCTGCCTGCGTCATGGCCTTACAAGGCATTGATCCAACTGACGCGTTCGACAGGATCTCCGTTGCCCGGGGTATCGATGTTCCAGACACCCTTGCCCAGAAACTTTGGGTCGATGCATTTGCGGCTACTTGGGTTTCTCCGGAACGAACTTCATAGCGACCGAGTTCATGCAGTAACGAAGTCCGGTCGGTTGAGGCCCGTCATCGAACACGTGCCCCAAATGGCCTCCGCATCCTGCGCACATCACTTCGGTCCGATCCATTCCATCGCTGTGATCTTCAACCTGCTCCACCGCTTTGGCGTTGATTGGCTTGAAGAAGCTAGGCCAGCCGGTACCTGACTCAAATTTGGTGTCTGAATTAAACAGTTCCTGGCCGCATGCCGCGCAGACAAACACTCCCTTACGATGCTCATCTAATAATTTCCCGGTAAACGCCCGTTCCGTGCCCGATTCGCGCAACACCTCGTATGCCGCCGGCGACAGCAGCTTTCTCCACTCGGCCGGAGTGTGGGTCACTTTGTATTTTTTGGCCGACTTCTGAGCGCTCGCAATTCCAGGAACGCAACCGGCGAGTGCCAAGACCGAAACGAGCAGCGTTGCGGGAAACCAGGACTTCATGCCAGTTACTACGGCTGATTCTCGGCAAAAGTAGTCACCGTTCGATCAATATTTTTAAGGTTGATTGGCCCAAGGGATGACCTACCGCTGCGCGAAGTAAGCGAGGTACACGGCGGTTACCAGAATAGTGATCGGGGCAAGAAATTTATATGTGATCTTCATGGTGTTTCTTGACGAGAAAGGTACCGCCATAACAGAAACAGTTTTGCCGCGTTCCCGACTTAAGGCCCAAACTGCATAAGCGTTGGAGCGTTGAAGCGTTCGAGGGCGGGCAGGGGGGACACGGAGAGTTGGAGTCTAAGCGACAGGGAGTATTGGAGTGTTGGAGCATTGGAGTGATGGCCGGAACCGGGAATGGTTGTAGTCGCGGGATGGATCTTGCCCGCGTGGGGCCTTGGAGCGAGATATGTCTCTGGGCTTAGTGTCGGTTTCGAAACCGCCGATAACGTGGATGCCTCGGCCCCGGAGGGCGCAAACGCGTCCAGAGGCGCAGAGGCTGTGAAATAGATCACTTCTAGTCGAAAGATGGCTACATTTCTGTAGCCATCGAACGCTTCAGAACTTCAACGCTTTGTCCCGAATCGCTCCAACTATTCTAAATCGGCGCTTCAGCGCTTGAATTAACCGGCGAGTTTCGCCGCGGTCGTGGCGTCAACCGGAATTCCTGGGCCCATTGTGGCGCTCACGGTGATTGAACGAATGTATTTGCCCTTGGCCGTGGCAGGCTTCGCTTTAATGAGCGCTCCAAGTCCGGCTTTGAAGTTTTCGAGAAGCTGATCGTCGGTAAAGCTCACTTTGCCGATCGCAAGATGAACGATGCCGGCTTTGTCTGCTCGGTACTCAACACGGGTTGCGCCCTTGATTTCGCGAACGGCGGTTCCAATGTTATTCGTGACCGTTCCGTTTCTCTTATTGGGAGTTCGCGGTCCCAGCATTCGACCGATCTTTCCGATCTGAGGAGCCATTTCTTCGGTCGCCAAAAGGACGTCAAAGTCGCGAAATCCAGCTTGGATTTGGGCAATCAATTCGTCGGCGCCAACCGTGTCGGCGCCGGCTTGCTCTGCCTGAGCGGCGAGGTCACCCTTTGCGAGAACGGCAACTTTACGCACCTTGCCGGTGCCATGCGGAAGATTGGTAATGCCTCTCACGTTCTGATCGCCCTTGCGCGGGTCGATTCCAAGATTCACTGCGAGGTCGATGCTCTCGACAAATTTAGCGGTAGCCGTCTGCTTTACAAGCGCGAGTGCGGCGCTAATTTCGAGCGGGGCGTCTTTGTTGACGGTCTTGGCAATCGCGGTAAAGCGAGGCGAATGTGGATTTTTTTTATCGTTTGTTCTCAATTCAATCACCTGTGGTGCAGGCGGACGGTAAACGTCCTCCCACGGATTCGGAGAGTATACCGCTTACTTAGGGACAGGGGACAGGCGCTTCGCTTTACGGGACACGGGACATGCGGGAATGAGGACAGATTCGGAACACGCTCGGTGACTGTCCCCTAAAGCGAAGCGTGCCTGTCTCGTGTCCCGAGAGGAATTTGCCTGTCCCCGGTCCCGTAAGGAATTCGCCTGTCCCCGGTCCCGTGACGAAGCGAACCGCTCTCGGTAGGCTTCATAATCTTAACAACCCGTGACAACCTTCGCACTTAGCGATATCGAACGCAGTTTCGCGCCTACCATCTTGGCTCGTGGCGGGGATCTTTTGCGTCGCAAGCTGATTGTCAGGGCCTGGGGTAATTCGAACGGAACACTCTATGGCGAGGTTCGCGGTTCGTTCGCCGAGTCGTACGACGTTGAGATCGAAGTCGTACAAACCGGGCGTGGAATCTATCTCGAATCTAAATGTACATGCCCATATAACGCACAATGTAAGCACGCGGTCGCGGTATCGCTCTATTCGTTAGATCATACATTGGAAGTCGTCAAAGCACCTGAAGAAAAGAACGATGAAATCGGCGACGCGCCTCAAGTCGTAGCCTCTGAACACTTGGAGGTTCCTCTTCCACACGACGTGAGCGACTGGCTCGATCGCCTGGCTTCGACGACGATTGATCCCAACGAATCCGAGCCCTCGGCTAAAGCTCGATTGTTTTACGTCCTCAGCACCAAGTCGGCGGCAAACGGCGCGGAGGTTCCGACCGTCGTCCTGGTCAGCCGGTCGATATTGAAAACCGGAGAGCTAGGCTCCCAGACTGAATTCAAAGTCGCGATGGTGACGTCGGGAAATTTGCCGAAGCACCTCAACAAGTACGATCGAAGCCTCGTTATCGACATCGACCGCAACGCGGTAAAGCTCGACTGGAATCGAGCCGAGTACCGCCTCGATGGTAGTCATGGCGCCCGGCTGTTACAAGCAATTGTCGAATCTGGGCGTAGCGTTTGGCAAGACTTCGGCAAAGATGCCTATTTAAAGCCTGGACCTGCCCGACCCGGATCGGTTCGGTGGTTGGAAGCGGGGACGAAAGGGATGCTACAGCCCACGATCGACTTTGGGGCCGAAGGACACGTACTGTCCGTTTCGCCACCGTGGTATGTCGATGAATCTTCGCGAGTCAGCGGCCCCATCGAGTGCGACTTTTCTCCCGAGATGGCAGGCGCTTTTCTCAGAATTGGACCCATTCGACCCGAAGTCTTGCCATTGGTTCGAACCCGGCTTACCGCGCTTGGGATAAGCGGCGGCAGCCTGCCCCAGCCTAAACTCAAACCCGTCATACGGGCGCCGCAGCCGGTGCCGTGTGTTGTCGTGCAGTTCGAGACGTGCTATCGCGAGTCGTACGCCTGGAATCAACCGAAGTTGTCGGCCCCCGTCGCCTTCGCAAAGCTGACGTTTGAGTACGAAGGGATTCGTGGTCCAGCGGACGGCAGCGATATTCGAGTTGTGAATTCTGATGAGATCCTTTTGCTGCGCCGGAATCCAGTAGCCGAAGCCGCGGCTCTGGAGCGGCTCGAAGGCAACGGTTGGATGGAAACCGCCTTCTGTGGCTGGGAGGTACCCAAGGGTCGAGGCAAGTCACTCTGCATCGTTCCCCCCGACGATTACCGACTTCAATATCCCATCGAACGAATCCAGCAAATGAAGGAGACGTTCTTTCCGAAATTGACCAGCTTGGGATGGAAGATCGACGTTGAGCAGGGTTTCAGAATCGTCCGCGATGAGGACGTGGAGTGGGATCTTGGGTTGGAAAGCGGCTCAGGTATCGATTGGTTTGAATTCCAGGTAGGAATTCGCGTTGAAGGCAAGCCCTTTGACCTCAAATCGGTCCTTGGTAAGTTGTTTGCCGAGCAAGCGGAGCAGAAGCACAAGCATGGCCGATCGCGAGGATTTCAGGAGACAGACGACTTGTATGTTTTCGATCAAGACGGCCGAGCCGTACGACTGTCGCGAACGAGGCTGAACTCCATTCTTCGGCCTTTGGTCGAGCTGTTCGGCGGCGTACAAGATTGGCCGAGCGAATTGCGGCTCCCCAAATCGATGCTTTCCGAAGCGTCGATTTTCGAGGACACGATTGACGATGCTGATCTTCCTTGGCGCACGAGCGAGGAGCTCAAGGGCCTAACCGCCAGGTTGGCGGCATTTGACCACCTTGAGCCGATTTCGGAACCGGTGGGGTTCGTGGGAGAGCTGCGCGGCTATCAGAAGGAGGGCCTTGCTTGGCTGGAATTCCTTCGGCAATATGGATTCGGAGGCATTCTTGCCGATGACATGGGCCTGGGAAAGACAGTGCAGGTGCTGGCATTCCTGCAAAACGAAAAGGTCGAGGGACGACTGAACTTGCCGACCCTTATCGTCGCTCCCACGAGTACAATTCCCAACTGGCGGCGCGAATGTGAAAGATTTACGCCTGAGCTGAGGGTGATCACCTTGCAGGGCGTCGGGCGTCATGGCCGGTTTAGCGAACTCACCGATTGCGATATTGCCTTAACGACTTACCCGCTGCTTGCCCGCGATAAGGATCATCTAAAGAATTCTAAGTACCACGCGATCATTCTCGACGAAGCTCAAAACGTAAAGAACCCGATCACCATCGCGGCTCGTGCCGCGCGTGAACTGGAGGCGAAACACCGGATATGTATGAGCGGCACGCCGGTTGAAAACCACCTGGGCGAGCTGTGGTCTCTGTTCCACTTCCTGATGCCTGGATTCCTGGGCACCGACCCGGATTTCAAACGCCGCTTCCGGGGCCCGATCGAAAAAGGTGGTGATGCCGATGCTCGCGACCGGCTGGCGCGCCGAATCCGACCTTTCATGCTGCGCCGGACGAAAGATAAGGTTGTCAAAGAGCTTCCCGCCAAGACTGAGATCATCGAGGTCGTGGAGCTGGAAGAGCAACAGCGCGACTTTTACGAGTCGATTCGCCTGGCGATGGATGATCAGGTGCAACGCCTGATTGCCGCTCAAGGATTTGACCGAAGCCGAATCCAGATCTTGGACGCGCTGCTTAAACTGCGCCAAGCCTGCTGCGATCCTCGGCTAGTTAAGCTTCCCTCGGCCGCCGATATCACCTCATCCGCGAAACTTGACCGGCTCATGGACATGCTGAGTGTGTTGCTTGAAGACGGCCGAAAAGTGCTCCTTTTCTCCCAATTTACGTCCATGCTCAACCTCATCGAGGAGCGGCTGAAAGAGGCGAGGATGGATTGGGTTCGGATTAGCGGCGACGTCATCGATCGCGATACCCCCGTGCAGCGCTTCCAAGCCGGAGAAGTGCCGCTTTTCCTGATTAGCCTAAAGGCTGGAGGCACGGGGCTCAACCTAACCGCCGCCGACACCGTCATTCTTTACGACCCGTGGTGGAACCCCGCCGTAGAAAACCAGGCGATCGACCGGGCACACCGTATCGGCCAGGACAAAGCAGTAATGGTCTACCGTTTGGTGGCGGCCAACACGATCGAAGAAAAGATGCTTCAAATGCAAGCCCGAAAAGGCGACCTCGCGAAAAGCATCCTCACCGACGACGGGGACGTCATCCGAACCTTAACCGCCGAAGACCTCCAGTGGGTCCTTTCTAAGGATTAAGTCACGCAACGTGAAGCCAAGACGAACCGGTGGCTCGCAACTGCGGAGCGTGAAACCGCGAAGAAACCGGGTAGTTGGCGCCTCGGTGGCGACGTTTTACCTGGAAGCGTGTGAGATTTCGGCGGCTAATCTCATTTTGAGGAGTTTGGTCGAGGCGTTCAACTGCCGTTGCGTCGCCGCCGAGGCGCCGACTACCCCGGCCCTAGTCATCGGTTGAACTCAGTTTCCTTACAGGGACGTTCGGCTTGATGCTTCTGGGGCTAGACTGCGAGTTCCGCACTTCCGAATCGTTGAGACCCGGAATTCTTGCACGCTGAATTGACTGAGCCAGACCCATTTTCAAGTCGTGCGGCCCGGGCATCGGGCCGCACGACTGGCGGCATTAGGCTGTTACAGGTTCTTTTGAACCCGTGATACGATTTCGGCTTTGGGCATTAGGCCGACCGCGACGTCCACTACTTGACCGTTCTTCAGGAACGTCAAATTCGGAATGCCTTGGACTCCGTATTTGATGGCGACATCTGGCGCTTCATCGACGTCGACTTTGAAGAACGTCGCCTTGCCGGCGAGTTGCTCGGCCGCCGCCTCTAGCTCAGGGAGCATCCTACGACAGGGACCGCACCAACTGGCTGAAAAATCAACCAACACCAGACCCTCTGCCTTGACCGCCTTCTCCTCGAACTCCGACTGCTTAACTTCTAATATCTTGCTCATATGTGATCCTCCGATGAATACATTGTCCACATTTGAGAGTAGATAGTCAAGTAGTTGTTTGAGTATTTGATGTTTATAGGGTTTAGGGTCTGGGGGTTAGGGTTTAGGGTCGGAACAGAGGAAGCGTTAAAGGTTGAAGCGTTCGAGGGCAGAATTGTTCAAGGAATGAAAGGCACAAGGCATATTCGTTCTACATCCAGCGAATCTTATCGAGGAGTTCGGAGTGACGTGAGTATTGTGTAAATCAGCAAAGAAAACAAAAAACTAGCAAAACGAGCGCATTTCCTTGCAAAGGCAGCTAACCTACTCAATGACCCGAGACCCGAGACCCGAGACCCGAGACCCGAGACCCGAGACCCGAGACCCGAGGGTATGTTAAGCCATGTCTGAGATGAGCATTGAGGAACGCGCTCGCGTGTTTGCGGCATTATCTGACCCGACCCGACTTCGGTTGGTTGAGATATTGGCGTCGGAAGACGAGCTTTGCGGTACCCAGATTGCGCACCGGGCGGGAATCAGTATTGCGTTGCTCAGTCATCACTGGAAGGTGTTGTCAGACGCGGGGGTTGTAACTCGCGAGCGCCGTGGCCAGCGACAATACTGCAAAGTCGACCGCGAGTCGCTCGAATCCGCCTTCGCCCTCGTCTGGCCGAGGAGCCGACTGCAGAGCAAGATCTGATCGCTTCGCTCAACGGGACAGGGGACAGGCGGATAGGGGACAGATTCGGAAGGGGAGCACCGCGAGCAAGGCCGAACGGCAATTCACTTCCGAAGCAATCTGACCCCTCAAGCAAAACGTCGGGCAGGCCGAACGGCTACACGGCTTCGCGGTAACGTGATTCCGATTCTGTCCCCTTCCTCGCCTGTCCCGTGTCCCGCTGAGCGCAGCGACCTGTCCCCTTGACGGAAGCGATCTGACCCCTCAAGCAAAACGTCGGGCGGGCCGAACGGCTACACGGCTTCGCCGTAATATGATTCCGATTCTGTCCCCATGCTCGCCTGTCCCGTACTAATGGGCGTCCACTGGTACTACGGTGGATTTGGGTTTGCGTAGGAGGAAGATGGCGGGGGCGGTTAGGGCGAAGATGATTAGAATCAGGAAGAATCCGTCGTTATAACTCATCGTCGATGCTTGTACGCCGAATCCTTGGCTAATCGCTTCAAGAGCTTTGTGCTTCGCGTCCACCGCACTAAACCCATGAGTTTGGAAATCTGCAGAAAGCGCATTAACCCGATCCGTAAACAAGTGGTTGCTTGGGTACGTGTAGCTCACCAGTTGCGCGTAGTGGGTATTGGTGCGGGTCGTCAAGTAGGTGCCGAGGATGGCGATGCCGAAGGAACCTCCCAATTGACGGGCCAAATTGATCAGGCCCGACGCTTGTTGAGCTTCATGCCTCTCAATACTTGCGTAGGCTATCTGATTGATCGGCGTAAACAAGAACCCCAATCCGGAGCCACGGATGAGCAAAGCAAGCCGAGTATCGTCTTCGCCGCTAAGAATTGTCAGATGGCTCAGATCCAGCATCGAGACCATGAAGATGCCGATTCCGATCACGATCAATATCCTCGGGTCGACCAAAGCTTTTTTCCCGTTCAGCAGCCTGCCGCAGATAAGTGCACTCGCGGCGGTAGCCAGACCCCCAGGCAAAAGCACCAACCCAGTCTTAGTTGGCGTGAGACCTAGGATAGTTTGGGCAAACAGGGGGAACAGATACACTCCGCCGTAAAGGCCGAAACCCAACGCTACGAATAAGAAAATCGAGGACGATAGGGCGGGATTCTTTAGGATTCTAAAGTTGACTACCGGGTGAGTGTTCCTTGGCGACATTTCCCACCAAAGCAGCACGCCGATGGTGACAAGCGAGAAAATTGTGAGCTTAAGAATTGTCGCATCTTGAAACCAGTCGTTCTTTTGCCCCTCTTCCAAAACGTACTGAAGCGAACCGAGACCTACGGCTAGCAAGCCGATACCCAACCAATCGATCGAGCCCTCCTTTGAAGCTTGGACCGAATCTTCCAGAAAGGAAGTTACCAAGAAGAAAGATGCGATCCCGATTGGGATGTTGATGAAGAAGCACCAATTCCAGGTGTAGTTATCGGTGATCCAACCCCCAAGTGTGGGTCCAAGGGTAGGCGCTACGATCACACCCATCAAGAAGATCGCTTGAACTATGCCTTGCTGCTCGGTCGGAAAAATCTGACGCAGCGTCGCCTGGGCTGTCGAAAGCAGCGCCGCGCCACCCGCCCCTTGCGTGATGCGCCAAAATACCAGCTCGATCAGCGTGTGCGACGTGCCGCAGAAAAAGGAAGCGGTGATAAACAGAAGTATCGAAAACCCGAGATAGCGCTTTCGTCCATACCGCGCGGCCAAAAATGCAGTCATCGGCAAGACGACGACGTTGGAGAGGATATACCCGGTCGAAACCCAAGCAATCTCTTGGAACGTCGCCCCGAGGTTGCCCGCCATCTGCGGAAGGGCCACGTTGACGATCGTAGTGTCGAGTACTTCCATGATCGCGGCCGTGATCAGGCCCAGTAGGATCCACCAGCGATATTTGCTAACTTCCCCGGTTAGCGCGGAGGCCGGCGCACTGCTCTTCGCTCCCGGTAATGCTGCTGCAGTGCTACTTCCTCCTTTAGCCAAAAAATCTCTCCGAATCAGGGGCACTCGGCCCGTACCACCATTAATACGTATCCCGAAGCCAGATGATCCGCGTATTGGCTGAAAACCGTTCGTGCGCGGGCGGGCTTCGTTCAAGTGAAACCTCGGGCAGATCGACACCTTCCGCGGGTCGTAGCAACACCACCCGGATTCTGGCCCGCTGAGCGCAGCGTCAGGTTCCCGAAGCCGCTGGTGGGGCACGACAAATCGTCCCGACGTGTCGGACCGCTACACCGCTTCGCGGTACTTCAATTCCAATTCTGTCCCCTATCCGCCTAGCCCGTGTCCCGTCGAGCGAAGCAATCTGTCCCCTTGAGCGAAGCGACTTCAAACGCAATCTTTGTCTGGTTGGAACCTGAAAAGAGGATCCAAGATCTTATCCGATAAGAACTGATGGCGCTTCGTCCGACATTGTTTTTGATAGCGTTCTTAATCCCGACAGTTTCGAACTTTGACTTTGCTTCTGTTCCCGATCAGCCCAGCAACTGTTGGGTCCGTTGCACGAACACATCGTCAGACAGTTTGGACGCAATTCGCGAGGGGGATCCCGATGATATTCGCTGCCTGCTGTTCCCGGGCGGAATAACGGTTGCCTCGCCGGACGGTTCGATTCCACACGAATCCATTTCCCAAGCGATCGCTGGGTGGAATAAATGCCTTGTGACCCACCTATTTCGCCAACCCAAATATGGCGAAATGCCGGCCGTGATCGTTCGAAAGGTAGGGACAATCAATCGAGACGATGATCTTCAGGGTGAGATCGATGTCCAGAAATCGGAGGACGGACGTCTTAAGGCAGTCGTCTCTATTTCATGCCAGGACGAGGGGAAAAGTCTTTCAAATGTTGCAGTGGGCGCCATATTGACGCATGAACTAGGACACCTGCTTGGATTGGGTGACGCTCCGGCCAATGCGCCCGATGGTAGCTGTGTGATGGGGGAGTTCGACGCCAACCATCTCGTGTTGAAGCCGTCTGAAGCAGAGGCGCAGACGGTGATACAAATGCGCGTAAAGATGCGAGAAGCTTTGTCCAAAATCACTTCGATATCGAAGTAAAATCCGCCCATGTTGGTGGGTAGAGTTGGCCTCGCCGCTCTGAGCATCCTGCTCGGGGCTTATTCTTTCGGACTGAATCGTGATCTTCATGTAAAGGCTCGGGCACGCTATGCGCCATCGCCAGACGAAGTCCGGCAAGCCTACGATCGAGCTGATCACTTGCAGGAATCGCTACGCAATAAATCTTACAAGCTGACAATTAAGCCGATTTGGTACGACAAGGATCGGCACTTTTGGTATCTCAACAAGCTGAAAGGGGACACGAAGGAGTTCATCTCGGTTGAGACCAGCCATGGGCATCGATCTTCCGCGTTCGATCATGCTCGATTGGCAGAATCGCTTTCGCAGGCTGCGAGTGCCAACTATCTGCCGACCCAATTGCCCTTTACAGAGATCGAATTCAGCGATGATCTCAATACGATGATGTTCAGCGTTGGAACGGCTCGCTGGAAATGCGATTTGAAAACTTACAGCTGTACCCAAGTTGGAACGGCTCCGCCTTCGGACCGGCAAGAGTCGCAAGCTCAAATTGCCGAAATGGATACGATAAACGAACCGTCGCCATTCGCGGAGGAGACGAGTTTGTTTGATCCCACCGAAAGTGCGCAGCGTCAGCGAAGACAGCGGGATCTGAATTCGCCTGACGGTAACTGGCTCGTGACTCTGATCGACGGCAATATTCACATTCAAGCGAAGGATGGCGGCAAAGACGTGCTGGTTAGCAAAGCTGGCATTACAGGCGACGGGTTTGTGGGAGTGAGTTGGTCCGCCGATTCGAAGGAGTTGGTGGGTGTCCGTATGGCTCCCGGGGATCACAAGGATGTCTTTCTAATCGAGTCATCGCCTAAAGACGGAGGTAGGGCAAAGTTGCACACTCGCCCGTACGATTTGCCGGGCGACAAGCTAGACACCTACGACCTATACGTTTTGGATCCGGTGAAGTTAACCGAGACAAAAGTAGATATGGAACCGATCGATACGGGAGATTATCCCGCTGTTCGATGGAAGAAGGACAATCGGTATTTCACATACGAGAAGACCGACCGAGGCCACGGGCGATTCAGGGTCATCGAAGTGGATGCCCAAACTGGGTCAACCCGCTCGATCATCGACGATAAGGCAAAGACGTTTATCGACATCACGAGCCACTACATCAACTATTGCAAGGAAACCGACGAGATCATTTGGCGTTCGGAACAGGATGGATGGGGCCACCTATACTTGACAGACGGCCTTAAAGGCTCGGTTACAAACCAAATAACGAAAGGCCAGTGGGTAGTACGCGGAGTCGACAGCATCGACGAAAAGGCTCGTGAGCTATATTTCCATGCGAGCGGCCGAAACGAGGGACAGGATCCGTATCTGATGCAGTATTACCGGATCAACTTTAACGGTACCGGACTCGTGGCACTCACGGACGGCAACGGCAACCATTCGGTTCAGTATTCGCCGACGAAGAAGTTCTTGATCGATACCTATTCTCGAATTGACCAAGAGCCGATCCACGAACTACGAAGAGTTTCTGACGGCAAATTGATTTCGCGGTTCGATGCTGCAGATATTTCCGATCTCAAAGCAACCGGCTGGAACTACCCGGAAGTGTTCGTCGCTAAAGGACGTGATGGCCAAACGGATATTTGGGGCATGGTTTGCAGACCCATGCACCTGGATCCGAACAAGAAGTATCCCATCATCGAAAACATCTACGCCGGGCCCCAGGACTCGTTTGTTCCGAAGACATTTAACGCCTATACCCGAATGCAATCGCTGGCCGAACTTGGGTTTATCGTTGTGCAAGTGGACGGCATGGGAACTCGGAACCGGTCAAAGGCCTTTCACGACGTTTGCTGGAAGAACCTCGCGGATGCCGGGTTCCCTGACCGAATCCTTTGGATGAAGGCTCTCGGACTTCGATATCCCTATATCGACCTGGATAAAGTTGGCGTGTACGGTACATCGGCGGGCGGACAAAATTCAACTGGCGCGGTGCTCTTTCATCCCGAGTTCTACAAAGTCGCGGTTTCGTCTGCGGGTTGCCACGATAACCGGATGGACAAGGTCTGGTGGAATGAGCAGTGGATGGGATATCCGGTCGGAGACTGGTATGGAGAGCAGTCGAATATCACGAACGCCAGCAAGCTCAAGGGCAGTTTGTTGCTCATGGTTGGTGAGATGGACACAAACGTTCCTCCAGAATCCACAATGCGATTGGTTGACGCCCTCTTGAAGGCGAAAAAAGACTTTGACTTCCTCATGCTCCCCGGCTTCGACCACACCGACGGCGGTCCGATGGGCGAGCGCAAGCGACGGGATTTCTTCGTCCATCACCTACTGGGAGTGGAGCCGCCCGAGCGCAATTCGATGAATTAAGTGCGAAAGAGAATACCGAGCCTTAGCGGGGTGTAGCCGTCCCATCATGTCGGGACGGCGACACGGCCCTTGAGGGCCGTAACTCAATTCACCAATCTATTCCTCGTTTATCTGCAGCAATTTCTCGTCGCTGTCGTAATCGAACAACCCGGCGTAGCGGCCCCAGTTGAGGGCAGTTTCGAACTGGTTGCGGGCTTCTTCGTCGCTGTAATGTTCGTCCAAGATCTCGAGGAAGAAGTCCTCGTGAACCGGCTTTCCGCGCGATGAGAGGAGAACCTCGTACATCGTCTTGACCATCGGAGCGAACTTTAGAGCCTGCTCGCGGAAGATGGAGCGCGATGGTTCGACTTCGGCGTTCGCGAACAATTGACCGATTTCGGTCAGCGTGACGTCGCCCTCCTTTACCATCGCAAACCCCAGAAGGACGGCCGCGTCCAAGATCGGCAACAAATCGTCGGCCTCGATCCTGAGCCGATCGGAAATTACGGCAACGTCTTCGGGGCCGCCATATTCCTCGACTAACTCAAGAAGGCCGCTAATCGCTCCCGGCCGAGCGTGCGGCAGAGGAGTGACATCGAGCAGCGAGGTGCTTTCTTGGACGACCGGCGTGATCTTCGTATCCGGATTCGTCATGATCGTGTAAACGTGATCCGCCATCGACCGAAAAGCGCTCGAGTTTCTCTCCCGAGGGCGCGCCAATGTCACTTGGATCTCGCCACGTATACGTCCTGGATTCGAGGACATCACGACGACGCGATCCGCCAACATGATCGCTTCTTCGATGTTGTGCGTGACCAGGACAACACTCTTGGCGGGGAAGTTGCCTTCTTCCCAAAGGTCCGCGATTTCTCCTCGAAGGTTTTCGGCGGTAAGAACGTCAAGCGCGCTAAACGGTTCATCGAGCATCAAGATTTGGGGCTGAACGACAAAGGCACGGGCAAAACCGACCCTTTGCTGCATCCCGCCTGATAACTCACGTGGATAGGCTTTCTCGAACCCCTCCAAGCCTACTAACCTCAACGCGTCAATCGAGCGCTTTCTGGCTTCCTTTTGGGGCAACCGTTTGGACTCAAGCCCGATCTCGACGTTTTCGATGACCGTGAGCCAAGGTAAGAGGGCAAAACTCTGGAAGACCATTGCCACATCGGCGTTTGGACCGGTTACTGCGACGCCGTTACTGAAAACCGTTCCTTTACTTGGCTTACTCAGCCCTGCCACGCTGCGTAGAAGGGTGCTTTTTCCACTCCCGCTCCGGCCGAGGAGAGCCACAATCTCGCCAGGGAACACGGACAGGTTGATGTCATCCAGGACCGTAAACGACCCTCCCGATTCAGGTCTAGGATAAACCTTGCTGACGCCTTCGATCCGAAGAAGCGGTTGGAGCTGGGTAGTTGCTGACATGGTCGTGGGAAGGAGTGGAGAGTGGAAAGTGGGAAGTGGCGAGTGGAAAGTGGCGAGTGGAAAGTGGCGAGTGGAAGGTGGGGAGTGGAAAGTAAAAAATGGAGAGTGGAAAATGGGTAGTGGAGAGTGGAAATTGAGAGTGGGAAGTGAGAGTGAAAACTAGAAAGTAGAAAGTGACCGCGGAGAGTGGAGAGTGGAGAGTGGAGAGCGATGAAATTTTGAAATAGTAAAGTGTTTAAACTGAGCCTTTTCGAGGCGGTTTGGCGACGCCTAGTCAATATGCGGCGTCGTCATGTTGATATTTTGACCCAATCCTCGATCATCTCGATGACTTGAATTCTTTCGACCCGCAGTCTTCGGAAGGTCATTCAACCAAGTGAAACGTTACGGCAGTGAGGCACCAGCCATCCGCACCATCAATCATTACTCCATCGCCCGACCCCCTCCCCTCGCTCCACAACCCTCTACCCAAGACTAGCCAAGCCGATACCTCGTCTCGGCCAACGCGTAAAGTCTTCGCCAGAACAGGCGGTTGGACAGTACGACGAAGACGCACATTAACGAAACACCTAAGACAATTCTTGGGGCGTCGCCAGTAGTTGTTGCTTTTTGGATATAGGCTCCTATTCCGTCGGCGGTGAGGGTTTTGTCTCCCCACGTCACGACTTCAGAAACGATGCTTGCGTTCCAGGCGCCTCCTGACGCGGTGATCGCTCCGGTTACCCAGGCAGGAAAAATCGCCGGCAGGATCAACTTTCTCCATAACGGCCACCCGCTCAATCGCATATTTGCCGCCATTTCGCGAAGGTCGTTGGGTACCGCCATCGCACCCGCGATCGAGTTGAAAAGCACGTACCACTGCGCACCCAATATCATTAGGATGATGGAGCCTAAGTTGAGCCCGAGGTGCATCTTTAGAAAGATGATTGTCGCGGCTGGAAAGAGGAAGTTTGCAGGGAAAGACGCCAGGATGAGAACGATCGGCTGAGCGATCCGGGACAGTTTCGGGTTGAAACCGATCGCGACTCCGATCGGAGTCCACACAACCGAAGCGAACAGCAGGAGACAAATTACTCTTAAGAACGTAAGTAACCCTAACAGAAAGACCGATCCAACCTCCCGGAGTGGCACTTCCTGGTCCACAATGTGCCAGCCGGTAGTAATCGCGCCTACGACGATCGTCCCAATCACGATTCCGAAGACGAGATCCTGATTGACGCGCGGCTTTCGGCGTTTCCATCTTAGGTTGATCGACGGAGTCTTCGGCATCTTTAGTTTGAACTTAGGCAACCTCCGCCGGAAGCTCCTCCATTGGTGCCCCAGAATTCTCGGCAGTTTTGAAGACCGAAGTAAATCAAGAACCCACGACGTCGCCTGAGTCCCAGCGGCGCTCTTGTCCATCCGAAACTTCTCGGCCCATGCAACCACCGGCCTCCAGAACAGTTGGTCGATGGAGATGATCAGAACCACCATCGAAAGAATTGCCAGCCCAAGCGCTCCAAGGTTTTTTTCTTCGACCGCCTTGGCAACGTAGGATCCGATTCCAGGAAGCGTGTAGCTCTTCTTATTGACTGTGATTGCTTCCGTGACCGCTACGAAGAACCAGCCACCTCCAAAACTCATCATGCCGTTCCAAACCAGCCCAATCATTGCGACCGGCACTTCGACGGAAACGAATCGGCGCCATTTAGAAAACTGGAACACGGTTGCGGCTTCGTCCAATTCTTTGGGCAACGTGATCAAGGAGTGGTAGAACGAAAACGTCATGTTCCAGACTTGGCCGGTGAAGATGGCGAACAAAGATGCCATTTCGAGTCCAAACAGGCTGCCCGGAAAGAGCGCAATAAAGGCAGTGACTGTGACCGACAAAAACCCCAGCACTGGAACCGACTGAAGGATGTCGAGCAACGGAATCATCACTTTCTCGGCTCTCTGGCTTTTCGCTGCGATATATCCGTACGCGAAAGTAAACAACACAGAAGCGATCAATGCGATGAACATGCGTAGCGTCGACCGCGCCACATAGTAAGGCAAATTCGCGGGATCGAGACTGATTTTTGGTTGCAGAACCGGCGGTCGGAATGCCACAAAAAAACCCGAACCGACCCGTGCCACAACGTAAAACAGCAGGAACACTCCCAGCAAAATAACCATATCAGCTGGGCCGATAGGGCTCTTTGGCAGCGCATATTTAGATGGAAAAGCTCTGCGAATCAAGTCAAGTCACCATCCTTGAATACAAGCGTTGAAGCGTTAAGCGCTGTAGCGCTTGAGGGCCGCGATCCTGGAAAAAAACTCCCTGGGGCAGCTCCCGGATGCAGTCGAAACCACCTTTCCATTCCCGGATGTGGGCGCCAACTCATCTCGTCTCCTAAGAAACTTCTGAAAATAGCCCCAACGGGGCGACATCTGCCAGCCCAGGGTTTCAACCCTGAGACCGGTGAAGCCGCCGAATCTCGGCCCTGTAGGGGGCGCATCAACGACCCTGTGGTCCAGATGCAGGTCGCAAAACGCCAGTTTCTTGGATGCAATATGGCCCCTGATGCCGCCCCTTCAGGGCGGATTCCGGGCCGAAACGATTCCCAGGGTTGAAAATCTGGGTTGGCAGATGACGCCCCCTTGGGGCTTCCCCCCGATACTGCTGCGATCACGTTTTCATCCC
>Ga0206958_1153_pt1 | contig 19941 bp, 14 predicted proteins | sample Alteio_BWOrgHeat_33_FD_152968 | JGI IMG/M metagenome (GOLD analysis project Ga0206958, IMG submission 152968) | Enriched cells from forest soil in Barre Woods Harvard Forest LTER site, Petersham, Massachusetts, United States -... | ecosystem: Environmental > Terrestrial > Soil > Temperate forest >... | reverse complement strand
GTTCTGCATGAAGGTGGACCGTTTCATGTTCGAGGACATTTTCCCAAGTACTTGAAACGGCTTGAAGCGTCAAATAGAGGAGATGCCGCCATGAGCTTGAGGGACCGACATCTGGATACTTTTGTCTCAAGTACTATCGACTAGGGTCCAACCAGGCCCTTGTCTCCTGACGAGCGACTCCAGAATCACCCCGTTCAGCATTCCCTCGTCGATGACCACAGTCCTGAGGTAAGTACCCATGTTGATAATGAAAATCATCGGCTTTTCGCTCTGTGTTCTTGGCGTGGTCCTCATGTGGTTGCAGATCAGGGCAATCTCAGGTGAGGAAATCACCGAGGGAAAGGTCATCGATCTCATTCCAGTCCAGGGATCGAAAGGTGGGACGAATTACAAAGTGAAGGCAGAATTCTCGGATACCGCAAAAGTCAGACATGAATACCTCTCGTCCTGGTCTGCCAGTCCGGCTCCCTACGCGGTTGGAGAAACCGTAAGAATCGCCTTTGACCGCGGCAATCCGGAACGGAACCGTCTTTTCACATTTGGTGCGCGTTTCGGTCCAGGGTGGATCCTCCTCGGTATTGGATTAGTCCTGATCTGGATAACGTTCGGCTTTGGCTACGGGAACGAATATCTGCTGCGTCGCTATCCCGATACGTATTGACTGATGCACCATCTGTTCGGTGAACGGATGGCGAGGTGATTCACGATTGACTGGCGAAGATCCGACTCCCTGGCTCCAGCCTACGTGGCCAAGCCAAAAGCTGGACCCACGTCATCATAAGTGATTAAGAGCCAGCCGACGTGAAACTCGTGGATCCGTCATCTGATGCAGAACCATTCCAGCATCTGCTCGCACATTCGAGTCGCTATCCCGGAGAAGTCCCATGAGGGGCTCAATGATCCGAGGATCCGCTACCTTCTCCAAGGCGAAGACCACACTGGAGCGAATAGTCGGATCAGCATCTTTCAGGAGATCTAGGAGTGGTGCGATGATGTTTGGACTGTTGATGGCGCCCATGGCGGAAATTGCGCGGAATCTCACGATCTTATCCGGGTCATTCAAGCTAGCGATAAGAGCATCCATGATTGCGGGATCACGAGTCGCGCTCAGGGCCAATACCGCGCTCATCCTCAGTGTTGCATCGTGATCTTTTAAAAGGTCCATCAGAACTATCATGTTCTCGGGGTCTCGCATCGTTCCCAAGGCCGAAGCAGCCACCATCTGATTGGTAGAACCAGACTGGCGGATGTATCGCATCAATGGCGGGATGGCATTTTTGTCATGAAGATGTGCCAAGTATAAAGCGGAACGGAACTGAACTGCATCATCAGGATCCTTTAGAAAGTTCACCAATGGCGGCACCGCACGCGTATCCAGCATCATGGTCAATGCCGCCGATGCAGCGAATCGGGTATAGTTATCCCTGCTCTTTGCAGCTGCGTTGATTGAGTCAGCGGCCGTATCTCCGATTTTCGCAGAAGCTGTCGCGGCGGTCATCTGAAGCTGTGCATCCCAGTGGCGATAGCAACCGAACAAAGCTGGCAGAACCCGCGGATTTCGTGTCTCACCCAATGCCGAAGCGGCGGCGACTCGTATTTTCTGCTCCGATTCCTTGAGCAATGCGATCAGCGTATCGATGACCCGTGGATCGTGTGATTGACCTAGCGCGTAGGCAGCGACGACCTGCAGGTTCTTGTCGGAATAAAAGTCCTCATTTTCATGTGAGAAGGCCAGGAGCGCATCCACCGCGCGTGGATCATGGGTATTTGCCAATGCATATGCGGCGCTATCCCGCACTATGGCATCGGCCCATGATGCATCGGCCCTCAGATACGACTTCATCATAGCGATGAGCGGATCAACGGATCGCGCATCTCTGGATTGACCAAGAGCGTATGCCGCCTGGCAACGAACATTTGCATCTTTATCTTTTAGCAGCCCCACCAGTAAGTCAGTTGCATTGTGATCTCGGCAACAGCTGAGGAGATGAATTAGTCGTGCTTTATACGCCGTAAGGCTCGCTGAGGATATGAGTTTCAAAAGGGAAGGGACCCAGACGGACGATTGCACTCCATCATGCAATGTCTCGAAATGTGCATCCAGCATCGAGATCGCCATGATGGCGACGGCTGATTGATCATCATTGAGACCTCGAAGCATCAGGGAATAGATGCGTTTGTCGCCCAACAGCCCAAGATCATACAATGATTCACAGCGCGCCTCGACATCGCCGTCATTGAATTTCTTTTCTAGTTGGGCGAGCAGTTGATCGTCAGTGTTTTTCCATATCACCACGTGATCATCCTGGACATCCAACTCCAACTGGTCCTGGACCGCCAACCTCTCCAGCACTTGCCGCACGGTCATTTGTTGGTCTTCAACGGTAAACATGCACCTATGGTCAATGCAGGCTGGGAAGGAAATATGGATACCAGTGCGCTCGGCCAGATCCGCCACAATTTCCGACAGATACGCTCGGCGATATCCAACAACTATCCGACGTTTGAGTATATCTGCGCAGGTCTGCTCGACATAAGGAATCTCGACCGTTGATTGGGTTACTGAATTGCGTTGCGGCACCGCGGGTGGAATCGAAGGTAAGAGGTTCATTGACGATGGAACAGATTCGGAATTCTGCTCAAGTTCAATCATGCCCCAGGTGCTGGGGTTACAGAAACTCCCATTTATATCCTTGTCTGCGTAAAATTGCTCAATCGATTTCCCCTTTTCGTCAATTGAGTAATTGAAACCGATCTTGGTTCCGACGGCCATGGTGACATTAAATGCCTTGGCAGGTAAAAAGAACTCAATCGCATAACCATCGCTCGTAGGTTTCCAGCGCGCAACTGTTTGCTCTGGACACGGCGTAGCCAAGGGAGCGACGACGATGCACTTTCCAGCACCTAGTGTCACATTGGGAGCCAAGGCTATCTGAAAGCAATCCGTCCCCATATCAATGTGACGAGCACACGCTGTGTCCAACCACAATTCAACGCAGTCCTGTTGCCACGGATTGGCGTCATCGACTTTAACCTGAAGATCTTGGACATGAATGTATCCGTAAAGACCGTCTTCGCGCCAACCCAGTTTCATCATTCCCGAGAATTTTTTCGAAAATGGAGCGGGAATGGCTTGAATCTTAAGCCATTTTGCTGGATCGCCATCTAGAGAAAATTTTTCAGCTGACAATCGCGGTATGGCCACTGGATGTTGTGGGCTGCCGAGCGTCAGCTGTGTCGTTTCATTGACCGGGGCATCCCCATGTCCCGGACTTGCAGCCTGAGCAGGTTTTTGCGCAGCAGTGCCATCCTCAGCCCAGACACTCATGCCAGTTCCGAGCAAGCACATGATGATGCCAAGTGCCTGCGCCAGCAATGCCACCGGCATGACCGTACGACTCCTATAATGAACCGTGCGATACGACATCAGATCATCGTTCATGAATGGTCCCCTTCTAGCACATCGCCATCATTATCCATACCTAGATGAGGCCCTCCAGGGTTCCCGTGCTGTCTGCGAATTGATTGATATCCAATCCACACGTTTTGAGCATCGTCAACCAAAGATTTGCCAGAGGTGTCTTATCCTCGTAAACATATGTCATGCCGTGTTTCAGCTTGCCACCGCCACCAATCAACATGACCGGTAGGCTTTTGAGGCAGTGGTTCGCGCCCCATGCACCAGAACCATATGCCGTCATGGTGTTCTGAAGAAGTGATTGATTCCCATGCTCTTTTGAATCAGAGAGCAACTTGGTGAAATTTGCAACTTCATCGGAAATAGCCGCATCGACCTTGATCGCGTCTCGTGCCTTTTCGGGCGAGAGGTCATGATTCAATTGATGTTTATCAAATGGGGAGACCTCGCTAAAACTCCCTGGAAGCTCAAATGAGATAACGCGGGTGCTGTCGGTCAAGAACGCTGCATGGGCCAATGTGAGCATGGTGCGCACGCGATTGCTACTGTAATTTCCACATTTCGCTTCATCGGGACGATCAAATGCAACTTTGGGTTTTTCGATGCGCAGCCACTTATTTTCGCGCTGTATATCGTCCTCAACACCTTTCACGGCTTCGACAACTTCCGCTAGCTTACGCCTATCGGCAGCATTGAGATCCCTATTGAGGCGCTTGATCTGATTCAAGGTGGCGTCGAGAATGCTCTGCTTATCTTTCATGCGCATGATGCGAACTTCTGCCGGAATATCCTCCTTACCGAAGAGCATGTCGAAAATCCTCACCGGAGAAGTCAGTGGTGATATGGGCACGCCGGAATCGGTCCAGGACAGCCCTCCCGAATGTGACCCATTACCTCCACGATTTCCGAATGCCAGACTACTGAATCGAACATCACTACCGCCCATGGCCGCTGATTTCGCTGCCAATTGATCACATGAAATAGTATTCGACAGTGCTCTGGAAGGATCCGAGAAGGTGTCAGCACCAGTCAAGAAGACATCGTCTCCGTTATGGGTATCACCGCGATACTTATGGTTGCTCAATCCCTTGAAAAATGAGATATGTTCTCGATAGGGCTCCAGACTTGCATGCACATCGGGCATCTTGGTCAGCTGTCCATCCGCAGTCGGAAACCATCCCGTGGACCCCGCTTCTTGGAAAGGGTGACAGTCAAATAGATACTTATTCGGGACGAATCCGAGCGGAACGCACATGAACATCAGCCGAAGTGGTGGCTTAACATTCTCGGGTGGATTCGCATCATCGCCCCAGAGCGCTCGTGGAAACAACGAAGGAAAAAATGGCAGACCAATGGCAACACCTGCGCCATGAAGGAACTGCCGACGGCTCCAACCTTTTCGCTCTCGCTGTTTATTCATACAAACTCCTCAAGGGGTAAATGTCGATCAGTTGGGCTAATTTTTTTTCTTGGCATATTACTTATTGGTAAACTCGTCGCTGAGCACGATGTGTTCAATGAGAGTAGAAAGACCATATCCGTTGGCAGCAACGTCGGCACAGAGTTTATCTAGCACTGGACGATCCGATTGTTCCAAATCCCTCCCTAAAGCATAGATCATGAGATTTTCAGCAAGACTCCTGAGAAATTGATCCTTGTGATCCAGTAGTCGTTGTTTGAGTTCATCCGGCCCATCATAATTAACGCCATCGAGCATCGTACCGTGGACGTCGGCATCGCGGTCCAACCATATTGAATGGGTCCTTTTCGAAATTTCTGGTAGTAGCACGCGAACTTTTGAATTCCATGTGCCCAACGCATTGAAATTCTCTAATCCAGCACCCAACGGATCAATTTTGTCATGACATCGGGCACAGCTTTGGTTTGCGCGATGGAGGGCTAATTTTTCAGTTGGTGTCAATGGCGTGTCATCACCCTGGGGAGGCTTGATAACGTCCAAGGCAGGCACGTCGCGAGGAGGCACGCCCGGCGACACTCCAAGCAAGCGATCCATGACGAACGCCCCGCGACGCACCGGAGAGCTTACCATGCCATTTGAAGTTGCCATCAAGATGCTGGCTTGAGTCAGCACGCCACCACGATGGGATCCTGGAGAAAGTTGAACGCGCCGAAAATCGTTACCGACAATGCCTGGGATTCCATAGTGTTGGGCCATGCGACCATTTAGCATCAAGAAATCAGAGTCGATGAAATTGATAACGCTTTCGTTTTTTTCCAGCAGCTCAGAGAAGAATGCGATGCTTTCTTCTTTCGCCGATTGTTGCAGATAGATATCAAAGGCAGGGAATTGATCGTAGGAGTAGACAATCCTTTCAATCTTGTCAATTTTGAGCCATTGTGTGGTGAAGGCAGCGCGAAAGGATCGATTACGATCATCCTTGAGCATACGCCTTGTCTGAGCGAGTAGCTCTTTGCCGTTAAGTAGCGTGCCGTTTGCAGCGCTAGCTAACAGCGCATCGTCAGGTAGATCGCTCCATAGGAAATATGCAAGTCGACGTGCAAGCTCATAACCACTCAATGGTTGCCGTTTGGTATGATCAGCGCGCTGATGTTCGTCCAGATATAGGAACTGCGGAGAACTAATGATTGCGGAGATGGCAAATTTGACTGCTTCGACAAAATTTTTATCAAAATTATAATGTGTCATGATCATGTCGACATACGGTTGAATCATGTCCTTATCGCAACTACCTATGACATAGGCTCGCTTCATGAAAGTAGATACAATTTCTTCTGCATAATCTTGCGTTGGAGTTGCCTTCAATCCGCGAGTAAATATGCGCGTTGTGGCCGGCGGCGGCCAGGTATCGTAGATTGGCCCGCGAACAGATGTATCGCTACATAGAATTCCAATTGGCAAATTGTATTTGGGTCCATCACCCGCACTAGCCGGCAGGTTCGTCCAATAATGCGATTGCAATCCCCAACTACCGCTCGCCGTACTCAGCTGGGCAGGAGTGAGATTATACATGGCAGCGATATAATTGAGCAGATAGCCGATGGCGAAAGCGGTAGTCTTAGAATTGATATTGCCATTATATGGCAATAATGATAACGCAGCCACCTTGTTCCAGCGAGGATCCCAGAACACCTTCTGCTCATAGGTGTGCGGCGAATCCGGCGCGTCGTACAGCATGAAAGTTTTAATAAATCGATCGCCCGCGATAAGTCCAACTGGGAGGGGAAAGTCGGGATTCGACAAGCATAAACGAGCACTGACGACATAGTAGCCTGGCTGAAGACTGCCGACACCGTTGGCATCGAAAGGTCCAACGGTGACAAATTTTTCGTCAGCAATGTACTGCTCAATATCTTGCAGTTGTTTAATCTGAATTTCAATGGCTGAGATTATCTCACTTGCACATTTTGGGTCGTTAGCCCAATCGATTCCTTTTGCCGCCAAAGATTCGAGAGAAGTTTCTCCATAATGCGCCATGACAACTTCTGATACGAGATTCCTGCGAACCTTACCTTGCAAGCACACGGGCACATCAGGGAAATAAAAGCTTAAATTTCCAGCGATGCTGCGGATATCATTCGATGCGAAAAGCTGTGGTTTTTCGCGCAAATCCTTGATGCAATTCTGAAGGTTCTTGCGTATAGCCTCATACACTCGCCCCGGTCCTGCCGATAAATGTAGCTTGTGCTCATTGATCGCCGGTGGTTTATCGTTTGCTGAGACCGCCAAATCCAACGTTGCCTGTGCAGTCTTCAGGTAGAGCTCGTAGAGGTAAGTTGTTGTATAAAGAGCAGCACCAACGGTATCGAATCCATGGACAGAACCATCTTCTGGAAAATCTTCAATTCCTTGTGGTGGCACATCGAGCAAGGTCTTGATTATATTGGCATAAGAACGGTTATTGATGCGACGAATGACGGTATCGCCTCCAGTTTCTTTCTGATCAGAGTCGTAACGCTTCAATGAACGGCCGATCCATGACAATAGCTGGTCCGTCTCCTTTCGTGCAGGTCGAATTTTTTCCTTTTGAGGCGGCATGGTGCCGATGTCGATCCTATTTTTTACAATTGTCCAAGCCTCGATATTCCCAGCAGTGATTTCAGGGGCAATCGTGTCCAGACGCAAACTGGTCTTGCTCTTCTCGTCCGCGTCATGGCAGTCAATGCAATAGTTCTCTAAAAGAGGCTTAATGCGTTGGATATATTCACTATGTAATTCAGCCGTGGTGGGAAGACTTTCTTCGGCGACAGCGAACGAAACTGCACCTATGAGAAATATATAGCGCAATGCTGAACTCATCGTTGGGCATCGAAACCATCCTGGCTTTGCAGCTTGATTCATCTCGGATTTCTCCTTGATGGCGCAGCCGTGCTTTCACGGACGACAAGACGAGCAGGAATAGTCTCGATCTGACCACGGAGTCGTTCATGAATCGTGCCATCTTTCACCATTTCGATGGCTAGCTCGGCGGCGCGAGCTCCGATACTCGCAAGTTCATGGCTGATGGTGGTTAGGCGAGGAATCGTCATCTCGGAATGGAAATCGTCGAAACCGATGACTGAAAAATCTTGAGGAACATGGATCCGCCGATCATGGGCAGCTTGGCACACACCGATCGCAGTTGCATCATTGAAACACATTATCGCAGAATATTGCATTCCTTGATCTAAGAGACCAGCAAAGTGTTTTCGCGATCGTGTGGTGAATTCACTGCTTTGGCGTAAATGACCAGGAGTTTCAAATGTCTCCTGACCAACGCGAATACCAAGAGTAACGGTGGCTTCGTGAAATGCTGTGCGTCGAGTCTCTACTTGCGCCCCTCCGCTATTAGCATCAGGAGAATACCACAAAATGTCACGATGCCCCAAATTGAAAAGATGACGAACTGCTTCATGAATTCCAGATACCGGATCAACGTCCACCGCTGGATGCACCGAGTTATGTTTTGCTCCAGCTAGAATGATAACGCCCTTGGCGGATTCGAATTCATCATTCCAGATCATGTCTCCCAGTGCGCCAGGAACGATCAAGGCATCTACGCGCTGCTGCAGGAGACACTGTATGCCATGTTGAATTTCAGTTTCGTCTCCTTCTCCACGTCTTCCAACAATTAACAAATCATGATGGTGAGCCGCCAATTGAGATTCGATTCCTGTCATCAGCACCGACGAGAAATCGGGGTCAGTAAAACGGGGTTCACGCAAGACCAGACCGATGGTCTGGGAGCGACCCTTTGACAAAGACTGGGCGTGATAATTGGGCGTGTAGCCAAGCTCCCGTGCGGCCTGCTGGACCCGAGACGCACATTTGGCGCTGATCCGTGCTTCACTCCACGTGCCATTCAGCACTTTGCTCGCTGAGAAGAGGCTCACCTTGGCCAAGGTTGCAACATCCTGGAGACGGATCATTGGTTTCTCTTTATATGTCTAATCGCTTATGCACAGGTTATTTGATTACTTTTTAAAGCCAGGGTTTCTTTAAAGTACCCTTCTAATAAATGTTAGAGGTACTCTTTAGGTTGTCGTACGACCTCGTACCGACCAAATCGGATTTCTCTATCGAGTCACTGCCTTATCGTTTAGCAGGACCCGGGTTTTAAGTTTGCAAGGCTCAAAGCTGAAGCAGCTCGGTTCGGATGTAATCGGGAGTCATCGACTCGCCGTGCTTGGAACAAACTGGGGCGAATCGCTCGCTCGGCGCAATTTATAGACAAACCAGTCGATAGTTGAACTAATGCCATCTCAGTCAGATTCGCTAATCAGGATGAGAGAGTGGAGATTGAGGCACTGCATCGCCACCATTGGAGCACCGCAGCTAGCCTAACTCGTGCTCAACTGACCAATCCATTGCGGGCCAATATCCATGCGCAACATCAACTGCATCGCTCGTGGCAATGTCACCAACGGAACACTCAATCCAATTCCGCTGCGTATCATCGGCTCCCTTGCTGGCCTCGAAACCATGTCCCAGCTGACAACTGAGATTCCGGATAGGGATATTGCAATCTCAGATTCAACTTCCCTGCAAGAATCACTATTGGTTGGTCAAGAGCAATAAACTTCACGCATGGCTTGATGTGCTCCCTTTGAGGAAGGAAAATCGATTCAGCAATAAAAGTGATCAGCGGTTCTGGAACAAAAATTCGGCGACATGGCTTTGCTCTTGGTGGTTTAACTTACGAAGATGCAACTCATGGCTGCGTCTCATGGAATGGCTTCGTCTCGACACTAAAAAATCTTGGAGCAAAGTGCACGCAGAAGACCGTCTATCCAATATTGACAATTCAGAAAAATCTGATTTCCAGACTATAAGAAGTTCCAGCATCCGCTCTCTGATTCGCGTGAAATTGCCAATGGCAACATGTCGTGGGCCATCTGCGGAATGCTGATTGTCACTGGACTACGCGAAGATTGGCTTAAAGAATATGAGCCAGCTCACGGTCAAGATTTGTCCGCTGAAAACAGACGCTGTCTTGCAGTCGTAGGGATGGCGCTCCTATTTTTACGGTCACATTCCGGATCATACAACGTTGAGCCGCATGAAGGCCTGGATCTCCGGTCATCCGCACTCCATGCTGCACACTAAGGATCCAATGCCTCTTTTTAGTCGCTGCCTGCCTCTGTTGTTCGTACTGAGTTTCCTCGCCAGACTTGAGGCCGTTGACTCTGCCTGGACGATGGTGATCACTCCAGACAACTCTTTTGGCTTCTGGGTTCTGAAGGACGATGTCCCGGTCTTGTCCAATGGCATGTATGGCTGGGGGCCGAAATGGGGCGGTCTGCCTGGATCAGCCGCGCCGAGTTCCAATACCCGCGGCATTTCCGGCGAGATGACCCTACAGGCGGACTGGACCAAAGTGAAGCTTAAGCTGCATACGCTCAAGGATGGCGACAACTCCGTCTCCTACCAATACGAGATGAAAGTGGATGAAGAACAGCCGGTGCTGATGCTGATGCAGGGCCTGTCCCTTGCCGGCAATATGCAGAAGGGTCAGTTGGTGCTGACCGACAACCAAGACAAGGACTCAACCCTCCCCCTTCCCTGGCCCCGCATCGATCTGCCCGGTCCAGAGCTGATTAAGCGTATCACATTCAAGATTACCGATGTCGGTGATATCAGCATAGATATCAATCCTCCCTGCCGCTTGCATCATGAGAGCAACAATTTGCGTATCGCTCTGGCTGCGGAACATACGGTCAAAGGTACCAACACCATTGACCTGACCTACCATTTTCCGGGACGGGTATCGTACATCTGCGATACGCCTGGTGTGAACAGCTTCATTAAACCGCTGGCCGACGCTGACTGGTATCCCTTGATTGAGCACAATGAACCAGCAAGTCTTGCTCAGATCACGAGCGTCACCGACATGAGCTCCTGGCTTGACGCTCCTGCCGGCAAGCATGGTGGAGTGAAGATGGTCGGTGACCATTTCGAGCTCACCAACGGCACTCCCATAAAGTTTTGGGGAACCAACCTCGCCTACGCCTCTGAATGCGCGCCAGCCAAACCTTGGGCCGAGGCTACCGCTCTACGTTTTGCACGCTTTGGTATCAACGCCGTGCGCCTTCACAAATTTACATCTCCGGCCGGTTCGGACGGCATTGGTGACCCGAATGATGCCACGAAGTACCTTCCAGCGGGATTGGACCGCCTCGACTACATGTGCTCTCAACTCAAGAGTCATGGCGTCTATTATGGATTTTCCCACACTTATGGATTCGTCGTCGAACCTGGCAATAAGGACAAGCTGCTTTCCTATGGTGAAATCATGCGAAACGCACAAGGCAATACTTATGCCATGATCAATTATGCAGAGGATGTCCAGGCGCTGATGATCGAGCGCGTAGTAAATCTCCTCAATCACAAGAATCCCTATACCGGCCAACGTTTCGCGGAGGATCCGGCGCTGGCCTACATTGAACTGCAGAATGAGGATGATATTTTCTTTTACACCAATGCTGGAGTCATGGATGAGCAGCACTGGCCGATTTACATGGCCTATGCAAAGAAGCGTTTTGCCGCTTGGTTGACCGTCAAGTACCAGACCCAAGAGAAACTGCAGGCAGCATGGGCAGAGTCTCTCAAGGCAAATGAACTGCTCACAACTGGCACCGTTGGCCTGCAGGGCAATCCCTGGTTCTTCACCGGGGTCAATCTGAAGCGAATCAGCCCAGGCGAGCGGGTGCGCATGCTCGACAATGCGGCGTTCTTTCATGACATCCAAAACCAGTTCTACAACGCGTTCGCCAAGGCGATACGTGGCACAGGCTATCAGGGGCCACTGTGCGGATCCCCGTGGCAGGCGCCGCCGATGCTACCCCACTATTACAATCTCCATTCCGATTACCTTGTCGGATTCATCGACCGTCACGACTACTTCGGAGGTGGCTTCCATGACACCATGCTTGCTCATCCGGGAAGCGGTGACTTCAGCGCGGGCCTGCAGCAGGTCATCGACAGGCCTTTCGGAGTCTCGGAGTGGATCCACGTCTATCCCTCGCTCTACAGCGCCGAAGCCCCGGCCATATTCGCCACCTATGGCCTTGGTCTGCAGGGCTGGGACGCCTCCTATGAGTTCCAGTCCGGTGGATCGCATGCTGACTATGCCAATTTGCAGGGATGCTTGCCCTGGGGGGTGTGGAATGCGGATCTCCCGAACCAAATCGGTCAGGCTCCTACGCTGGCACGCATGATCTACCGTGGAGATGTGAAAGAAGGAGAGATTATCTCAACGCGCCGGGTCTCGCCTGAGAATCTCACCACTGGTAACTTTGATTTTGATGATGAGATCCAGCAGTCCGGCGACATCAAGAATTTCGCAAGCTCTTGCCCTGTGGAGGCTCTGGCCGCGGGTCGCTGCGTGGTCGAATTTACGCCGACTTCTAAGCCCAGCACCTTCCCGAATATGAACCAATACAAGAGCGGTACGGTGATTACTTCAAGTACCAAGCAGCTTTCCTGGGACACCTCGCACGGCGGGTTCTTCACTGTGGATACAGAGGGGACCAAGGCGGTGGTTGGCTTTGCAGAAGGAATCGCACAGCACCTTGGTGATGTGACCATCACCTTGGGGACGCATTATGCATCAGTCTACCTGACTGCCCTGGCCAAGAAGGACACTCTCGCCACCACATCATCTGCACTCATCACTGCTATGGCCCGCAGTTGCAATAGCGGCTGCCAGGTCTACATCATCGACCAGCACATCCTCAATAATGGCCATAATCCGGTGTTAATCGAGCCGGTGAAGGCGAACTTCCAGTTCAACAAGCGCACAATCGCTGCGGTGAACATCCTCGATCAAGATGGAGTGCGCACCGGCAAGACGATCGCGGTCAAGAATAACGCCTTCTCCATTGATGGCGCGCAAGACCACGCTTTCTATTACGAAGTGGTATTCCCTTAGATGCTGCCCCGAATTGGCTGCCATGTCTCCGTGATGACAGACTGGTCCAGTCGGAAAAATTTTACCTAGCATTTTTTTGGCTGAAGTTCAGCTGAAATTCCAATCGGGTGAATAGCCGTGCCGTTCGCCCAGATTGACAGCTTTGATTAAATATTGAGTTGGTTCGGAATTGCATTTCAAATGATCTATTAGATCATCACTGCATGGCACGGAAAAATTCCCCAGGATCGATGATATTGGTTGGCGTAATTTTCATGATTTTTTCCTTGGTATTCATCGGGGTTGGTTCCTACCAGGCTCACATGCAAGCATGGAAGCTGGCCACCTATCGACCTGTATCCGCAACCATACAAAGTAGCGCCATCCGAACAAAAATCGGAAATAAAGGCGGCGCAACCTACTCACCGGACATTTCCTTCACCTTTGTCATCGATGGTCAACCGCAATTTTCAAAAACTGCTTTGATGATCGACGAATCCTCCTCCCATTCGTGGGCCGAGGAGATAGTGGGCCGTTTTCCACCTCATGCGGTAGTGACTGCATACCACTCACCTACAGAAAGGAACCGTGCATTCCTCGTCCACGAACCCACTTTCCTGCCCTATGTATTCATTCTTTTTCCCATTCTTCATTTCAGTGTTGGTCTGGTGGTTTTGATGTTTGGACTCGGAATGGGCAAGACACCTCAAGGAAAATCATCCATGTTGATGTTCATTGCACTCGCGATCGATCTCATAGGCATCCCGACATTCAGTCATTTCGCCATTATCGGAGGTCACTGGAGCATCGGTCCGCTGGTTGCCATCAGCATTTATGGCGGCATCGCTCTCACAATAACAGTGGTAAGTATTTTTTATCTTGTGCAGATGAAAAAAGCATCTGTCATAAAGATTATGAGTGATGACGACAATCCTTACAGGCTGAAAAGTTGAATGATCTGCATCGAGGATTCCTGTTTTTAGGTAGCCCATAGTTTTAGTTATTTGCTGTAAAATCGCTGTAAAAATGGAGTAAAAAATAAGCGCTTGACCAACACAAATCTATATGTTATCATTCGTTATCATAAGGAGTTTCCTCATGGTTCTCCTCATCGCCTTCCTTCGATTCGTATGGCGCACCTGGTTATGCATCTGCTGTGCTGACTTGGTGAGCGGCGCGGTGCATTGGTGGGAAGACACGTATGGCAAACGATCTTGGCCAATTTTGGGGCGGTTAGTGATAGAACCGAATCTGGAGCATCATGCCAGGCCTCGTTCATTCCTCAAACATGGGGTCTGGAAATCTATCGATATCCAAGTGGTCTTGGGAGGAGCCCTGATACTGGTCGCTTGGTCGATAGGTTGGCTAAGCTATGAATTTTCCTTGATTGTCGTGCTGATGATCGCAGCCAATGTCACTCATCGTTGGGCTCATTCATCAGAGTCAGAGAATGGCGGGTTCATCACCTTACTGCAAAAATTACATGTGGTGCAAACGCGAGCATATCATAGCAAGCACCATACGCGAAATGCCGATCGCCATTATTGTGCACTGACCCCCTGGCTCGATCCCATTTTGGATGCGATCAATTTCTGGAGACGTCTTGAATATCTCGTCACCATGACTACAGGCATTCGTCCCGTGGAACTAGTCACACGATAGCCTTCCACTACCTGATGTCCGGACTTATGCTTTCGCGCGATGAGTGCTTGGGCTTTCTCCGCTGATGCGCTTGAACCACGAGCTGAAATACTGTTGATCTTTAAAGCCAACCGATCGAGAAACGGCCTTTACCGGCAAATCCGTGAGGCGAAGCAATTGCGATGCACGTTGATGGCGCATCCGTTCCAGATACGCAGCTGGAGTGGACCCGATTTGAGCGCGATACAAGCGCTGCAAATGGGGGATAGAAAGTCCACAACGACGTGCAAGTTCTGCCATTCCCAGGGCGCGTGAGAAATCAGCCGTTTGCAATTCAAGCGCAAGACGTACCCGTGAATCGCAGTCATCAACTTTCTTGAGCAGTGCCCGCATGCAGATCAGCAACGCCCCTTCAACGGCATGGGCGGTCAAATCCTGGGCCTCCTCCTGTCCTGAACTAGAAGCGGAACAAGCGCGTTCAAAGTACCTGCGTGCCTCCCGCCAATCGCGCCCACTCAGACGCAGCCGCAGGAAACCAGGAGCTACTTGTGGTAACTCCAACCACGGTAGCCAGTGCGGTCTTGGATTGAAAATGCAGCTGACGACTTGCCAGTCTTCCCCGCCTTTGGTTATCCATTGTTGGCTAACTCCTGGCCGGATGACCAGGACATCTCCAGCAGACATGGTGAATCGGATTCCACCTGGCTGGCCATGCTCGCAGGTACCTGCGTTGCATATACCCAGAACCCAATGCTGTACTCGTCCCTCGTGGCTAGTGCGAGGCGGAATGCTGGCTTTGACGGCGGTGATCCAATCGCGGAGGACGTTTCCCATATGATCGGATATCACACATCAAGGATTGGAAATCGCACGCACTTCTTCTTGGCCGGCGAGACTCATGTGGCCATGCTTACGTCAGACTTGATACGGATCACGAAATCCACCCGAGGAGTCGGCAATGAGTATCGCATCCACGCTTCCTACCGCGCATTTGACCTCGATCGCATCTGCCAGGCGGGGTTCACCCCTTCCGGCTGAAGTTTTAGCTCAGCTAGTTGCAGGCTTTCTCAGTGATGGGGTTGCGCTCTTGCCTGGTCTCATGAGAGAAGAGGTGCCTATCATGCGCGAACTGATGGATAAGCAGTTCGATGATCCCTCTATTGCGGCCACACATGTAAGGGACGATATTTCACTATGTCGCGCGTTCGAACTTGACGTGGCCTTTCGTGATCTCCTGGTGATGGAACCAATCATTTCCATCATGGAAGCGCTGCTAGGCCCAGATTGCCATATGATTGCACAAAACTTCCTGCGCACCCCTCCAGGGCGGGCGATTGATACCTGGCACGTTGACGATTCCGTCTTTTTCCCTTTGCCTGAAAACATCAGTCAGCATCCAGTTCCGCCCCCTCCAGTTTACGTGCACGCCTTTTTCCTACTGAGCGATGTTTTAGATGATGAACATGGTCCCACCCAATTGGTGCCCGGAAGCCATCTTTCAGGAAGACAGCCCGCTGCCAATCTCATGTACCGAGGCCAAGGACCAGTCTCCATTCTGGGGCAAGCCGGAGATGTCTATCTGCATCACAATCAGACTTGGCATCGGGGCGCTCCCAATACCTCGAATCAGCCCAGACATCTCATGTCCACAGCGTACGGTCGCCGGTGGGCATCGCAGCGTCTGTGGCCATTTGTCGATTACCAATTACCCGCACAGGTCATGTCTGGAGCAGATGAGCGCCTGTTACGAGTTCTTGGCCGTCATCCGCGCGGAAACTACGCATGAAATGTGGAATCCCTATATGACGTCCCTTCGACGGTGATTGCCGTGTCATTTAGCCTTCCGAGCCATTGCTGTCTTATCACAAATTCTCCATCAATCCGCATGACCACGAAATTCCCGTCATGCCTGATTCTATATAGTACGGCTTTTCCCGAGATAAACCACATTGGATATCCCATAATGAAAAACGTAAGGCAAGGAGACCGACTCTCTGACGAAAATATGGATCAAGGTCTCGTCCGTAGCTCGACAATGCAGTCTCGAACTGTGTTCTTCCAAGCCATTTGACGAAAATGAAGTCCACCGCAGGATCCGAAAGACCGCAATCGCCCCAGTCGATGATACCAAGAACACGCGACCTATCTGCGGATAGAAAGATGTGCTCCGCTTGGAGATCGCGATGCGCAAGCACTCGCATGCCACCATAATCCGGCACCTCCGTCGTCACGATGGAGGTGCATCGCGCAAACGTCTCGATCGACAGCCTGGTTCGAAGGTGGTCTAGCGATGCTTGAATATCCTTTTTGACTCGCGATGGCTGATCCGCGGCCGATTCGTCAGTGACGCCCTGTTCTCGAGCATCGGTGGTCGGGTATTTATGCAGTGAAGCCAAAATTCCTCCCAGCTGCTTTCCGAGATTGCTGACGGCAAAGTCAGTTGTACTAAGATTCCGGGGCGCTTCTCCGGGTAAGCGACGATACCCAACAAATCTGAATGGATACCCTTGCCCTGATTGACCGATACAATCAAAACTGGGAATCGCGACCTCAAAGGACGACGACAATTCAGGTAGCAGTCGAATTTCGATATCGAGTCGTCGTTCCACCGATGTGCGTTTAGGAAACCGGAAAACCCACTCCTGATCAATCAAAAAGGTGCGACTTGCCCATCCCTCACCAAGAAAAGTTACCTGTTCGCGTTTTAGCGCTGGAAATTGATTGCCAAGCAGCTCATGAACGAGCTCGATCGAGATGGCATATTCATCGCCGGACATTGTGACAGGATGCTAGCCATCGGATCGGATTCCAAATGGAATCCACGTGCTCAAGGGAGTTTGTACCCGATCTATCAGCATTGGAATTCAGAAAAAAGGGATCCGTTCGCTGAGAGCGACCGGCGTTTGGCGCGGCAAACCTCTCGCAACGAACGGACCCTTGGAAACCATATCGTCACTTAACGAGTGACTGTTTCCTGAACTCCAGAGATCGCGCACATGGGATCCAAGATATCTTGAAGCGCCTGATTCCCGTTTCCACCACGTAGCGTGATGGTTCCGACTTGGTTTTTTCGGCTGAAGGTCGCGCCATCACCATCAGTGGCGATGATGAAGGAGGTAGTGGGAACTCCAGGTTGAGTCCATGGACGCGATGGGATGCCACGATGGCAGAGGATGACTGCAACCAGGGCCGCCAACGCATCATCACCACCACGCGCAGGAACTATATACAGGGCATCCAAGGAGATGCGCTGCATGCGCAGCAGCTGAACACAGCGATCTTTGACAATCTCCACGACCTTCCCGGCATCAGGAATCGGTCGATCCAAGGAATTGAGCTCAGAGATCGCAACCAAAGTCGGGATGAGAGCGGTCTTGGCCTCATCTTGAGGACGTACCGTCCAGAAGATGCGCTGCAGAATCTGTTGCACTTCCATGGAGCGGTGCTGCTCGAGCGCATCGATCAAGGTCCGATGCAAGGTCGCTTCAGCGCGGTCGACAGGAGCTGCCAAACTGCGAGTATAGCTCAGGACCCGGGTATTGCGGCGAGGAGCTCCTTCGGCCGGCCAGCGTGGCAGGCCATCTTCGATCAGCGAACTGATCAACATTCCCTCTTTCACCAAAGAGGCCATTCGCGTCAACTCATCGACTTGATGCTGGGAATAGAATCGATAGCCGTTAAATTTTCGCTGTGGGCAAGGCCAGCCATAACGAAGTTCCCAGATGCGCAGAACGCTCGAGGTCAGGCCAGTCATCTCACTGGTTTGCTTGATCGAATAGGTAATGGGCTCAGTAGTCATGCTGCCTCCGGTGATCGGTATATAGCCCTATTCGTGCCAATGACCGGAACACAGACGCCTCACCCCGATTACCGAGGGCTAGACGGCGCTTGAGGGGGTAAAGCCTTTTAAGGGCGTAACAATTGACGGAGCGACCACTGCAATTTGCAGGTAAACCTTCTACGGAGACTGCGCAACGCACTAAAATAGTTACCGGGCCGCACCTCAAGGATGAGTTGCTAGGGCCAGACAACTACCATGCATTACCAGGGGAGGCGAAAGCTCAATTCAACCGATCGAGATGAAAGCAGATAGAATTGCATGAGACTGGTAAAATTCCGCGAGCAAACTCGAGGATTGGGGCGATCGAGCGACGTCTGGCACACTCTTGATCCTCGATTTTGAATTCGAACTGCGACCATGAAATTCACATTTTCATGGTTCCCTCATGCGGTTGCGCCATGATCTTCCATTGGTAGCGTTCCGGGCGTGATCGAAACAATCGCTTCTGGCACCTTGCGTTGAAACTGCCGTAAGGTTCGGCCGCCATATCTTGCTGACAGATATCTTTACCACTAGAAAGAGGCATGCGACTTTTCCGCTGTCAAATTTGTTCTTCGGTAATTTTTTTCGAGAATAACCGCTGCCTCACCTGCAATCATGCCCTGGGATTCATTCCTGGACAGCTTGCCATGACCGTGCTCGACAGCGCTGAGAAGGACATATGGCGGGGTCGGATCGCCAACGCTCATGGCAATACCCTTTACCGGAAATGTCTTCACTATCAGCGTGATGCCGCCTGCAATTGGCTCGTTTCCATCGATGACCCAAATGAACTCTGTCAATCATGCCGATTGACCACGATGCTGCCTGACCTTTCCATTGCGACATTGAAACAGCAATGGGCAAAGTTGGAATCGGCTAAGCGACGATTGTGCTATAGCCTCATCTCGCTTGGGCTGCCCCTGCACGATAAAAGCGAAGAACCGGAAACCGGATTGGCCTTCAATTTCATGGCTGATACTCCCACTCTCCATGTCGCCACCGGCCATGACCATGGTGTCATCACTATCAACTGCATGGAGGCGGATGATGTCAACAGGGAGAAGACGAGGATCGAATTAGGAGAATCTTATCGCACCTTGCTCGGACATTTCCGACATGAAATCGGACATTATTACTGGGATATCCTGATCAAAGATAGTCCGGCAATCGAAGGATTTCAAACTCTCTTCGGTGATGAACAAGCAGATTATGGGGAGTCCCAGAAATCCTATTATGCCAAGGGACCCCCTCAGGATTGGTCAGCACATTTCATTTCCCCCTATGCCTCCATGCATCCTTGGGAGGATTGGGCCGAGACCTGGGCGCATTATCTTCATCTGGTCGATACGGTCGAGATCGGTGGCCAATTCGGAATCACTCTGAAATCCTTGCAGTCTGGAACGCAATGGCCAGCTCGCGTACGTCTACCGACTGCTACACCTGATTCCTTCGATGACCTGCTTGAGCTGTGGTTTCCACTGTCCTATGCCGTCAACAGCTTGAATCGCGGCATGGGGCTGCCTGATTGGTACCCATTCGCCCTGTCATCGGATGCCATCGAGAAATTGCGATTTGTGCATGCCACCATCACGGGGTCTACTGGCGATTCCAAACGTGGAAAGTCTTCGCTGCCCTGTACTGTTGCCTGAAAAAACCATTCAGTCAGGCTTCGACCAACGCACCTTGTCTAA
>Ga0206958_1152_pt1 | contig 19947 bp, 16 predicted proteins | sample Alteio_BWOrgHeat_33_FD_152968 | JGI IMG/M metagenome (GOLD analysis project Ga0206958, IMG submission 152968) | Enriched cells from forest soil in Barre Woods Harvard Forest LTER site, Petersham, Massachusetts, United States -... | ecosystem: Environmental > Terrestrial > Soil > Temperate forest >... | reverse complement strand
CTCCGGCTTCCCCTTTTTCCGCGCTCTCGCCATACAGTGGGCGCGCCTTCTCAACGCTGAATTGTGTGGCGTCCTTTTGCACAATGTCCTGCCGGCTGAAAACCTCGCGGGCAACGCCCTCCGCGCGTTCGCTCAGCCGCCCTTCCTCTTCTGCGGATGCGCCCTTCTGCGCCAGAGACGGAAAAATCTCCGCATCGCCTGTGCGCAGGTTCACGTAAGTGGCCAGGTGCCCTCCGCTCAGCGCTCCCACAAATTCCTCGGGAAACTTCCCTTCCTTGCCCGCAATCTCGGGGATTTGCGAAAGGGGAACCAGCTTCTCCGCCTTCGGGTCCATGTGGCGCAGCGTTTCCTGTATGAATTCGGTTGGAGGCTTTTGAGCTGTTAGGCGCAGCACCGGCAAAGACGGTGGTGGCGTAGGAATCTGCCCCTGCGACAACTGAATCTTCGCCTGGGCGGCCGCGCCTTGCTCCGTCGGTTTTTCTTGGGACCATGCCGGAGCGCACAGGATTGCCAACAATGCGCCTGGAAACAGGGGTCGGTATGTACGACGAGAGGACAAAAAGGTCATGGTTACCTCCGCTTTCGGCTAGCGTGGTGTTCTGCCGTGCGCCCGAAGAAGGGAGGGGACGCCTTACGCAGAACCTCTCACACCTTACTAGTGATCTAGTGCGCCTCGTCATTATTTCGTGTCAGACAATTTTGCGAATCACAGCGCGATAGGCAGCCAGGTTGCGGAAGACTCCTGGCCAGCGCCCGATTAACGCGGCCGGTTCAGGGGTCGGGGGACTTGCCTGAAGTTTACTCGCACGCGTCTGGAAAGTTAAGGTCTTTGTCGGATGTTGAACGTATGTCACAGTATGTCCACTACCACCATGAAGACCGCACGCACCTTTGCGTAGCGAAGCAAACGTCGGCCGGCAGAACTCCCTCTGCTGCTTCCGGTCGGATAGTGTCTCACCCACGACTTAGAGGGCTGCACCATCGTTACGATCGAGCCTCCTAATTGATTCAACGTTGCGCAGCGCAAGCAAGGCCGCGACATTTCATCCTTTTATATATACATATATATGGGTTGCCGCCAGAGGGATCTGGGCGGTCCGCGCGGAGGATTCTTCAAGTCTCCCGTTGTGATCTAAATGTTCGAATTTCGCAGACGCAAGAACGGAATCAAACTATTTCTGGCACAGATGAGATTTTGGCGAGGAACAGGTGACTCTGGCGCATGATGGCGCTATCGATAGAACCATGGTGCCCGCTGGGCGTGCCCACAATTCACGATAATCGCAAAGAGAGTTTAAATCCCGTCGGGCCGCTCAGAAGTAGGGAATTAGTCGTCTGCACCCCTACGTGAAGCCGAGCCTTATTGAAGTTTTTTGAACACACTCTCGGGATGGACAGAAATCGTGGCCGACTGGGCCGTGACAGTGTGGGATTCTAACCAATGACGGGGCAGCGTTCTAACCAGCGTCGACTAGGGTTTCGCGCACAGCGATTTGCCGTAGCAACCAGACAAACCGAATCTTCTCCTTCCCGGAACGAAGCGGTTGCTCCCACGATGCACGCTCGAGGTCCCCTTTGATTTTGGTGGACGAGATGGGATTCGAACCCACGACCTCCTCATTGCGAACGGGGAATCACTAAAGCTAAGACGCGTCGCCACAATCAGTTAGCTTTTTTGAAAGGGCAGTGAATTGCCCAACTCGCCCAACCGACCGACCAGAGGATTTCCTCTGATACAAACGGGCTGACCAACTTCTATGCGTCAACTGCGTCCCCCGTCAGTTCGATTCGGACGAACGGGCATGGGCGCTAGAGCTCAACGGTTGACTTGCACTCGAAGCGGTCGCATCACGCTGGGAAGAGAAGGGAATCGGAATGTTCAAAACTTCCCAAGCCTCGAACGTGGGTTCGATTCCCATCGCCCGCTCCATATCTCACGATGATTCAACTGGCCTTACACGGCTAACCTACCCGAAAATAGGGCAAAAACGAATCGTTTTGGACCCCACTTGGACCCTCGCAGTGAGGTGACCCCCTAAGATGGCACAGTTTTTTTGGACACAGCTTCCGCTTTCGTAAAAGCGTGCGCAACCAGATTCGTGGCTTGTCGAAAACGCACGCAGATTTAACCTACGGAACCGTCTTGGATTTGTCGTTGCGCTAGCGCGGCGGCAGGCTGACTTGCGGCACTCCGTCACCCGGTCGATGGAGCTGAGCCGGCTGGAAAACCTGCTCGACGACAGCCGTCTGGCGAAGGAAGATGTCTTCTACCGTCCGCCTCGCACGGAGAGAGAGAGAGAGAGAGAGAATGGATCAGGGCGAATCGGACGGAGGACGCGGTACATTGGAATCTGCTGTCGGACATGAAGCCAGAACACCTTTCATATGACTGCTAAGCAAGTGAAGAAACGCCTCATGTCGCCGTGGGGCGAGTTTCTCGCCAAACTCGATGGCATGCTGACAGAACCGCCCGAACTGCGTTGCATCGGTGGATTCGTCCTTGTTCATTTCTACGGTTTGCCGCGCACCACGGGCGACATTGACTACTTTAGGGCCGTTCCTTGATTCGTATGTCATTGGCGGGGGTATGGTTCTTCGGCGGTCACTATAAATCTATACGGGTAGCGCACGGAGCCGAGAACTGCTCAAATTCCAGCAATAGGAGAGGCTCGCGGAGTTCGCGCGAAGCTGGAACCCGCTGAGCGGGGGATGTTTTCGGCCCAGGAGCCGGCTAAGCGCTGCGGTGGGTCGGACCAGGAGAGAAAGGCTTGGGAGAATGTTTGAAGTGGCGGAAACTAAAAAAGCGCTCGTCGCAGTCTTGGCAGCGGTACGGACTCCTAAAGAAGACGCAATGAAGGAGGAACTCCAGAGCACTGCGTCTTATGGATCTGTAGACAGACGTGCCGCCACAATTGGGACAAACATGAGATCCTTCGACGAGTCCCATAACAGCTTCTCCTACTCCGCCCGGAACAGAATTATACATCAAGAGCCTGCAATAGGAGAAAGAAGGAAGTTGAACAAATTGAAGCCTTTGAGGCTGTATCCAGATTTTAAATTACTACGCAATGAATGTTCTCGACCTATGAATTCTTCCGATGTAAACTGATCCCCTCCGAAGTGACTAACCGCAAGAAGGGTGGTCATTAGCGTTGTGTTCAAAAGAATCAAAGCGTGGTGGAAGGAGCTTTGGCGACCGAGATGTGAATGGTGTCGCATCCCGATCGAAAAAGGTCAGCGTACTTGTGAATCTCCGGAATGCATCAGCTTACATCAAACGTCGCAGATGTCTCCGTGAGTGACCCGCACCGGTTAGGGAAGATTCAAGGTCAGACCAAGAATCGGAATCACATCTGCAGTTTCCTGTTCCGATCGATTGCAAATTGACGCATCGAGTACTCAAGCTCTATTGATGCTCAAAACCATCCCGAAAGTTCCGGCTGTCAGCAACCGCTGGAATTATGCGTAAATGCATCCATGGTAAGAAGGTGGAGAACTCGAAAATGAGGGATGGACGACCTCTGGCAGTTGACTTTAACTCTGGATGCAGGTGAAGCTAGACCATCACAAGGGTGCATTTTCAAAGAAGAGAGGCGCATCGTGTTCTGGTGGGGCTTGATAGCATTTACAGTCGCTCTTTCTTTCCTATTGTTTTGGCTGTTCCGCTGGACTTCCAAGGACCCAGGTGTCACCCGCGAGATCGAGAAGGATCGTTTCCGTGCTGAGCAAGATTGGAGAGCTTTACGGCGCTCTGGCAAAAGCGATTGAAATTCCCCTAGCAACAGCAAATAGGTCTCTAAATTCGAATCTTCAGACAGTCTTCCTAGAGGATCGAGTGAATGCTGCCTTCGGCCAGTCCTGCGATAAGTTGTCGCCAAGAAAAACACCCTCGCACTCGGACGCCATGCCAAAATGTATTCGGGCGTTTCATCCAAGCGACTGCTACTGGAGATGAAATGCGTTGCCCAAAATCTTCAGCATCTTGGAGACGCTGTCGGTAAATGCTCATTCTTTCTGCGTTCGAGGTCTTTTTCACGTGGGGCATCATCGCTATCACCCTCATCGGGATAGGGTCCATCGTTCTCGGGGTATTTAGCGAAGAGAACTCTCTCATCGACACGTTCTGGATGGGACTCGCGGTTTCTGTGGCGCTTCTTGAGATTTGGAGCTTCGTATTCCCCATCACGTTTTCGACTACGCTCTTCCTCTCCTGCGTTGGCATTCTTGGCCTATTTCTAAACCGTTCCTCAGTGGGGAGCGGCCTTCGCGCCGTGTGGCCAGGCTCTCGCTGGGTGCCCTTTATCGGTATTGCCTTTACATTCTTTCTTGCTCTCCGGTCCTGCGGTCCCTGCGAGTACTACGACACTGGGCTGTACGGTGCCCCGGTGATCCGTTGGATGCAAACGTACCCTGTGGTTCCTGGCCTTGCGAACCTTCATGGAAGATTCGGCTTCAACAGCTCCGTTTTGCTTTGTATTGCTGCACTTGGGCAAGGCGTTTGGAAGGATCTAGGCTTTCACCTGTTCACCGGCTTCATGCTCTCTGCAATGTGGGCAACTCTATTACCTGCCTGTGTTCGCGTCGTCCGCAGGGCAGTAGCCTCTCCGGCCGACTGGTTTTACGCCATCCTCGCAGTCCCTACTTTCTTCTGGACCGCGCGTTCCCGCATCGTTGGCACGCAAACCGATGAGCCCGCCACCGTTGTCTGCCTCGTTGCGACAGGGATTCTGCTTGAACACCTCTGTCGAGAAGAGAGAGCCCAGCATAAAACTCACGCGCCCCGGCTCGTTCTAGCGACAGCTCTATTTTCCTTGGCCGTAGCATTCAAGGTTTCCACCATTGTGTTTGCTCTGCTCGCGTGGTGCCTAGCCTTTCGCGGCTTATCGTTGCTAGGCTGGTCTACTAGTCAACGCAACAAATACTTATTTGGCGCCCTCGTTCTCTCTGCTCTGATCGTGGTTCCTTGGTGCGCTCGCGGCATCATCTCGAGCGGTTATCCCTTCTATCCAGCTACCGTTTTGGCATTCCCTGTGGCTTGGAAGGTGCCTCTCTCCGTCGCCAGATGGTACGCCATCGGCGTTCAATCTTGGGGACGCATCCCCGACGTCCCCTTTCGTGACACGCAAGGTTTTCACTGGCTTAGCGAATGGTTCAATCATGCCATTCGAAACCGATCATCGTTCCAATTGCCGCTGGCAATCTCCCTTGCCGGTCTGGTAGGGGGACTGACATCTCGCCTGCGCGGGAAACGTCATCTAGCACGTCCATGGCTTTCGCTCCTGTTTCCCTCCCTTGTCAGCATCATTTTTTGGTTCGGAGCTTCTCCTGATCTCCGATTCGCTCAGTTCGCCATTTGGACCACCGCCGCGACGCTGGGTGCTTGGGGCATTGTGTCCTTGGATCTCCAACTCCACCGCCCGGGCTCTAACGTAGCTTTAGTTGCTCTTGTGCTGTCCTCAGTCTGGTGTCTCATCTCTGTTGGCTGGAAGGAGCCGGTCGTATCCCTGCGAGGTGTGCAACGACCGCCTCCTCTCCCCAAGTCCGCTGTCGTCCTTAGACATACTCTCTCAGGCCTTGCGGTCTATGTGCCCGCCGAAGGCGACCAGTGCTGGGACGCGCCCTTGCCCTGCACTCCCTACTTCGACGAATCACTTCGCCTTCGCAATCCCTCATCCCTCCGATGGGGCTTCATCTCCGATGGGCGTGCTGGTGAAATTCAAAATTTCTGATCGCCCATTTCAAGTCGGTCGACGCGGTAATCATCATGACGCCAGGACACTCCACCGCGTAGTCTCCGAAGCCACACTCCTATTGAGGATCCATTCGAAATCCCAAGTGCGCTTTACAGTTTTTTCGAAGTGTAATGCGATAATCAAGATGGAAAGGACTAAGGACCAATGCGAATACGCCGCTTAGCATCGGCCGTGATCCAAGCAGCCAAGAATGAGCCAGCAGTGCGAGTGGCAATCGCACGTAGCGAAAAGCCGGGCTCCAGTCCAAAGGACTGGTTTGCGGGAATTAGCGACGAAACCTGGTTCTGGATGAATACAATGGGTCGAACACGACGCAAGGCGATAGCGGAGCTTGTGCCTCAAATGCCGGAAGTCTCTTTGCAAGAGAATTTCACCGGTCACTCCGGCGATTCAACCCTGCGAGAAGGATTTGATGCCTATAGGATTTTCAAAAAAATGCTATGAGACGCATGTTGGTCCCATTCAATCCTGCGGTGCCGTGTTGGACTTTGGTTGCGGGTGGGGCAGGATTATTCGGTTTTTCTTGAAGGACATCGAGCCGGAAAAGTTGACTGGAATCGACCACTCTGAAGACGCGATTCGCGCCTCCAAGAACACCAATAAATGGTGCAGATTCACGTTGATCGATCCATACGCCCCGACCTCGCTTCCTCAGGAATCGTTTGATCTCATCTATCTCTATTCGGTGTTTTCACACCTGCCGGAGGAAATGCACTGGGCATGGCTGAAAGAATTCGATCGACTTCTAAAACCGGGCGGTATGCTGATCGCCACGACTCGGGCGCGCGATTACATTCAATTCTGCAAGGCGCTCCGCGACGATCCGCAGCTCAATACGAAGCCTGACTGGCTAAAAAGGTCGGCGAGAACCTTCGTGGATGCTGATGCGACTTTGTCAGCTTACGACAATGGGCAATTCTGCTATGAATCCCTTAGGGTGGATGGACGATGGTCCTATTGGGGCGAAACTTGCATCCCAAGGACGTACGTCGAGAAACGTTGGAAGGAAATCTTCGACGTTTGCGAATACATCGACGACCGCAAGGCATGCCCTCAGAATGTTATTGTGGTTCGCAAACGCGCCTGAGCATCCGCCGTCATACGGCTCGGCGCGAACATGCATTCCGGCGTGCCGTGGTTAAGGCGGGGTCACAGGAACGCATCTGCCAACGGAACCAGAGCGATATGGGGCGACGCAAGCTCAAGAGCGGCCGAGCGCGGAACGGAGGGATCGTTTAACCGCCAGCCTCCATTCGTCGAGGCGATGGAAGTTTCGATAACCCACGAAGAGCGAACCGAATGCGTTCGTGTAGTGCACGGCCAAGTGACGCCACGTCATTTGCGAACCAAAATACCAAGACTGCTCGAGTAGATGGCGGAAAAATCGCAAGCGTCCCGGCGGCGATAAAGCGAATTCACCAGCTCTGCTCGAAAACGTCCATCGCATTAAGAATGCCCGGAGTTCTGGGCGTTTTGTGTCAAAGCCCTTTTTCTCAAGCCATTCCCGTACGCCTTCCTTAATGGCTCGGGTAGTGATCACGCGACGCTCGAGTCGGGCCTTAGCGGCCGAATCTCCCTCGAAGACGTTGCAGTCCTGGGGGGTGTTTGCGACGCAGTTCCACATATTATCGGCGTGAACGCGATAAACTGTCAGCGGATAGTCGATATATACGATTGGCGCGACGAAGATAGCACAAGCGGTGAGGTGTGCATCCGCTTGAACGATGAGGCTCTCCGGTACCGGGAACACCTGTTCTAAGACGCTCCGCCGAAACGCCAGTGTGGCAGTTGGAAAGAGGTCGTAACCCAGCAGGCTCTTGCGATTGTCCGGGAGGAATCCCGAAACGCCCGCAAGTCCGCTATAAGGTAGCTGGTCTGGTGCGGCGTCGCGCTTGCAAAAGAAGTTGTGGTAAACCATGCCGGCTTCCGGGTGCTTCTCGAATTCGGCTGCAACGCACTGGAGCTTGTCGGGCAGCCAGTAGTCGTCACCGTCGAGGAACGCAACGATTGCTCCCCGGGCTCGCGCGATGCCGAAGTTGAGTGCGGAAGCCTGGCCGCCGTTGGGTTTACACAAATACTGAACCCGATCGCCGTACTTGCGTACGCGGTCGGCCGTGTCGTCGACCGAGCCGTCATCCACGACGAGAATCTCCATTTGCTCCGACGGAAAATTCTGTGCCAGGACGCTGTCAATCGCTTCCTCAATGAAGTGGCCGTAGTTGTAAGTGTCGACCAAGACCGTGACTCGAATTGGTCCTGCTTGGCTCAAACGTGTCCTACCGCGAGTAAACCCGCGTTGCAACGGAAACGGCGTCCTGATTCGCAACTACCCGCAGCGCTCTCCGTGTCGCTTCGAGGTAGGCGCGGCCCCATTTTTGACAGGGCTCCAAGTGATTCCCCTCGGCCCATTCATTCCACGCGTTAATGAAGACCAGCGACTCGGGAGAAATACCAGAGTTTAGCTCGCCCCCGACGCGAGCGGCTTCCCGGTCTACGATTTCCCGCAGCCATCGCTCGTAACGTTCCGGAGTTGAGTTCATAAAGATGACTGCACCTGACTTTCGTCTCGGGCTATTGTCCCACCCGGGGCAAACGCAAGGTATGCGGGGATATGCAGGAAGTGGTTCAGCTAGGGACCACTTCACGAGATCTTCGTACTCATAGACTACGTTTTCGCGAAACACCGGTTCACCCGTTCCGAGCTTGTGGCGATGCCACCACTTGCGACGAAAAATCTGGAAACGTCCTAGCGCCGACCAGCGCGGCTCAAAATCCAAGGAAGAGTCAAAACCAATGTCGCGCGGGTCACCGGATTCGTTGTGACTTTCGACGCGAACTAGGAATAAGCCCTTGAGCCCGGCTCGCTCCGCCTCGCGCCTCCAAAGGTCAGCGGTCCTTTCCGGGTCGGGTAATTCGGACGCTCGATACACAGCAAGAAACGGACGGTCCATGACGCGAATGTATCGGGGATCAAGAAAGAATGGGATTAGAGTACGAATGTGCGCCAGATCGTCGGATGCACTGTAGTGTTGCTCGAGCAACAACTCCGCATTCGATCCATCCCATCGGCGTGACCAGGGTTCGTTGGCCCAACAAAGGCAGAAGGGAAAATCGGGCTCGCCGCTTTGCCGAATCTCATTCACGGGACGTTCCAGGATCTGGCGCCCGTTGAACCAATAGTGGTAGTAGCAAAAGCCATAGATTCCGTGGCTAGCGGCGAGTTTCGCCTGGGCTGCGCGGGCTTCGGGGAGACGCAAGTCGTAAAAACCAAGGTCGGCAGGCAAGTGGGGTTGGTAGTGACCCGGGAGGCGCGGCGTGGCTCGCACGACATTGATCCATTCCGTGAAGCCCTTTCCCCACCATTCGTCGTTTTCGGGAATGGGGTGGAATTGGGGAAGGTGGAAGGCAATGGCCCGAATGGCATTTTTTCCGGAGTGGCTGTCCTTACTCATCTTCCCGTCATCGGGGTCTTGAAAAACTTCCGAATCGCGGTGAATCATATCGTTTTGAGTATTGGGATATGTCGACTACCGAACTGGGCGATCCAGCCTCTGCATAGAAACCGCAAAATGCGTGTTCGAGAACCCATTAATGACCAACGACAGCAGTGCGAGCTTTCGAGAAGTTTGAGCCCGGCAGGGGTTTGATGCGCAGAGACATTAAACCCTGAGGAAGCACTGAGCAAACTCACAGTCGTACCAGCGAACCATCCAAGATGGGTTGCGTTCATTATCCCGCAGGCCAAACACCCTAGCCTACCACGAAGTATATCAGCCTTCACCGACTACTGCGCTTCGTTAGGGCCCGAAAACAGTTACTGCGCTACCAGACCGCAAGGCTTAAAGGGATTCGAGAAGCTTCGTCTGTAGATCAGGCAAATGCTCCAGCGCGTCTGTAAGCAATTCCACGTCGAGAAGGCCAAATTCGCGAATAGGGCGCCGACTCAAAGAACCGACCTAGACGTCCAAACCATACGGCATTGCATAGCCGGTCAGCGTGGTGTCCGCGCTTCCGTACCCACTATCTCAGCCCACCGTGCATACACCATAATTTGACTCACGGATCTGATTCGACATCCTTCGTCCAGAACTCTCGCACGCCGTGGGACGAGGGGTGCAAAAATCACGCATATGTCATCCGGGTTGGAGCCTAGCTATTGAAACGCAGCGCGTTCAAGGCACCTAAGAACAGGCCTGCGGTGTTTCAGCTGGACAGTGAGACCAGACGATGACCTTAGGGCTGATGGTCAACAATTGCTCCTCGGTGCAAGAGAATCCAATCGCGAGCAACGACTGATTTAAGTTCAGAGGAAACGCCAGTTGTTTCTGCAGCAAACCCCGAGTCAGAACGCACCACGGCAGCAGATCAGTGGTCGGGATTAATCGCCAACAGCAAACCTTCGCGGAACGTCCTCGGAGAATAATGTGTTTCGTAAATCTCCCGGCTGCGTTTTGCCAGCGTCCTCTTTTCTGTCTCCAGACGATGAATCGCGGCGGGAATCTGCCCAAGGGCCGAAATGAGAACTGAGGTATTAAACGTCATATCCGGACTTAGCAAAGGAAGAGTACTCGCCGGGCACGCACATAAGATCGGGAGGCCGACGCTTAGGGCCTCGACGGTGGCCTTGCCGCTACCAATGGGGTGCGACGTAAGGTAAAAGTCAGGCGATATTTCCACCAATTTTGTCGCTAGGGACGGAGTGTTGGGCAGGAAAACGACCCGGCTTGGGTCCTGCCCATTTGCCGTGATGTCAGCGCAAATCTGATCCATCTGCGAAGAGGGCATGTCACCAACATGGAGTACCCGTGCCACCCCACTGGAAAACATTGCGGAGAGCAACTGGGCATAGCTGAACTCGCTCGGTCCCGCGTACTTGTGTGGGGATCCGCAGGTAACACCGATGATGGGGTGGCGCTCAACCAGTTGAACGGTGCCGATATCTTTTGCGGTGAGGTTGAGGAGTGCTGCGCGCAGATGTGGATGAGACGCGCAAACAACATGACAGGCCGGCGTCAAATCGACATGCGCGTAATCAAGCCGGGTAGCACCCAATGAGGGCATGTGGTCGGCGTGGTGTAGATACAGCACGCGCGGTGCCACAGATCCTGCCACGGCTGCGTAGGCTATGCTGTCATCTTGGTTCGCATGTAGCAGGACAGCGTGGGGGCCAAGGGAGCCGATCAGAGATGACAACTCCCTTGCTCTTTCTGCCCGCTTCAAGCATTGCAGGAGATGGATGTTCAGGCCCACGTCGTCGAAGCGTGGTTTCAGAGAAGCAAGGGCCGGATGCGACTTGTACATAGCAGTGATGATCAGCATGTGCCTGTAGTCGGGCAGAGTTGCGGCAATATCTTCTATGACCCGTGTGTGTCCACCAATCGGGTAAACCCCGGTGGCGACATGGACCAAGAGCTTGGAGTCCTTCGGCGGGTTGCGGAACGGCGAGATGATAAGACTGGCTTTGCGAGTCAATTCGTCGAGCTCTGGAATGAAGAGCGCCCGCCCCCTTAAAGGATGGGATAACAATTTGCCAGTCAGTTCGGCGAGACGTTTCAAGAATAGCTCAATATTGCCACGCTCAAGGGAGACTGCAATTGAAGCCACATAGTCGTCAATACCGAAAATAACCCCATCCTTTGTGCTGCTCGGGTGAAGTTTGGCATAACGTATTCTGCGGCGTGTCTCAGATATTTTTGTTAGTAGTGCATATTTTAGCCGAGAGAGTAGCCCCAATAAAATTCCCAGCTGATTTCTTGCGATTTCTTGGCCTCTGACTACATAACCTCCCATATTAATCACCAATTTATGATAAGACGATTGTAGTCAACAACAATCGTGCTAACCAAAGACTATCGATCCAACCGTCGTAATAATCCATCTGTGTCAGCAAAGTTTACGGATCGCCTGAATCGCAATCTCCTGCGCCTCGAGTTCAAGGTGAGGACCAATGGGCAGGCTCAATTCCGCTTTTGCAATTTCTTCGGCTATCGGGAAGTCTCCCAGCTTCCAACCGGTCTTTGCATAGGCCCCGGAAAGATGCGGAGGTACCGGATAATGAATAAGCGTGCCAATTCCAAGCTTCGCTAGAGAATTTTGAAGCTCATCACGACGAGGATGGCGCAAAGCAAAAAGATGCCAGACGGGTGCTGCCCATTCGGGGACGAAAGGTAGTTTCAACACGGCCGTCCCGCTCAATTCGCTCAAATAGCGTGCGGCGATCGCCCGCCGCCGCGAATTCCAGTCGTCCAATCTTTTTAACTTCACTCTTAGGAAAGCGGCCTGCAGTTCGTCCATCCGGGAATTGTAGCCTTGACAATCATTGTGATATTTTATTTTTGAGCCGTAGTTCCGCAATGTGCGAACGCGATCAGCCAGTTCCGCGTCGTTGGTCGTCACTGCTCCTGCATCCCCAAACGCTCCTAGATTTTTTCCGGGATAAAAGCTAGTGGCAGCCGCATCGCCTAGGGAGCCGGTTCGCCGACCCTTATATCTGGCTCCCTGTGCCTGAGCATTGTCTTCAATGACCTTTAATCCATGCTTTCGAGCGATGCTCATGATGCGATCCATGTCCGCCGGTTGCCCATACAGATGCACCGGCATGACAGCCTTGGTCTTTGAAGTGATAGCTGCTTCGATGCGTTCGGGTGCGATATTGAAGGTTTCTGGATCAGGCTCAACCGGCACCGGCGTGGCGCCCGCATAGGAAACCGCAAGCCAGGTCGCAATAAAGGTGTTGCTCGGAACAATTACTTCGTCCCCGCCGCCAATAGCGTACGCCTTTAGGATCAAATGCAGGGCCTCAAGGCCGTTCCCAAGCCCTACGCAAAAATTCGCCTGGCAATAGGTTGCAAACTCAGTCTCGAACTGCTCGAGTTCCTTCCCCAACAAGTACCATCCTGAATCCATCACTCGATGATATGCGGCATCAAACTCGCTGCGAAGTTCGTCGTAACCAGGCTTGAGTTCCAGAAAAGGTATTCTCATAGATTTCGGGCTTGAACAAATTCCTGATAATCCCGGTAATAGTCGGTTTCGTCGTAGAGATTTGACGCAAGGACCATACAGACAGAGGCCGATGAGAAATTATCTAATTCGCGCCAAATCATTGGACAAACGTATATTCCGGAATAGGAACGGTTCAAATGAAAGCGTTGTTTTTGCTTGCCATCATCCAAGATCACATCAAAACTTCCGGAAAGGGCAATGATAAGCTGGTGCAAATTCTTGTGTGCGTGCCCGCCGCGCTCGGCTCCGCCGGGAACATCATAAAGGTAGTAAACGCGCTTAATCTCAAAGGGTACATGCCGCTCACCTTCAATGAAGGTGAGATTCCCTCGTGGGTCACTGATTTTAGGGAGGTCAATAATCCTGCATTTGGACAGACTCATGAATTGACTTCTTCCACTGTACGTTTGTTCCTCAAACGGTATCGCCGCCCGCAATCACAGCCAGCGACGGCCCTTTGAAAAGTAAGATCTTGGCCGCATTTGCAAAGCCAGCGTCGAAAGCGAGCTGGATTACCCACAACGAGTGCAAAATCGGTAACGCTTCGCGTCACCACTGCTCCGGCGCTCACCATCGCGAATCGCCCGATCGCGAGTCCAGCTAGAACGGTTGCATTCGCGCCAATACTGCATCCTTCTCTGAGCAAGGTCGGGGCGCATTTCCAGTGGATGTTTCTGCTGCGCGGTCGCAGATCATTTACAAAAGCGGCTGCAGGGCCTATGAAAACGTCGTCCTCCGCTACCACGCCGTCCCACAAAAAAACACCGCATTTGAGAGTGACACGGTTGCCCAAGCGGACCGTTCCTTCGATAAAGGTGTGGTCGCAAATATTGCAGTCTTCGCCTAGGACTGCTCCTTTGAGGATATGGGCAAAGGCCCAAACGCGCGTCCTGGAGCCGATCTTCGCACCTTCATCGACTAGTGCGTTGGGATGAACAAAAGGTTGATTATCAATTGTGTTCATATGACTATCTATTAGATTTGCTGTCTGCTTTTGTATTACCAGCCGAAACGTTTTCCTCAAAGGAGTGCCGCCACAATAGCATTGGTCGGATAACACCCTGCGTAACGCCCATGTTTAACCCCCTCCCAGTCGCAGTGTTCTCTACTTCAAAGGAGACAACCTCATCGACGCGGAACAAGACATATCGCTGATCCTTGCCGAAAACCACGGTTAAAGAATAACGCCCCGCGTTGAGCAAATGCGCCGGTATTCTGCCTGTTAAATGATACGACCCACGGCGGGAATCACTATCGGAACTAATAATGTGACCGGATTCAAAAACAAGCACACCATCGCCGCTGGTAAGGTAAACCGTGCAGTCAAGATTGATATCTTCCCGCAAGTTATCAAAACCGATCTCAATCAAAGCTCCCGAATCAATGCTGATGGTCATTTTATCTTCCGGTGAGATTATTCTCACGTAAGCGATACGGACGTTTTCGTTGCCGGGAGCGGTAACTGGATCCCGCCATTCCTTAACGCTTGCACCGGGCTCGGTGCCCGACAAATAATCGTCAACGACATCAGCGACGATGCCAGAGGCAGTGATGGCACCGTCTCTCATCAAGGCCGCCTTGCTGCACAAGGTTTTCACCGCGGCCATGTTGTGACTCACAAAGAGGATGGTCCGACCCTCGCGCGAGACTTGTCCCATTTTGCCGAGGCATTTTTTCTGAAAAGACGCGTCGCCCACCGCCAGCACTTCATCCACCAGTAGGATCTCCGGCTCCAGATGCGCCGCCACCGCGAACGCCAGCCTCACGTACATCCCGCTCGAATAGTGCTTTACCGGCGTGTCGATGAATTTCTCTATTTCTGCAAACGCTATGATTTCATCGAATTTTCGAGTGATCTCGCGCTTGCTCATGCCGAGGATTGCACCGCTGAGGTATGTGTTTTCGCGCCCAGTGAGCTCTGGGTGGAAGCCGGTGCCGACTTCGAGGAGGCTACCAACGCGTCCACGAATCTCTGCCCAACCCGAGGTAGGGCGCGTGATGCGGGACAAAATTTTGAGCAGGGTCGTTTTGCCGGCGCCGTTACGGCCGATAAGGCCGAGCACTTCGCCTTCCTTGACTTCGAGAGAAACGTCCTTGAGCGCCCAAAAGGTTTCATTAGCCTTTCGTCGAAAGACGGAAAGGGGTGAACGGACAAATTCCTCGAGGATGTGACGCAGGCCGGCGTCCACTTGCAGGCCACGGCGGTAAAGCTTGGAAAGACCTTCAGCTTGAATCACGGTTGTCATGGCAGGTGCACCGAGTCACAGGACTGCTGAGGTGGATGCAAGTATCTGTAGGCCTGAGGCGACGGAAGAAACGAAAATGCAAATGCCCATCCTTCGGATCCCATCATTCTCTGGGAGATGCCATATTAGATTGTACGATCCGCTCCTCGGTGACAAAGCGCTTCTGACCTCCCTACGATCGATCCAATGATTTAAGAGTGCCGATCAAAAATTTTACCTGAAATCCGCACCCTTCGATACTGCGCTTCGGGTACGTCAGTCGTTGATCCGAGCTTCAGCAAAGACCGAACTCAGTTGAAAGGACCATGTGGGCAATTCCAAAGCAAAGTCTTCTTTCAGGCGGGAATTCGAAAGCACAGAATAGGCAGGACGACGGGCCGGCGTGGCGTACTCTTCAGTTCCTATCGCCGTAACACGACGCGCGACCAATGGTTGCCCTTTAGTAGCTGTCTCGAACCAGGGAATGCCCCGCCGTATTCGAGAGGCCTGTTCGAGAATCGCCTTTGCAAACTCAAACCAACTCGTTTTGCCTGCAGCTGTCATGTGATAGATGCCCCCAAGTTTGGGAATTGCTTCGCGGCCCTGTTGGGAGAGATGCTCCAAGATCTTCGCAGTCCCTTGAGCGATTTCATGGCTCCGTGTAGGCGCGCCGACCTGGTCACCCACAATCCTCAGTTCCTCGCGCTCAGTCGCGAGTCGTAAGATCGTGAGCAGGAAGTTCCGCCCCCTCGTGCCATACACCCAGGCCGTCCTAAAAATCAGGTGTGAAGCCCCAACCGCTCGTATGGCCTCTTCCCCTGCGAGCTTTGTCTTGCCGTAAACGTTGACTGGGTTAGGCAGATCAGTTTCGGTGTAAGGGAGGCTGCTTGAACCATCAAAGACGTAGTCCGTGGAATAGTGCACCAGAGCCGCGCCGATCCTCTTCGCCTCTTCAGCCATCAACGCAGGGGCATCCACATTGATGATACGGGCCTGCTGTTCCTCTTTTTCTGCTTGGTCCACCGAAGTGTACGCAGCGGCATTGACGATTATAGAGGGCTGTACGTCGCGTATCGTTTGCCGGATCTGATCGGGCTTTGAAAGATCTAACTCTTGGCGATCAAAGGCCGCAACCTCACCCAGGCGCGGAAGAAGCGCTGCAAGTTCGGCACCAACTTGACCGTTTTTTCCAGTCAGCAGAATTCGCAATTTCATGCTGTCGCGTATCGGGGCAAACATTCTTTTGGAATTGTGGCTAAGCTCGGAAGTTTCGCGTCTTTTTCCGAGACAACAGGGTTAGCAATCCCCCAGGATATTTTGATCTCGGGGTCACTCCACAGGACACCGTACTCGTCCTCGGGATGGTAGTAGTCGCTGCATTTGTACAGGAATTGGACGGTATCTGTCAGAGCCAAGAAACCGTGCGCAAATCCGGCTGGAACATAAATCTGGTTCTGGTGTTCGGCACTGAGGAGGACGCTAGTCCATTTGCCGAAGTGCGGGGAACCTTCGCGTACATCCAGCACCACGTCAAGAACTTGGCCCTCCACGACGCGGCACAACTTTGCTTGCGGGTGGCGCAATTGAAAATGGAGCCCGCGCAGTGTGTCTTTCCGTGAACAGGAATGATTGTCTTGGACGAATGTCTCTGTGATTCCTAACTCGCGAAAGTTTGCGAGATGGAATGTCTCCAAGAAAAACCCCCGCGTGTCGCGAAAGACCTTCGGGTGTAGTTCCAACACGCCTGGTAGTGAAGATTCAATTCGCTGCAAGGGAATCAAGTCCTTATTTAGTTTGTAAGATGTTCCGATAGATTAAACAACTTTGGAATTCAAAGCCGACAACTGTGGCGCGTTGTGATCCCCTGGGCTCAGTATAAAGTTTTCGGCTTCGCCGGAGCGATGGCACCAAGAGAAGAATCACGATTGTCGTAGTACTTTTCGTAATAGGAGCGATATTCGCCCACGTTCATACTGTCCAGCCAATCGGGATTCGATTCATACCACTCGATCGTACGCCGCAATCCTTCCTCCAGCGAAATCATTCGTTTCCAGCCGAGCTCCTCCTCCGCCTTGCTGCAATCGAGGGCGTAACGGCGGTCGTGTCCTGGACGGTCTTTCACGAAGGCAAGAAGTGTTTCCGGTTTGCCCATTGCCCTGAGAACACGCTTCACCATCGTTAGATTCTCTTCAACGTCGATTCCACCTAAGTTGTAGATCTCACCGACCCTTCCCCGCTCGAGGGTCGCCAAAATTCCGCGGCAATTGTCTTCAACGTGAAGCCAGTCGCGTTGTTGCATTCCATCACCGTAGATGGGAAGAGGTTTATCAACAAGCGCGTTCGTGATCATCAGAGGCAAGAATTTTTCGGGGAATTGACGCGGACCATAGTTGTTGGAGGAACGCGTAACCAGCGCCGGGACACCGTATGTGCGGACGAAGGAAAGCACCAGAAGGTCTGCAGCTGCCTTTGAAGCCGAATACGGGCTGCTCGGCTGCAGCGGGGATTTTTCATTCGCGAACGTCCCCGGCGGTAAGTCACCGTACACCTCATCAGTGGAGATATGGACAAACCGCTTGATCCCGATTCTCCGCGCCATCTGGAGCAGGATGAAGGTGCCGGTAACATTCGTTTCAACGACCGGCGCCGGCTCGTAGATGCTGCGATCCACGTGAGATTCCGCCGCAAAATGAACAACCGCGTCACACCCCCGCATGGCTGACTCGACTGCGCCGGCATCGCAGATGTCTCCTCTAACGAACAGGTATCGAGGATCGTCCGCAATACTTCCCAGGTTAGACAGATTCGCGGCGTAGGTGAGCTTGTCGTAATTGACGACCGAGTAGTGCCGGTCTGACTCCAGCACGTGGAGAATGAAGCTGGATCCAATGAAGCCAGCGCCACCGGTAACGAAAAGCTTCATCCGCCCGCTCCCTGCCGGACTGTAACTTTGGCACTATTCTTTTCAGCTCTCACCTTGTTTGCGCCAGTTTTCGACACGAGATTGTTGGCGTGCAGCAAGGATTCAAACGTACCGGCATCGGTCCACCAGCCATCTAGAATCTCAAATGTCATTGCCGTTTCTTCGACATAGAAGTTGTTCACGTCAGTGATTTCGAGCTCACCGCGCCCCGAAGGTTTCAGACGGCGAATCTTTTGAAACACCGTCGCGTCATAGAGATAAATCCCGACGACAGCATAATTGGACTTAGGGGCAGTGGGTTTTTCCACAATGCCAACAACGCGGTCGTTATGAATCTCTGCCACGCCAAAACGTTGAGCGTCAGGAACTTCCTTTAGCAGGATTTTTGCCCCGTGCTTTTGTTTTTTATACTTCTCCACCGCTTCACAAATATTGTTTTCGATGATGTTATCGCCCAGAACTACGCAGATTGGCTCGCCGGACGCAAAATACTCTGCCAACCCCAGCGCATCGGCGATTCCGCCTTCCCCTTCTTGGTATGCATAATTCAAATGCTTCAGACCGAAGTCGCGGCCGTTTCCTAGAAGCCGCAGGAAATCGCCGGAGTTCTTTCCTCCCGTGACGAGAAGAATCTCTTCGATCCCCGCATTGACAAGGGTTTGAATCGGATAGTACACCATCGGTTTGTCGTATACGGGAAGCAGATGCTTGTTTGTCACCCGCGTGAGTGGATTTAGACGACTCCCGGTTCCCCCGGCAAGGACTACACCCTTCATATATGTCCCAGTCTCCCTGCCGAAATCAAATTACGGTGTTGATTTCCAGCACACATAGATTATCTCTATGGCCGAGATTCGGCGCAAGCTTGAAACACCGATTTTGACTTTTTCGCGCGACTATAGAGATGCGAATTGATCGCTTGATTGTTTTTTGTTTCGAAACGCCAGAGACTGAGCCGGGCAAGGGCTCATCTAACTTATTTGGTCGATGTTGATATAGGTCCGTTGCGTGCTATTTGATGTCAGCGTTTAAAAAAACCGCTCAGTTATGTGGGCCTCGGGCAAGAACACTTAGTTCTTTCCTCTTACTGAGCAACAATTGATAGGAGTCTACGCAATGCGGTTGAATCCCTTTCCATCCTTCATTGTTTTATCGCTAGTCCTGGCTTCGTGGACCGGCTTCGCGGACCTCTCAGACGGTCGTGCCAATGAAGCCGGGGCCAGGGTCCTGAACATGCCGGGCGCGCAGCGAGGGTCATTTTCTGCAAGGTCAGCCGATCGGGCCGAGAGCGTAGCGACTCTCGCGGGGAACGGCTTTGGTCCACAAACGAATGCTTCTCCCACGTCTGCTGCGCCGCAGAGGGTTGAAGAAGACGCCATCTCGAAAGGGCCGAATCCCGCCGTTGACATTCGCGCCTACGGAGCGCGCTCAATTTCTCCTGCGCCTTCGACAACGGCAACGGCTAAGGCTGCATCCAGATTGGTGACTCTTGCAAACGGCAGCCAGTTCCTTAATGGCGACACGATCCGAATTGACGCTGCGGGGCCGCCTACGACACTGACGACGCCCACAGGCATCAGTGTGACGGCCTCGGTAAACGCCGGGGGTAGTCCCGTCGCGCCATCCTCCGTGAGAGGCGCGGCAACCTATTCCTACAAGGTCATCGCGTGCGACAAGAGTGGGGGCTGCACTGCGGCCTCAACCGCAGGAACAACCACGACCGGTGCTGCGACGCTCGGTCGCGTAACGGCGAAGATTTCCGGCATCGCTCTCTCTGGGCAGACCCTAACAGTCAACACGGCTTCTCCGCATGGCTTCTCGACAAATGCGCTCGTAATCATCCAATATTTCTCGACAAAGACGCCCCTCTTTGAGGGTTTCTGGATTATCAATTCAACGCCTACGACCACCAGCTTCACCTGCAAGGTTGGCATTGACAGCCGCGTAGGAGGAACACCAACCTCCGACACCAGCGGCGGCACGGCCGTATCCTTCAATGCGAACACGGTGACGTGGACACCAGTGGCGAACACCTGGAAGT
>Ga0206958_1151_pt1 | contig 19958 bp, 16 predicted proteins | sample Alteio_BWOrgHeat_33_FD_152968 | JGI IMG/M metagenome (GOLD analysis project Ga0206958, IMG submission 152968) | Enriched cells from forest soil in Barre Woods Harvard Forest LTER site, Petersham, Massachusetts, United States -... | ecosystem: Environmental > Terrestrial > Soil > Temperate forest >... | reverse complement strand
CCGATTGCGCATCGAGCCCGGCATTCTTGACGTCGGCCGCAACCCCCACGACCGTCCGCCACGGACCGGTCAAACCAAAGCGCATAGGCTTGCCCAGTGGATTTTCGTTCGGAAAAAGCTCGCGCGCGAGAGAATCGCTCAGGATGATCGAGTTGCGGCTGGGAACGCGATCGTCTTGTTCGAAAGCGCGGCCTCGCAAGATGGCAATTCCCAAGGCCGAAAAATAGCCGGGCGTGACGGCGCGACTCCTGGCGCTATTTGGAAAATGGTCATGGCCCATGTCGCTCAGTGGACGCTAGCGGGGACGCTATTGGGCTTGCTCGGTAGCTGGTTCGCTTCTCAATTTCTGCAATCGCTGCTGTTTCAAGTGCCGGCTCGCGATCCCTGGACCACTGGAGCGGCAGGCGCGGTACTTTTGGTGGTGGCCTTCCTTGCCGCATGGATACCAGCGCGGCGTGCCACGCACGTAGATCCCATGGTCGCTCTGCGATACGAATGACCATTTTTGGGATTGCTGCTATTTCGCCGTTGGAGATAGTCGCAGCGTAATCTCGGTTGCCTTCTTTGGGCGAATGATCAAGCGCTTCGACCAATCCGAGAAGACCTTATTCGAATATGCGCGGACGTCGTACTGTCCCGCTTCGAAACGCGTAAATTCGAAGTGTCCATTGGAGTCGGTATGAGTGGCGTGCGGACGCAGGCCGTCGGATGTTTGAATCGTCACGCTTGCGTCTGCAACCGGTTTTCCCTGCTCGTCGACCACCGTTCCTGAAAGTGTTCCGAGCCCGCGTGCAAATTGGGCGTTTGCCGATAAAGCCAAGACCATGGCCGCAGTCGCGATGAAAAATATAACCGTTCGTTTCATAGCTCACCCCCGGTCGATCTGCACACAATTGTATCTCCCGCTCCGTGTGAGCCCGAAAGTCTGCCGCAAATTGTTCTTTAGAACAGACTGTTCGGAAGGTCAGGTTCGACTGGCTAGTATTTGTAGTGTCTGCTGGCCGCCGCATGCGCGGGCTGATCCTGACGTCCGGTGTCGGGATTCAGCCCGCGTTCGAGGGCGAGGAAATACGTGAGAAGTTGCAACGGGACAAGATGCACAAAAGCGGTCAGCCATTCCGCCACTTCGGGGACGACCAGTATGTGTTCTGCTGAAATATCGTGATTTGCCGATGGACTCGCGATTGCCGTTCGAAGCATTTTCAATTCGCCGGCAGCGCGCAGGATTTGTCGCGCGCGCGCGTCCGTTTCACGGCCGGTAAGCAGTCCAATCAGCGTTGCGCGAGAATCGGCTTCTGAAAACGGCCCGTGGAGTATTTCTTCGGTTTCGAATCCTTCCGCTGCGATGTAACACGCCTCCTTGATTTTCAGCGCCGCCTCGCTCGACGTGGCCCAGCCCACTCCGGCGCCGAAAATCTCGATGCGTGCGAGAGGCGCCATTTGTTTTGCTAAAGCACGCACCTGAGGCTCCAGTTTCAGTGCTTCACGCATGCGCCCAGGCACTTGCGAGAGTTCTTTGTGTGCATACCCCTCAGCCAAAAGCTTCCGGCGCTCTACGATGCGCGCGATCAGAATTGCCAGCGCAGCCAGCGCGGTCGTATAGCTTTTTGTGTACGCGAACGCGACTTCCTGCGCGCATGTCTCGATTTGGAAGTCCGCACCGCGGACTCCTTCACCGCTCACTTCTCCGGTAATGGCTACCGTCAGCGCTCCCGCAGCGCGCGCCATGCGCCAAGCCTCCACCGATGCGGTCGTGGTGCCGGTATGGGTAATCACAATGACGGCGTCTTTGGCGGTGAACGCGACAGGATGGTTCACCAGCTCAAAAGATTGTTCGTAGTGAGCCCACAGCCGTCCTGCGGAAAACTCGCGCATCCAACTTTCAGCCACTCGCGCGGCATGCAACGAAGTTCCGATTCCTACGAAGGTGATGCGTTCCTTTTCGGCGATGGCGTCGGCGGCGCGCTCGATCCCTTCTCTTTTCTGCAAAATCTTTTCGATGAATTCAGGCTGAGCCTGAATCGCATCGTAGACATAATAGGGGTGGGCCTTGCGAATCTCAGGTGGCATTGATTTTTCTCCGGCAACAAGGTATTGAAACTGCCCGCGCAGTGGCGGCTATTCTAGCGAAACAGGAGTCCCCATGGCTTTATACATCTCGCAGCACACGCTGGCGTGCCTAACGCGCCAAGGTGCACAAGAGCTTACGACACGTCTGCAGAAAGCCACCGCGGTAAAAACGCGGCGAGTCCTGGTGAACATGCAGGAGGGAAAAATGTTGGTGGAATTCGAAGCGTCCAGCCGGGAGGAGCTGGAAAAGTGGATGGCCTCGGAGAAATTTCATTTTGACTGGCTTTTGCGCATTGAATTCGCGGCCGCGGGAGGCGCGCTTCAAGCCGTCGCATAGCGTTCGGGATGCCGGACTATCTCGCCCGCAGCCGCCGCTCGGGCCTGTTGCCACCTGGCGTTGTTCCGGTGTACTCTTTTGGCATGTCGCACCCGACCAGAAACTGGCTCATTTGTTGTCGCCCATGCCTGTCTTCTGGCGGGGTTTGGCTAGCTATCTAGAAAACGGATTCTAGCTCGGTAATTCAGACCCACCGCCGGAACGATCTGGCAGGTGGGTTTTTTATTTCAGGTCGTTTTCAGGGCCAATGAGTCTAATCACGAGGGGGAAAAGACATGTCAGACTACCAGCATCCCGAAACTTTAGTTTCCACGCAATGGGCGGCGGACCACTTAAATGATCCAAATATCCGGCTCGTGGAAGTGGACGTGGACACCACCGCTTACGAACAGGGGCACATTCCCGGAGCAGTCGGTTGGAACTGGCAGTCGCAGCTTCAGGATAATATTCGCCGCGATCTGATCGACCAGTCGGCGCTTGAATCGCTGCTCGGCCAATCGGGAATTTCCAACGACACGACCGTTCTCCTATACGGGGACAACAATAATTGGTTTGCAGCGTACGCTTTTTGGCAATTGAAATATTACGGGCATAAGGACGTTCGTTTGATTAACGGCGGCCGCAAGAAATGGGTGGAACAGAAGCGACTTCTCACCACTGAGCCAACCAAAGTGGCGGCCACGAAATACCGTGCGGCTAGTCCCGACGAGTCGATTCGCGCCCGCAAAGAAGACGTCTTCCGCTTTATCGAAAAAAAGGCTCCGGCACAGCTTGTCGACGTTCGCTCCGGCGACGAATTCACCGGAAAAATTATCGCGCCGCCCGGAATGTCGGAAACCGCGCAGCGCGGTGGCCACATTCCTGGAGCTGCCAACATTCCCTGGGCCCAGGCGGCAAACGAAGATGGCACGTTCAAATCCCCGGAAGCCCTGAAAGCCCTCTATGAAGGCAAGGGCGTAACAGGGAAGAACGAAGTGATCGCCTATTGCCGCATCGGCGAACGCAGTTCGCATACTTGGTTCGTCCTGAAATATCTTTTGGGCTACGACAAGGTGAAAAATTACGACGGCTCGTGGACCGAGTGGGGCAATCTGGTCGGCGCTCCCATAGAAAAGGAAACAGCCGCAGCCGCGCGTTGAGGGATCGTCACAATGGCTAGCAATCGGCCTCGGAGCGCAATCTCTGGCGCCTTGGTTTGCGCTGCGAATTACAGGCAAGATGCGACCCTAAAAGGTGGCATCTTGCCCTTCGATTTTGAACCTGGAAACAAAAATCGGGCGGACTATCGCGAGGTGTAAGGCAGTTCGTTTTCAGGAACTCCGTTGTGGCGGGCTTCGTCTTCCAGAGCGCTGATCTTCGCCTCGATTTCCTCGCGTTGTTTTTGGTAGCGCGCGAGCGCGTCGTGCCAATCCTCGGGTTTTGACCAGCCGTACGTTCTTGGCGCGTTGGTGGTTTGTCCATTCAACGCCGCCTGCAATTGCGCGATCTTCTCATCGAGTGGCGGGATTTGACCCTGCAGCTTGGTAATTTGCCCGCGATACCATCTCGCGTTCTTCCCGTTATGACCCGGTTTGGGTTTGTTCGCCGTGCCGGCCGGTTTTGTACTTGCATCAGCCGAAGGGGACGGGCGGGAATGAAACCGGCCGTCGTCATTGGTCCAGACTTTTTTTGGCGCTGTTTGCTCTGCCGCAGCAGGCGAAGCGGCTGATTGGTCGGGATTTTGCGCCGAGGACGAAGCATCGTTCTGCGCCAGCGCAGGGCATGCAACAAGTAACATACAGATGAACAGGAAAGAGAAATGCGCGAAGAACCTAAGGCCGGGTGGAGTCATCTTGCCTCCCTGTTTGCAGCGACTCCGATGGATGTCCGAGGTCGCGAAAACTATGGGTCACCGTTCACTATTTTGCCGCTTGCGATTTCGTTGTTTACCTGTGCGAGCGCTTCCTTCGGCGGGCCGATACGGTGGTACTGGCTAGCTTCAATGTACTGATGCTGCTCGAAGGTGAACAGGAATTTCCGGCCCATGAAGTCGTATTGGTAACGTATGGGCAGCCAAACACCCGGCGCAAATTCCGTTTGCTCGAAGGAAAACACGCCACCGCGATACAGCTTGCCTAGAATGCCTCCTCCGAATGCCATGTCACGCATCACGTGAGCTTCGGCTCGCGCCAGCTGATTCTTTTCGTGGTCCACCCAGATTTTCGCGGTGATGTGCGTCATGGCGTCCTGAAATATCGTGTGCGGACGGAAGCTGGGGTTGGGATTCAATTCCAAAATGTCGCAAAGCCTGCCGTTCACCGTTTCCTGCCCCGACCATTTCGTCAGAAAGGCCGCCTGGGTTGCATCCACCAACTCCGCGCGGTCAGTTTTCTTCTTCTGCCATTTTGAGTAAGCCAATTTCGCTCTTGAGTCATCCGGCTTGAGAGCCAGCTCGAGCAGTTCTCTCCACGTTTTCAATTGCTGCCGGTAAATCACAGGGTCGGTAGGCTTGTCGTTTTCCTTCAGCACAATTTTCATGGTGCCGGTGCCGGTAGGAACCACGCGATAAAGCTTCTCTTCCAGTACGCGGGGATTGGCTCCGGCCGTGCGGTCCACTTGATGCTCGATGCGTTCGTACTGCTCGATCGCGGCGTCATCATGGTGCTGATTTTCGATTAATTTTTGAGCGCGATCTCGGATTTCAGCATCCGAAGGAGGCAAAGGATGTCCATTATTTTGCGACCAAGCCTCAGCAAGAGTCTCGACTCTTTGGAGGTTTACAGAACTCCGCATCCAGTTTAGCCCGGCGAAAGCTAAGGAGGCGCCGACGATCGACAGTGAGAGAAAGCGGAACATGCGGTCTTTAGGTATCCCGGGTCCGAAAAGCGCGTACAAGTCTATTGTAACGGATTCTCAACGATGAAATCTCACCCATGGAACAGCTCCAGCTTAGGCGGCGATTTCGGAAGAAATATTGAAATTTTTCATAGCGCTAGCCGTCTATTATAGACAGAGTGAATGCCGAGCATTGGAAAGCAACCGCTCAATTCCGGCAGGCCCTGCAAGAAACCTTTTGGATTGCCCTCGATACCCTTCGTTCGCACAAGCTCCGGACCTTTCTCACCCTACTCGGCGTAATGCTCGCCGTGACTACGCTCGTTCTATACTCAACGGGCTGAACGTCTATGTGGCGGACAAAGTCGCGATGGCTTTGCGCACACCAATTTCGCGAGTTCGCTCGGTGACAGAAACCAGCATGGTGCGCGCAGCCGCGATATTACTTGGCAATTTGGTGTCTGGCCGGCCACCAAGGCAGCGCGGCTAAACCCTGTAGAAGCCCTGCGTTACGAGTGATAACATTTCGAACCCCATGAATCTTGCCGCCGAACCAAGGTTGTGAACTTTTCCAAGCCCTGAATCGTCTAATATAGACAAAGTGAAGAAAGCCATCCCAACCCTGGCGGATGTAAGGCAGACGCTTGTCGCCGTCCGCGAAACCTTCTGGATCGCTCTGGACACTTTGCGGGCCCACAAGCTCCGTACTTTTTTGACCTTGCTTGGCGTGATCCTTGCCGTCACTACATTGGTCTCGGTGATTTCCGTCCTGAATGGCCTTAACGTATATGTCGCCGAGAAGGTTGCCAACCTTGGCGCCAACGCTTTTGTGATCGACCGTATCGGTATCGTCACGAATTTCCAGGAATGGAACAAAGCCAGAAAGCGTCCGCCATTGCAGATGGATGATTTTGAAGCACTGCGCGAGAACATGAAACTAGCGGATCAGGTGGCCGGGGAGCAGGACACTACAGCCGACGTTCGCTACGGAAACAATTTGAGCCAGGACGTAACCATTCTGGGGACGACTCCTAATTTTGCGTCTATACGAGACATTGATGTTTCCAACGGCCGGCTGCTTACCAATGCAGATGAAGAACATAGGGCTGGCGTTTGTGTGATTGGCGCCGACGTCGCCAATAAGCTTTACCCCGGCGCCGATCCAATCGGCAAACCGATTCGCGCGGGCCAGGGACAGTACGACATTGTCGGAGTCGCCACTCCCAAAGGCACCATCCTGGGCCAGTCGGAGGATAACTTCGTGATGATTCCTCTCGGCACTTACAGAAAGGAATGGCTGAAGCCGCAAGATTCGGTGGGCATGTTCGTTCAAGCGCGCGGGCCAGAGTGGATGGACGCTGCGGAGGATGAAGCCCGGGTGATCCTGCGTTCCCGACGGCACGTCCCTTACCAGGCCGAAGACAATTTTGCGGTAATCGCGCCCAACTCGATCATGGGTCTGTGGAACCGCATAACTGGAAATGCATTCGGCATCGCGATTTGGATCACTTCCGTGTTCCTGGTTGTCGGCGGTATTGTGATTATGAACATCATGTTGGCCAGCGTAACCGAGCGCACGCGTGAAATTGGGCTCAGAAAATCTCTGGGCGCGCGGCGCCATCACATTATTCTGCAGTTCCTCGTAGAGTCCTCGCTTCTGGCTGCGTCGGGAGGAATTGTGGGTGTGGGGGCTGCGTTGGCCCTGGCTGGGCTGGTTCGCGCCGCGACCCCCATCCCGATTTCGACCCCGATTTTTGCAATAACGGTCTCGTTGGTGCTTTCGACCGCAGTGGGGCTATTTTTCGGGATCTACCCGGCTATGCGCGCTGCGCGGCTAGATCCGATCGAAGCGCTGCGGGCGGAAAACTAGGAATAAACATGCAGCAGGATTTCAAAGAGAACCTCCAGCTGGCGTTTGATACGGTAAGGACGCACAAGCTGCGCAGCTTTCTCGCTATTCTCGGTGTGATGATCGGAGTCTCCCTGATCATCGTCGTCGTCGGCTTGGTCCAGGGTTTTCGGCAAACCATCCAAGACGAAATTACCGCGGAAGGAATCGATACTGCTTTCGTCTCACGCTTCGATCAGGGCCCTCAAAACGGCCACCGCCCGAAAGATGAGAAAAGCCGAAAGCCGCTGACCCTGGATGACGCCATGGCGATTCGCCAGCTTTGTCCTGCGGTCAAGCAAATCGCGGTATCCGCGTTTCAGTGGCAATTGGCGCATACCGCCCGTTACCAGAAAAATGAGGTAGAAGGAACGGACTTTCGCGGCACATTCCCGGCCTATCTGGAAGTTTATTCGAACGCCACCATGAAGGCGGGCCGCTTCTTCACCGAAGCAGAAAATGAACATCGCGAGAATGTAGTAGTCATCGGCGAAAACATTGCCAAAGCATTCTTCCCGACGATCGACGATGCACTTGGAAAAGAGATTCTGGTGGACGGGTCTACCTACTTGGTCGTTGGCGTATTTCAGAAGCCTCTCGGTGGGTTCGGGACCAATGACGAAGACCGCCGCACCACAATTCCCTATTACACCTTTATGAAGCTGTATCCGTCGAGTTACGAAATAGGTTACCGGTTCCTCGCCTATCCCGGAAAACTAAACGCCGCGGTGGACCAATTGCGCGAAGTGTTGCGCCGCCGCCGAAACGTCCCCTATATCGCTCCGGACAACTTCTCGATTCAAACGCAGGTCGAAGTGGTGCAAAAGTTTAACGACATCATCGGTGGCGTGGTTCTCGTCGTGATCGTGCTCAGCTCGATCGGCCTCTTGATTGGCGGCATGGGAGTCATGAACATCATGCTCGTTTCCGTCACCGAACGAACGCGTGAAATCGGGGTGCGCAAAGCCATTGGTGCACGCAGCCGCGACATCACCTGGCAATTTCTTTTCGAAGCCATGACGCTAACCGGGACCGGTGGGATAATTGGGATTCTGCTCGGCAGCGGTCTTGCGCTGATGGTCCCGGTGGTCAGTTCGTTGAAGGCGATCGTGCCGGCTTGGGCTGTGATCGTCGGATTCACGGTTTCGGTCGGCATCGGTCTGGTATTCGGAGTCTGGCCGGCCACGAAGGCAGCGCGCCTCAATCCGGTGGAAGCTCTTCGTTACGAGTAATGGTTATTGCGAAGGACTTTCCCAGGGTTGCGGCAAAATGATCGGGCTATGCGGATCAAGTTCCGCCTTTCCATCAATGCCAAAGGCATAGGGGAATCCGGCGGGATCTCGCGGAATGCCCTGCAGCAGCCCGCGATCGTACAATTCCTTCATGCTAGCCGGATAGCGGCCGTTCTGTTGATGGTATTGCTGGGCAATCTTGTCCAGCTCCCGGGTATCTTGTAGCGCCCGCAGCGATTGCAGGTGCACCAGCGCGTTCTTCTTTACCTTCGCATCTTGCGTCGAATCGTACAGTTCAGTCCAGATTGCCAATGAATTGGAAAACGAGTTTCCTTTCTCGGCCACTTGCGCGGCCATCATCTTCATCCAGGTAGGCGCGTTTGGAATATTACTGCCTTGCAGATAGGCCGCCGACGCCTTCTGGTAGTCTTTCAAATGCCAGTAGTAGAGGAAGCCCAGATCGGAGCTAAGTTCCCAGGAATTGGGATTCGCCTCAACGCCTCGCTTCACAAGCTCGACCGCGAGGTCTGAGCGGTCGGCTCCGGTGGGCATGGGCTCGGAGAGAAAGATTGCACCAAAACGATACGCCACTATGAGTTTGGGATCGAGCGTGGTGGTCAGGTCGAGCAGCGGCCACAGCAACTGGAATTTCTCGCCGGGGTTCCCGACCCTGCCGCCGAAATACTGAACGGTGCGGGTCCAATAAATATCGCCCAGCAACGAATCGTATCCCAGGCTCAATCGCTTGAGCACCGGACCGGAATGCAGCAAAAGTTCTTCTCTTTGCCGGGCTGCAGTGCGGGTCTCTGCTTCGATGCGCATTTGCAGAAACCCGATCGCTATGAACAGCGCGGCAATCGCTGCAAGGGAGAACCACCGAATCCAGCCGTGACTTCGCCCGCTCATTTTAAGTTTCGTCCGGAGAAAATTGAGGAGGCAGCGATGAGCACCAGCGCCACATACAATGCCGCGTAAGCGGTATTTTGCCAGATCAACGAAAACGGAATCGCGTCGCCGTGAGACGCCGCCGAAATGATATTGAAATTGCGAAAGTTCGGCAGCAAATAACTGATGACACGAGCCGTCATCTGCATCGCCGGGCTTCGCGTGACCGTGCCAATCCCGCGAATATCGGCGGAGAAAAACCCCGCCACATAAATCCCCAGCGTGAACAAGGTGGAAAGCATGGGGCTCGAAAAGCATGAGAAAAAAAGAGCAAAGGCGGTCACCAGCGCGAGCTCCAGTAGGATGAAATAAATGGCCACTAGAATCGTCGCATCGGTGCGAAGGAACTCGCGGCTCACGTAGAAAAGCGCTGCCGCAAGGCCTAGCGTCATGAACCCTGTGTTCACGGCCAGCGTCAGCAACAGCCCGCCGAATTTCCCCACAAGAAATTCCCATCGCCGCACGGGCTTTGCCAGCACGCTGTATAACGTGCGCTTCTCCATCTCCTTATAGACCAGCCCGACGCCTATAAAAATCGCCATGACCAATCCGAATATCGAGATGGCGGAAAGGCCCAGGTTGATAATTACGAGACGATCGATCCCAATCGAAATTTCACCTACCAGGATCGAGGCTCCTATCATCATCAGAGCGAACACAATTAAGTTGTAAAGCACGCGATCGCGCACCGCTTCGCGGAAGGTATTGATGGCTACGATGCCGGGTATCGCACTCATCGCGAAACCGCCTGTTCGGGCTGCGGAACAGCCTTATTGCGCGCAATCAGTTTGAAGAAATAATCCTCAAGCGTCGGCCGCAACGGCGTTACGGAAAGAATCCGGGCTCCACAGCTTCGCAGTTCTTCTAGGGCCGAATACAGCTGCTGTTCCGGAACTTCCACGCGATAGCGACCTCCTATTTGCGTGGCGCTCTTTGCCAGAGAGTTCGGGAGCGCGCCCCCGACCTGAGTTTCAAACAAGATTTCCATCGCGTGCACTTGCATCGACACAATTTCCGCGGGCGCTCCCACGCCCTGCAGTTTTCCGCCAACCAGCACCGCCACTCTGTCGCACAACATCTCCGCATCCGAAAGAATATGCGTGGAAAAGAACACCGTTCGGCCCTCGCGCTTCAAATGGTGAATAATGTCGCGAACTTCTCTTCGGCCGACGGGGTCCAATCCCGACATCGGTTCATCCAGGAAGATTACTTGCGGATCGTGGAGGATTGCCTGTGCCATGCCCACGCGCTGTAACATGCCCTTGGAAAACTTCCGCAGCTGCAGGTCTCCCGCGTCGGCCAAGCCGACGCGCTCCAGAAAACGCGTTACGCGCTCCCGCCGGTCCGCTGCTCTGAAGCCGAACAAACGCGCGTAGTATTCCAGCAATTCTCGCGCAGTCAGGTAATCGTAGAAATAGGGCTGTTCCGGCAGATATCCGATCTCGCGGTGCATGCGCACATCGTCGATTGACTTGCCGCGCACGCGCGCGGTCCCTGAAGTGGGGTAAATAATGCTCATTAGAACTTTTAGGGTTGTAGTTTTCCCCGCCCCATTGGGGCCCAGGAAGCCGAAGATCTCTCCGTCTTCAACCCGCAGGGTCAGGTGGTCGAGCGATCGGCGCAACCGCGGGCGCCAGAACCCCACGGGGTAGTCCTTGGTGAGCCCTTCGATTTCAATAGCTGGTGTACTCATAGCCTTAACTCATTCTAATTTTTTTTTACTTGCCGCGTTCTTGTCAATACCACCGTGTTGCTTCGCAGAACACAGGCTATGGCGGCTATCATCGCAGAACAATCGAGGAGCTTTAGTGGATTTTAGTTGCCCGAAGCGCTTAACTTGTCAGCGCGGCGCAGCTCTGGGAAACTCCAAGCCCAAATCGCGGTGACCATCAACGTGCCGATTCCTCCAAGAATTACCGCAGGAACCGTTCCGAACCAACTCGCTGTTAGCCCCGACTCGAATTGACCCAGTTCGTTGGATGCACCGATGAAAACCATATCCACGGCATTCACTCGCCCACGCATCTGATCGGGAGTCATTAGCTGTAGCAGCGTTACGCGAATCACCACACTTACCATATCGCTTGCGCCCACCAAGATCAGCGCGAGCAGCGACAACACCAGGTTCCGCGAAAGACCGAACACAATCGTAAACGCACCAAAGCCGCTAACACACCATAGCATTGTCGCGCCCACGCGACCTTGCAGCGGGCGATATGCCAGCAATACGGCCATGGCCGCAGCACCCACTCCAGGAGCCGTGCGCAACAATCCGAGTCCCCATGGCCCGGTATGAAGAATCTCGCGCGCATAAACAGGGAGCAGGGCCACCGCTCCTCCCAATAACACTGCGAAAAGATCCAGCGAGATCGAACCCAATATTACTTTCTGCTGTTTGATATAGCGGAGGCCGGCAAGAACGGTTGATACGTTAATCGGCTCTCGTACTCGAGCCACTCCGTTCGGCCGAATCAGCGTAGTGCAAACAATTGCGATTCCAGTCGATGCCACGGCGGTGGCGTATACAGCGGACGGTCCGTGGAAAGCCGCATACACGAGTCCCCCAATCGACGGTCCCAGGATCGTCGAAGCCTGAAATACCGTCGAATGCCATGCCACCGCATTTGGAAAATGTTGTTCGGGAATCAGCTGCGGCAGCAGGGCACGGCTCACTGGCCCGCTGAATGAGCGCACCACGCCCAGCAAAACCAGGACTGCATAGATCGCATGCACGGACGGCGGTCCGTAATAAGTTACATAAAGCAGCAGCCCCGAGCAGGTTGCGAAACCGGCATAGCACAACATCAGCAAAGTGCGGCGATTGAAGCGGTCAGCCACATGTCCGGAAACCAGAAACAAAGTGATTCCCGGCAAGAATTGGCAGAGTCCGACAAGGCCCAAGTCAAAGGCGCGGTGCGTGATGTCGTAAACTTGCCAACCGACCGCGACGGATTGCATTTCGGTGGACGCGACTACAAAAAATCGGGCAATCTGATAAAAGGCAAAGGCCGGGTAGTTAAACGCGATCCGCCCATTAAGTTTTGTTCCTCGCGATCCGGGCATCAGCGGACGGTCCGCTCCTTGTGACGGTGCGGCCAGCCAGTATAACCTGAGTCGCTGGCGCAAGAGTTTCAATAGATCGGCGCGGCAGAATTTTTTTAAGTCGTTTGTTTGGCGCGTGAACTCAAAACAAAAATAAAATTAAGTAAAGATCAAATAATTTCCGAACAGAAATTTCTATTGAGAAGAAAATCGTCAAGGCGGGAATTGTTGCTGTCGGCGCAGATAACACTACGGATAGACGCTTTCGACAACTTGAGCGGAACATTTTGTGGTTGTGTGTCGATTTTTTCTTGACAAGTTTTCCCGTACCCACGATACTGCGCAACCAGACCCGGGGGGAGAATTGGTTCGATGACGACTTACTTCCTGGCATCGATCAACGGAGCAACGGGCCGGGTTACACCGAAAACTTAGGGGGGAGAAACCCTACTTCGCACCGCGCATAGCAATTTTTAGCGCGGCTTAGCTGGGCTTTTCTATTTTTTCGGCTCGGAAGACGAAACTAGAGTGTTTTCGTCGACCGTGCGCTCACATTCCCCCTGTTTCGTGTATCCACCGATACACATCACGACACCCTGGATGCGGATGTACGGGAGGAGTAGAATGGAGTTCCCCCCCGGTACCGCAGCCCAGCCAACGTACGACGGCTTTACTGCCGGCGCGGAGGTAGAAATGGCAGAATCGAGAATGACCCTGCAGAGCCAATCCGAAACAGAGAAAGTTACCCGGCGTGCTTCCGGCCTGGATTTCCAGCGCCGCTTCACGGACGGGAAAGTATCGCCCTTTGATAAAGTTGAGTGGGAGCGTCGTTCCGCAATCATAGGAAATGATAAGGGTCAGGTGATTTTTCGTCAGGACAATGTCGATGTCCCGAAGTCATGGTCGCAGACAGCGACAAATATTGTCGCTTCGAAATATTTCCACGGCAAACCGAACACCCCCGAGCGCGAAACTTCCGTACGCCAATTAATTAGCCGTGTAGTAGACACGATTGTACGCTGGGGTGAGGAAGGCGGATATTTCGCCACGCCGGAATCCAAGAATATTTTTCGGGACGAGTTGGCCCATCTGCTCGTTGAGCAAAAAGTGGCTTTCAATTCGCCGGTCTGGTTCAACGTCGGCGTGCAAGCAAAACCGCAATGCTCGGCCTGCTTCATCAACTCGGTCCAGGACAACATGGATTCCATCATGAACCTGGCTAAGACCGAAGGCATGCTCTTCAAGTGGGGTTCTGGTACGGGCACAAATTTTTCTTCGCTGCGCGGCAGCCACGAATCCCTTTCCGGCGGAGGAATCGCTTCCGGCCCGGTCAGCTTCATGAAAGGATTTGACGCCTTTGCCGGCGTAATCAAGAGCGGAGGCAAGACCCGCCGCGCCGCCAAGATGGTGATCCTCAACGTGGACCATCCCGACATCATGGAATTCATCGAGTCCAAGATGAAGGAAGAGCGCAAGGCACAAGTTTTGATCGAACAGGGTTACGACCCTGCCATCGACGGCGAAGCCTATTCTTCCGTTTTCTTCCAGAATGCGAACCACTCCGTCCGGGTAACCGACGACTTCATGCGCGCCGTCGAGGAAGACCGCGATTGGTGGACACGAAACGTCACGGACGGCAAGCCGGTCGAACAATTCCGCGCGCGTGATTTGCTCCGCGAGATGGCCGATTCCGCGTGGAGGTGTGGCGACCCCGGCATGCAGTACGATACAACCATCAATCGTTGGCACACTTGCAAGGCTACCGATCGTATTCACGCTTCGAATCCTTGCTCGGAGTACATGTTCCTGGACGATACCGCCTGCAATTTGGCGTCCTTGAACCTTTTGAAATTCCTCGGCTCGAACGGCCAGTTCGATACGGAAGGCTTTGCTCATTCGGTGGACGTGACCATTACGGCGCAAGAGATTCTGGTGGACAACGCCAGCTATCCCAGCGAGAAAATCGCGCGTAACTCGCACGATTATCGGCCACTGGGTCTTGGCTATGCGAATCTCGGCGCATTACTGATGTCGCTAGCCATGCCTTACGATTCCGACAAGGGCCGAGACTTCTGCGGCGCCATCACTGCGCTGATGACCGGCGAAGCGTACGCCCAATCTGCGCGCATCGCGGAGCGCATGGGTCCATTTGGCGGCTACCCGCGCAATCGCGAAGCAATGATTGACGTTGTTCGCATGCATCGCGATGCTCTTCGACCTATCAAGGAAGAGCACGTGCAACCCTCCTTGCTTCACGCGGCGCAGAAGTCCTGGAACGATGCTCTCGAACTGGGCGAAAAACACGGTTACAAGAATTCTCAGGTTTCCGTGCTCGCTCCTACCGGCACGATTGGGTTCATGATGGATTGCGACACCACTGGAATCGAGCCCGACCTCGCGCTTGTGAAGCAAAAGAGGCTGGTTGGTGGCGGCGTAATCAAAATCGTGAACAATACCGTCCCGCAGTCGCTGATGAATCTCGGTTATCCGCCTGAACAAGTGGCTCAAATCGTGGATTTCATTGACGCCAATGGCGCTATCGAAGGAGCACCGGGACTGAAGCCGGAGCATCTCGCCGTATTTGATTGCTCGCTCGCCACTCCCGGAGGCCGCTCGATTTCCTGGCGCGGGCACCTGCAAATGATGGCTTCCGCTCAGCCGTTCCTTTCCGGCGCGATCAGCAAGACCATTAATATGCCGGAAGAGTCCACGCTAGAAGACATCATGGAAGCCTATACCGAGTCTTGGAAATTCGGACTCAAAGCCGTCGCCATCTACCGCGACAATTCGAAAGGCTCGCAGCCGTTATCGGTCTCGGGCAAGAAGAAAGAAGAGAAGGCCGCCGCCGCATCCCCATCCCCGGCCGCGGCGGTCGAGGCGCCACTGGCTAAAGTGGAAATTCCGTCGCACGAGCAGCAAGAACTTTTCGACCGCACCAAGCGCCGCAAGCTGCCCAACGAACGCAGCTCCATCACCCACAAGTTTTCAATCGGCGGACACGAAGGCTACCTGACCGTCGGCAAGTATGACGACGGCACTGCCGGCGAAATTTTCATCAAAATGGCGAAGGAAGGATCCACGCTTTCGGGAATTATGGATGCCTTCGCGCTATCGGTTTCCGTTGCCCTGCAATATGGCGTCCCGTTGCGGGCCTTGGTCGATAAATTCGTCAATTCGCGTTTTGAACCTTCCGGTTACACCGGCAATCCCCGGATCCGCTACGCCAAGTCGGTCGTGGATTACATCGGGCGCTGGTTAGGCGGGAAATTCATCTCCTCCGATTACCTCGATGGCGAACTTGGAGCGGGAGAAGAGGCGGGTCCGGCCATGCCGTCCGCCAAACCGCCATCTCCGGTGGCGGTAATGAAATCGCCTGAACCGGAGGCTTCCACCCGGCCGCGTGCCGCCATTGACGACGCTCCATCCTGCTCCGAGTGCGGCATGCTCATGACTCCAAACGGAAGCTGCTACAAATGCTCCAACTGCGGCAGCACGTCCGGCTGCAGCTAGGGTATTAACCACCGCGGGACTCCAGCTGTGTTGCGGGAAACCGAGCCAAGGCAAGTTTCAGTCGGCGCGACCCGGTAGAAATAAAAAAGGGGCTCCGTCGAGCCCCTTTTGCTCTACCCCTAGTACCGGTCTCGGCGCGGCGAAACCGGCCCACCCCGGGATAAGAGACAGCCACTATCCCAGCTGCACGCCGATTGCCACGACCCTAATCCACGGTCGTTATCCGCTGTCGCTTGGCGACACAAGACTTACCTCGAAACACGCGAACTTCTCGCCCGTAAGTTCTCGACCATCTCCGTTTTCTGAAACCCCGAGCTCTTATTTTCTACGTTCTTTGGAAGGGTCCAAATTGTCGGTTACCCTTACGACTGTGGGGCAGCCGTGCGCCGAAAGCGCTTCCACATCCAGCGCGCCGGTAGGAAGAGGATAATTCCCCAAAGCACCAGCGTAGGCAGGGCTTGTAAAGCAAAGACTCCAATACCAATCACGCTTTCGACTAGCGATCGGTAGCCTTCCACCGCGGCATTCCGCAGCCTCCTAGCTGTCGAAGGAGGCGCGCTTTGCAAACTTGCCTTATATTCTTCCTGCACGGAAAGCTGCAAGGTGGCGAAATCAATCCGCCTTTGCAACGCCCGCTGGTCGGCCTCCATCTGTTCGATCTCGCCGCGAACTCTCGCGATTTCTTGTTCGGCGTCGAGAATGTCCTTCACTTTTCCGGTGTGCTGGCGAAGAACATCCAACAATCGCTGTTCGGTGGCCCGCGCATTCTTCAACCGCGCCGCGCGATCGGTAAACTCCTTGGTCACTTCCTCGCCGGACTGTGTTTCCTGGTCCACACGCCCCAATTGCTTCAGCTCCGCAACCGCCGATTCGAGCTGCGGCGATGGAATCTGCAACGTGGCGGACAGAGTACGAGCCGAGTCTTGCGGCGACGCTGTGTTCAGGCTGGCGATGTAGCCGTTGTGACGTAGTGCGATCGCTTTAACCGTGCCTTCCACTGGCCCGAAATCTTTCACGATCAAAGAGACCGAAGCGCTTCGGGCGATCATCGGCCCAGTCATTGGCGGCGCCGGTTGGGCGGCCCCGTTTGCGTCAGGATTAACCTCTAGACTCTCGCTTATTTGTGCCCGTTCTCTGTCTAACTCGGCCGCCATTTGCGACGCGTTGTCGGGAGGCGGTGGGCCTGGTGCCATCAATTGCTTGGACACGGCTTGCGATCGTAGTCTCTCGGAGGCCAACCGCGCGCCCTCAGGGGCTCTCAGCAAATTTAGACGACCGATGACGAGTAGCACTACAGCGATAGCCACCGCGCTTCCAACTCCCCAAGCCCAGCGCCTCCCTAATGGCGCGAACCTTCCGTCCAGCCACCAAGCGATTCCTGCGGGCCGTTTCACTTTTGGCAGTGCACGATCCCTCCTCGCAGCAGCTTCCAGACCGTTAGCTAAGGTTGCCGGCGCCGCTTCCACGCTCCAATTTGTCAACTGATTCGAAACCCTTCGCATGTGCTGCACCAATTCCGCGCACTCCGCGCATTCCCGCAGGTGTGCCGCCACTTCCGACGCGCGCTCCGCCGAAAGCTCGCCGTCGAGATACGCCATCACCTCTTCTTGCTCGTAAGGATGAGTGGATGAATTCATTTCCGCCCTCCCAGACTCCCCGGAGTCGCTGTCAGAATGTCGCGCAATGCCATGCGCGCGCGAAATAGCCGTGACCTCACCGTATTCACCGGCACACACAATATCTTCGCGATTTCCTCGTAGCTCAATTCTTCAAATTCTCGCAGCATCAAAACCTCTCGCTCGCCGCCAGCAAGCCTCTCCGCAGCCTGGCGCACGCACAGCGCGGCCTCCTGGTCCATTCCGGAGGCAGCTGGCATTTCGACGGGTACGATGTGCGCGGATGTCTGACGGCTAACCGACTTGCGTCTGTCAGCCGCGAGAATATTGAACGCAATCCCGAACAAGTACGCCCGAAAACTAGCTCGCGGCTCGTACCGTTGCGCCCCACGGAGTACGGCAAGAAAAGTTTCCTGCGTCAATTCCTCGGCCTGCGCGGCATCGTTCATGCGCCGTCGGAAAAATCCCCAAACCCGCTCGCGGTAACGCAAGAACAGTTCGGTGAAGGCGGGCTCTGAACCTTGCTTAAGTTCCAGGATCAGTTGTTCATCGCTGGTCATAGCTCACCGCAAGCCCGAAATTTGCATCTCCGGAGCTGGTATCCTCTCGGAACTATCTGCTTCTATATCTGTAATGTCCTGGCAAGACAAAAAGTTCCCACGGCGGAAGCTGTTTTTGCGGGGGCAGGAACCTAGAGGGCCGGGCTTAGGCGCCGATGGCTGAGCGCAAGACCGAAGCCAGCGAATCGGACCAGCGGCGCACATCGTCATCGCGTTCGGCTTCCACCATCACGCGCGCGAGGGGCTCTGTGCCCGAATAACGCAGCACCACGCGCCCGGAATTCCCGAGCGCCTTCTCCGCTTCGCGAAGCGTGTTCGAAACTTCCGGCAATGTGTCAAGAGGCGGCTTGGAACGTACCCGCACGTTCAGGATCTTCTGCGGAAAGATCTTAAGATCGCTCAGTAGAGAATCAAGCGGCCCGGCAATAGAAATAATCGAAGCAATCTTCAATGCCGTTAGCATTCCGTCGCCCGTGGTCGCATCGTCCAAAAATAAAATGTGGCCCGACTGTTCACCGCCAAAATTCGCGCCAATACGCTGCATCTCCTCGAGCACGTAACGGTCACCCACTGCGGTACGTGCGAGCTTGAGTCCGGAACTCTCCAGCGCGCGTTCGAGCCCCAGGTTTGCCATGGTGGTGCCAACCACAACGTCGCCTTTCAGTTGACCGGCCGACTTCAGGTAGCGCGCCACCACCAGTAGTACGCCATCGCCATCCACCAACCTTCCAGTCGAGCTGGAAAAAATCGCGCGATCGGCGTCTCCGTCAAACGCTACACCCCACGCGGCCCCGGACTCCAACACGCACTGTTGCATGCCTTCCGGATGCAATGAACCGCAATGGGCATTTATATTTCTACCGTCGGGCGTACTGTTTATCGCCACCACCTCGGCGCCCAGCGAACGAAACAGGCGCGGCGCCAGACTGCTCGCTGCTCCGTTGGCACAATCCAGCACAATTTTCATTCCCGCAAACTTCGCGCCCGGCAGCATCGCCAAGGCTAGCCCGGCCAGATAATCGTCATCGATCTTTTCATTGTCGTGCAGCTGCAGCGCCTTTTCGCTGGAAACTGAAGCGCGTGAGGCCAACACAGATTTCTCAAGCTCCGCTTCGACCGAATCCGGGAATTTCATTCCGGAGGATGAAATTAGTTTCACCCCATTGTCGTGGTAGGGGTTATGCGATGCCGAGATCACCACTCCAGCAGCAAATCCTTCGCGGTTCACCAGCCAAGCCACGCCCGGGGTGGTGAGGACTCCCGCTGAAACCGGTTTTGCGCCGCCCGCAGCCAGCCCGCACGCAATTCGTTCGGCGATATGTGGGCCTGATTCGCGCGTGTCGCGCCCGATCAGCACGCTGGGATTTTCACTTCCCCGGCGTCCTTCCAGCCGCAAGTAATTTCCCAGCGCCAGTCCCACACGATCGAGCGTAGAGTCATCCAGTGGGTATTCGCCCGGGATGCCCCGTATGCCGTCAGTTCCGAAAAGTTGCTTAGCCATTTGCCCCTATTCTCGTGCCCGTAAAACGGAACGTAATTCTATCACCCGCCTCCTTAGTTCTGTCGATGCGGCACCTGTTTGTGGCGCGCACTGTATCAAAAAGGCGCTCAGCCGGTGTACGCGTGAACACATCCCCGTTTCCCGCGCCGCAGCCTGTGTTATCGTACGGGCATGCCACTGGAAGACACAAAAATCATCGACGGCAACTCGACGCCTGCAAGGATTATCGCGGCGGGAATTGTGATCGCTTTCTGCTACTGGGCCTCGTCCGTGCTGGTTACCGTCCTGGTGGCCATATTGCTCGCGTACTTTTTGGATCCCGTAGTCACCTTCATGGAAAACTGGCATATCCCTCGCGCGCTGGGATCTCTGATCGTCGTTCTATTTACAATTGCGGTCTTGCTCTTTGTGGCCTGGACGCTGGTCGAACGCGTGGATCAGTT
>Ga0206958_1146_pt1 | contig 19996 bp, 21 predicted proteins | sample Alteio_BWOrgHeat_33_FD_152968 | JGI IMG/M metagenome (GOLD analysis project Ga0206958, IMG submission 152968) | Enriched cells from forest soil in Barre Woods Harvard Forest LTER site, Petersham, Massachusetts, United States -... | ecosystem: Environmental > Terrestrial > Soil > Temperate forest >... | reverse complement strand
TTTAGGTTTGGAAAATACCAAGGTCAAGGTCACCCCTCGCGGTTTTGTGGAGGTCAATGACCAGCGCCAAACGGCTGATCCCAACATCTTTGCCATCGGTGATATTGCCGGGGACCCTATGCTGGCGCACAAAGCCTCGCATGAAGGCCGTGTGGCGGTGGAAACCATTGCCGGTCACAAAGTCGCCTGGGAACCTCAAGCCATCCCTGCGGTGGTCTTTACCGATCCTGAAATTGCCTGGTGCGGATTGACCGAGCTCGAGGCCGCTAAAGCCGGACGTGAAATCACCGTTGCTAAATTCCCCTGGGCGGCCTCCGGACGCGCCTTAACGCTTGACCGTACCGAAGGCCTGACTAAGCTCATCATTGATCCGAAAACTCAACGTGTTTTAGGTGTGGGTATTGTTGGGGTTGGTGCCGGTGAAATGATTGCGGAAGGGGTTGTGGCCATTGAAATGGGTGCCATTGCCTCAGATTTAAAACTCTCCATCCATCCTCATCCGACGCTGTCGGAAACCATCATGGAAGCCGCTGAAAGCTTCTACGGTCAAAGCACGCACATCTTTCGTCCTAAGAAATAGGGAACTGTCCCTATTTTCTCAAAATGACCTTGAGCTTCTTCAAACAATCGGCCCCATAAGCTGCAGTTAATCTTTCTAAGATTTTCATATTGATTTTTGCGCCGGAGACTTCTAAGACCCCTTTGACATCGCTGATATCAATAGGATTGCCGGCAAAAATCTTCATGGCAATAAAGTCTTCCAAACTGACGATTTTGATGGGAACTTCCAGAAAATTGACTTTCTTGGCTCTCGAAAAAGCTTCCTGCTGCATGCCCCGGATGCCCATCAATAAGTCGACACGATTAGAAAAACGATCTTTTATATTTATGACTCTGGCAATAGGATCATCCACATCTCCCCTGCGATCTTCAACTTTAAGGCCATTTGCTTTCAAATCCTCACATAAATCCATGCTGTCTTGGCGGGTTAAGAGAGACACCACCGCATCGGCATCCACACTCGCACGCACGACACCATAAAAAGAAGCCGCAAAAGCGCCTATGATCGCATAAGGAATTTTCTTTTGATCGAGAATTTCAATAATATCAACGAGAAGAAGCGCGGATTGTCCGGGAGCTGTTGTTCGCATGGTTAGTTCTTTTGGCCTTAGACAATTGGGCCAATAACTGGTTATGATTTAAAAAAGCCAAAAGCCTTTGTTGAGGGGAAAGAGAGCGGCTGAGCTTTACCAGGTCCTTACGGTCTTCTGCTAGTATTTTCGATTTCATAGCTAATTATAACATAAATGGAGATTAAAACAGCGTGTGCGGATGAAAAATAGCAAGTGTCCCTAATTTCGGAAATAGGGGGCTGTCCCTAATTTAAAACATGCCCTTTTGATCGAGTTGGTGGTAGAGTTGCCACCAGGTGTCGTTGGCTTGTTTGCAGGTCATGTGCAGGCGGTTGACTAAAAAATAGCGTTCATGGTAATTGCGGCGATGGAACAGCAATAGAAATTTCTGCCAGTCTTCGGGTGTCTGCAGTTGTTCGGCTGCATCCTTGATCCAATAATCAAACATCCCCTTACTTTCCTGTGGGTAGATCATAAAGTATTGATAGCTTAAGACTCCTCCGCACAATAGCCCTATGAGCGCCACCAGAGGCCATAAGGCACTGATGCAATTTAACGCCGCCCACCACACAAATCCCGTCAATAACATCATGAACGGCCAGGATCCGCAGATGCGCAAGGCATGTGGCAATTCCTGATAGGTCAAGGCTGAGGGAATGATGCCGATGAAAATATTAGCCGCCAAAAATAGCAGCCAACGGCGATTTTTCAAGACGGGATTATCCTTCCAGGATGGACGCATCATCAGCATGATCAAAAAAACCACCAGCATAATCAACGCCGTCATATCCAATCCGCTCAAGAGGCCTAAATGGCGGGTGGAATGCACATAGGAAGGATCACCGGTCAGAAAAAGAAAATCAGGACTCAGGTGCAGAAGGTAATTATGGACAAAGACGTTCACCATATCCCCGGGATTTCCCGTTTTGCCTAAAGAATGCACATAATCCGGATTAAAAATGCTGATCTCGCGAAAACGCCGTGGCAATTCGCTATTATGCATGTACTGATGCGCTAATGGCAACAGGGCCAGCACCCAAGCGCAGACGAAACTCAGGACCGATGTCCATCGCCACTCTCGCCGCCCCCACTCGTAAATCCCTAAGGTCACCATCATCAAGGGTATTTGCATCCGTGCCGGAGGATATGAATACATGGCACAGGCAAACAGCAGGCCGGCCAGTGCCCAATCCCAAAAGTGCACGGAACGCCACAAGAAATACAAACCCCAAATCACAAACACCGGCGCAAAATACGACTCCATCAGCACACGGCTGACGACCCACATCCACGGGGAACAAGTGGCGGCCAGGAGGGTCAAAAGGCCGCAGGTATAACCTCCGATCAAGCGCCCTACAAAAAACAATCCTATTAAACCGATCGTCACACCAAAAACACCGAAGGCGCGAAAACTCGGCACGGTTGTGCCAAAAAATTTTGCCCATAACAGGCCGGGATAAATGTAGGTCGGCGGCTTGTCCTGACCATATTCCATACTGCCGAATAAGGGCCATGGTGTCAATTCCGCGTCACAGCCTTGCGTGGCGAAACAATGCATGGTCACCGCCCCTGAGACCTCATCGACATGATAGCCATAGGGAATGCTGTCGAGCTTCCAAAACCGTAAAGCCCCCATGATGAGAATAACAAGGATGATGAGGGCTAACGAACAATTAACAATGGGTGATTTTTTCAGCGCGGGCATACAGGATATCGAAGGGATTTAAATAAAAATAGGAAGGTAAGATTTTCCTTAAAGCCCCGGTCATAAAAGACAGAGGCCCGAAATAATATTGGAAGCGGTCGATAAAGAGATTAATAGAAATATATTTGCCGAGAAAATAGCATTCTTTTAATTCGAAGCCGGTCCTTTTAAAATATTCAGCCAGGGTGTCGCGGCTAAAAAAATGCACATGTTCGATGGTTTTATAACCCATCCAGCGGCGGCCCATGATCCGGGAAGGCCAGCTGGATATGTCCGGTGTCGAAAGCACGAGACTCCCTCCGGTCTTGAGGATCCTGTTGTTGGCCTGTAAAAACCCTTTGGGGTCCTGTAAATGTTCGATCAAATCCCAACAGGTGATCAGATCAAAGCTCTCGTCTTCAAAATGATGGTCCTGAATGCGGCCATGCTTGATGTCGAGCTTCAAGATATCCTTACCCTCCCGCACGGCCTCAGGGTTTAGCTCCACCCCTCGCACATCCCATCCATATAATCTCGCCAAGTCCAAATAGTACCCGTACGCACAGCCAATATCCAAGAGCTTAAGGCCTTCCTTGGGCTTAATTTTAGACGTGATCAGCCTGTATCGTTGGATCGCGGTCAGGACAATCAGATCCACGTCTTCCTTATAATTGGAATAACCCAACTGATTGGAATCCGAACTGGAATAATAACCATCGGAATATAATTTCACCAACTCTTCATGGGTAGGGACGGGATCCAGAAAATAAAAGCCGCAATCAACACAACGGACAAGGGCGTGTTGCTTAAAATCAATTTTCTTGGTCTTTCGGGAAGATCCGCAAAGATTGCAGGGCATGGACGATATATTAACACAAGAAGTATTTATATTGCGAGGTCTGTTATTTTTTGTTATACATAGTCATCATGCCTGAAGGTATCGATATCACGATTGTCATCCCGGCTAAAGACGAGGCGCTTCGTCTCCCCCCCTTTCTAGAGACTGTTATCACTTATTGCAGCCAAAGCCCGCGACTCTATGAAATCATCGTGGTGGATGACGGCAGCACGGACAGCACCGCCCAGAAGGTACTGTCTTTCCAGAAATCTTTTCCAGGGCTTATACTTCTATCCCTTGGCCGCAATCACGGCAAAGGTTATGCCGTCAAGCAAGGCCTTCTGGCCGCCAATGGCGCGATTGCCCTCTTTATGGATGCCGACGGATCAACAGGGGCTTTGGAAATCGATAAAAATTTAAAATTCTTTCAGGAAGGCTATGATATAGTCATCGGTTCGCGTGTACTGTCCGGATCAAACGTCGAGGCCAAGCCCATGCGACGACTCATGGGCGCCATCTTTAATTTTCTCGTCTCGAGCCTCCTGTTTAAAGGCATCAAAGACACGCAATGTGGATTTAAAATGTTCCGTAAGGACGTGATCAGGCCGTTATGGGAAAAGGTTGAGACGCCGGGGTTTGGGTTTGATCTGGAAGTGTTATTTCTCGCCCAGCAAATGGGCTATCATATCAAAGAAGCGCCTGTCACATGGACGCATGTTGACAATAGCAAGATTCACCTGGTTAAAGATTCTTGCCGGATGGTTGGCAATATTTTTGAGATCCGAAAAAGACACACGAAAAGAGATTGCTTCGTCGCTGAAAGACGCTCCTCGCAATGACTATATTTCTTCCCCTATCGTTTCTTTGATCACCCGCTGGATATCTTCGACTTCAAAGGGCTTCTTTAAACATTCGACCGCGCCCAAATGCTTGGCCTGACGGTGCTTTTCATCCATGCTGTAGCCGCTCATCATCACCACCGCGAGCTTGGGTGCAATGGCTTTGACTTCTTTGAGCACCTCCACCCCGTCTTTGTCCGGCATGAGCATATCTATAAACGCAATATCAAAGTGATGGCTTTGAATGGCTTTCAAGGTATGTTCCAGATCATGGACAACCGTTATATGATGGCCGTAATAACCCATGGTCAGATTAAAAAAGTCACCGATCACTTTTTTGTCATCGACGACAAGAATATTCAGATGTTTCATGTGAGAACTCCTGATGGATGATCGCTGGGGCATGGCAACTTGACTATAAAAACAGTCCCCTCATCATTGCTATCGACCTTGATGGTCCCGCCGTGTTCATGCACTAAATCCTGACATAAGGCCAGCCCTATCCCTGAACCTTGGGCCTTGGTTGAAAAGAAAGGGTCGAAAATCTTGGCCTGATGCTCATGATTAATGCCAGGTCCGTTGTCTCTAAAGGCAATCACGGTCTGATTGATTTCAGAATCATATTTGGAAGAAATCAATAGCGTCCGCGGGCTTCCATGCGGCATCTCGCTCAAGGCTTCCATGGCGTTGACGATCAGATTCATAAAAACTTGCTGCAAATGCAGCGCGTCCGCGGAAATCACCGGTGCTTTGTCATCCAATTGAATATCCCAGCCGATGCGGCGGATACGCAATTCATCGAGCAGCAGATTCACCGACTTATGTAATACGGAATTAATATCGATCTGGGTTTTTTGAATTTTGCGGTGACGGATCAATTCCATCAAATTGGCGAGCATGTCTTTAATATAAAAAGATTGCTCATCCATGACACAGACCGGCTTATAAAAAGGCGAATTAATGTCCATTTCTTTTTTCATGAAGCGCACAAAACCGTGGATGGCGGTGATCGGCTGGCTGATCTGATGCAAAAGACCGGCGCTCAAGGCTGCCACCGCCCCTTGGCGGCCGCTGTCCATCAATTTGACCTGGGCGGCTTTTAGCTCGGAAATAGCCGATTCCAACTGCTTATTTTTTTCTTTGAGGGCGTGATTCAGGCGGCTGTTTTGGATAAAAAACCAGGCCAGGATGGCGATGAGAAAAAAATCAATGACGATAAAAACCGTATGCATCAATCAAATTCCTTTGAATTCGAGCTGGTCACCGCGTTTCCAATGATGGAACGCCGCATAACCGCTACTGACTTCCAACACATAACGGGCTTTTGTGTTGGGATCATATACCGGACAAGGATCTTTCACGCATGCCGGCACATGAGGAGCAATGAACACAATACGTCCCTCGCCGTTGAGCCATAACATGTCGAGCGCAAAATGCATGTTCTTCATCCAGAATTTGTAAATACCCTCGTCTTTAAACACAAATAGCATGCCCTTATCCGCATCTAAACCGGTGCGGTACATAAGACCACGCTCCAGGTCCACATCCTTGGTGACGACTTCAACGCCGACGCACTGATGCTGATGGCAGACTTGAGGAGATGCAAAGCAAGGAGAAGAAATAAATAAAGCGGCGAGAAATAGGAGATTGCTTCGTCGCTTCGCTGCGCTACGCTCCTCGCAATGACATATCATAATATACTTACCCCGAATTTTTTTAGCATGGAGGCAAGCCTTGCTAAGGGAAGACCGACGACATTAAAATAGCATCCCTCGATGCGCGGGATGAACAAGGCGCCCTTGCCTTCAATATCAAACCCCCCGGCCTTATCCAAGGGAGAAACAATCTTATGGTAGCGGCTGATACTCTCATCTGAAAGTTTGGTCATAAACACCTTGGTTTTTTCATAGGCGATTTCACGCTGCCCGCTTTGGGCATCGATCACGGCCACACCGGAATAAACCCAATGCGGGGCTGCCATCAACTCTTTAAGATTCTTTTGGGCCTCCCGCAAATCGCGGGGTTTAAGGATCAGACGGCCTTTGGATGAATACACGACAGTATCCGAGCCGATGACGAGACCTTCCCGCATCGTCGCAGCCACCTCTTGGGCTTTGAGCAACGCATTGGTTTGCACCAAATGGGCACAGCCACGGGTCAGGCGTGTCAATTCCTTGGCACGGCTGGGACGCACCGTAAAGGCAAGCCCTAAAATTTTCATGAGCTTACGGCGCTGAGGACTGGCCGAGGCCAGGACAATTTTTTTCATTGAAGAAATTCAGAAATGGCAAAAATAGACTCGAGCGGAACATTATATTTGGCCAACGCTTCCCGCGCCCCTTCGCCCCTGTCGATGATGCAAATGGCTTTTTTGATCTTGATGTTCATTTTCTGCAGCACTTCGATGGATTCAACAAAGGCTTTGCCGGTGGTGGCCACATCATCAATGATAACGACCGAACCGCCCTCCTTGAGCAAAGGACCTTCCACCTGCTGCTGCTTGCCATGGGCTTTAGGCTGTTTGCGGATAATAAAGGTGTTGATCGGATGACCCGCCTGATGACTTAACGAGGCAATTGCGCCGACCATAGGATCTGCCCCAAGGGTAGGTCCTCCGATGGCGTCCGGCCTGTCTTGGGCAATCATATCGAGCATAATGCTGCCGATCAGATAAGCCCCTGGCGCCGAAAGGCTCACGAGCCTGGCATCGAGATAAAAACTGCTCTCTTTGCCGGATGACAGGATAAACTTTCCCTTAAAAAAAGCCTGGGTTTTCAATAGTTGGAATAATTGGCTTTTGAACTGGGTGGCGGATGGATTCATTAGAATTGAGGGATTTCGAGATTACGGCTGTGAATTTCCACCTGCAATAAAAGGCGGTATTTCAAAAGAGCCTTGAAATCTTTATACTCTTTGGGGCTAAAACCAGACGTATAGTGAAACGATTGACTGGCCTGGATCTCAACCAGGGTGTTTTCATAAGCATCGATCAATTGATCGTCAGCCAGTTTACTGATTTCGGGCTTTTCCAGGATGGCCACATTCGAGGGGTATTCCGCCCAAACCTGCGAGGTTAATCCGAACACGATGATGGCGACAAGAATTAATTTTTTATGCATGGATTAATTATATGGTAACATAACGCATGCTTCAAGCCTTTTTCCAGGGAGCTTTTGAATTGGTTTTCCCTGACAATTGCCTCTTGTGCCGGCAATATCTCAACAGCCGTCATCAGCGTCAGCTTTGCAGCGGGTGTTTACAAACCTTAAGTTTGAATCCTTCTGCCTTGAGCCGGCCATCTGACGGCGCATCCTACGCGCAAGCCTGGTCCGCCTGCCTATATAATGAAGGCGCCCAAAAACTTTTACACGCCTTTAAATACGGCGGCAAAACTTCTTTACGCAAAACCTTTGTTCCTATCCTCATCGATTGCATCGACCGGCATCATCTGCCGGTGGCCCAATTCGATCTGATGACCCCCATTCCTTTACATCCGGCCCGTCTGCGGGAAAGAGGCTATAATCAGTCCGCCCTTTTAAGTGCGGGGCTTGCCCTTCACTACCGCATCGCTCATAACGAGCATCTATTAGTGCGGACGAAAAACACCCTGACCCAGACCGAGTTAGGCGCAAAACAACGCTGGACAAACCTGGAGGGGGCTTTTAGAATAAAAAATCCGACGGGCATCAAGGACAAAACGATTATCCTGGTTGACGATTTGTTGACCACGGGAGCAACGGTTGAAAGCGCGGCCGCTACTTTAAAGATGGCGGGTGCAGCGCGTGTGGCTGTATTGACCTTTAGTGTAACCTTGAAATGATGTTTTGATGTGTTTGGACCCCCGATTAAAACATTCGGGGGTGACATGAAAAAGATAAATTATGCGGATTTTAAGAAACTATATTCTCAAAGAATGCCTTCAGCCGTTTGTGCTGTCGATCAGCGTATTGACGAGCGTCTTTTTGCTGGGGTATCTGCCACAGCTGGCCAATAAGGTCATCAATGACGGTGTCTCCGTCACCGCCATGGGTAAGGTCTTTGTCTATTATATCCCCATCCTCTTAGGCTATACCTTGCCCATTGCCTGCCTTATCACCGTGATTCTGGCTTTTGGGCATATGTCCGCTGAGAATGAAATCCTGGCCATGCGCGCCTCGGGCATCCACCTGTTACGTTTACTGGCCCCTCTGACGGTCGTCGGGATCTCCTTATGCCTGGTGGTTTTTCTACTCAATGACCGTATTATCCCTGACGCCTATGATGAGCAAACCCGCATCCTGCAGCAGACCGGCAGCCAGGATCCCACCGCCATGCTCGAACCCGGCAGTTTTATCAATGCCTTCGACAAATATATTGTTTTTATCTATCGCATCGACGGGGACCTCTTATACGGCGTGCGTATTTACCAGCCTCAGCCGGGTAAGCCCACTAAAACCATCATCGCCGAACAAGGCGAATTCGTCCATGTGCCGGGCAAGGACCAGCTGATGCTCAAGCTCATCAACGGCACCTCCGATGAACCTGATTTGAGCAATCCCAACAATTTTTATAAGTTGAATTTCCAGACCTCATTTATCACCATGGACCTTTCCAAGAAGCGCCCCCGGGCGGAGAAAAAGTCAAAGGCCATGACCATGCAGGAATTAAGAAAAAAAATTCACAGCTTGCGGAAAATGTCGATTGATCCCTCCCCGCTGATGGCGGAGTATCAGCGACGACTGGCCTGGTCTTTATCTCCGCTGATCTTTATCTTTTTGGGTTTTCCTTTTGCCGCCATCACCCACCGGCGCGCCAAATCCGCTAATCTTTTATACGCGTTACTCTTCGCTGCCCCCTACTATATTCTTTCACTGGCCTGTCAGGGCATGGCTTCACAAAATGTGTTGAATCCCGCCCTGTTGATGTGGATCCCGAATTTATTGGCCATGACCGTGGCCTTTATCCTCAACTGGAGACTTTGCTTGCGTTAAACGTTATGCGTATCCTCGATCGTTATATCCTCAAATCAATTACGGTCATCTTCATAGGCATGGTCTTTACCTTTGCCTTTTTATTTATCCTCATCGACTTATTCGGCAACTTGCAGGATTTCATCGAAAAGAAGGTGGCGCTCATTATCATCGCTCAGTACTATCTTTCATTTTTGCCGTCGATCATTGTGCAAACCTCCACCATGGCGTGCCTGATTTCCGTGCTGTTTACCTACAGCAATCTCAATGCCCATAACGAGGTCATTGCTATCCGCGCTTCAGGGATGAATTTTTGGCAAATCACCCGCCCCGCGTTGATCTTTGCTTTGCTCGTGTCGGCACTGGTATTTTTGGTGAATGAAAAATTTGTTCCGCAGTCCTCCATGGTCAATCAGCAGATCCGTGACACAGAAATCAAGGTGACCACCTCTGAAAAAGGCAAAGGACTGCCTCCTATCCATAATCTCACGTTTTATGGCCTTAAGAACCGCCTGTTTTTTATCGATCTGTTTGACCCCAACACCAGCCAATTGACCGGTATTACGATCATCGGGCATGACCGCCATCAAAATCTGGTCGAGAAAATTGTCGCTCTCAAAGGCGCCTGGACCGGGATTGCATGGAAATTCACCGACTGTCAGATCACGAGCTACAACAATAGCCTGCCGAATGCGTCGCCCAGCTCCATCCACATGTATTCCGTCAAACTCATGGACATCAAGGAAACGCCTAAGGACTTTTTACGCCAGCGCATGGACATCTCATCCATGAATCTGCAGCAATTGCACGGGTATATCAAGCGCTTCTCGGGCAGCGGGGCCATCAAGACGATCAACAGCCTGCGGGTGGACATGCACCAGAAAATCACCTTCCCTTTGCGTAATTTTGTCATTGTGCTCATCGGCCTGCCTTTTGCGCTGATGTCCGTTGGCAAACGCCGGGCCATGACATTTACATCGATTGCGATCGCTCTAGTGATTGGATTTCTTTATTATGTGGCGGATGCGGTAGGTTTGGCCTTGGCCAAGGGTGGAGCTTTGCTGCCGTGGGAAGGGGCTTGGATTACACCCCTCATATTTGCCTTTATGGCCCTCTTTATTATTATCCGTAATTTCTAATTCCCTAAAAATGCTGACAGGCTCTTCAGCGGCCGGATATCCACGACGACCGGCACGATGCCGTCAGCATTCCGCCATTGGGCCAGCTGGGCGGGGTCGATGTGGAATTGGATATTCTGGCCAATATTTTGGATAGATATAGCTTTACTGGAAGTTAAATCGATACCGCCTTTACCTAGAACATTTCTGTCCTGCACAGATGAAGAATGTGCGATCATGGCGTGGTTTAAAATAATTTTATGACTCAAAAGGTCTTCTATAAATCCGATGGTGTTCTCATTCTCAAGAAGATCACCATGGCCTGTCCGGGGGATATGGATCGTGTATCCTCGGCTTATGTCCCTTTGGTATCGTTCCTTGGCAACCGAATCAGGAAAATTCTCCACACTTGTGGTATCGTTTTGCGGCAAAATATTCACTTTGTGTTTAGCGTCGATGATGTGATCGAAGGCTTGATCTGCATCTTCGGAGTATAAGCGGCTCTGGATTTCTTTATAAGGATCCAGCGCCGGGATGGGGACCGGATCCGTATGGCTGACTCCGCCCGCGACGGGCGCGGCCTGCATCAGGAACGCTCCTTGAAATATATTCCTTCCTTTTTTCCAAGCCTGCGGACTTAGTACCGCGGCTCTAAAAATAGTCGTTCCCAGGGAAAAGGCAAGCACGAACATATGTTCAAGCTTCATTTGCCGTATTTGACGGACAAAATCCTCGACCAGGCTGTCAAAATCATTGTGGTAATTGTAGACAAAAATAAAAACATTGTATTTATGCCTCATGCCGGCATTCACGACCGGACGGAAATTCTCCAGCCGAGGGTTAAGGCCGCCGTGAAGGCTCACCAGGTTTGGATAACGGGGGTCATAACGGTCGGAGACAAGGACCAGTCTTCCCGGCTCATTGACCGCCGGTATTGGTGGGAGAAAATGGACGGGAACAGGTAGGATAGCTCCTGCCAAAAGGCCTCCTGTGCGGGCCATCATAGTTCTACGGGTCATGGTTGTCATCGCAGGGTTGATGATCTTGACCTGTGTCTTCAAGTCCTCCCAACTAAATACAAAAAAATTCTCAGATGGAAGCCTTTCGCCCATGATTAATTCATCGCCCCCTTCAGTCAGAATTCTAATGGCAATGCCCCGGGGAGAAGAAAAGACTGAGGTGCTATAAAAATGAGCTATGACATTCTTCCAAAGCAGAATGGAAACCGTCTTGGCACGCGGAGCTAATTCGCTTTGAAGGAGACTGACCGGTATCCTTCCTTTCTCCCCCTCGATAATCAGCGCGATTTGCATATCATGCAAGTCGGACGTCTTATCCTTTATGATGCGGATCAAACGATGAACGTCTTTAAGGATGTCCATTGTAAAAAAATGCGCTTGGCTTAAGACCCGCCGCCCGGCAGAATCGAGACCGAGAATAACATAACTCACACAAGACTTATGCTCTGTTGAGCCCATGACTAAACGGTCATTTTCAACCAAATGCCTGGCCGCGTAAGCTTCTCTTATATCAATCAGCACATTATCTCCGGCAAAACGCTCAGGCAAAATTTTAGGGGCATTCTTTGACATGTCCACATGAAGAATGCGATTCCAATAAACATCCTCCACAGGTCGTAAATTGGCATACTTTGAACTATCTGTAACCGCCCAAAACTTCATAAACCGCCGTTCATAGTCTTTGAATTCTTGACGCAGTCGCCGTCGTGGTTCCATCTTTAAACTATCCAGCATATTTTGGAAGAAACCTTTACTCACGCCGATAGAGATTGAACCTAACAAATGCGCATTTTCGGGTTTATCAGAAAAACTTTCAAAGACCTGCTTGGCGCCTAAAGCTTCCTCTAGTAACTTGGCATCACGATAAGGGACCAACTCATCGTTTTGCACAATGCCCAGATAAATGTGGTCCTTCCTGGAATTCAACTCTTTGGCTAAATCCCCTAGATGAAATCCTCGCATTTGCTTCTCAAAATCATTTTCCGTTATGCTCTTTTGATCCATCAGGTGGTGCCATAGCGTATTTCTAGGAGATGAATTCCAATATAAATGCGCATAATTGACCACTGGAACCATCGCATAAAGATTATTAATTGTGGGATCAAGCAGGTACGCACTGGAGGCAATGGCCGCGGTATTGCTCTGTCCAGCCACGGAGACCTTGGCACCGTCGACCTGCGGCCGGGATACCAGCCAATGAGACGACATGATGACATCGGCCACGGATTGTACAATAAACTTCTGAAATTTAGGGGCATCGAAATCTAGTTTCACAAAACGTGCCACCGTGCCAAGCCCCTCTGTCCCTGGCACAGAACGTTGACTATATAAAGGCAACGCGACCACCAGGACAACTACCCCCTGGCTCGCCAGATAGACGGATAGGAACCGGGCGTAAGGGTCCGCGTCATAAAAGCTTGGTATCACCAAGGCCGGCAATTTTTTGGCCTTCATGCCCTTGGGCATAAAATAACGGGCATAGACTTTTTCTGTGTGTGAGAATATAGGATCATCATCTTCATGTTTGAACGGACTCCGATAGCTCAGTTCTTGGACATCAAAAGAGGGACGACCACGGGCAATGTCCTTCATGATCTTGTTGACCATGGGCTCCATCTTGGACCATCCGGCGGCGGCTTTCAGATGAACAAAATAGCGACCCACACTCTCGTCAGTCATCAATGCCTGAACCTCCTGCATCGATAAAGGACGGGCATGGAAATCCTTTAATGACCCGCTACTCAAAAGCTCCTGGTCTGTGGATTGTCTTAACATGTTTTCGAATTTATGGGACGTGTCTGTCATGGCCAGGTCATGTATAGTCCGTTGCGTTAATCTCGTCACTACAGGGTCGAATCTGACATCCAAAACTAAGGAGGATGCATTGTCCGTAGGCCGAACTGGGGTGGTGGTCATGGCCATGTCGCCTAAAAAAGTCCCTCCTGAGAAATATTTCCTAGGGACTGACTGATGGGAAATCGGGTCCGTCTCTTCTTTGATGTAGTTATAAGAACCCTGCTTAAAGGCTTTTAAGTATTGTTGATAGATGTGTTGTGGATCCCCGATTAAAGCATTCGGGGATGACATGCCGGCTATTTTCTTTTTGTTGGCATAGACCTGCGCCAGGATGCCGTCTTTGATTTTTCTTTTGTACCATTCGGCGAGGATTAAGGAATTGTAGACCTGACGCAGTTGGGCGAAATTTTGGCCTTGGTTGACGTCACGGGTGAGCTCTGGGATGACAATTTCTTTGAGGATTGTCTTTACACTTGGTACGGCGTTGCCGGAGTTTACCTGGGTCGCTTTCAGATTCAGAGCTGGGTTCGCTTGGCAACGGGCATGGGGACACGTTCTTTGTTGTTCTAACAGGAACATGTCCCCGGGTTGGCTTCGGTGGATTTGGGTCGAGAGATAATCTTCTTCTAGCATGACTTTTAATTTGGCTTCCACTACATACACTGTGCCAGCTTTGGGGTTTTCATAGATGACCGCTTTGTCCGGAAGAATCCAAACCTTATTGAAGGTGTTCACGGGGATATTGGTCGTGCCGAATCTACGGCTGGCTTGGGCGTAGATTCGGGCCCAGAATTTTTGGCCCACCTCGCCTTCCGGATAAAGTAAGGAGGCGGTTACCTGCTTTAAGATGTAGTCTTGGGCCAGTAAATCGCGACCCATTTCTGTCTTTCCGAAGCTCAGCGGAACAATACGGTCTTTTTCGTAGGGCGATAGATTGACCCAAAGATCTTGTTCGGAGGTGGTTAGAGATGCCAGGAAGTATTTGATGAGGGTGGTGGATTGTTGTTTGAGTTGTTCTTGTTGTGGATCCCCGATTAAAGCATTCGGGGATGACATATTCTTAGAATCGCCTTGGTCTAGGATAAATTCAAACTTAAAAGGATTGTCGGGATGGACTTTAAGGCCTGTAAGCAGGGGCGGCTGAAAGGATGGGCTTAACGCCACCCTCACGCCAGGTGCTGGCAGATGAAATTCCTGAGCCCTAATAGGCGCAACAGGCCCTATAGTATTGGCCAAAAAGGCCAATAAAAGGCCGGTCACAAAGGTCTTGGAAAGCATGCTCAAGTATGCCATTTATTTATATTAAAGACAAATTTAAGAGTGGTAGACGCGGGGAAGGCGATTGCCCAGCGAACAGAGGATTTCGTAGCTGATGGTGTCGGCCCAATGGGCGATTTCGTCGACCGAAATGGAAGAGCCTTTTTGAGTCCCCATAATGACCGCTTCCTCGCCGATTTTGGGGATCCGGCCGGAAAGGGTCACAGCGGTGATATCCACAATGGTCTGGTCCATGGTCACTCGTCCAACCACCGGGCAGCGCACACCGCTGATCAGCACAAAGGCCTTATTGGATAACGAACGCAAATAGCCATTGCTGTAACCGATGGATAAGACGGCAACCGTCATGTCTTCCTTGGCCTTAAAGGTATGGCCATAACTGATCCCGCGGCCGCGGGCAATCGTCTGCACAAAGATAATACGGGCTTTGGTCGACATCACCGGTTTAAGATGAACCTTTTTCTTTAAATCTTCCAGAGGATAAATCCCATACAGCATGATGCCCGGACGTGCCAGATTAAACAGATCGCTCTTATAATCCCCCAATCCCATGCTGTTGCCGGCATGCACCAGGGAAAAGGTGATGAACTGATTTTCCAGGGTGTAGACGATATCACGGAAGCGGCGCATCTGACCCAGCGTAAAATCACGGTCGGAATCGGCGACGGGAAAATGCGTGTACACACCCTCCAAAATTAAATGCGCGCATCCCTCCCGCATTCTTTGCACAAAATCAGCGGCCTGGTCTTCATTCACACCCAGACGTCCCATACCAGTGTCGATTTTAATATGCACCGGGATTTGAATACCGGCTTGATGCGCCAGATGATCTAGGGCGTGGGCCATCTCCAGGCTACAGACGGTCGGGGTCAATTTATATTCGATGATATCGCGGGCTTCGGCCGGCAGGGTTGATTCAAATAATAAAATCTTCTGCTTAAAGCCGCCCGCCCGCAGGGTCACACCCTCGTTGACATTGGAGACCCCTAAATATTTACAGCCGCTCTTGCTTAAAGCTTCAGCAACTTGAAACATGCCGTGGCCATACGCATCGGCTTTAATCACCGGCATAATGCCAAGCGAATGAGACATGTTCTTGGCCCCTACTTTTTGCAATTGTTCAAAATTATACGCCAAGGCCTTAAGGTCTATCTCACACCAGGTCGGCGGGTGGAGTACGGTTTCGAAATTGAGGATTTTAACGTCCATAAGAGTTGTTCTTTTTTGGATCCCCGATTAAAGCATTCAGGGATAATAACTTAGAAAATAGGGGGCTGTCCCTAATTTCTCGAGACCTGGCAATCTTGGGGGTATAGATATAACGGCAAGATTGCGGCCGGATCATCGTATGCTTTTGCCTTCAAGCGCTCATAGACCAAATCCGCCATGACCTTTGCTTGCGGATGCCCATATTTTTCCTCAGCAAAGAAACATTGGCAAGGACTGTTTTTGGAGGACTTATGGAGACGATACGCCTCTTGGATCTTTTTTTGATAAAGACCGAGGCCGTCTCCTACAAAAAGCGTCTTGCCGTGAACACGGTCCAATACATCTGCGAGAGAGGTCAACAGGTACTCGCTCTTGCGGCCGTCTGGTCCGTAGAGACAGGCATAGACCTTTTCCCGGCGGGCATCGTTGAGCACACAGATTTCGTCGTATTTCTTCGGGGATGACAGGGCTATACCCTTGGCGATAATGTCCAAACTTGGAATGCCGACCAGCGGTTTGCTCGTGCTCATGGCGAAGGATTTGACCGTTGATAGACCGACCCGCAAACTGGTGAAAGAACCGGGTCCCAGGGCAATGGCAAAGGCATCGATTTGGTTGAATTTAATTTTGGCCGCGTCCAATAGTTTGTCCATGGCCGGCAAGATGCAGTCTTCCAGGACGGAATCTGCCCTTAAATTCCGGAAGCGTAAGACCTTCTCATCGCGGCTGAGCGCTAACGAGAAGATTTTCGTTGAGGTCTCGAAGGAGAGGAAATACATATCACCCTTTGGTTTTCACTTTTGTGTTCCAATGTGACTAAATAGTAGTCTTTAAGTTGATGCTGACCTAAACGTTCCGGCCATTCGATAAGACTGATGCCTTGGCCGTAAAAATACTCATCAAAATCCAGGGATTCAATTTCTTTTGGATTTTCCAGACGGTAGAGATCAAAATGATAGATGGGCAGTTTACCTTTGTAATAATTCATGATCACAAAGGTAGGGCTGTTGATATTTTGCCCGGAGACTTTCAAGGCCTCCCCCAATCCTTTCACAAAGGTGGTCTTGCCCGCACCCAGATCGCCCTGCAAAAACACAATATCACCGGCCTTCAGCTGCCGGGCAAAGACCTTGGCGCATTGCTTGGTTTCTTCTTCGTTATTAGAAATGAGCGAAACTTTTGGCATTGATTTTGTCTTTAACATTGGCCGTGATCGTGCCAATGGGATAAAAATAAAATGATTGTCGCCTCGCCTGCCACTCCATCAGTGCACGGGCTTTGGATGCGTTCAGGGTAAATAACAGTTCGAAATCTTCACCGTCATTCAAGGCCTGGGCCAGTGTGACGCCCTTGAGTCTTGGAATCGCCTCATGGTCCAGGCGCGCACCGACCCGGCTGGCTTTTAACATGTGATTCAGGTCACCGGATAATCCGTCGGAGATATCCATCATGGCATGGGGTTTGAAATTTTGCACCAAAAATCTGGCTTGAGCCAGGCGCGGCGTAAAATTCAAATGACGCCCGCTCTTCAATGAACCGCCTAAAGGACCGGTGACAAAAATCCAATCGCCTGCTTTGGCGCCGTCACGGCCGACCAGGCATTTCTTCTCAACCAGGCCCAGCAGCGCCACATTGATGATAAGCTTATCTGCCTTGATCGTATCGCCACCGACAATGCTGACATTAAAATCTCGAGCCAGACGCCCCATACCCTTGTAGATATCTTTAATGAAGGCGACAGGTAAATTCTTCGGCAGGCCGATGGAAACCACGGCGTACGTCGGCCAACCACCCATGGCCGCAACATCGCTGATATTGCAGGCCAAGGCCTTGTGACCGATGGCTTCAGGCGCCATGCGGCGTGTGAAATGCACATCTTCCGCCAGCATGTCCGTTGTCAGAAGCAAATATTCTTTTTTATTATATGGCAAAACCGCCGCATCATCCCCTATCCCTTTAATGACGGATGTAGAGACGGGTGCCTGCTTTTTAAGCACATCAATTAAACCAAATTCACCGATTCGCGAGACGTTCATATTCAACCAAGAGGATGGCTTTGACTATGTTCTTCCCGAAACATTCAGGGATTTTTTGCCAAAGGTCGGCGATGCTTTACGAAAAATTTGTTCAAATACAAGTGCTTCTTTAAAACAAATTTTTCGTAAACCGAAGCCGACGGCAAAAATATCCCGTTTCGGGAAGAACATAGTCAAAGCCATCCGATTAATGGATTCCCACTTTCGTGGGAATGACAGTTTTTATATTTTTAATATACGGCGGGCGGATGATGCCGTATTCCGTCACGATGCCGCTGATCAAATTTGCAGGGGTCACATCAAAGGCCGGATTGTAGACCTTAACAGCCTTGGGTGCAGTCGTTATGCCTGTAAACTGTGTGACTTCTTCACGTTGACGCTCTTCAATAGGAATTTGCCGGCCTGATTTTATTTTCAGATCAAAGGTCGAACGCGGGGCCACAATATAAAAAGGCACTTGATGATGCTTGGCCAAAACCGCCAGCATATAGGTGCCGATTTTATTAGCGGTATCCCCATTGGAGGCAATGCGATCTGCGCCTGCAAAAATGATATCGACCTTATCCTTGCCCATTAAGGAAGCGGCCATATTGTCACAAATCAGTGTCGTGTCAATTTTTTGACGACAGAGTTCCCAGCAGGTCAGTCTCGCTCCTTGCAGTAACGGGCGCGTCTCTAAAGAATACACACTGAATGTTTTCTTTGCTTTCTTCGCACTATAAAAAACTCCTAACGCCGTCCCGTAATCGACAGTGGCCAAGGCACCGGCATTGCAGACCGTCATGCATTGCATGCCGTTCTTGATGAGCTTGGCCCCATGATCCCCCATCTGACGGCAAACAGCCTGGTCTTCTTTAAAGATAGCCATGGCCCTTTGAAAAAGTAATTTCTTTAAAAGCGTCACATCGGCTTGTGGGTTTTCTGTCACGACCATGCGCATGGCATTGAGCATGTTAAAAAGATTAACGGCTGTCGGGCGCGATGTCGCCAAATAATCACAGGTCTTATGGAAAAGTTTTAAAAATTTAGCGCGGTCATGGCCTTTAAATTGTTGGGTACCCAAAAGCACACCAAAGGCGGCCGCCACCCCGATGGCCGGCGCCCCGCGCACGGACAGACGCTTGATGGCCTGCCACATGGTCTTCACATCGCGGCAATCAATGTATTGCAATTGATTGGGAAGTTTGGTTTGATCGATGATGCGGGCGCCCCCATTGACCCATTTGATGGTTGCGATAGCCATAATCTATTTCTTCTCCACTTCAATGCGCGGAAACAGCGGCGGATGGGCTTGCAAAGCCGTTCCTGGTTTTAATTCGCCCCAGACAGGCTTGGTATTCTCCGCACCTAAAATGCGAAGCACCGCTTGAGTTTTCTCTGGCATCACCGGTGCGAGCATCAAGGTGGCGATGCGCAACCCCTCGGCTGCCGTATAAAGCACCCGGTCTGCGGCTTTCATATCCGTCTTAGCCAATTTCCAGGGAGCCTGCATCTCCACATACTTATTGAGCACACGCACAAAATCTAAGGTCACACTCACGGCTTCCTGCACTTTATAATCATTGATCAAATCTTTAACGCGCCCGGATAAAGCATTGGCATGGGCCTTGATCTCTTCTTCCGCCGGTGTCAAAGCGCCCGGTTGCGGCACCTGCCCGCCATGGTTTTTTTGGATCAGCCCGCTGACGCGGTTAAGCAAATTGCCGAAATCATTGGCTAAATCGCTGTTGTAACATTTGATAAAGGAATCCGGGGTGAAATTCGCATCCGACCCCAAAACCATTTCCCGCATCAAATAAAAACGCACGGCATCAACGCCATGATTCTGGATCAAATCCAAGGGATTGACCACATTGCCTAAGGATTTGCTCATCTTGGTCTCACCAATCAACCACCAGCCGTGGGCAAAGATGGTTTTGGGAAGATCAAGTCCCAGTGAAAAAAGCATGGTCGTCCAATAAATGGAATGGGTCGTGAGGATGTCCTTGCCTATCAGATGCACATCGGCCGGCCACCATTTCTTAAATTTAGCCTCGTCGCTACCATAGCCGGGAATGGAAATATAATTGACCAAAGCATCAAACCACACATAGGTG
>Ga0206958_1149_pt1 | contig 20032 bp, 26 predicted proteins | sample Alteio_BWOrgHeat_33_FD_152968 | JGI IMG/M metagenome (GOLD analysis project Ga0206958, IMG submission 152968) | Enriched cells from forest soil in Barre Woods Harvard Forest LTER site, Petersham, Massachusetts, United States -... | ecosystem: Environmental > Terrestrial > Soil > Temperate forest >... | reverse complement strand
GCCGATACGGCGGCGGGCGCGATTGCTTCAGCATTGGCGGCCCGGAAACTCATCATGTTGACCGACGTGCCGGGTGTCATCGGCAAGGATGGCGAAATTATCGGCCAGCTCACCGTCACCGCGGCGCAGAAATTGATAAAAAACGGCACCATCCATGGTGGGATGATACCGAAAGTCGAAACCTGCATCGATGCGGTGAAGCGCAATACCGAAGCGGCGCACATCCTGGATGGCCGCATTCCGCATGTGCTGCTGCTGGAAATTTTCACCGAGCATGGGACGGGCACGATGATCGTGCATGGGTAGCACCCCCGCACGTCATTGCGAGCCGAAGGCGAAGCAATCCAGCCTCGCCGCATTCTGGATTGCCGCGTCGGCCGTTGGCCTCCTCGCAATGACGAAAATCAGTGTGCGAAAAAGGTAATCCAGGCATAAAAAGGGGAGAGAGTACCCAGTGGTTCTGCTCTCCCCCGCCTTCACCGCTCCGGTTTTACTCCGGCTTCGGCTCGGGCTGTGGCGGCTTCGGCTCATCGACTTATATGATTTATTGGCCAGCGGAAACATCAACAGCTTCACCAGCAGCGTCAGCAAAATAATGGCCACGCCAAAATTCCCAACACTTTTATTCAGGAAATTCAAAATATAAAACACCCGCTTGGTCAGGAAATAAAACCAGCCGAAATCAATCGCGCGGTCGAAAAGCTGAATGTGCAGTTTCTGCGAATAATCGTCGAGCAACCGCACCTCCTTGGCTCCCGCGAAGAAATAGCTGCTGGTTTCCTTGGTCTCACCAGGTGCGATTTCCAGCTTGCCGCCCAAATAATCCACCTGGAACCGGTCGATATTATCCTTGTTGCTATAAGTAAAATGCGAATCAAAATCGCCCGGGCCTTGGGGAATCAGCGCCGTCAGCCAATATTTGTCAGTGATGCCGAGCCAACCGGCCGTACCCTTATATTCCATTTTTTTCGCATCAATCAGCTTCTGGTAAGTAACTTCCTCCAGCGCCCCGTTCATCACCCCGAGCGGCCCTTCGTGCAGGATATAATACGCCTTGGTTTTCCTGTGCGTGCGATTGATGAGGCCGTAAGGCATAACGGAAACCGCGCTTGTGCCTTTATTCTCAACACTCTGCACCACCTTGAACATATAATTATCATCCAGGGTGATGACCTGCTTGAAAACCAGCCCTCTAGGATTCTTCCAGGTTAAAGTGACGGATTTTCCCGGCTGCAATTTATCGCCATCGGCCTGCCATATGCTCACGGCATCCGGCGCGTTTTCCCCCAGCCAACCAAATTCGCCGAAATAAAAATCCTCCGTATCGGAGGGCGATAAAAGCATCACCTCTGGGCTATTTTTTTCCGTGGTTTCTTTATATTTCACCAGGGCCAGATCGTCGAACCTGGCACCTTTCAGCGCAATCGAGCCCCGTAAATCGCCGTTTTCTATCGCAATGCGCGAGGATTCGGAAACCGCGGCCGCTCGCTCCTTCATCTGACCAACTGTTCCGCCGCCGGGAGAATTTTCCTGCACCACCGCTTCGGCTTTCCGGCTTTCCTGTGATGCGAGCTGTGCCTTATGCTTAGGAAGCTCAACAAAATACTGCCAGGACAGCATCACCAGCAGCGAAAGGGCGACCGCCAATATAAGATTTTTGGAGTCCTTCATTATTTCTTCCTCACCGGATCGAAGCCCGATGCACCCCAAGGATGACAGCGCATGATTCTTTTCATCGCCATCATAATCCCACGCAGCCCATGCGTCTCCACCGCTTCCAGCGCATATTCCGAGCAGCTCGGCGTAAACCGGCAGGCGGGCGGAAGCATCGGCGAAATGAAATAACGGTATAATTTTATCAGGGAAATCATGGCAGCAATCTTTTTACAAGTTTCCTGAGATCATTCAACAGCTTTGCGAACGGCAATTTCAGCGCGGCGCGGCGGCCGATCAGCACCAGGTCATAATTCCCGGCGATGGTGGGCAGGATTTCCCCAGCTGCCGCGCGCATCCGGCGTTTTATCTGATTGCGCTCCACCGCGTTGCCGACCTTGGCAGTCACTGTATAGCCGACGCGAATACCGCTATTTTCCGATTTCAAAACCTGCAGCACTATCCCCGCGCCAGCGGCGGAATCTCCCTTATCCCTGACCGCCAGGAATTGCGGGCGCTTTTTCAAGACTGGAATCTTCGGCAAATTTAGGCTGATAGCCGCTTGCGGCCTTTGGCGCGGCGGCTGTTAATTACTCTACGACCGCCGGCGGTCTCCATGCGCGCGCGGAAGCCATGCCGCCTTTTCCGCACCAGTTTACTCGGCTGATATGTCCGTTTCATCTCTAGAAATTCCTTTTTTAGAAGAGGCGACTATATACAGCCAATCCGTCGGTCTAGTCAACAGCTAGTTTTATCCCGGTGCTCTCATAAATTTTATAATATTTCTTAAGCCCAACATGCCCTCTGCCACGCTTTTTCCGCATAATACTCTTTCTCTTCAATATATTAGGCGCAATAACGCGAGTTTTTAAAAAAGTTAATAATCGTTAATTCGTTAACCTTTTGTTAATAATTGGCTGGTAAGATAAATTTATCGACTAATTTTAACTAATTTTTAATCAACTTAACAGGAGGAACGAAAAATGGGTCAAGCAATCAAAAGCAAAATCATCGTAGCGGTCTTAGAAGAGGGCGCCTGTCTGCGCCGGTTCCAAGACGATGTGGACTATGCCAAAAGCCACGGCTCCACCATGCTGGGCCAGGCGCGCATCGAAGAAGTCAACGCCCGGAACGAAGGCTGGTTCAACCATGATGGCGACAAAGCGATACTCGGCCGCATCGGGATGGAACTGGAAAACGAAAGCGTCAACGGTCATACCGTCATCGTCATCAACAACGGCTCCACCACCAAAAAAGTCACGGAACTGTTACAGAAGAACGCACTGCAAGTCGATGTCATGAGCATAGATTTCGTCGCGTTGCTGAAAGGCGCGGTGCGGAAATTGGATGTCGCAATGTCCGCTACTATGGCAGCCAATTACGCTCAAGCCTCGGCTTAAGGCAAATGATAGTGTCTTACCCTCCTTACTTTCTTTAGGAGGGAAGCACTAAAGTAATCCGGACAATATAAAGAACCGAAGTACCTTTAAGCCCGCTTTGGCAACGATCGCAAACCCGTTCCCCGGGATTGCTCATTGCCTTCCAACGTTTCGTGATATTCGGCATCCTGATTGACTTTCCACACGTCATAAATTTGTTTGCCAGCCATGATGTTTTTGGCAGTGAGCATTGCCGTCATCATGGCATGGTCCTGGTTGTTATATTTATGCATACCGTTGCGCCCAACCAGATGCAGGCCCGGGCAATTTTCTAGGACATTCCTGATCGTATCCACATGCTTTGCATAGTCCTCGTCATAAACAGGATAGGCCTTTTTTTGCCGCACCACGTAACCTTCTTTTATATCCTGTTCTTTGGCCAAGCCAAGATAACCGATTTCCTTGATTGCTAGTTTGACCAGCTCATCATCCGGGCTTTGCCACAAACCATCGCCCTCAAAACAAAAATATTCCATACCATAACAGTTCATGGCCGGATCGGGGATCATCTCGGGCGACCAGGATTTGAAGTTCTGAATCCTGCCGACTTTGACGGCAGGGTCATGTATGTATATCCAGTTATCGTCAAAAGATACTCATGTCACGAACAACCAGGGCGACGATAAGAAAATCACGGTAGCGCAATGCCTCAGCAGCCCGCAACGCCTGGGCGGGGAGCGCAGGATGAATTGCAGGTATCAACTCTCTTAAAGGCGCAGAACTGATTATATGTTCCGCCTCAAGGATTTCACTGGTTCCATCCTGTGTTTTACAATGGACCTGCCATATTTTCTTTTCCGGTAAATATAAGAATTTGCAAGCATCGGCTCCCATCCTGACTTCACCGCCCTGCCTTCTTATTTTTTCCGCCGCCCTTTCCCACATCATGCCCGGTCCTTTGCGCGGATAACGGAACGAATCGATCAGCGTTTTTACTGAGGTGCTTCCCTTTTTTTGCGGAAAGAAGGCATTCCATATGGCAACCCATAATGAAAGCCCCTTTATCCGCTGCGCCGCCCAATCCGCCGATATCTCGCTGCATTTCATTCCCCACACTTTCTCCGTATAGGTCTTGAAAAAAATCTCAAACAATTTTCTCCCGAAATTATTTGTTACCCATTCTTCAAAATTTTTAGGATTCTTATACGGAAAAACCCTGATCCACATATAAGAAGCCACACAGTGGATGGAAGTGATTATTCCCAGATTCATCAGCGCTTCAAATGGTTTCAGCGGATAAGAAAAAAATTTCGACCGATAGAAAATCCGTGATTTACGCGGGCGTTTCAGGAAATCGTCACCCAGGATTTCATCCCAAAGTTTCTCGACCTCAGCAGACTTGGAAAAAAACCGGTGGCCACCAATGTCAAAACAAAATCCATTATGCACAACAGTCTTTGAAATCCCACCGACATAAACCGGATCCTTTTCCAGCACCGTGACGGAAGCCCCTTCCTTGGCAAGCAGATATGCCCCAGTAAGCCCGGCAGGCCCCGCGCCGATGCATATTACTTTTTTCATAACGTGGTTATATTTCTATTTATTATTTTTCAATTCTAATTGAAATCGGTGTATGGTATTTTTCATCTATTAAGAAAGGGTTGCTTTTGCTTATAGATTATTCCAGTAAGAAAATCCGCTATGCCGTCATTTCCATAGCGCTATTTCTTATCTTCCTTGCCATTCCGAAAATATTCATTCCGGAAATTCATAGCCTGAAGTTATCTGCCGAAAATTTTCAAACAATCGGCATCCCAAATGATTATCGACATGCCAGCATCCCTTCCATCAAGCATTATTACGTTGCGGGAAACATAAACTATCATTCTTACCAATTCCACTCCTTCCATATAACTCCGGATGATTGTCTGCGCTCCCTTACAATTAACGAACATCTTGTCCCAATTTCTTCCATGCACTTGAATCTATGCGATTATAACAATGGATTTGATATTGATCTTGGCCCCTATTTGATGGAAGGGGGAAATAACCTGCAAATGGATATCGAAGATTTCGGTGGGGCATTTTCCATTGGCATTTATCCAGACTGGCCGAAACTCCTGATATTGTCATTCATATCCGTTTTCCTTGCCATTCTTATTCTCCTTTGGAAAAAAATCGGGGTGGACAGCAAGTCGGTTTTTATATTGTCAGCTGCCATCATAATTTACTTCATCAATTTTTTTCATTCCGTGCCGAGCCAGTATAATTACGATTGGGGTGGACATATAGAATATATACAACATGTCTTATCGCATTTTTCCCCACCCGCACCAAATGCCGGGCGGGAATTTTATCATCCTGCCCTATATTATTACATAACCGCTCTTGCCATAAAGATTTTCGGGTTCCTGGGCTATAACAACACCATAGTTAATATTAGACTTGTTTCCCTTGGTCTCTTCATAGGCTTCCTGACATTCTCAGCGCTGACTTTAAGGAGCGCGATAAAATCACGATTTTACTATCTAGCCCTGTCCGCACTGGTCTTCTGGCCGGTTGGCGTCACTATGGCAAGCCGCATTAATAACGACATCCCTCTATATTTCTTCTACAGCGCGGCTTTCTATTACCTGGTTTTATGGATTAAGAATCCGTCTACAAAGCTTCTTAGCCGGGCCTTAATTTTCAGTGGTCTGGCAGTCGCAACAAAAAGCAACGGCCTCATTCTTTTTCCAATCATAGCGCTGACTATTGCTTACAAATGGAAGCAGAGAAATTGCACCCTCAGAGAATTATTTGGCAGGCAGCTTCTTATTCCGTTGTTGCTATGCATCGCTTTATGTTCCACCAATTTTGGCCGGACTGCCTATTATCACTTTATGAATGGCACAAGCATGGAAATTGTTTCTAATACCGGCATTTTTGGTAACGAAATGCGAGTTATCAATAAGCCTTATTATTTTCTAAGCTTTAACTACGATATATTCATGCAAGAGCCATTCTTTAACGTCTTGAGTGACCAGACGGGCCGGCAGTATTTCTGGAATACCCTACTAAAATCATCGCTTTTTGGGGAATTTACCTGGAGAGAGCCAACACTGGCAATATTTTTGAGTTTTATATTATTACTGATGATTTTGTATGCCGCTGTTCCAGTAATTTCCGTTATGGCATTTAGTCGCAAGCCTTCTCCAGCATCACCGGAGATTAAATTTTATCTTATCGCTCTGATTATACCACTACTCAGCTTGGCAATGGCCCGCATAACCTATCCCCTAGCCTGCTCGCAGGATTTCCGTTACATATACCCGGTAATTATTCCCTGCCTGATTATTTATAATATTGTTCTGGAATGGTCTAAGGAAAAGCAATTGCGCACATTGTATGGGCTGGGAATTTTCCTCATCACCACCTTCACTTCGCTTTGTTTGATTTTTATTCTCATGCAGCATTTCGCCTGAACCCAGTACTGATGCACTAACCCTATTTCCGATTCATTTTGACATTCCATTCTGGCAATGTTACATAATGCGTCCGGGCATTATTTCCATCAATAATTTTTCCGGAGGGCGCTAAATGAAAAATCCACTTAAATTCCTTGGTTTTTCGGGCCTTCCCATCCTTGCATATTTCCTGTTTCCTGCCATCGCCATAGCTGAAGTTCCCGCGCCCGCACTCGATTCCGGCAGCACTTCCTGGATGCTGGTATCCACCCTCCTGGTATTGATGATGACGTTGCCGGGACTTGCGCTGTTTTACGGCGGGATGGTGCATAAGGAAAGCGTGCTGGCTACCCTGATGCAAAGCTTCATCGCCACCACCCTCGTCACCATATTATGGATGGTTTACGGCTATTCCCTCATCTTCACCGAACATGACGGATTCATCGGCTCGCTAAATAAATTCATGCTGCTCGGGGTTACGCTGAAATCAACTTTCGGCACCGCACCAAACCTGATCCCGGAAACCGTATACATCATGTTCCAGATGACTTTCGCCGTCATCACCTGCGCCCTGATTTTCGGCTCGGTGGCCACCCGCATCAAATTCTCCTCGGCCATCGTATTCATCACCGTATGGTTCACGCTGGTATATATCCCGATCGCCCACTGGGTATGGGGCCCGAAAGGCTGGCTCGGCGGCAGCGGCATCGATAATTATAAAGGGTTGCTCGGGTTCGGCGCGATGCTCGATTTCGCCGGCGGAACAGTGGTGCATATAAACGCAGGCGTGGCAGGATTGGTTGCGGCCTTGGTTCTCGGCCAGCGCAAAGGCTTCCCGAAAGCCGAATATGCCCCGCCCTATAACATCGTGTTCAGTATTATCGGCGCATCGCTGCTGTGGGTCGGCTGGTTCGGGTTCAATGCCGGCTCGGCCACCGCGGCAAACGGCAGCGCCGGAATGGCGATGCTGGTGACGCAAGTCGCAGCGGCCGCGGCCTCCCTCACCTGGATGACGGTGGAATGGGTAACACGCAAAAAACCGAGTGTCATCGGCATAATTTCCGGCGCGGTGGCGGGATTGGTCGCCATTACTCCCGCCTCCGGATTCGTCGGATTCGGCGGTGCGCTGATGATCGGCATTGCCGCTGGAATCGCCTGCTTCTGGGCCTGCGGGCTGAAATACCGCTTCGGTTACGACGACGCGCTGGATGTTTTTGGCGTCCATTGCGTCGGCGGCATCGTCGGTGCGCTGCTCACCGGCATATTCGCGGTGGAGGAAATCGGCGGCGTCCATGGCAGCCTATCACAATTCCTCGCCCAATGCGAAGGCGTGGCCATAACCATCATATATTGCAGCATCATGTCCATCCTAATCCTGAAAACCATCGACCTGATCATGGGCGTGCGCGTGGACGAAGCAACTGAACATGCCGGCCTCGACCTGGTAGTGCATGGTGAGAAGCTGCATTAAGTCGCCATCTTATTCCTCCCCCAATGGCATTTCCAAGATAATGGGGATTCTGGGGCGGCAATTGAAAGATTAGCTAAAATCGGCTAGAATCAAACAATGCCGAACCTTAAGGAAATTGTCGATAGCCTGGGCGATACAGTCTATTCCCATAAAGGAACCAAGTTAAAAGGAGATGTTCATACCTCTCCCGTTTCGGAATTTGGCCACCCGGAAATATTCCACAGGCTTAGCACTACGGCTAAAGTGGATGGTATCACTATAAGCTTTGCCGGATTTGTCGGGTTTGATTGGATAAATTATGCCTCCCCGGAAGAAGGCGGCATATTATGCGATATAAATGCAAATCAGAAACCGTTTTGGGAAGCAGTTTTCAAATTAGTGCTTGAATGCAATACGCCCCAGAAATTCAATACCAGGTTTAGCGCTTGCGAGCCAGTATATGATAGGAAATTCGGGCTGAGGAAACTTTTAAAATATGATACCCCTACATATACAGAAGGGATGCAAAGCTGGATGAATAATCAGGATAGGTATGATATTGTAAGAAATCTTATACAAACAGGTAATATTGCTGCAATGACTCTGGATGCCATGGATACTGGCAGATATCAAGACCTCTCATCTCGATTAAAATCAACTCGGATAGAGAATGGTGGTTTGAAAGTTGGCCTAATATATCTCTCTAATATACCAAGTTTTGAGCATGTAAATAAGAGCGATGGGGAGTTGGCAAGGGGAGTAAGATTTAATTTCTACGGCCAGCCAATAAACTCGAATGCTGCCGAAAAGCTTTTCGGCAATCAGCTCCTTCTTTGTGAACCAGACACCCGGATAATCATCGCTGAACCTTTTTCTCCAAAAAAGCATCGTGTTGCTTCCTATGTAGAAACTGATGATTGTTTTGCTTCTTATGGAGGAGCTCATTATTTGGTTTTACATAAGCCTGGCCAGTTGCAAGACAAGATTAATAAAGCGGGAGCACTCAGATAAATGGCCCTCCTCCCCCTCGTAATATACCCCGATCCGCGCCTCAAGAAAAAATCCTTGCCCGTGGAAAAAGTCACCGACGAAACCCAGAAATTCATGGATGATATGCTTGAAACCATGTACCAGGAAGGCGGCATCGGCCTCGCCGCCGTGCAGGTCGGCGTGCATAAACGCATATTGATAATGGATATCGAGCGCGGCTCCAAGCGCTACGGCGACGAACCGGACGATAAAAAATCCGCGCCATTATTCCTGGTGAACCCGGAAATCACCTGGGCATCGGAGGAACTCAATTCATACGAGGAAGGCTGCCTTTCGCTACCGCAGCAATATTCGGAAGTATGGCGCCCCAAAGAGGTAAAAATCCGCTATCTCGATTATCATGGAAAACAGCGCGAGGAAAAATGGGACGGCCTGCTAGCCACCTGCGTCCAACACGAAATCGACCACCTCGACGGCATCGTCTTCATCGACCACATCTCCACGGTGAAGCGGGATATTATCGTACGGAAATTGAAGAAGGCAAAGAAGGCGGAAACCGGGGGTTAAGACCTTCCGTCTCCTCGGGTGCCCCGGGGGCTGGATTCTCCACTGAGGTAATCGTTCCAATTATCCCAACCCGTTTGCATATGGCGCGGAATCGGTTGACCGGGTGCTACACCGCCCGACGATGGCCCTGATTGCCTTTTGGCAAATGCATCGGCCAGAGCTTTGACCACTTGGGCAAGAGAATATGGCTTTGCAAAAAATTCATCCAGGTCGGATGCCCCTGGTAAACTCGTACTCAGGGCTTTCCCACTTACCATTATCATCGGCCCCTTAAATCCCTGGCTTTTTGCATGCAGCACCAGTTCCAGACCAATGTCCACCACCTCCTTGCTACTTCCATCACGTGGATAATCCTTGTCAGTAAGCAAACCATCTGCCTGGCCAAGCAACTTTTTGGCTTCATCCAGATTCTTTGCTTCAAGCGTTTTATAGCCTGCCATTTGTAACATCAGCACGTTCATACTGAGTACATTCGGAACATCATCCACTACCAAAATCGTTTCGCCTGCCATTTTTGTTCTCCTTAATAAGTTATATTGGTATAAGAATAAACGAACATCCTTAACAAATAGTTAACAAATGAAAATTATCTTCATGGGCACACCAGAATTCGCGGTTCCGGCGTTGAAACAATTGGTCGCTCAAGGGTTTGAAATACCGGCGGTTTACACCCGCCCACCTGCGCCTGCGGGCCGTGGCAAAAAAGAACAAAAATCCCCGGTTCATATTCTGGCAGAAAGCCATGGACTCCCGGTGTTAACCCCCGTTTCGCTGAAAAACCCCGATGAACAGCAAAAATTCCGCGAATTTAATGCCGATCTGGCGCTGGTTGCAGCATATGGATTATTGCTCCCCGAGCCGATACTGAACGGCATGAAATTCGGCTGCATCAACATCCATCCATCGCTTCTCCCCCGCTGGCGCGGCGCTGCACCCATACAGCGCGCGATAATCGCCGGTGATTCCGAAACCGGAGTCTGCATCATGAAAATGGATAAGGGCCTCGATACCGGCGATGTGTTGGCGATGGAAAAATACAAAATCCCAGAAAAAATGACCGCAGGGGAATTGCATGATGCACTGGCGGAAATCGGCGCTGGCCTGACGCTTGAAACCATAGGAAAACTGGCGGAAATCACGCCGGTCAAACAAAGCGCGGAGGGCGTAACCTATGCCAGCAAAATAGGCAAGGAAGATGAAAAAATCGATTGGCGGAAATCGGCCAGGGAGATCGAATGCCTGGTGCGCGGGTTGCAGCCCCGCCCCGGCGCCTATTTCATCCATAACGGCGAAAGGATAAAAATTACTGCGGCGGATTTTTCCCTCGGAGGCGCTGGAAAACCGGCAGGAACAGTGCTGGATGAAAATTTCTCCATCGCCTGCGGCACCGGGGTGTTGCGGCCGTTAAAATTACAGCGCCCGGGAAAAAATATCGTGAGCCTGCGGGAGTTTTTGAACGTATTCCCGGCAAAACCAGGGCAAAATATAGAGTGAGTCATTATGGGCAAACCGCATCGTAGCAGAATCCGCAGGAGCAGGGGCTCCACCAGCCCTGTATTGACCCCCCCTGAAACTGTCAGCGAGGAGCTGGAGCCTGTCGCTCCGGTCACGGAGGCCGATATCACAATTGAAGAAATAAAGAAAGGGTTGGCAAAATTAGCGTCCGGAGAACTACTTTGCCTTAAGGGCAGATGTGTGAAGTTAGATCCGGAAAAATCATTGGCAAAACAACTCACCCGGGCGGAATTTACAAGGATTGATTGGAGCGGGGTTGATTTACGATATGTTCGGCTTGGCACTATTCCCTGGAACGATTTTAAAATCGATAACAATACCAAATTTAGCGATGAACTCGACGATCCTATCAAGCAAAAAATAGCGAACAGAATAAATTTATCGAAAGGCGTAAGGGGAGTTTAACCAGGTTGCCCCGCTATAAAATCACCATAGAATATGACGGAACCGGCCTTGCCGGCTGGCAGCGGCAGGATGATATGCCTTCCGTGCAGCAGCATATCGAGGAAGCGATAGAAAAATTCTCCAGCGAAAAATCCTCCCTATTCGCGGCAGGCAGGACAGATGCCGGGGTGCATGCGCGCGGCCAGGTTGCACATTTCGATTTGCAAAAAAATTTCCCGCCGCACCAAATCCTGGGCGGAATAAATTTTCATATAAAACCTATGGCAATTTCGGTGCTGCTGGCGGAAGAAGTCCCCGGCGATTTCCACGCCCGTTTTACCGCAAAAAAACGCTATTACCGCTACCGCATAATCAACCGCATTTCACCACTCACCATCGACCGGGATTATGCCTGGCGCATCAAGGAAACCTTGGATGAAAAAGCCATGCATGAAGCCGCGCAAATCCTGGTCGGCAAACATGATTTCACCAGTTTCCGCGCCAGCGAATGTCAGGCGAAATCGCCGGTAAAAACCATCGATGAAATAAAAATCACGCGCGCGGGCGATGAAATTTTCATCGATATTTCCGCGCTTTCGTTTTTGCATCATATGGTTAGAAACATCGCGGGAACACTGCGTTTAGTCGGCGGCGGAAAATGGAGTGCGGAGGATTTGAAAAACGCACTGGCGGCGAAAGACCGGAGCCGCACCGGCCCCACCGCACCCGCGCATGGGCTTTACTTTATGCGGGTAGAATATTAAGTTGCAAGTTACAAGTTGCAGAAGTTGCAAGTAATTCTTTGCAACTTGCAACTATTACAACTTGCAACTTAACTTTATGTTCACCGGAATCATCACCGACATCGGCATTGTGGAAAGAATCGAGCACAGCGCGAAAGATGCGCAGCTTGCCATCTCCACCGGCTATGACGTTTCACAAATAGCAATTGGCGCATCCGTCGCCTGCAGCGGCGCCTGCCTGACGGTGACGGAGAAGAAAAAAAACCTGCTGGTTTTCGATGCTTCCTATGAAACCCTCGAGAAAACCGCCATCGCCGCCTGGGAAAAAGGCACGCGCGTGAACCTGGAAAAATCCATGAAAGCCGGCGATGAATTCGGCGGGCACATCGTCACCGGCCATGTCGATGGCGTGGGAAAAATAATATCGCGTGAGACCGCCGGAGAATCAGCGGATTTTGTGATTTCCTTCCCCACCGAGTTAAAAAAATTTATCGCCGCAAAAGGCTCGGTGGTATTGAACGGCACATCGCTCACCGTGAACGACATTACGGATAATGAACTGCGCATCACCATAATCCCCCATACTTTGCAAAATACTACATTCGGCACCGCAAAACCCGGCGATATGGTGAACATTGAAGTAGATATCCTCGCCCGCTATGTTGCAAGAATGCTGGAAGTAAAATAATGCCCCACTCAAAACATCTCTCACCGATCGAGGAAATAATCGCCGACGCGCAGGCCGGGAAAATGTTCATCCTGGTCGATGACGAAGCGCGGGAAAACGAGGGAGACCTTATAATCCCGGCGGAAAAATCCACGCCCGAAGCCATCAACTTCATGGCCAAACACGGGCGCGGATTGATATGCCTGTCGCTCACCAAATCGCGGGTTTCCGAGCTGGGACTCAAATTGATGTCGCGTAACAACGGCTCGCGGCATTCCACCGCCTTCACCGTTTCGATCGAGGCGCGCGAGGGCGTGACCACCGGGATTTCCGCCACCGACCGGGCGCAAACCATTGCAGTCGCTATCGATCCGAAAAAAGGCGCCAAGGATATAATCAGCCCCGGGCATATTTTTCCGCTGGTGGCGAAGGACGGCGGCGTTCTGGTGCGCGCCGGGCATACCGAAGCGGCGGTCGATATCGCCAGGCTGGCGGGACTCAATCCTTCCGGCGTCATCTGCGAAATAATGAATGATGACGGCACGATGGCGCGCATGCCGGATCTGGTGAAATTCGCGGCCGCGCACAATTTGAAAATCGCCACCATCGCCGATTTGATCCATTACCGACGCAGATATGACAAGCTGGTGGAGCGTAAACTGGAAAGCGTTTTCAACAGCAAATTCGGCGGTGAATTTAAATTGTTTATATACATAAACAACGTCGAATATGCCGAGCATATCGCGCTGGTGAAAGGCAATATTGCCGATGGAAAACCGGCGCTCGTCCGCATGCACGCCTTCGATATTTTAAACGATGCGCTCGGCGATTTATCGACGGGCAAGGCCGGAGAATTGCAGAAATCCATGGAAATCATCGCGAGCGAGGGCCGCGGTGCGGTGGTGATTTTGCGTGAGCCGTTAAAAAATATCCTGTCGGAAACGGTGAAACAGCGCTATCTCGACCATGCCCCGAAAATTCCCACGAAAAACTTGCGAAATTACGGCATCGGCGCACAAATACTATTGGATTTAGGGATAAAGGAGATGATACTGCTCACCAATTCGGAACATACGGTGATTGGCCTCGAGGGCTACGGACTTTCCATAAAAGGAACCAGGGCGATAAAATGAAAAAGAAAAAACGCATATTGATAGTCGTCGCCGATTTTTATCCCGATCTGGCGAAGGAGTTGCTGAAGGGCGCTACAACTGAGTTGAAAAAATCCGGTGTGGAATATTCGGTTGTCGAAGTTCCCGGCGCGCTAGAAATCCCGGCAGCCATAGCTTTTGCCGGAAAGAAATATGACGGCTATGTCGCACTCGGCGCCGTAATCCGGGGCGAGACCGGGCATTACGACATCGTATGCAATGAAAGCGCACGCGGATTAAGCGAGCTGGCGCTAACAAAAAAACTAGCGATTGCTAACGGGATTTTGACGGTAGAAAATCTCGCCCAGGCGAAAGAACGCGCCTCGGTAAAAGGCGGTAATAAAGGTGGTTTCGCCGCCAAGACGGTTTTGCAAATGATGCAGATCAAGGAAAAATTTAAGTGAAGGCGCATGGCAAAAGCTCCGCCCGGGTGATGGCGCTCCAGGCACTCTATCAGCAATACATCACCGGCGAAATTGAGGATAATGATTCCGAAGCACTAGCGGAAAAAATTTCTCGTCTCTATAAAAATAACAAGGATTTGCAGCTCCCCGCAGAGGCTGATCAGAAATTACTTAAGGCATTGATCGAAGGCTGCTTAAAAAACCGCGAAGCGCTCGATGAAATCATCACCGCCCGCCTGACGAGCGGATGGGATATAGAACGGCTAGGGCCGACACTCCGCGCAATTTTGCGGCTGGGTATTTATGAAATGAACTTCACCGAAACGCCGGTGAAAGTGATAATCAAGGAATATATCCGGCTGGCCGATGAATTCGTTGGCGTTAAAGAGGCAAAATTCGTGAATGGGATTTTGGATAAAATCGCCCGCGACACTCGGAAAGATGGATGAATTTTCGCTAATCGAAAAATATTTGGCGCCGCTGGCAAAAGGCTGTAGCGGGGCGTTTTCACTGACTGACGATGCAGCGGCAATTGCGCCGGAAAAAGGCAATCAATTCGTAATAACCAAAGATGCGATCGCCGAAGGCGTGCATTTTCTAGCCAAAACTTCCCCCGAATTAATCGCAAAAAAATTGCTGCGGACAAATTTATCGGACATAGCCGCAATGGGCGCGCAACCGAAGTATTACCTCATTGCCGCAATGTTAACCCCGGAAATAAATGAGGATTGGATAAAAAAATTTGCAAAAACTCTGGCGGAGGAACAGAAGATTTTCGGCCTGCATCTCATCGGCGGCGATACAATCAAAACCAAAGGCCCGCTCGCTTTTTCGCTCACCATGCTCGGCGAGGCGAAAAACGGAAAAACACTGCGACGCAACGGCGCAAAACCCGGCGACGTGATTTACGTATCAGGCACCATCGGCGATGCGGCACTGGGACTCAAAATATTGCAAGGCGAAATCACCGCGGCCAAGCCCGCGGAAAAATTTCTCATCGAGCGCTATTTGATTCCGCAGTCGCGAATGGAACTTGGCCGGAAACTGTCCAGAATCGCATCATCCTGCATTGATATATCCGACGGACTAGCGGCGGATTTAGTTCATATCTGCGATGTTTCACAAGTCTCGGGCATAATCGAAAAAGAAAAAATCCCGATTTCTAAGGGCGCGCGGGAAATATTGGCAGCCCGCCCGCAACTGTGGCATTCAGTGATTTCCGGCGGCGATGATTACGAACTCCTTTTCACCGTCCCGCCGAAACGCGAGAAAATGCTTAAGAAATTCAAGAACATCACCAGGATAGGCCGGATAGGCAAGAAATCTGCCAACCCCTTGAAAATAACCGAAAATGGCCGGGAAATCCCCCTGAAATCCCCGGGATATAAACATTTTTAGCTAAAACCACCCAATCTTAATAAATTCTTAACAATTTGCGGGTATAATATTCCCTATGAGAGGAATATTGCCCATAGCGCTGCTAGCCCTTCTGACTGCCTGCAATCCCAGGACATCCTGGGTGCCCGACATCGACCAATGGTTCGCGCCGACGCCGATGTTCATGCGCAACATCCCCGACGGCAACGATTCTTACAGCAAAGGCTTCCGCGACGGCTGCAATACTTATCTCGGCATCATCGGCGTCGGCCCGGTGCAGTTGCATGGCTATGAGATCGATAATACGCAGGTGCTGGAAGATGCAACATATAACAAGGGAATCTCTGATGGCAGGCAATATTGCACACACTTCCTCGACCCGGCGATAATTTAGAATTAGCTCAATATGAAAAAAATATTAGCATTATTGGTTTTGGCGGCAACACTTTCCGGGTGCGATTTGCGCAATTTCGGTAGCGTACCATTTTATTGGGATTTGACGCCGCCGGATGGCCCACCAGAATACCGCCAGGGCTGGGCTGATGGCTGCGAAAGCGCCAGAGATGCCAACATCGATCATTTCAACAAGGCCTTACTGACAGTCAAGCAGGATGCAGATTTGATGAAAAACCCGGTTTACGATCGAGTATGGCACGATGCCTTTAACTATTGCTGGCAGATGCAGGAGACCATCCTGAGCAACAAATTATGACACGGACGCTTCTCATATTCTTGCTTGGTCTGGCTCTGGTTTCCTGCCGCCCGTATCCCGGCCCGCCCTGGCAACAATGGATGTATGACGGCCCGCCGGCAAGCCCGGACGGCAAGCCTTATCCGGATTTATACGTTCTCGGCTGGCAGCATGGCTGCGAAACCGGCGCTGACGCGCAATCGAACAATTACTACAAAACGTTCCATGCCTGGCGCCAGGATGCCACGCTGGCGCAGAACAAAGTCTATTACCGTGGCTGGCAGGACGCTTTCAATTATTGCAGCCGTTATATACAACAATATAACAGCAGGCAGTTTTTTTAGGAACATTATGAAAAAACATATAGCTCTACTGGCAATCATTTTTCTAGCGGCCTGCAACAGCTTCGATTCCGAACTGCCCTACAAGCCCGGGTTCCTGCCGGAATTGCCGAAAGGTTCGCCGGAATTCACTCAAGGGTGGAAAGATGGCTGCGCCACTGGCCTTGCCGCCTATGGCAACGATGTTTACAAAACCGTCTATCGCTACCGCAAAACCCCGGAATACGAAACCAACGCGACATATACCGGCGCCTGGCACGATTCCTATCAATATTGCCGCCTATACGCCAACACCTGGGACAAGCAGGTGTTCGCCTCGGGAAAGACCTTCCCGTCCGATCTGGAAGATGCCGCAAATCCCTGGCTCGGCCACTCCAAGGATGCCGAGGATCCGATGGAAACTTTCCTATCATTGCCGTCCGCCGGGGAATTTCTTGGGACGGATTAGGCCATAGCATGAAAAAATTATTACCATTAATATTTTTATTCCTCACCGCCTGTTATATGCCCGGCTTTCCATCGGTGATGGATCAGGGCCCGCCTAGCGATGCGCCGAAAGAGGTAAAGCAAGCCTGGGATGATGGCTGCCAGAGCGGTGTGGACGTCTATGGTAATGACATCTATAAAAGTTTCTACGGCTACAAACTGGACCCGACGATGATAAACAACAAGGTCTATTACGAAACCTGGCACGATGCCTATAACTATTGCCGCCACTGGATGAACAACTACCTGCGCAACGGCAATTTCGGCGCCGAATATAGCGAGGATTTGCGGGATCCCCGCATCGTCAAGGAGTCCGATGGCGGTGGATCGTTATTCCCGCCGTTTTTAGGATGGTGATCTAAAAAGCGGCTAGTTCTTCAATATGCTTCCCTCCCTACTCAACCTCTCCGCCTCCGCCAAATTCCCCGGCAATTTCGCCGATTTATATTGCGGCTCATAGGCGTTTCCGTAAATTTTTTCCGGCGGATTTATCTGATTCATTAACCCATAATGCGCGCCCGCCAAAATCGCCGCGATAGCAGCGAACGGGTCGGCATCCGCTCCCGGCACGCGATGTTCTATATGTCGGTTTTCCGGGGAAGCAGTGCTTTCCGGGATTCTGATGGCGGCCGTCCGGTTATTCCCGCCCCAGCAGATTTTCGTCGGCGCGTTATCATAGGTTTCACAAGCCGCATGGTAGTTAGCGGTGAATCTTTTATATGAATCCGCATTCGGCGCGAAATAAATCATCGATTCCGGCAGTACGGCCAGCAACCCGCCGATCGCATATAACATTTCCAGCGCCTCCGCATCACCCGCCTTGGCGAAAATATTTTTCCCGGATTTATCATGCAGCGATAAATGAATATGTAACCCGCTGCCCGGCTGGTTTTCATCCGGCTTGGCGGAAAAATCGCCGCTGATTACCTCTTTCGCCCGAGCGATGTTTCCCGCCAGTGCCGCAATATCCGACGTCGGCGGCAGCGCGATTTCAAACTGGCTCAGCCCCTTTTCCCGCTCGATTTTTATGACCGGGATTTTATTTTGCCTAAGTTTTTCCCGGATGGTTTCAAGAGTTTCGTCGCCAGAATAAAACTCCAACTCCGCCGCCATTATGGGGGTGAATCCGGTATCGGACTTTATTTTTTGGATGATATTTTCTATTTTCATCGTCATCCCCACCTCCGAGCGGGGATCGCTATTCAGTATGACGCACTAGATCCCCGATAAATGCTTCGCATTTTCGGGGATGACGTTTTTCTAGGCTCGTTCCTCGCCAAGAAAAACCGTCAGTTCTTATTCTTATCTACCAGTTTATTTTTGGCTATCCACGGCATCAGCGCCCGTAATTCCCGCCCGGTTTTTTCGATCGGGTGTCTCAAAGCCGCCTCGCGGAATTTTTCGAGTTTGTGCGGCCCCTGCGTCGCCCGGTCGCCGATAAATTCGCGGGTGAATTTTCCCGATTGGATATCGCCCAGAATCCGTTTCATTTCCTTTTTCGTCTCATCGGTTATGACCCGCGGGCCGCTCACATAATCTCCATATTCCGCAGTGTTGGATATTGAATAGCGCATGTTGGCAATGCCGCCTTCATAGATCAAATCGACGATCAATTTCACTTCATGCAGACATTCGAAATAGGCCATTTCCGGCGCGTATCCGGCTTCCACCAGCGTCTCGAACCCCGCCTGAATCAGCGCCGTCAACCCGCCGCAAAGCACCGCCTGCTCGCCGAAAAGATCGGTTTCGCATTCCTCGCGAAAATTGGTTTCGATGATGCCCGAACGCCCACCGCCGATGGCCGACGCGTAGGAAAGCGCCGTAGCCAAAGCCTTGCCGGATTTATCCTGATAGATCGCAACCAGACATGGCACGCCACCGCCCTTCTGATATTCCCCACGCACCGTATGGCCAGGGCCTTTCGGCGCCACCATCCACACATCCAAATCCGCGCGCGGTTTGATGAGCTTGAAATGGATATTCAGACCATGCGCGAAAGCCAGCGCCGCGCCCTGTTTCATGTTATTTTTTAAATCTTTTTCCCAGAGATCGGCCTGGAATTCATCCGGCGCCAGCACCATCAAAACATCCGCCCACTTCGCCGCTTCCGCCGGGGTGGCGACATCAAAACCCGCGGCCTTGGCCTTTTCTATGCTCTTCGAGCCGAATTTCAGCCCGATTTTCAGCTCCTTCACGCCGCTATCTTTGAGATTCGCCGCATGCGCATGTCCCTGGCTGCCATAGCCGATTATGGCGACTTTTTTGGATTTGATTAAATTAATATCGGCGTCTTTATCGTAGTATACTTTCATAGTTAGCTCCTTCTAATTGATTACGTTCTTCCGTCAGGACCGGTTTGTGTGCCACGCCGCAATGATAATTCCAATATCCCCGATGCTTCTCTTAAATCTCCCATAAGTCCGTTAACCTGATTTCTTATGCCATGCCTGGCATCATCACATTGACGAACTTTTAAATCGAAATCCGGCCCATCATCTGGTGCTGGAAACCCAAATGATGCCGTCACCAATTCGGATAACGCTTTTTTCTGCTCCGGATAATGAACCAGCAACAAAACCTCAGCGTCCGACAAGAATAAACTCTTGCTTACCACAACCCTTTCCAGCAATTCAATATACGGCATGAATTTTTCCTTTGCATCCTTCGCTTTTTCCGCGGTTTCCTGATGATCGACGTTATATCTGGTTAAAGAGTCATCTAGGGTACCAACTTTGCCCAATATTCTTCTTTTTATAGACAATAGCCTTCTTGTTCCACCTGAGGTTAA
>Ga0206958_1147_pt1 | contig 20131 bp, 25 predicted proteins | sample Alteio_BWOrgHeat_33_FD_152968 | JGI IMG/M metagenome (GOLD analysis project Ga0206958, IMG submission 152968) | Enriched cells from forest soil in Barre Woods Harvard Forest LTER site, Petersham, Massachusetts, United States -... | ecosystem: Environmental > Terrestrial > Soil > Temperate forest >... | reverse complement strand
TCGCAAGTCGCCTTTGATATTACCATGATTGAAGACATGGTTCGCCTTGACGTTGTTCACAGCAAACTAAGCGCGGATATGGCGAAAGGAATCTCCATTGGCTGGCCGCGCGTGCTTTCCAGCATGAAATCCTTCCTCGAAACCAGCAAGGCACTTAATACCTGGGCCGGACATGATTCGAGTTGTGGAACTGCAAAAGGACAAGCAGCATAATTTTAGTTGCCTTAAATTAATAAGCCTCACCTAACAAAAGGTGGGGCTTAACGCTTCCCTGCTCTTGCCTGCAAATTCGCTGTTACGTTTTTTAAATTCTCTGATACGATAAAATAATTCCCTGTTACGATTTTAGGGAATTTGGAAAAAATATCCCTGAATTACAGGTAGCTATATCACTGATTTTGGCCGTTTGGAGGCCGATATTGCGAAAATTCCCTGTAAATACCCTGCATAACAGGGAATTTGACTGCGGAGAGGCGTTCGCTATAGACTCCCTGCACCACCACCTTTTATCCTTATATACCAATAGGTTAGATGGTATAGCAAAGCGGCGGCGAAGCGGCCTATAATTTCACGTAGGTGACCGGAGATATATTCTCTGATCTCTTTATATGGGGATTTTATGGCTTTCTCTCTGTTAGCGATTTTGGCGGTCACGTTAGGTATTCAGGAAACGCCGAGAAGCTGCCTCTGTTCCGTCCAATCAAGTGGAAGGTCAGATCGCTTTAGCAATCTTTCAGTATTAAGATTGGCGAGTTGATGACCGGATATGATGCTCTCGATAATATCGGGAGCAAGGAAAGCAAGATTCAGTGTACTCACAGCAATTCCTGAAGTGATGAGAGCAAAAACCTCGGATATGCAAGTATGCAGCAACTTTTTCTTCCAATATTTCGTCATTAGTTGAGGCTTGATCCTGGCTGTTATCCAGAATCCCATTAAGAATAAAATAGTAATCTCCCACGGAATATATGCTTTGCCAAACCTAGTAATGAAATGGAATATTTGACAGTTATTACCAGCGCAATATTGATTGATTAACAGCGCCAATGGGCGATCCACAAACGCTACAAGCAACAATGTTAGGCTCCATAGAGCTAATTACTGATATAGGAAATTTATTAATGTGCGCGATGTTGAAGAGAACATAAATACTGCAGAATTTTAGCTGAAAATTCTTATACAGCAATCAGAACGTCAGTTGAAAGCCTAGGAAATAGCACGAACAGCTTCATACTCTCTGCCGGCTTATTATCTTATCGCAAGTATAGTATTTACGCTGACTTAATAAGTTTGATGGCATTTCATGGCATATAATTGATTTGGAATTGATACAATGAAAACAAGGCATTCTTTAAACAAAGAGAGGTATTTATGGGGGCCATAACAATTAGTGCCACTGGCACTGCGGAAACTATTCCTGCTGGAGTAAGCAGTAGTGATGATCAATTTGTTGTCCTTACAGCTAACGCCAGCAATGATTCAATTACCTTGGATGGATTTGATTTTATACATGGCAGGCCTGCCGGAACGAATCCTTTCGATTTTATTGCAACGGGAACAGACAATGATACCATCAACACAAGTAACGCTACTATAACCGGAAGCGGCGGAGGGTATCTAGTAAGTGGCAAGGATCCTTCAGATAATACCCTTACTCTGGATGGAACCGGCAACTTTACTGTTTATGGTGGCGTTGGATCTGTGACGGATAATAGCGGCGGCGGTAATTTCATTTACGCCCTTAAACCCGGAAGCCATACCTTAACTGCTGCAAACGGGGATAACATTGTAGTACGTGATGGCATCCATGCTCCTGGTAATGCAACTACTATAACCGTTAATAATTTTGCTTCAGGCGACCACATAGATCTTAGTCAATCAGTAGGTGAGCATCTGTTTAATTCTACTAATTTAGCTAGTTCGATAGCCTCGCATATATCCGGCAATACATTTACGGCAGATCACTTGACTATAAATTTTGTCGGCCATACTCCAGTAGCCGCTGATTTTATATTGGTAGCGTAAATTCCAAACTATCTCTTAAGAGCTAAACCGGCTGGGAAACTGGCCGGTTTTTTCTTGACCTAAAGGATATTGCAAACTCTATGAAGGAAAGGGACGTAGAAAGAACAATGAAACATATCTACCGGGTTATTATCTTATCGGGCTTGCCCATGTCCGTGTTCTTCATGTTCTTTCTGCTTCCACTCACCACGCGCAAAATGCCACTTTTCGCCTCTATGTTCCCAATGCTCAGGAGCATAGACATATCCTGGACGTCCTTCCATCCAGCGCCCACCTACCCAAACATGCTGGCTACCTTCCCAGATCCAGTATCCCGGAGCCCATATATATCCAACACGCGGCTCCGGGATAACCTCAACTTGAGGTGGAGGAGGCGCTATACCGATATCTACATCAACATTGACTCTGGCAATAGCAGGCGCGGAAGCACCCAGAGTAATAAACACAAACAACACTAAAACCCGCAAGTATGAATTCATCTCCGCTGCTCCCTCAAATATTTTATTTAATTAATGGGTCCAAGATTGATCTGCTTCTTGCTAGTAAGAGCACCGGTTGCGGCACCGGCACCGCCGCCAATCAAAGCAGCGGTAACAGGGTTACTGTGAGTCAATACCGCTATTCCCACACCAGCTCCAGCGCCAATAGCACCACCGGAAAGTGCCCGCTGGCCTCGCGTATCCCCACATGCTGAAAGAAATAATGCCAGTATCATTGTGATAATTGTTAATCTTTCACTAATAATATACATAATACCCTCCATTAATGTTCCTCGGGGTTAAGGTATCACTAAGAATATAAAACCGTAATAAGATTAACGGCGAAAATATGTAAGGCTGGTATAAAAAATAAAACCACCCTAAAAATGGAATGGTTTTATTTCGGATCGGATATAAAATTATTGATTCAATGAAGTCGGAAAAAGAAGTACTTATATGAGTATTCCGATCAAAGAACGTTCGACTGAAAATCTTATTGTTACTTACCGTTTCGTAAATTTTACTTAATCCTGATCATCCAATTCTTCCTGGCCTTTCACTAAATCACTCACCTTTATTTCCTTTTCGCTCTTATCCCTCATACGGGCAATCTTGAAAAATATTTTCAGGATGAAATACGGCAATATCAAAATTACCACTCCGGCAATCATTATATAAATCAGATTACCTGGGTCGTTTTGCCCAGATGTCGGGAAAATTCTTGGAATGATCTGCCCGGCAATAATATAGATAAGCCCAATAATAATTGGGATGAGTACGAAAAGAAAAATATAGCCGCCGGTGCGTTTCAATATTTTCATAAGGGTGCATTACTGTTTACCGGTATTTTATCTCCGGTTTCTTTCTGCAAAGCTCTGACAAAACTTGCGCAGTCGCTATCTTTCCCAAGCCCGGGCTCGATAAAGGCCAAGATCGCCCCGACCGGGAAGATCGCGGCAAGCCCTCCGGCTATGCCACCTCTTATGGCGACTGCGGCCGGGTCCGGATAAACCGAGAGGTTCTTCAAAGAGCCTTTCACTATGATAGCCGCCCGTACCGAGAGCGCACTCGGATGTTTTGGATAAGGCATGAGCGTTAAATCGGCTTTTTCAGTGGCGAAGGCGATTTCGCCTTTGCCGATTATATTGGTGTCGGCGGTATCAACTACGAAACGATTGGCGTGCATTATCCCGTTCTTCACGGAGAAATCCGCAATTATGCAGCGTATCGCGACCGGCTTATCGCCGGAAACGATGAATCCCAGCGATTTGAATATATCAAGGCCGATAAGCTGCATGAGAAGATCGCTTAGTTCTCCGCCCTCCATGCCAAGGCCAACCATGCCACCCGAATGCGCGAGCATCTCGCGCATTGATTTGCCATAACCTTTTAATTTCGCCGTTCCGCCCAAATACCCTTGCGAAACATTTTTCTGGTCAAGTTTTTTGGCGATGGGCGCGAAAAGACGATGCAGGGAAATGCGGGAGAAATCCATATCAGTTTTGGTTTCGATCGGGTCTTTATTGCCGTCTATCTGAAGGTTGCCGCTCATATCCCCTTCCGACATACCGAACTTTATCGGCGCCAGTTTCAGCACCCCTTCTTTCAGGTCGAAACTCATATGAAAATTATCGAGTAATTGCGGTGCTTTGATGCTGTCGGCATCAAAATCGACTTTAGCATCCATTGATTTCATGCGGCCGATGTCAAGGGGAGTATCGGGGATTAGATACTGGCTTTGTTTTTGTGCTTCTTTTTCGTCCGGGCGGGTTTTGACCCCGATTAATCCACCAAGGTCTTTGAAATCAAGATTATGCGCCAGGATATTTCCGGTAAGCATCGGCCTTTTGCTGGAAGTATCCCATACCAGATTCCCTTCCAGGTCGCTGCCACCCATTTTCCCGGCAAAATTCTGGAATGACCATTTATTTTCAACTTCCGTCAAATGCCCGTTAACATGATAGACCGGGGTCGGCGGCAGCGCTATCCCGATAATGGGAAATAAATCCGCCGCGCTGGCGCCACTTAAATCCAGATTTATATCCATCCCGCTCATTTTTACCGGATCCTCCAGAGTGCCGGATATATCGGCCTCGGTTTGCCCGATGGTCATTTTTGCATTTACCGGGTAAGGCTTTTTCGATTCGCGTAAGTCTAAGATTGAACCGCCGGTCATATCCAGGACGAAAGGTTTGTCATTATATTTCCCGCTTCCCTCCAGCCGCATCTGATCTTCATTACCTTCTTCTTTCAGAGTGGAAATTTTTGCATCTATAGCGATTTTTTCCTTGGGGTCTTGATATGAAAGCTCGCCGTTCTCTATATAAAGCTTACCGATTATCGGCATTCCGCTTCTTGAGTTGGGAGCCGGAGCCGTGGCCACTTTCCCGGCGGGATTCTTGGTCAAATTCCAGTTGGCGTTTCCTTCCTCGTCCTTCGCCAGGAAAATTTTCGGCGCTATCATATTAAGTTCCGGCAATACCAGCCGGCCTTTCAATAATTCTTTGAGTGCTATGGTAAATTCTATCCTATCCGCCGAAATCATGTCATCCGGCTGGAAACCCTTGGCATTTCCGACTTCGACGCCGGAAAGCGTAACCCGTGGTACCCATGACCAATGGATTTTTATGTCGCCCTTTAGGCCCACTTTCCTGCCGCTGGCGGTTCCCGCTTCTCCCTCAGCATAATGCTTGAAGGCCGGGGTGGTAAGAAAAAGAAATCCGCCTGCGATGAACAGCAAGATCGCCAGCAATGGAATGAAAATAGATAATAGAATCTTTTTTCTTCTGGTCATTTTATTTCGTCCTGCTGATTATTTTTCTCGTCATTGTAAAACGCGCGGTTATTTCCAAGGTATAAAAAAACAGGCGCCCTTGCTTTATAAAGGACGCCTGTAAGAATTATGTTGAACAATTATGGTTATTGTTGCGAAGGCCGCACTTGCCCGGTTTTCCAGACGTCGAATACATCCAGGGATAAACCGGCATGCAATCCTTTGGCATCAAAAACGTAAGCAAGCACCTTCCCTGTGGCACTATTGGTGTTCGCATCAGTCGCTATCAGAGTCACGCCCGCTGATGCACTTGCCTTCCAGTCTGATCCCCCCTTCAACTGGGCTAAGGCTTCAGGGCTACGGAACACATATACCTGGCTTGTGTCTTCAACCCCTGCCTGCAACCCGGCCGAGGCTGCGCCGGTACTATAGTAACCGGTAATTTTTCCGTCCTCTATCAGGGCGCCTTTCCCTCCTGAACCGCCGATAATCAAATCCGCCTTGACGACACTAGGAAAAACGAGAATGCCGGTAGCATCTTTCGTCGTGGCCGAGCAGGAAAGGGAAATCTTCTGGCATTTCTCAAGCGCAGCCATGACGGATTTATCAAGCGTGGGATTTGGCTCCACCATCTTAGCCTGGGCAACGCCGGTATTCAATGTTAGGATGAGAGTTGCAAAGAACGTCACGGCAGTTCTTTTATGCCATTGTTTTTTTTGTATATCGCGCATCAGGAATCCCCCCTTATTAAATTTATGAGAATTTGAACTAGGTGCTCATATTGGCTAGCCATGAATCAAAGAACCATAAGGATTGCTTTCTGTTTTGATAAAGATGCGATACAGAATTTATTTTTTATCGCCTTTTTACTTTTTATCTCACTTCTCCATCTTTGCCGCTAATGAAACAATTTATATGCTGCATATTATTTATATGATTTATTAATGGGATAAAATAATGCCAGATTCGGCACTGCACATCGAACTGGATAGGCCTCATAACCGAATCTATATTAGAGGAGCGTTGAATCTCCGGCATTTTTCACATGCTGAGAGTGGATTGAGAAAGGCGTTTGCCGCATCGGGTAAGGAAACAATCATTGATCTCGCAAAGCTCACTAATCTCGATACGGCGGGTGCGTTTCTTCTTTACAACACAACAAGTCGCGGACTGAAATTCAGCCACATTCGCCCGGAGCATAAAGCGCTCTTAGAACTCGTTGCAAATGCAAAGCCCGGCAAACCACCAACATTAAGATCTTTATCCTCTTTAAGAAAAATGCTGGTCCGTATTGGCAAAACTACTATGGAAAGCTGGCCTGCCTGTACTGAATTTATTACATTCACCGGCCGCGCATGTATTGAATTAGCGAAGGTCTTCCGGCATCCGGCCAGGCTTCGGCTCATCTCAATCACGCACCATATAGAAGCAATCGGCATCGATGCCATTCCGATCATCAGCATGATAGCTTTCGTAATCAGCGTCGTCATCGCATATCAAGGCCAGGCGCAATTGAAGCCCCTGGGGGTCGAGCAATATACTGTAAATTTGATGGCAATTTCCGTACTCCGTGAAATGGGTGTGCTGCTGACGGCAATTATGATCGCCGGAAGGTCGGGAAGCGCCTTTACGGCAGAGATCGGCACCATGCAGGTGCGCGAAGAAGTGGATGCATTGCGTGCCATCGGGCTGGATCCGTTCGAGCTATTGGTGGTGCCGCGCCTGATCGCGCTTATCATAGTATTGCCGCTGCTGACGTTTCTCGCCGATGCAGTCGGTTTATTCGGCGGCGCGCTGATTTCATCGTCACTTTTGGATATTTCTTTGCCGCAATATATGGAGCAGGTGCGCCATGCAGCTACTTGGAAAGATTTTTTCGTGGGAATGATAAAGGCGCCGGTATTCGCCTTTGTCATCGCCCTAGTCGGCTGCATGCATGGGTTGAAAGTTTCCGGCTCATCCGAAAGCGTAGGCAGGGAAACCACAGCTTCGGTGGTCAAATCGATTTTCCTGGTACTGATACTGGATGGATTATTTTCCATTTACTTCCAGAAGGTGGGGTTATGAAAATGTTTTCCGTCATTGCGAGGAGGCAAAGCCGACGAAGCAATCCAGTCTTCCTGGATCGCCACGCCGCCTTCGGCGGCTCGCGATGACAATATTATCGGTAAAAAATGTCACCAATCGTTTTGGCAAACAAATTGTGCATGATGATATCAGCATCGATATCGCGCGCGGCGAGATTATCGGGATCGCTGGCGGCTCCGGCTCCGGTAAATCGGTATTGCTTAAAACCATGATCGGCCTGCATAGCCCGAATTCCGGGAAAGTATGCATCATGGGCAAGCCTATCCACGATATTACCCCCTCCGAATCCGCATCGATGCTGGGGGTATTATTTCAGGAAGGGGCGTTGTTTTCATCGTTAAGCGTTGCGCAAAATATCATGCTGCCGCTTCGGGAACATACCACATTATCGGAAGATCAACAGGCCATGCTGGCGCAGTTGAAATTAGCTCTGGTCGGAATGCCGCCGGAATCGGCTGCAAAGCGTCCAGCGGAACTCTCCGGAGGGATGGCCAGGCGCGCCGCACTCGCCAGGGCGCTTGCCATGGACCCGATGATTCTCTTTCTCGATGAGCCGACAAGCGGGCTTGATCCAATAAACGCCGCCGGGTTCGATGAGCTGATCGTTAACCTTAATCGAAGCATTGGGATTACGGTCGTAATGGCGACGCATGACTTGGATACTTTATTCACAGTCTGTGATCGGGTTGCGATGCTGGCGGATAAGAAAATCAGGATCGATACTTTACCGAAGCTGCTTAAAGATAATAATCCGGAAATTAAAGAATTCTTTCATGGACCGCGCGCTAAAGGCGCTGCCATGGCTGCAAGGAGTATACATGGAAACAGATAAGAACTATTTTCTAGTCGGCATATTCGTCATCATAGTTATTGTAGCGGGTTTGGTGTTCACGCTATGGCTGACTTCCACAGGCAAAGGCCCAATGAAGGATTACCGCATAAACTTTAATGAATCGGTGGGAAGTTTAAAAATCGGGAGCGCAGTCAAGTTTCGCGGTGTCGATGTTGGCGACGTGAAGAAAATAGCCATTGATCCCCAGGATATACAGCTGATTCCGGTGGATATTCGCATCCTCAAAACCACTCCGGTTAAAACCGATACAACGGCCACCATGAAACTTAAAGGCGTTAGCGGAGAGATTTACATCGATCTTAATCCCGGCAGTATTGATGCGCCTAATTTGATAGCAACAAAAGAAGGCGAGATTCCCGAAATCCAAGCTGAGAAAAGCAGTATCAACGCCATAATAGACCAAACCGATCATCTACTGGAGAAAGCCGACCATATAGCCAACCAGCTAGATAAAATCTTCAGCGATCAGAATGTGCGGATGGTGAATGGGGTTATCAAGAAATTCGGAGAACATTACGGTGATGTGGAGGAGGAAAAGCCTGCCCGGTCAAAATGAAAACAGATTATCGCCGCTATCGGTTTTTTTACAACTCTGCACGCAGAATTTAATAGAAAATTTATCGCGTGATAACTCTCATCACAGATCTCTTAATCAATTTTAACAAAGGAGTTATTATGCCTACTAATCCACAAAATCAGGATCAAGACAATCGTAATAAAAGTTCTTTCGGCAGTGCAACTGCCGGCAATCAAACCAGAGACCCAAGCAACGAAGGTAAGAGCTGGAATAAGGATTCGGAAGAAAATATCAAGAAGGCAGGAAGCCAAAATCCTGGCGGCGCTTCCTCCTACTCATCTTCAGGCGATAAACGCAACTCGCCCGATAATAAAACTAGCGAAGGTGGAAATCGTTAAGCAATTGTCGCTTTTGAAAAAGAAAGGCTCTCTCTGGAGCCTTTCTTTTTACGAATACAGTAGGAAGCCGAACGGCTTGGCGAAGAAATGGACAATCTCAAAAAATAATTCATAAAAAAAGCGGATTAATTATTTTCAACATCCACAGGAGAAGGTTATGACTATAGATACTCGCTATCAAGCAAGACAAACTGATGATAATCGCACAACGTTGTGGGTAGTGTTAGCCCTGGTCGTAGTTGCCGTTCTGGGTTATACAGCCTATGCGACCTACCAAAGTAACAAGAACAATGGCGTTTACAATTCAGTTTCATCCAACTCCAACACCGGAGACACTACAAGCACCCCAGGCTCATACAGCACCCATAGCGGAACTACCACTGGCCTTCCGGATAATGGCCCTGATACCACGCCAGGTGCCACAAATAATCGATAGGAGATTATAATTCTCCTACCAACCGTTCAATCAAGCCGCGTATATAAAAAATAGTGATGATCAGAGATTTTTATATTTATTTAACAAATATTCGGTGAGCATATTACTGCATTCTTATGCTTGTTTTAATTCAATAGCGTCAGGATGTTTTTCACAAAGGAGTGTTATATGAAAAAATTCACCACTTTAGCTTTTATTGGTGCTTTTGCCATTTCCGGTGCTGCACTGGCAGAGGATACTTCCACCATACAAAAAGATGCGCAGGCCGTAAATTCGGACGCGAATGCGCTCAATAAAGATCAGCAGGCGATAGAAAAAAATAAAAAGGCTTTGAAGGAAGATCGTGGAGCGAAGACGGTGGATAAAACATTAGGGAATAATGCGCATCAGGCCGGCGATAGCCTTGCTATAGCAAAAGACAAGGCCGCAATTAGGGAAAAGAAGGCAGAAAAGAGCGTAGATACTAAAATCCTGAAGCATGATGAGAAAACTTTGAATAAAGATACCACTGCAACTAGTAGTACTAGTAGTGAATAAATAGTAAAAAAGAGGAGCGCCATGGCAAGGCAATCAGGAAAACAAAAAGAAATCGTAGAACGCGTCATGCATGAGTTCAAGCATGGCGAATTGGAGACTGCCGGAGGACGGAAGGTAAAAAATCAAAAACAAGCTATTGCAATAGGGCTAAGCGAGGCCGGAGCATCTCAATATAAAACTCCGAAAGAAAATAAACGCAACCTGGAGCACACAAAGAAACGTGAGCGTCAAGGGAAAGCCGCTAAGAAGTGAAAAAATCGCAATTACAATTATGAGGTTATTTATGAAAGCTATCTATGCCGCACATGCCACTGCCATCGGCGGACGTAATGGCCATGTGGAAACCGATGACAGAAACCTATCCTTGGAACTTGCCATACCTGGTGGTGAAAGTAAGAAACCTGGCAAAATGACGAACCCGGAGCAACTTTTCGCTTGCGGATATGCAGCCTGCTTCGGCAGCGCGCTTGAGGCTGTAGCTAAGAAACGCAATCTCGATGCCAGAAAGGCGCAGGTCACGGCCAATATCAGCCTGATAATAGAAGATGACGGCGGATTCAGGATTGCGGCTGAATTAGATGTCGCAATCGCCGGGCTGGATCATAATACTGTGCAAAAATTGACCGAAGAAGCCCATCAGCTTTGCCCATATTCTAAGGCTATTCGAGGCAATGTTGAGGTGGAACTTAAAGCTGCGGCTTAAAGAATATTCAATTCTTTCTGGTTTCTGGGCAAATCCTTCAAGGTTAATTCTTTTTCCCTATAGTCTCTTATATGAACCGCATGAAAGAGGGCTTTAAGCATAAGATAAGCTGGATAGTGATAAAAAGTTTATAGCCGATAATTCAATATGAATTTTTTACGATTTTAAGTCACTCCCAATACGACAAACTTATCAGAAATTCTTAGGATGGAAATTTTCTTTTTGTAGGATTTCATTATGGAAGCAAATAATCTCGCATATAATGTTTATGATAGACAAACCTCGGCTCTAAAGCGCAACCCCTTTCTAGGAGCCCTGAAAGAGGTGAAGCATGGGCGGCTGGTAATGGCGACTCCGGAGAATAATATTTTGGAGTTCTCCGGTAGTGGGAAAGGCCCGGAAGCGCATTTGCTTCTTCGTGATTGGCAGGTGCTTGATGATTTGATAGCGCGCGGTGAAATCGGGTTTGCTGAAAACTATATAGATAATAAATGCGATAGCGATGACTTGGCCGCGCTTCTTACATTTTCACTGCTGAACGCTCCGGTTCTAGAACGCTTTTTCCACGGCAAGCCGCTATATGCAATATGGCTCCGCCTGAAAAGCTGGGTGCAAGGCAACTCATTAAAGGGCAGCCGCAAAAACATCATGGCGCATTACGATCTCGGCAATGATTTCTATTCGCTCTGGCTGGATAGAAGCATGACTTATTCCTGCGGATTATTCGATGGTCATGAGTCGCGTAGCCTGGAGGAAGCGCAAGATGCAAAATACCGGCGCATTTTGAATAAACTTTCGGCTAGGCCGGGCGAGCATATATTGGATATCGGCTGCGGCTGGGGAGGATTTGCTGAAGCTGCTGCCAAACAAGGGCTCCGCGTCACCGCCATCACCATTTCCAAAGAACAGGCTGATTATGCTAAAGAGCGTATGAGGAAAGCGAGATTGGATAATCTGGTTTCGGTCGAGCTTACCGATTACCGGGAAATAAAAAATAAATTCGATCATGTAGTTTCCATCGGCATGGTTGAGCACGTTGGAGAACAATATTGGCCGGTTTATTTCGAGGTTGTGAAGAATGCCTTAAAGCCCGGCGGCAAGGCAATGATCCAATCGATTACCTTAGATTGCCTGTTATTTGAAGAACTTGGGAACGCAACCGGATTCATCGAGCATTATATTTTCCCCGGCGGGATGCTGCCCTCGAAATCCCGGTTCCGCATGAATGCGGAAAGAGCTGGTTTAAAATGCCGAGAGATGTTCGCATTTGGTGAGGATTATGCCAGGACATTAAAACATTGGCTGCTGAGATTCGAATCGAACAAGAATAAAATTATCGACCTTGGGTTTGATGAATCATTCATCCGCCTCTGGCGATTCTATCTTTCAAGTTGCATCGCCTCGTTCTTAAGCAAACGCAGCGACGTCATGCAGGCGGAATTGGTGCATTCTTAAGACGTTGATTTAAACAACTGCTCAAGAGTTTCTATGCTAACCGGCTTAACCAGATGTTGATCAAAACCGGCCTCACGTGAACGCTCCTGATGTTCCTGCTGGCCCCATCCGGTTTGGGCGATAAAGACGCTATTCTTTAATGACGGTTCCGCCTGCATCTTCCGGCATAATTCATAGCCGCTCATTCCGGAAAGCCCGATATCAAGCATGATTACATCAGGCAGGAATGATTTGGCGGTCTCCAATGCTTCCTTGGCCTCGCATAAGGTTTTCACATCATGCCCAAGCAACTCTATCATCCAGCCCAGGGTTTGTGCCAGCGCTTCATTATCGTCTACAACTAATATCCGCAATTTTCCTTCCCGTAACTTATGCGGTGGCCGTTCTGGTGTAAATACTTTTGGTGCAGGCGCTGGGGCCGGAGTAGATTCCGATGGTTGTATCGCCGGTGCGGCAACTACCGGCAATTTTACCAGGAATTCGCTGCCCTTATCTTTTCCTTCGCTATGTACCTCTATGCTGCCGCCATGCATTTCCACCAGGTTTTTCACCAGCATCAATCCGATCCCTAAGCCGCCATGCGCCCGCTCGATAGAACTATCCACCTGCGTGAATATATCGAATATGCGCGCCAGCATATTTTCAGGGATGCCGATTCCTGCATCCTGAACGCGTACCGCAAGAGTTTGTTCAACTGCTGTTGCCTCCAGCAGGATTTTTCCACCGGTAGGAGTATATTTAATCGCATTGTTTAGTAGGTTTGCAAAAACTTGCGAAAGCCGGGTTAAATCGGCATTCAGCCAAACCGGTTCCTGAGGCAAATGAACGGAAAACTCATGGCCATTTTTTTCTATTAATGGCCTTGCTGTTTCCAGCGCGTTATTTATTACTTCCTCAAGCGTGATGAGATTTTTCTTGAGTTCCAGCTTCCCATGCGAAATCCGCGATACATCAAGCAAATCGTCTACCAGCCTGGTTATCTGTTTCACCTGGCGTCCCATTATTTCCAGGGAATCCGAATAATGTTTCGTGCCGATATTGGAAGATCGCAGGATCGAAAGCGCATTGCTTAAGGGGGCCAGAGGATTGCGCAATTCATGCGATAATGTGGCGATGAACTCGTCTTTCCGCCGATCGGACTCTTTCAGCGCCTCCTCCGCCCGCCTGCGCTCGGTTATGGCAGCCCCCAGCAGTAATCCAGTTACCGCCACAACCGCCATGAAGATTTGCAGAAAGTTCAGGCTTTGATCGATGGATACAGCGGTGAATGGCCCCGATCCGTGCATTGTCGCCCATATCGCTATGATCGAGGCGGCCAGGGTAACGAAAGTGGTTCCATGCTGGCCGAACCGGAGCGCCGCCCATATAATGAAGGGGAAAATCAGGTAGATAAAAACATGGCCGGTTATTCCCATGCTTAAAGGCTCGGTGAAAATCGCCAGGCTGGTGATAATCATTCCTGCCACCAGGGCAAAAGCCTCGCCCATATTATATTCTCGAAGCGAGGAATAGAAGCACCGGTTGCTCCAGACCAGCAATATCGGTGCGAAAATCAATGCACCGGTTGCATCTCCCAGCCACCATACCAGCCAAAGCGGGCGATAAGCGCTCCAGGCCTGTACATGGCTTAAGGTCAAGCTGGTCACGCCTATAGTAGAGCTGACCATGGTGCTTGAGAGGGCGGAAAAAATTACCAGGATCAGAACGTCTTTAACCCGCGCCAATGAATTATTGAAACCGGCCCGCTTACATAGATACGCGCCAATCAGAGCTTCTAAAGTATTGCCGGTTGCAATGCCAAGAGCCGAGAAAACCGGTTCATGTGCAGTGGCATTCGTCAAAAAAGCGCCAAGCGCGATTCCCGGCCAGGCGCGATAGCCGAAAAACAGGAGAGCGGCCAGCGCGATTCCCGTAGGTGGCCATACCACCGTAACCTGCTCGGCCTCGAATGCCATAAGGAAGCCGATTTTGGAGGCCACGAAATAGATAGCGGCCAAGGCTAATGCAATCACGGTTGGTTTGATGAAATCAGCCAAATATCTCACCTTGAATATCGCCCCTTATTTCCAATTTTTCATCAAAATCATCGGTATAATATATGCCATTATAAACTTTCCATAAGTTTTTTTACTTGTTTTTTATGGCAAGTTCCGGTGGGTCAATCATGGTTCCGAAAAAACCCGGCGCGCAAACCAAGCCGCGCAATCTGAAAATAAAGCAGGTGGCTTAAGTTATGCAAAGGCGGAGAGATATTGCACAGTGCTCTCCGCCAATGCTTGTAAATTATATCCGCCTTCCAGCAGCGAAACTACTTTTCCGGCACAACATTCACTGGCTGTGGCTGTTATCTGCTCTCCAATCCATTTATAATCTTCTTTTGATAGTCCCATAGATGCCAGCGGATCATCGCGATGTGTGTCGAATCCGGCCGAAGCCAAAATAAGTTGTGGCTTAAAATTGCGTAAAGCCGGGATAACATTTTCCAAGAAAATAGCACGATAGGCTCTTCCATCAGTTCCGGCTGGCAGCGGTAGATTTATAAGATTACCTGATCCCTTTTCGCTTGCCCCTCCGCTTCCCGGATAATGCGGCCATTGGTGGGTGGAAATATATAGAACTCTTGCGTCATGCTCGAATGCTTCTTGCGTTCCATTGCCGTGATGCACGTCGAAATCCACTATTGCAATCCGTTCCAAGTTATATTTCTGCATGGTATAACATGCGGCAATAGCGATATTGTTAAATATGCAGAATCCCATCGCTCGGCTCGGAATAGCATGATGCCCTGGCGGGCGCACCGCGCAGAATGCGCTTTTATATTTGCCCTGCATCACATCATCAACAGCCTGGCATCCAGCACCGACAGCGCGGAGCGCAGCCTGGAAACTTCCCTTGGATATTACGGTATCGGAATCGAGGTAACATAGGGATTCATCTTCGGGAATTGCCCGCTCGACAAGCTCCAGATGATCTGCGGTATGCACCAGCAATATCTGTCCCCTTGTGCCAAGCGGGGCATCAATGAAATCCAGATTGTCCAGGAAATCGCAAGATCTAAGCGCTTCCATAATGGCAACCAGGCGGGTAGGACTCTCCGGATGCATGGCACCGGTTTCATGCCGCAAGCAATCCGGATGGGAGAATATTGCAACCTTCATTTATCTTAAAGGCATACCCTATTTGAGGCCGAACTTGAAGCCAAAAAAGGCAAGCATCCCGGTAACAACCAAACCAGCCCAACTCACCCACATGGGAATTGCCATGCCCGCTGCCGTAACATCCCACCCTTGTACTATCCTGCCTAGATGCACCAAAGCCACCAGTGCGAACAGGATGCCGGCAATAAGAGAAAATGCTTTTTGCGTCATAGCTACCTCCTTGAAAATTATTTTATCCGGTGATCAGCATCACCACAATTGTGTTCGAGGATAGAGAATTACTCTCCGTAAGCCGATCTTTTCGCTGGAGAACTGGGAGAAGAATTAATCACCGAACTATTTTCCTCATCCGCATCTCGGTTATTGGTGGACAAGGCATTACTGCCTCTGCTTTCTCCCGCCGATTCGGCCTCACTTTTTTTGTTATCTTCATCAGGAGCAGATATATGTACGTCTTCCTTTTCACTTTTACTTTTATTATTTTCATTCTGTGGATTGCCTGGAAAACCGCCTTCCGCAGTCCAAGTATCCAGAGGCTGCTCCTGTTTGCTTTCAGGCTTTGCCAGATTCTGATTGAACTTGCTGGATTGCTGATCTGTCGGTTCTTTATGTTTTGCTTGTCCTAAGCTGGTTTTGCCCATTTTCATTCTCCTTTTATGTTTATATTGAAAGAAAAGTTACTCTCACCACCATGGACTCAAGTCCCACTTTGATTGGCTTGAGGATTGGTTTGGTTATTTTGGATTGCTGGCTCTATTGCAGCAGGAGCATTATTTGAACTCGGGTTAGCAGTGCCGGAGGTGTTATTTGATGTGCTTGCATTACCCACGCCAGGATTAGGAGCAATACTCTTGCCCATATTATTATTGTACCAGGAATAGCCTACAATTGCTGCTATAACGATCACAACTGCGACCAACCAAGTAAGTGCAGAACTGTTTGCCTCTATGCTGCTCCAAGGCCTAGGTCTGCTCATGCTGAATCTTTCATTGTTGTTATCGTAATTTCTTTGGTAGCTGGTGGAAATATCAGAGAGCCGGTGCTCTTCGGTTGGTTTTAAACTCGTATTTGTAGCCATGATGAATTCTCCTTCTTTAGATTTGAGTTAGAACACAAGGTTAGAGAGTAATGCTGATCGAATAAATTTTCCGTTTCGTACTCCGATTAATTTTGTCAATTTGCCGTAAATGCACAGAGTAAAACCCGGAACATCACAATGGAAAATTTATTCTTGAAAGAATACACTAATAGACATGAAAAGCTAATAGCCATGAAAAGATTGATGGCAGTAGCGGCGCTATTAATGGCAACTACGGGGTGTATTGCATATGCGCCTCCGCCCGTAGCGGCACAGCCAGTTTATCCGGGAACAACCCAGGCTTATGTATATCCTTACGGGTATCCGGCTTATGGGTATCCATATTATTATCCTGCTCCGGTCGCGATTGGCGTTGGCATAGGATTCGGTGGTGGGCGGCACTGGAGGTGATATATTTCGCCGGTCACGTTAGGATTCAGGAAACGCCGAGAAGTTGCCTCTGTTCTTGCCAATCAAGTGGAAGGTCTGAGCGTTTTATCAATCTTTCGGTATTGAGATTGGCAGGCTGACAACCAGATATGATGCTCTCGATAATATCTGGAGATAGAAAGGCAAGATTCACTGTGCGACCTATAATGCTTCTATCAACACGATTGCGCGTTGCGATCCCGGTCAAGGTTACTCCGGCCACGTGATATGATGCTTCCATTATTGCCACTCCTTGGCTTTGAGCGAATGTCCTGCTTTTCTATCTCTTCCTTCAGTAAGCGCACACAACCCACTTCAAGGTACCGCCGGAATATATGCCTGACGGTTTCAGCCTCTGCTGGATTTATTATTTAATTATTCCTAAATATAGGGTTGGATTTTCTTGGAATCAAGCCCTACTATAGGGTACATAGATAGACTGTCAATTATAAAGCTGCACTCTGCATGCGCTACGGGGAAAATTCATGAAGCCTTTTTTCAGCATAATGATGCCGACTTATAATCAGGAAAATTACCTGAGAGCGGCGATAGATAGCGTGCTTGCCCAAACCTTTTCAGATTTCGAGTTGCTGATAGTGAATGACGGCTCAACCGACAACACTGAAGGCATCATGGAGGAATATGCCGCGCGCGACACCAGAGTGAAAATATTCAAGAAAAAAAACGGCGGAACCGCTTCGGCCCTGAACGTCGCCTTCGCCAACGCCGCAGCTGGCTGGCTCTGTTGGCTATCGTCGGATGATTTATTTCTTCCGAATCATCTAGAACTCCGCGCTGCCGCGATCAAACAAACTCCAGAAATGAAATTCATCTATTCCGCATCGAATTGGCTGGTTGAGGAAGAAAAAAAAATAGTGTCACCGAATTATAAAAATCTTATTCCGCCGCCCGATATCCAGACTTTAAGGCTGATGCGCATTAATTACGTGAGCGGCATAACCATTACCATGCGGAAAGAGGATGCATCCGCCGGGTTCGATGAAAAATTGTATTATGCCCATGATTACGAAATGTGGTTCGGCATTTCATTGCAGCATAGGTTTTATTATATCACCGAGCCGACCGCCATCACTCGCATCCATAAGGAGCAGGCAACAGCGAAAGCTCCGGTCAGCGGGCTTCTGGACGGGGCAATCGTGGGGCTCGCCGCGCTCAACAAAAGTCATTTTTCCGCGCTTATCCCATTCGCCGATATAACCAAGCGGGAAATTCTAACGCAAGTTGTGCATGAAACTTTGGTGAATCTTATCGATGAAAATTCTTACTGTGTTATCGCAGGATTTCAGCAAGCATTGGCTGCGCGTTTCGCCGAGTGGCTGCGGGAGATAGCAGAAACGGAAAGGGTTTATGCCTTAAAGATAATCCGGGATTTCATCGGGCAGTTTGGGCAGCAGTTGGGCGCAGAGAATTTAGGGCTGCTTGCCGGTTTGGAAAAAAACCAGGTTTTTGCACCCTATGACGGCGTAAAACTTCTTAAGGCGCGCTTGGAAAAATATAAATTGTCCGGGAATGAAAGGATGGTTGCGGGGATCGAAAAATATTTATCTACTCTTTAGTTCCAAGCATCATCCTCAGAGTTTTTTCCTGCCGCTTGAACTCCCCTAAAATCTGCTCTCTCAACCACACGCCAATAGAGCGATGTGAACCGGGTTCGACATAATCTTTTATTGTATAGAGCGGTTCCGGCAGCAGGAACGGCCGCTTTGTGAGGTTAATGCAGCTTCCCAGCACGATTGAATAAAGTTCGCTGTTATCGCCGGACCATTGGTAATGGCTGGTGAAAAAGTATTTGATATTTGAATTTAAAAACTGCCGCAGAAGCTGCATGATTGCAAGTAGCGGCAGATGAAGCATAAGGTCACGGCAGAGCCATACATCCGCTTCCGGCAATGGGTCGGTGATAACGTCCAAAACTTCGAAACGGCGGTTGTCACTCGCGTGATTCTTCCGATTTTGCTCGATGATTTCTGGCACGATATCGGCCCCGATGTAATTTATCCCATCAAGCTCGACCGAGCGCATCCAGTTGAAATCGCCGCAAGGCGCATCGAGCAGCGTTTTGCAATCCAGCATTTTTAGGAATACCGGTAGGTCGCGGCGCAAATCCTCGGTATAGGCCATGCTGCTGCCCGGCCCCGAGCGCGACTCATTGCCACCCCAAAGATTTTCCTGATAGATTTTGCGAAATGCGAATTGCAGGTTGTTATCCATATTATCTAATTTTTGTCAAAGTTCGCTTTTTTTCTATTACCAAAGGCCGGACACTTCTTCAGCAGAATCAAATACTTCAGAAGACTCATCATCAACTATACAGCGCGAGAGAAAATAAGATTGTTTAGGCCTTCATAATCTTCTACCTGGGTCTTGAGTCTGCAGGTAAAACCATGAGATTCGATGGCTTCCCGCACCTTCTCTCCATCTTCGCTTTCGGTAAGTTCAATAAAGATTTCCTTTAATTCCTTCAGTTGCAGAGTATTCTTTGCCCCTTCGATCACTTCCGTCTCGGCGCCATCAACATCTATCTTGATATAATTTGGCACCGGCAGATTGAAACTTTGGATAATGTTATCCAGGCTATCGGTCACAATTGATTGCTTGTGCCTAGTTATAAATTCTCCATCCGCAGCAAGCACATTCTTTCCTTGGCCAAGAATTTTATTATGGGCGCCTTTTATATAATTCGCGCAATATATATGATTCAGGCTGCGACTATTGCTTACCGCAAGGTTGAATGAAGTTATGGGATGTTTCATATTGTGATGATTGAGATAGTGGTGCATCTCCAGCGCGGCGAAGTTCTGGGCTTCCGGCTCAAAAGCAAATAGGCGCAAGACGGATAAGGCGGCATAAACCGTATATGGCCCGGTACTTGCCCCAAAATCGTAAAGCACGGCATCTTTGGGCATTGCATCAATCCAATCAAGCTGCTCTGGCTCTATTTGATCCAGAAAAGCCGCCGTCCATAGCATATACCGGCCCTCGACCTGAAAAGTAATCTCCTTATCGCGTACTTTGGTCTTTAAGATTGCCGGCACATATTCCCCAGCTTTAGCCAGCATATCCACCATTTCAAGAGACTCATGCTTGGTATAGGTGCGGTTACCTACTTGCACGGAAATGCGCCCGGTTTTATTGTCAAAAGATAATTTCTTGTCCATAAGATTATTGCTGTTCTTTCCAC
>Ga0206958_1145_pt1 | contig 20683 bp, 14 predicted proteins | sample Alteio_BWOrgHeat_33_FD_152968 | JGI IMG/M metagenome (GOLD analysis project Ga0206958, IMG submission 152968) | Enriched cells from forest soil in Barre Woods Harvard Forest LTER site, Petersham, Massachusetts, United States -... | ecosystem: Environmental > Terrestrial > Soil > Temperate forest >... | reverse complement strand
GCTCCGCCTTCGGAATCGGCAGTATGAGATAACTGGCGCACACGGTATCCACCGGGGAGTCTTTGAGTAGGCTCCAAAAGTCCGCCGCTGCAGATGCCGGTAGCCCAGCCTTGGAAGTCGAGCCATCGACGTAGTCCCAGCCGCCAAGGGAAAGCTCGGGGTTGCCGATAGAAACGGGAGACACATCGATGTCAAGCGAAACGTTTTCGACGGCAGTTCCGCCGTAGTCCACCAAGAGATTCAGGTGGCTCTGGCCAGGCTGCAAAAGTTTGCCATCAACTTCGAGCCACACTCGCGAGGTTGTGCCTGGCTGAATCTCGAATGAACAGGCTCCGGCGATCGGCTGACAGTAAGTGAGGGCAGTAGCAATTTGCTTTCCGTTGAACGTCGTGGTCCAAGGACAAGCGGCAAGTTTCAAATAGGTGGGAAAATCGGTCTTACCGGCTACTCTCACTTGAACCTTCGCTGGAGTTTCGAACGAGCTTGAAACCAGGAAAGAATCGCCGCGTTGTTCTCCGGGGAATGTTTTAATGACTACCTTGGGAGGGTGCTGGTCGGAGTTTGGAAAGTCATGGATTCCTAGTGGCGCAAAGCGATCTCGTTTCCATACTCGCAGATCCGTGATGCCGCGCGCTCGAGCTATGCGTGCCCAGGCAGCAGGAATATCAGAGCGCGACGCCGGACGAACCACCCCCGAACGGTCCGCATTTTCACTCGCCGTGGAAGCCTCGATTAATTCGCGTGCCCGCTTGAAGTCTTCGGGCAAAACAGCGCTCATATCCTTCTTAATATCGGTAATGCTGGGAGCGATGCGATGCTCCCCCGATTTTGCGGCAAATACATGGACCTCATCACAAAAGAAGTACATGTTGTTTGACGGGGCGACCACGAATTGGACGTAACGGCAAGATTTGCCGACGGGAGAAAGGCTATACGTAACTCTTTGATAGCTGGTTACGTTGAGTAGCGGCACGGTCAGTTCTAGGCTTCCTAACCTGGCCCAATTCTGTCCATCGTCGCTGCCATAACCTTCGATGGCGCGAGGAAAGCCGACTCCGGCCGCGCCAGCGCCAGTGGCCAGGTCGAGCGCCTCAATCTCCGTCCGAGAACCGAGATCTATGGTCATGCAAATGGGCGTTGAGTTCAGCCATCCCACTGCCGATTTGTCCAACCACATCCAGCCACTCGTTACGGTCTTTCCGTCTGTAAGCTTCATCGGATCTTCCGGGCTAATCAGCCGCGGATAGTTGGGCTTTGGCGCGAATACCACTGCCTTACCCAACGCAATGTTATTCCCTTGTATCCAAGGAAGCTCTTCCGATGCTAAGGCGCCATAAGCTTGCGTTGAAGATACAATTATCGCCAGAAGCATCAACGATCGACAATGAGAGATGGCTGCCCTGTTGCGCATCATGATTCAAGACCTGGTGGATGAGAGGAAAGTTGCATGCCCCATCGCCAGATGGCTTTAAGTCTATCCATATCCTTTACGACACTCGTCGATTTTATACCGAGGCCGAGGGATGGTTTTTCCGCGTGTTTTTGGGATTTCGGAACTAGGATCGACGTCTAAAAAATACCCTTGTGCGTCTCAATCACTCGCACTATGCCAAACTCGACGCGAATGGGTGATTCGAGCGTAAATGTCTGCGTCGTGGGGCTTGGATATATTGGACTCCCAACCGCGTCCCTCTTGGCCTGTTCCGGATACCAGGTTCACGGTGTGGACGTCGACGAGCTTGCGGTAGCAAATATCAATCAAGGGAAAATCCGCATCGACGAACCTGATTTGGATAGTTTTGTATGGTCCGCCGTTAATCGCGGCACTCTGACCGCTTCGACTCAACCTGTACTGGCGGATATTTTCATCCTGTGCGTTCCGACTCCGTTTCATGGGTCCGAAGTAGCTAGCGAACCCCCTCGCCCCAACATTGACTATGTCCTGGCGGCCGCTACGTCGATAGCCCCCTATGTGCTGCCGGGAAATATGGTGATCCTTGAATCCACGTCACCGGTGGGAACAACCCATGTCGTTGCCAAGATTCTATTGGAATGCGGTGTCGATATAGAATCGATTTCTGTTGCGTACTGTCCGGAGCGGGTGTTACCGGGAAAGATCATGACGGAACTCGTTCAGAACGACAGGATTGTTGGGGGGATTAACGCCGAGTCCACCGTTCGGATCAAGGCCTTTTACGAGACATTTATTAAGGGTGCGGTTTACGGGACAGATTGCAAAACTGCCGAGATGGCGAAGTTAGTAGAGAATAGTTATCGTGATGTTAATATCGCTTTTGCCAACGAATTGTCGATGATTTGTGCCGAATCGGGAATCGATGTTTGGAACTTGATTGACCTCGCAAATCGCCACCCAAGGGTTAAGATCCTTCAACCAGGAGCAGGAGTGGGCGGTCATTGTATCGCTGTGGATCCATGGTTCATCGTCGATCAAAGCGTTGCTCTCGCTCGATTGATTCGCACTGCGAGAGAAGTGAACGACAGTAAGCCCACATGGGTAGCGAAACAAATCCAAAATGAAGCAGCTAAATTTGAGGCCTCTTATGGCAGAACTCCGGTTGTCGCGTGCTTAGGATTGACATTTAAACCTGATATTGGCGATCTTCGAGAGTCGCCGTCGTGGTCGATCGTCGAAGAGCTTCTAGAGAAAGGTTTCGACATCAGAGCCGTAGAACCCAATGTTGCAGCGCACCCGCAAATCCGATTAACGCCGCTATTGGAGGCAGTCGCGGAAGCGGACATCGTGGCTGTTTTAGTGCGCCACAAGCAGTTCAGAGAGCTGAATTTGTCATCGAAGGTCGTATTGGATTATTGTGGACTCACAAGGGCCTAGCACCTTATGAAGCAAATCCTTCAAAACTTAAGCAACGGCGATACCCTTCTTACGGAGATTCCAGTTCCGTGTCCGGGACATGGACAAGTGTTAATCCGATCCGAACGGAGTCTCGTGTCCGTTGGTACCGAGCGGATGCTTGTAGCGTTTGGACGCGCCAACTTGCTGGACAAGGCCCGGCAACAGCCTTCGCGAGTTGTCGAAGTGCTGGCAAAAATAAAGTCAGACGGGTTACAAACGACGATCGAAGCCGTCCAGTCCAAACTTGATCGACCCATAGCGCTGGGATACTCCAATGCTGGAATCGTCGTCGAGCTGGGAAGTGGCGTTCGGTCATATAGGCCAGGAGACCGGGTCATATCCAACGGCCCGCATTCTGAATACGTTGCAGTACCTGAAAACCTTTGTGCACCCATACCGGACGGCGTTACGTTTGATGAAGCAGCCTTTACGGTAGTTGCATCGATCGCCCTCCAAGGTATTCGGCTAGCCAATCCGACTTTCGGCGAAACCTTCGTTGTTACTGGGCTGGGGTTGATCGGGCTCATAACCACTCAGCTGCTAGTCGCTCACGGGTGCAACGTAATCGGAATCGACCTCAGTTCGGACAAATGTCGCAGAGCAGTTGAATTCGGCGCAGTTGCAGTCGACCTTGGCGTTGGAGACGACCCGGTTGCTACTGCAAAATCCCTTACCCATGATATGGGTGTAGACGGGGTGATCATAACTGCATCTTCAAAGAGCGCAGAACCAGTTCACCAGGCGGCGTTAATGTGTAGGAAGCGAGGTCGTATCGTCTTGGTGGGAGTTGTGGGGCTAGAACTTTCGCGGGAGGACTTCTACGAAAAGGAGCTCTCATTCCAGGTTTCGTGTTCCTATGGCCCCGGCCGCTACGATGAATCCTATGAGGTTCAGGGAGTTGACTACCCATTCGGATTTGTTCGCTGGACGGCGCAGCGAAATTTCCAAGCGATCCTTAGCAGTATTGCCAATCGTCGCTTAAACTTGGCCTCTCTCATCACTCATCGATTTCCTTTTGCCAAGGCGACAGATGCGTACGGCGAGGGGATCAAGGACGCCCTTGGGCTCCTTTTGGACTACCAGACCGACACGCCGGCGGTCCTCAAAAGAACGGTTGTGCTCCCAACCTCACTCGCATCGCCGATCGTTCCCGAAGTATCGGTAGGAGTGATCGGCGCGGGAGGCTTCACGAGCCTGGTAATCCTTCCGGCGTTGAAGGAGATTAAATTAAGGCTTCGCACAATTGCCTCCAGCAAGGGGGTCACCAGTACTCACCTTGGAAGAAAATTTGGGTTCGAAAGGTCGACCACGAATCTCGATGACGTATTCGACGATCCAGAAACGAATACAATCTTCATAACAACCCGTCACGATTCTCACGCAAAGTTCGTGGAGCGTGCCTTGCGGTCCGGCAAAAACGTATTCGTTGAAAAGCCATTGGCGATTACGAGAGACGAACTTGCTTCGATCAAAGAAACGTATGAGCGCCAAGCCGCTGCATTCGTTATGGTGGGTTTTAATCGGCGATTCTCGCCGCTAACTATAAAAATGCGACAGCTTCTCGACACGATTATCGGACCGAAGAGCGTAATCGTAACGGTTAATTCGGGGTACATCCCTAAGGATCACTGGACGCAAGATTCGGTCGCTGGAGGGGGCAGAGTCATTGGAGAGGCATGCCACTTTGTGGACCTGATCCGATTCCTTATGGGTCATCCTATTTTGAAAGTCGTTGCGACAAGTGCCAAAAGCAAAAATGGCGCCCCCGTCGACGATGAGGTCACGATCACCTTGTCATTCAGCGATGGTTCGATGGGCACCGTTCACTACTTGTCCTCCGGGCATAAATCTCTTTCGAAGGAGCGAGTGGAGGTGTTTGCCGACGGAAAGGTTCTTCAATTAGACAATTTCAGGTCTCTCGCAGGCTTTGGGTGGAGTGGGTTCCGACCCGTGAGACTGAGCAAGCAAGACAAAGGACACAAATTAGAAATCGCGACGGTGATCGACGCTATCAAGCAGGGAGCGCCGGCCCCAATACCTTGGGATGAGATAGTTGAAGTGACTGAAGTGCTGCTTGACGCTGCAGAGCAGATCCGCGCCGGCTAATCGGAAATGTCGTCAATATTGAGGCAAACGAAGCGATTTTCAAAACTTGTGCCCGTTTTAAAGGCACTCGGATTGAGAAACCTTGCTCGGTTTGCTAAGCACAAGATTCGTATCAAAACCGGATACTACGCTTTGCGGTCACCGATTGCAAGCTGGACCCAGTGTCCCATTCCGGCTCGGGACAAAGTGAGAAATCCCTTTTCGCCGATGGATCTGGATTCCGTTAGGGGTGCGATTTTTGATCCGGACGCTGCATGTCGCCTTGGCGATCGGATCGCTTCGAGGGAGATCCTATACTTTTCGCACCATTTGGTGAGCATCCCGAGTTCGTGGCGAGCGAATCCTCACACTCAATTTGAGACAGCCGAGATTCATTGGAGTTTGATCCCCGATTTCTGGATCGAACAGGGAGACATAAAGTGGATTTGGGAGCCGTCCAGATTCGATTGGGTTTATTCGCTTGCGCGTGCCTACGGAGCGTCGTCCAATGAAAAATACCCGGAAGCATTTTGGCGGCTTTTTGAGGATTGGCGTCGGTCGAATCCTCCCAATATGGGAGTTAACTGGAAGTGTGGCCAAGAATCTTCGTTCAAAATGTTTGCACTAGCGTTTGCTCATGGCGCCTTTTTACGGTCAGCGGCATCGACTCCGGAGCGGGTCGACATGCTCTGGCAAACGTTCCGAAAGCTCGCGCAAAGGGTTGATCTAACCGTTGACTACGCCCTTTCGCAACGAAACAACCACGGGATCAGCGAGGCGGTCGCTCTGTACTTGGCAGGACAATGCCTACCGGGCGATGTCGAAGCAAGCTATTGGAAGAATAAAGGGAAGCAACTCTTTGAGTCCCAAGTCTTGGATCAGTTTTTTGACGATGGCGCCTATATACAGCATTCGTTCACGTATGAGCGCCTAGCGCTTAGGGCCGTCACTGTTTTCTGTGTCACCGCGAAAATCTGCAGCGACACAATTTCTCCCGATGTACTCACTCGGTTAAATTCGGCGATCGGATTCATGGCATCGGTCGTGGATCCCGCGACGGGAATGGCTCCGAATTACGGGGCAAATGACGGCGCCAACATATTCGCCCTCAACGGTTGCGGTTATCGCGATTTCCGGCCGGTTATTCAAACGCTTTCTTGTCTCCTGTTTAGCAAGAGAGTCTATGGACCTGGTTCGTGGGACGAGGAATTGAGTTGGCTTGGCCTGAAACCCAAAGGAGATCCGATTCTTCAGAGCAGTTTCGCGGCTCGCACGAGCGGATATTTCGGCTTGCGCGGCAACGGCGCTTTTGGGCTGATCAGATGCCATTCGTATTCTACGAGACCGGGTCACGCCGACATGCTTGCGCTGGATATCTGGATGAATGGAAATAACATAATTCCGGACGCTGGAACATTCCAATACTACGACGTGAAGGATGTTGGGTCATTCCTTAAATGCACCCCTGCTCATAGCACCGTTGAAGTAAATGAGCATAGCCAAATGTTCAAAAGCGGCCGCTTCCTTTGGTTGGACTGGACGCGCGCGAAGACAATCGAATTTGACGCCGACAGAGGCGTCTTTGTCGGAGAGCACTACGGCTACCTGAAGTCGGACGGACTCGTTCACCGACGGACGATATTGATGCGAAATGGGGACTGGCTGGTGATCGACGATCTAATTCTCAGTAGCAATCGCGAGGCATTACTTACGTTGAGATGGCGAATCAATTCCGATGGCTCGTGGCATGAATCAGATCAGGGAGCTAACTCCGATCGGTGGAATGTCGGGATCGATGTGACTTCATCGGCAAACGTAACGACACAATTGATTCGGGGCTCGGCGGACAGTTTAGAATGTTTGGAAAGCCATTACTATGGGGAAGTCAACCCCGTCGATTTGGTTAAATCGCAGATTAGCGCCTCGAAAAGTATCAGGTGGTTGACAACTATCGGAAGAACGAGAATTCATCCGGTCGGCTCCGGTATCTATTCATGGCACGGCGTTCAGATTTCTGATCAGCCAAACAGTCCGCCGGAAAATGCATGAGGGTCCTCTATTTTCATCAACATTTCTCGACTCGAGAGGGAAATACGGGCACGCGGTCTTACGAGATGGCAAAGCGCCTCATCGAAAGGGGGCACGAAGTAACCGTGGTTTGCGCCTCGTATGCACATGGTCGAACCGGGATTACCATCCCATTCGAAAACGGCAGGCGACAAAGTGTTGTCGACGGCATTGTGGTCATTGAATTCGAGCTGGTTTACTCGAATGAACTATCTTTTCCGAAGCGAATCGTGGTGTTTGGAAGATACGCATTTCGGGGCACGATGTTGGCTTTGAGAGCGGAATACGACCTCCTATTCGCAACGTCGGCTCCGCTCACTGCCGCCATTCCCGGCATCCTAATGAAGGCGTTTCGTTTCCGTAAAAGACCCTTCGTTTTTGAAATCAGAGACCCTTGGCCGGAAAGTCCGCGTGCAATGGGCGCCATCAAGAACCCGATCCTGCTCGGGTTGATGGATTTACTAGAAACGCTCGCTTATCGAGCCGCAGATGGTTACATCGCCCTTTCGCCGGGAATGGTAGCGGCTTTTACGCGAAAAAGGGTGCCTGAGCAATTGATTTCGATGATTCCAAACGGGAGCGACAATGAACTTATCCAGATTTCGCAAACTCGAGAATTCGACCTGCCTGGGATCGATAAGGGAGATTTTGTAGCAGTCTATACGGGGGCTCACGGAGTCGCAAACGGCCTCGATCGGTTAGTTGATGCAGCAGCGAGGATAAATGCGGATGGCTGTGAAAATATCAAAATCGTGTTGATCGGCGATGGTGCTATGAAGGCTTCTCTTCAACGGCGCGTTGAAAACGAAGGATTGCAGTCCGTGGTGCTTTTCTTTGATCCGATACCTAAGAGTAGGCTGCAAGATCTCATGACCCAGGCCGACTTGGGGCTGATGATCTTGGATAACGTACCGGTTTTTTACTATGGAAGCTCTCCGAACAAGTTTTTCGATTACTTGTCCTATGGCATTCCAGTGTTGGTAAATCATCCAGGATGGGTGCGTGATCTGATTGAAGATGCAGATTGCGGCGCCTTCGCCGATCCCGCAGACGCTAGTGATCTCGCAAATCAAATCTGCCTACTTTCCCAAGTTCCAGTGGCTGAACGTGCAGCCATGGGAAGGCGTGGAAGGAAGTTAGCTGAGGACAAATTCGATCGTCGACTTTTGTCGGGCCAATTTGTAGATGCGTTGGAATCGACCTACGATCGCTGGACGACGCGATACTCAGCCGGGTCGAAATGACCGGTACTTCGCCAAAAGGCATAGAATGACTGCCCCGAAACGAAAACGACTTCTTGACTCAAACTCAAAGGTCCAAATTCATCGGCGCTTGCCGCGTTAGGAAGATGCGGTCAGGGGGTATCTCCGAGCGATGGAGGCGTACCCTCTGAATATACATAAGACATGCGTAGGTAAACGAGATACATTAGGCTATAGCCAGTTGTGTAAAGCGCCAAAGCCATTTCTGGAGACTTCCGAATAGCCCCAATGTACAATGCAGCCCCGTTGATCAGGAATAGAAATACTTGCCAGATCAAGTCATAGCGCTGTTTACCGGCAATATTCAAGACAATAGAGAGTGGGCTCGCAAACGTACCTAGCATGATAAACGGAGATAGGATCTGCGCATAATGGCCAGCCGTTCGCCATTCTTTACCCAAACAGAACGCGAAGATGGCGGGACCAAAAAGCGCGACTGGGATGCCCGGCACCAGAGCAAGAATCGCTAGACGCTTGAATGTCTTTATCCATAGACTCCGGCAACTTCCCGTCTGCGAAAATGCGGCGCTTGCTTGTTGGCGCCAAACGTCGCCCACAGTCGCGGAGATCAGGCCCGTGCTCATGCCATAGACTCGCGTCGCAATATTGTAGTATCCAACGATTGCAGGGCCGAAAAAGGTAGTCATCATAAGAACAGGCAACTGTCTTCCGACGCCGTTAATCGTGTCAGCCGGCATCGAATACAGTGGAAAATTCTTGTATTTTATTGCCAGTTCCTTCATCCTGCCCCAAGAGGGCTTATGACGCGGCGTCTCTTTGTCCTTGAGTAGGGCATTCACCAACGCAGCGGTGACCGTCACCTGCCCTACCGCGTAAGCCAAGATTTGGGCGCCGCTCAGAAGCAAGTGGCCAAATCCAAAGGAAATCCCAACCGCGCGATCTGTAACAGCCTGAGTAACTCCGAGTCTTGAAAGCGCGACGTAATACTTCCGGCGGAGCATGAAGTAACGAATTGCCGTGTAACAGCCCATCGTAATCGTAAGCACCGGCACAAGGAATAGCCATCTCTGGATCAGCATATTCCCAAGAAAATGGGATATCTGAGCCCCGAAACACAGGACCGCGATGAGCACCAAAATCGAGAAGGCAGTCGAAAGGATGCAAGTATAGATCGTTATTTCAAGAGCTTCTTCGTCCGACGCCGGAACCAGAACAGCGAGTTCATAGCGTCCGCTATTGCAGTAATTGAGGATGCTCACTACTGACGTGAACAAGGCTAGAAGCCCAAAATCCCGGGGTGCGTATAATCGGCTTAATATCGGGGTAGCGATGATTGGAATAATCATTGCAATCGTCGACCCTTTTAGCATTGTAAATGCGTTTCGACGGCCTTCCGAGCCGGTCAGCATATGGGATATCCGACGTATGGGCTGAAGCTTCATTATTTAAGGGGACCGGCGGCTACGGATCTCAAAATAAAACGATCACCGCCGTCGAGGAGCTTCTCTTTGCACAGGAACATATAGGCAATCACGATTCCAACACACCCGTTTCTCCGGCCAGAACTTCGGAGACGATCGTCGTCGCCATCCATTGTACTGCGTGACGTCAAGAGTATCAGTTGCACTCCGTCGCAGCATGCTTCCGAAGTCGGACTTTGCGAAGGCTTTTAACTTTCCCTCGCTGACGCACAAAAACCCCAGGTTCGCGCCGGTAGTCGTGAACTCGTGGTCAATATCGCGCTGGCTAGTTTCGTGACCAAATTACTTCACAGGCGCCACACCCGTCGTCGTAGAGCGCTAAAGCCGATTCCGTTAAGTGGCGCCCAATTGATCCGCCTCGTCTGGTGACTAGCCGCCGTGTCGCTGATGTGCAAGATCGACTTTCCACTTAAGGTAGGTCTCGAAGTTTGAAAAGGCCGGTTCCTTCCATCCGGTTTCAGAGACTGTCGGGTTTTCGCCATTCCATATCTGTTTGAGTTCGGCTTCGATAGCGGTCGGCAAGCCGGCGGGGATCAACGAACTGTGCCCGGTACTCTCGGCTAGACAGATAAAGCGCGTTGCAAAGTACCAGTAGTGAAATCGGTCGAATGTGTTTGCCTTTTCATCATGGGGTCCTACGGCGGCAAAACGCTGAAAATGGTCAGCGAACTCCTTTTGCCACTGTTCTTCTTTGTTCCAGAACGCGAAGTGGAGTGGAACCATCAACCGATACTGGACCATCTGCGCATTTGATCCAGTCCAGATTTCATCTTGGAGTCGTTTACCGTCTCCGTGCTCCCATTTGGCCTTTTCATCTTCAGTAGCTTCGTCTTGGGGCGGAATCACTTGGCGAGCAAGATTCAATTTGGCTGCGAGGCGAACCTGCAGGTCATCTGCTCCCATTCGCGTGTACGTCTCTTCTTCCGTCTTTGTCACGGGGAGCAAAGATTCTATTTCTCGATATAAGTGCTTGGCTTCCGGAGTGTATAGAAATACCCACCACCCGTAAAACATGGTGCCAGAAAGCTCGTAGGGACCATAGCCTTTGTCGGTCGAACCGTGATAAAACCGACGATAGACACCGTTGCTGCCGTCCATGAAGTTCTTGAGGCGCGGCAATCGAAACGAATCGTCCGGTGGCGTAACGACATGATGAAAAAACTGGGTATTCAGGCCGTTTCTCCATTCGTCAAACTGCTTTCGCTCGGCCGATCCAGGCAAACATGACTCAGCCCAACTTGTGAACCAGAGTGGCCAGCGAGTGAAGTGAGATGCATCCAAAGTAGCCTGTGAAGGCAGTGCCTTTGGGCTTTTAATATCAGTGTTTTCGCTATTTGAATACGCAAAGTCGTTGTGGTCGTTCCACGCCCCCGGCTGGAGGAGCCACCCACCGTCTGGAGTCTTAACAATTGCATACTTATGCAGTGAATACGCCATCTGAACCATGTCCTCTTCAAACCTAGGGATCGGTTCGTGTCGGAGCCTATGATAAGTCACTAAATCCGCCGCAATTGCACATGGGTACAAGTCTCGATCGGTGACCGCGCCCGTGTAGCTCTTTTGCGAGGAGTTTGAAGTGTGGTTCAAACTCTCAGCACTTGCAGGTCTGATGGCAACCTCTCGCTTTCCCTGGGATCCAAATGGAAGTAAAGCGACAGATACAATCGAATAGGTTAGAAGTCCCATGTACATGCGATTTGACGCTGGATTTTTGACTGAAGTTCCCAATCAGTGGTAACGTCATCCGGTTTTCTCGTTTCGGCACTTAGGTACAATCCCTGCCGGAGCCTCCGGGCTTTTTTTTATGGCAGTGCGCCCGGTACGCCATGCGGCATGCCTGTCAGTTTAATGCAAAACAATGATAAATAACTTGATCTTTGAGGCTGACGCCAAACTCGAATTGTTGAAGCGAATCAAAGACCACACGGCAACCGTTGGGGTTGTAGGCCTAGGATATGTTGGTTTGCCATTCGTGGTTGAAAAGGCAAAAATGGGCTATAAAGTGGTTGGTATCGACCGCAGCGAATCCCGCGTAGCGATGGTGAACCGTGGAGAAAACTTTATCGGCGATGTCAACAGCCAGGAGTTCTCAGACGTGGTCGCAAGCGGCTTAATTCGTGCCGTAACTGATTTTTCGGTGGTACCAGAATTAGACGTAATCGTTATATGCGTGCCGACACCACTTAACAAGAATCTTGCCCCCGATTTACAATACGTTCGTGCCGTGACAGAGCAAATCGCCAAATACTTGCGAAAGGGCCAATTGGTTAGTCTTGAGTCTACAACCTATCCCGGCACGACGGAAGAAGTTTTGCTGCCGTTGTTGGAAGGATCTGGGCTCAAGGTCAACGAAGACTTTTTTCTAGCCCATTCGCCTGAGCGTGTCGATCCAGGAAACCGACGTTACACAACCAAGAACACTAACAAAGTTGTGGGTGGGGTGGGTGATGCCTCACTAGAAGTTGCGGTTGCGTTTTATTCACAAACGATCGAACACATCGTTCCCGTGTCTAATGCCAAAACCGCCGAACTTTGCAAGGTATTCGAGAATACGTTTAGGGCGGTAAACATTGCGCTCGTAAACGAATTGCTTTTGTTGTGCGATCGCATGGACATCAACATTTGGGAAGTCTTGGAGGCTGCCCATACTAAACCGTTTGGGATTATGCCCTTCTTTCCAGGGCCGGGGGTGGGCGGACACTGCATACCACTTGATCCTCACTATCTTGAGTGGAAGGCAAAAGAGTTCAATTTCAACACCCGGTTTATAGCCTTGGCTGGAGAGATTAACCGGTCAATGCCGGAATTCGTACGTGACAAAGCGCTTCGTGTCTTGAATAAGAGTGGAAAAGCCGCTTCTCGTTCGCGAATCCTAATTCTTGGAATTGCCTACAAGCGCGATGTCGATGATCCGCGCGAATCGCCGGCGGTAGAAATCATGGAGTTACTTCAGCACGAGGGTGCTGAGATCGTATACCACGATCGGTTTGTAGCAGAGTTTGAGCACAACGGGCTTAGACGAGTGAGTCAAGCTTTAACGCCGGAACTCCTAGACTCGGTCGATCTCGTGCTGATCGTGACCGATCATTCCGGAGTTGACTACGAGATGGTTGCCACGAGCGCACACGCTATATTGGACACTCGCAACGCCACAAAGAATTTAAGAAATAATCGTCATAAGGTGACTCTCCTTTGACCGTTGCCGTTGTTGGAGCTGGCGCATGGGGAAGAAACCTTGTGCGCACCTTACACGGAATGGGCCGACTTCATTCGGTCACAGAGGCTAGTTCCGAGATTCGAAGCAAACTTCATGAGGAGTATCCGGGTCTGACGATCTATGAGAGCCTTCAGACGATGTTGGAATCGGATGTGGTTGCAGTTGTGGTTGCGGTTCCAGCTCCCTTTCATTTTGAGGTTGCAAGAAGCATCATTGAGTCTGGGAAAGACGTATTTATTGAAAAACCGATGGTCCTTCGGGTACCCGACGGCGAAGAGTTGGTTCGATTAGCCGAGCAGCACGGTCGTATCCTCATGGTTGGGCACCTTCTCATTTATCAGCCAGCGATACGATTCATTAAAGAGTCGATCGACGAAGGGCTCATCGGAAAAATCCACAGCTATCACCAGGATCGCTTGAATCTCGGTAGAGTCCGCGACGTTGAGAATGTGCTATGGAGTTTCGGCGTTCATGACATTGCTGTTCTTCTCTATCTTGTAGGAGACGGGCCACTTCGAATTACAGCGCAGGGCCAATCCGTTCTGCAGAAAGATATTGAGGACGACGTCTACGTTCACATGGAATTTGCAGACGGATCTCAAGCGCATCTCCATACGTCGTGGCTGTGGCCAACTCTCACCAGGTCCCTAACCGTGATTGGCGAAACAGGGATGCTAGTCTACGATGAAGTGCAGCAGCGCGTTGTCCATCATCGGAAACACATAGGAAAACAACTGGAAGCGATCAATCTTGGCGAGAAAACAGTGTTCGAAACTGAGAAAAAGCCCCTTACCATTGAAATGGAGCATTTTATCGAGTGCGTGACTACGCGGAGCCGACCAGTTTCGGACGGGCGCAGCGCGGTTGAAGTCTTGAGGGTTTTGGAGGAAGCAGGTCGATGAGTAACTATTTTAAACACGAATCCGCCTACGTCGACGAGGGTGCTGAGGTTGGTGAAGGTACCAAGGTGTGGCACTACTCGCACGTAATGGGGAAAGCGCGAATAGGCATGGGTTGCATCCTTGGACAAAATGTCCTAGTAAGCAACAGCGTAGTTGTAGGTAATTATTGCAAAATACAGAATAATGTCTCCTTGTACGAGGGGGTTACCCTAGAAGACTACGTTTTCTGCGGACCTAGCTGTGTATTCACAAACGTACAGACACCTCGTAGCGAATATCCTCGTGCGGATAGTAAACACTATATTCCGACACTAGTGAAACGAGGCGCCAGCATCGGCGCCAACGCGACGATCGTGTGCGGGGTTACCCTCCATGAATGTGCGTTCGTCGCGGCAGGCGCGGTGGTTACTCGCGATGTACAGAGCTATGCCATTGTCGCAGGAGTTCCTGCGAGGGTCATCGGCTGGATGAGCGCTTACGGAGATCGACTAGATTTTAGCCAAACTGATGAGGTTGTTGACTCTATTGGCCATCGGTACCGAAAATCCGGGAACGACGAGGTAATCCGTGTCTGTTAGTACAATGGAATTAAACCCACTGGATGTGATTTCAGTCGTGGGAATTGAGGACGATACCGCAATCCCAATGAGAATCGATCGCCGCTTTCCGAACAGTTTGAAAGTGCGCGGCCGTCTTTGCCAGTCTATCTCGTGAAATTACAATGAATGAGAATTCCGAAACAAGCTTTCAAGATTTTATTGCGGTAGTCAAACCCCGACGTAAAATTGTTACCATTGGCATTTTTGTCGGAGGCATTGTTGCTGTTATTGCTACCTTCGTCATACCGAAAGCGTATGACATCACTTCAGCAGTATTGCTAGTAACACCGGACACCGGGTCTTCTGTCGTTGCCCAAGCGTTGGGCGGGACACAGGCTAGCCCTCTTACGATCCTGCAAGGTGTCGCCGAGAGTCGAACGACCGAGGATTACGTTGTCAAGAGAACGGGGATCGACCGCGAGGAACTGCAGCGGGATTTTAGTGCAAAGCCTGACGTCGATAAGAACGTTCTTGTCCTTACTGCAAACGGAAGCAACGTCAAGCTTTTAACAGAAGTGATCCAAGTAACTCTCGATTGCTTGTATGAACAAAACCGCCGAATCGGTTTTAGCACTGCAGAGAAGCAAGCTGACAGCTTAAGCCGCGCCGTGACCGAAAAAGAACGCGAGCTATCACAAGCTGAGAATGACATGGTGACCTTGCAACAACGTTCAAAGACTCACGTCAACGTTCTTACCGGTATGGGCGGAGGAAACACCGGCGGTATTAGTCCGGGTTCAGGTCCCGACTCGACGGGCGGCGCGACTAGTGGCGGATTTGGTGGCGCTGGCGGTGGAGCGATTCAGCCATTGGACTACTTGGGCCAACTCGATTCGTACAAATTTGCATTGGGTTCTGTGGATAGGCAATTAAAGCAGGCAAGGCAGATTGCCCACGTTAGCGCCACCGCGTCTTCGACGTTACCGACTGGGTTGCCAATAACTACGGCATGGAGGGTGAAGCTCGAGGAGGCGGAATACAACCTGCGGTTGGCGGAACAAAAGTTTGGACCTTTGGCGCCTGACGTCGTTTATCTTAAGCGAAGCGTCGCCGTGGTTAAGCAGCAGTTAGCGACTGAAATTGCCCAGTACTTGAAGTCGGTCGACACGAGCGCCGATGTTAGCATTGCTCAGCTAGAAGCACAACGACAATTGTTGCAATGGGACGTCGATTATATTTCTAAATTTGCGAAAGTAGCGCCGACTGAAACCCTCTCGATGGTGCGCGCATTTCGCGAGGTTTCGATCAGACAGGCTGTTCTCACCGCGTTGCGAGCCGACTATGAGAAAGCCAAGGTTGCAAGCGAGGTCGACCGAGTGCGGTGGACCGTTATGGATAAGCCATATCGAAGCGACAAGCCCACAAACTTCCGGCCGGTAAGAAATTTCTTTATTGGTGCGATAATTGGTCTCATACTGATGGTGCTTTATGCTTATTGGAATGGATATAAAGAGCAAAAGCAAGGAACTGCTGTTGCCGCGTAGAGCCAGCATGACATACAAGGGCAGGCCACTCTCGTTCAGCTCTTCATTGTCGGCTTCCGTCCCAGAGTTGGATCTACGAGCAACGAGGCGAATGTATTGGTTTCCCTAGCACAAAACTACGCCATACCACTGCTTAGGCCGTCGATCCAAGAAATCTCGAGCCCGGTTAGCATTCCATGCATAAAGGAGCAGCGCTGACTTGAAGGTATTGTCATGGGTAACCGCCTGTTTGTTTGCGATGAGCCTCTTGGCCCAATCCGTCGCGGCGCCGGTTCCACTTCATGTGCCTTTCCTCGCGCTGATCGTTGCGACGGTCGCTATTATAGCGATCATACATCCGGAAAGGCTTAGGCTGAATCCATGGCTTCTCGCGATTTATGGCGGTTGTGCCGTGAGCTACTGGATAGCGGTCATAAGAACATCATTTACCTACAAAATAACGACCGCAGACAACATATATATACTTACAGGTTTTGCAGTGTTGTTTGTATACGGCTCAATTGATCGCGCAAGGCTACTGGCACACTATCAACGGCTCGTCTTCTATCTGACTGCTTGGTTGATGTTTTTCATTGCAGTGTACGGGAATCTCAAGTTCTTCATGCTCTTGAGGGGTGTCAAGATGACCTTCTTGGTGACTCAGGGGGGGAAGTATCCTCAGGGATCCTCACTAGTGCCTGATTATAACATGACGTCATTTAGCTTGACCTGCGGAGCCATTTCTGCGTTTCACCTAGGCTATATCGCTAAGAATAATTTTTCAAAAGCTCTCTTCTATCTGATGGGTATTGTGATCTCGGTGTCTGGATTCCTGACCGGAAGTCGCCGATTCTACCTAGTCATCGGCGGATTGATAGTCTATGTGCTCGTGAGGATGTTCATACGTTTGTATGGCCTCTTTGCCGGGAGAATCAAGAAAAAAAGCCTACTTGGAGTTTTCGCAGAGATAGGTGTCAGTACAGCGATCCTTGGGGCGATTATAGTGGGTGCGAACTACGCTTACATCGCAATATTTGCCGAGAAAAACGATACGACATTGCCAACACCGGTGAAGCGTCTTTTCGAAAGGGCTTCGCTTCTTGTGGGAGGTGACCGCGGAAGTCCATCGATAGAGGAGCCGCGTGCTATACAAGCAAGACTTTCCAACAAGCTTCTAGGAACATACTCTAATGCAGAATGGCTGTTTGGGCGAGATCTCCGCTATCACACATATTTGGCTGAGAATTACCTTAATGAAGGCGACAAGCCCCATAATCCATTCATATCGGCGATCCTATATGGAGGCATCGTGGGTGCTTCATTCGCGGTGGTACTTCTCTTAGGCTCGATTTATGGCTACTGGAAAGTCCGTCGCGAACAGGGAATGCTTGGCTTGATGTTCATCGTCGGAACAGGATTCATTATAGTTTCTGCAGACAATATGTTTAGCAGCTTGGCTTGGTTGATGCAAATCATCTTGGGCTATTGCTTTTGGACGAAAAGGTCCCCGAACATCGACGAATCACGGCAAACCGAACTGCCAGTCCCCAAGTTGACGAATGGATAACGAACCTGAAACAGTTCGATGCTTTGCGGTATGTCGGGACATCACTCCGGACCTGCCGATTTCATTGGCCGGATATTTTGGCCGTGTGAAGCAATCCAATACAGTCGTGAGCCCGCTCGAACTTAACTTGGCAGTTATATCCGGTCCGGATGCGGAGCCCGTATTCATTTTGCAGGGAGACGTCTTGTCGATGGGTATGATTCCGCGCGAGGCGGCTCGCGCAGCTGGCATTCCGGATGAGCGCTTCCTTTCAGTCGCAAGTCATACTCACTTTGCTCCGGCAGTTGACGAAGCATTGCCCCTATTGGGGTCAGTAGACACTCAGTATCTGTCAAGATTCCGCGAGATATTGACGGGAATGTTCGACGAAGCAATAGCCAAGTTTGAGACTGCCCAGGCTTGCCGTTTTTTTTATTCCGAAGTTGGATGTGAATTAGCCATAAACAGGCGTAAAGTTATCGTTCCGAGGAACCGATTCGGATGGCCAAAGATTCCAAGAATGAGCAACCATCCCAATGAAAAGGGCCCGACCGATAACTTTCTAAAAATGATTGTGGTTCGACGTGTCTCGGATGGTTTGCCGGTTTCGATTTTATGGTCTTTTGCCTGCCACCCGGTAGCCTATCCTAAGATGTTGTCGGTGACATCGGAGTTTATCGGCCATGTGCGCGAGCGACTGCGCAAAACTGTTGGCGAGAAGATTTCTGTTGTGTACCTGCCTGGTTTGATGGGGAATCAACGTCCTCGGCTGCTGTCACCGAACTACCCTGGCCTTTTAGGCGCCTTCTTCGCAAGAGTGAATGGGCCGAGATTTCATTGTGGAAGCGTCGAGGATTGGGAGAAATGGGCGAACCTGCTAGCAGACAAAGCGGCTTCTGCCTTAGAAACTGCGGCTCCGATCGAAACGACCGGTCGCCTGAGCGCCGCGCACATTACAGTCCCTCTTGCTAATTTTGCCGCCGGCGCCAAAACGCGCGAAGTGGATTTTCAGGTCATTGATATCGAAGGAGTCGCTCAAATAGTTTCGGTATCCGCGGAGCCGGTTGTTGAACTGGGAGCGCTGTTCAAGCAGGTATTTACCGCTGACCGGGTTTTAGCCACCGGCTACACCGATTCGATTTTTGGCTATATTCCGGTTACCTCGATGCTGGCTGAGAAAGGCTATGAAGATATGAGATTTAGAACTGCCTTTTCCTTGCCATCGCTGAAGTTCTACAACGATTTAAATGATAGGTTCGTCAAATCGCTTTCGGCATTGAAGCTGAAATTAGACGGATGTAAGCCTCAAGGCGGGAACTAAAAAGTTTTATGGAAATTGCAATTAGTAATAGGAGCCGCAAAGCGTGAGGGTCGTTCATATTTGCTCAGGCCATCGAATCGACGATCCCCGTGTATTCCAAAAAGAGTGCGTGAGCCTGGCCATGGCTGGCTATGAAGTTCATCTCATAGGAATTGGCGATCAAACCGGAGACTCGGTCGTGAAGGGAGTTCATCTTCATCCGCTTCCTAAATGCTCAACACGAAAAGAGCGGGTGGCCCGCAGGCGGCAGGTTGCGCAATTGGCTGCCTCACTGGATATGGACCTTTTCCATGTTCACGAGCCAGAGCTCCTTGCCGCAGTCCTTAAGGTTGCAGGAACAAAACCAGTCGTATACGATGTTCATGAACCTTATTTAGAGGCCATTAAAGATCGAGCTTGGATTCCCAAGCCCCTTCGTTCTAGCGTCGCCGCGTTGTTTGACCGTGTCGAAAGCTCCTTGGTCAAACGGTGCGCCGCCGTTGTGGTGGCGACCCAATACTTGGCACCAAGATACATTGCTTTAGGGCAGAAAACGATTACGCTTGCGAATTATCCGCGACTTTCTGAGTTCGAAAATCTACCGATACATGAAAGACCAGCTGGGAGTTGTGTATTCATCGGCAGTATCTCACGCGTTCGTGGCATAGTCGAAGCAATCGAGGCCGTCCGAAGGTTGAATTCTTCCGGAGTGCCGGTCACTCTAGACATTGCAGGTCCCTTCGCGGAATCGGTGGTGAAATCTGAAGTACTTGCCGGTGCTTCGGCAGATGGACCCATTCGGTATCACGGTCAGCTGCTCCCAAAAGAAGCTGTAGAACTTGCCAACAAGTGTGCGATCGGTTTAGTACCACATTGGCGAACGCCTCACAACGAGAAAGCATGGCCAGTAAAGATGATGGAATACATGGCGTTGGGGCTCCCTGCGATCTACACGGGATTAGAAACCCATATCGAATTGGCACATGAAAAGGAAATAGGTGTATGTATTGACGACCCCAAAAATCCTGATTGCATTGCAGATGCAATCAGGGCCATGGTGGAGAATCCAGTCGAAGCCCGTAAGAGGGGGCAGGCGGGCCGGGAGATCGTGAAAACAACGCTGAACTGGGAAGTTGAGAGCGTAAAATTAATTGACGAATATAAGAGGATCGGGCCTAATTGACTAATCGCCGCAAAGTGTCTTGCGGGCAAAACAGTTCGAAGAGCTTAGCTTGATCTTCCAAGTTTGGACAACCAAGGGCTTCACATCATTGAGGTATGAAGCATGACAATATGCGTTGAACGACCTAAAGTCTTGGTTGATTATCGGGCAGGAGTGTAAACTCAGTATCGAATAGCTGATATCCCATGAGCAGTGTACAGACAAAACAAATCCCCATTCTCGACCTTCAACCTGAAATCGATGCGCTTTGGCCTCAAATAAGCGAAGCGTTGGAGCGAATTATTCGTTCGACCCAATTTATTCTCGGGCCCGAGTGCTTGCAATTCGAGCAAGAAGCAGCGCAGTGGCTTGGAACCAAGCATGCGATCGGTGTCAACAGCGGGACGGACGCACTTGTGATTGCTTTGCGCGCTTCTGGAATCAAAGCAGGCGACGAAGTTATCACGACCCCATTTAGTTTTTTCGCTACAGCTGAGTCGATCAGCAACGTCGGTGCAAAGCCGGCATTTGTGGATGTTGACGTCGAGTCAATGAACATGAATGTCGATCTCATCGAGGCTGCCATTAACGACAAGACCAAGGCGATCATGCCCGTTCATCTCTTTGGTCGACCCTGCGAGATGGACAAGATCAAAAATATAGCCGCGAAATACGATCTTAAGGTGATCGAGGATTGCGCGCAAAGCTTCGGCTCGACGACATCAGGAAAACACACAGGCACGATCGGCGACGTAGGGGCTTATTC
>Ga0206958_1143_pt1 | contig 20902 bp, 18 predicted proteins | sample Alteio_BWOrgHeat_33_FD_152968 | JGI IMG/M metagenome (GOLD analysis project Ga0206958, IMG submission 152968) | Enriched cells from forest soil in Barre Woods Harvard Forest LTER site, Petersham, Massachusetts, United States -... | ecosystem: Environmental > Terrestrial > Soil > Temperate forest >... | reverse complement strand
CCGCTTGGGGCCGTTATTTTGGCGACACTTATCGATAGTTTGGCCTATTACCCGACTTTTCGGAAAACTTACCTAAGGCCACATGAAGAACATTTTTTTACCTATACAATGGATGTTTTCAAATGGATTGTCGCCTTTTTCGCGTTGGAGAATTATTCTGTGGTGACGATGCTGTATCCCCTTTTCGTTCTGACCGCGAATATTTCGCTCGTCGTGATGCTGTTATGGCGGCGCGTACATTTACGTAAAGCAGCCCTTCTTATGGCTGTGTTTTGCGTCATCGGCTTTTTTGCGCTTCCGCTATATGCTCAGGACACCGATGCCTCGGTCTATGAAGTCACCGATGTATCGGCTGATGTCACGGCTGACAGCGCGGCACATGCGCGCGATCAGGCGATTATACAGGCGCAACGCACGGCGCTTAATCAACTGCTCGACCGGCTTGATGTCGACTCATCCGCCGCAGGAAAACTAAGCGATGACGACATCGCAACTCTGGTGCAAAATTTCGAAGTGCAGAACGAGCGTACGTCTTCCGTGCGTTATATCGGCACCTTTACGGTGCATTTCAGACCCGGGGCCATGCGCAGCTTTTTGGGGCAGCGCAACGCCGTTTTTAGCGAGACACGCAGCCCGCCTGTGGTTGTTTTGCCGGTGTTTGTGAACGCTGACCATCCGGTCTTGTGGGAAGAAAGCACGAAATGGCGGACGGTATGGGACAATGCCGCCCATGCCGCCGGATTGGTTCCCGTTATTGTTCCTTCTGGAAGCTTGGAAGATATTGCAACGATCAGTACCGCCGAGGCACTGGGTGGCGATGCCGATTCCATGAAAAAAATAATCACAAAATATCAGGCGGGCAGTGCGGCGGTTATTGTGCTTGACGCCGATCTCGAAAAACCCGGCGGGGAATTCAAGATCGATGTTGTGCATTACGACAGCGCAGGTGCCGCCTCACCGGCTGTACATTTAACGCAGGCCGCTCCGGCTGATAAAACGGGACTTGATAATGCGTTGAAGCAGGCCGTAAAACAGGCGCGGCATCAGCTTGAAAAAGACTGGCAGCAGCAACAGGCACAGGGCGCGGTACCGGTTACCGATGCCTCAAACCCGGAGCCGGATTCCACTGATACGCGCTTGCCGGTGACCGTACCCATTCGGTCTTTAGCCGAGTTGGCGCAAATCAAGAAGCGCATAAGCAGCATTCCGGGCGTGGTACAAACCGATGTTATTACCCTGCAACGCGGGACGGCCAATATCGAAATCGTTACGCATGGCAGTATCGAGGCCCTGCAAATGGCGCTTATGCTGCAGGGATTGTCCTTGAAGCAAGACGATGCGAATAATCTGTGGATACTGCAGCCGGTCCCGGACAGCAGTCATTAGGGTTGGAGGCACACATGTTCCGAATGGAAAACCAAACACGTTTCTGGCTTTTGGTCCTGGCGCTGGTTGCGGCGCTGCTGTGGCTGCTGAAGCCGGTGCTGCCACCATTTCTTACGGGCATGATCATCGCCTATTTTCTTAATCCCGTCGTCAACGGATTGGCTGAACGTAAAATTCCGCGCTGGATCGGCGCGCTTGTCGTTCTTGTCGGTTTTGGCGTTATCGTCGGCGGGTTGCTTACGCTGATTTTGCCTTTGTTTGAACGTCAGGTTGTCGCCCTGATCGCCGCCGCGCCGGAATACATGGATAAGATCCGTCAGGATTACATTCCCAACCTTCAAGACTGGTTCATGCAATTTGCGCCGATGGATGCCGACAAATTACAAAACGCGGCGGGCCAATCCGTCACGCAGGCCGCCGGATGGCTGGCGGGATTGCTGCAGCATATTGTCAGTAGCGGTTTTGCCATCGTCGATATCTTTGCTTTCATGATTATCACGCCGGTGGTCGCCTTTTTCATGCTGCGGGATTGGCCGAAACTGACGGAATCCATCGATTCCGTTTTTCCGCGCCGTTATTACGACGTCATTCATGCGCAGCTGGCTGAAATCAACAGCACCTTGTCCGGATTTATTCGCGGGCAGGCGCTGGTGTGTACTTTTCTGGGTACCTATTACGCTATCGCGCTGACGGTCACCGGATTAAAATATGGCGCGACGATTGGTATCATCGCCGGATTTCTTACCTTCATTCCTTTTGTCGGCACCAGCTTCGGCTGGATCAGCAGTTTACTGCTCGCCATCGCCCAGTTCAACGGCGCAGGGATAAAGATCATCGAGGTTCTCGGCGTTTTTGTCGTCGGCCATGTGACAGAATCTTATTTCCTTACTCCCCGATTGGTGGGTAATCGCGTTGGGTTGCATCCGGTGTGGATACTCTTTGCTCTAATCACAGGCGCGAAACTGATGGGATTTACCGGCATTTTGATCGCCATGCCGGCGGCAGCTGTCATCGGCGTGCTGGTGCGCTTTATGGTGCGGCAATACAAGACCAGCGCGGTTTATAAGGATGTGTTGTAAAGTTTCACGAGCATGTAATGACGGCGTCACATTGTACAAAATGTGATTTTGGTTCAATGTAGGCTTTTGAATTTTTTGTCGTGAGGGATTGATGCTAATTCTACAACTAATGTTCGGCAATATTGTTCGGCTTCGCCCGGTCGGATGGCAGGATCTGGTTTCTAAAATGAAGCTGTTGGAAAGGCTTTATATCTCTGCACAAGAAAAAGGAATTATAAATGAAGCAAAGATTTCTTCAGATGAATCGAGTGCAAGGAAACTGAGTTTAGAGTACGTCAATGACATGTTAACAAGAATTGGTATTAAAATTAGACCCCAAGATTTATTCGGCCCAGAACCCTATTTCCAAGGCTCACTTTTAGATGCTGCACGTGCCGTTCGTCTAGGGTCTCAAGCGGCTATTCTAGAAAATAGAAAGTGGCATTTAATTTCTTGGGAAGGTGCCGCTAACGCAGATCAAGTAATGCCGGTATCAACTATTCTTCACAGGGCTAAAGAAGCTTTAGAAGTCGGCACCATAATTCAAAGATTTGCAAAAGCCACAGAGAAAATTACATATTTAAATTTGGCTCTTGAAAATAAGGATGCATCAACATTTAATCCGGTTGAATTTTTAGAGAAGAGTCATTTTGTTGTAGATATGATGGACGCAGCTTTTAAGGAGGCCAGCAGGTCACTGCAATACTATCGTTCGGCTAGGCCCGAAACCTTAATGGTTGTTGTTAAGGGTGAGGTTGAAAGTCTTTCGCAAGAAAGCGAGGAAGGTGTAAGATTGGCTTTACGTTTGCGAAAACTTAGTCTTGATCTTAATTAAATCGGTAGCACCTTCGGCTTCGTTCCCCGCAGCCACCACACGACGATAAGACGCGTTACCATAATCGCCGAGAAGATCGAGGTCAGAATACCGATGGTGAGCGTCACGGCGAAACCCTTCACCGGGCCGGATCCAAATATATAAAGCAAAATCGCGGCGATCAGCGTCGTCATATTGGCGTCGATAATTGCCGACAGCGCGTGATTATATCCGGCATCGATCGCCGGTATGGGCGAACGGCCAAGGCGCATTTCCTCGCGGATCCGCTCGAACACCAGAACGTTGGCGTCCAAAGCCGTGCCGATAGTAAGTACAATGCCAGCGATGCCGGGCAGCGTGAGCGTCGCTTGCAGGATCGATAAAATCCCAAAAATCAGCGCGATGTTAAACAGCAGCGCAATATTGGCAAAAATGCCGAACAACCCGTAAGCCAGCACAAAAAATACGATCACCAGCCCGAGTCCGACAAGGCTTGCCGTAGCGCCCGCCTTGATCGAATCCGCGCCGAGGCCGGGACCGACGGTGCGTTCCTCCAAAACCTTGATCGGGGCCGGGAGTGCGCCTGCGCGCAGCAGCAAAGCAAGGTCTTGCGCCGACTGCGTGGTGAAATGGCCGGAGATAACGCCGCTGCCACCTAAAATCGGTTCACGGATGACCGGTGCGCTGATGATCTTGTTGTCCAGAACGATGGCAAACAGATGGCCGGTGTTTTCGCGGGTCGCTTCGCCGAAACGCCGCCCGCCGACGGAATCGAATTTAAAGCTTACGACGGGTTGCCCGTCCTGAAAGGACGGCTGCGCATCGACCAGCGTATCGCCGGAAACCATCACGCGTTTCTGCACGACAAATCCGCCATGGCCTTCTTCGGTTGACGGCAGGAATTCCTCGCCCGGCGGTACATGCTCGACTTGCGTGCCGCCAAATCCAGCGCTTTCATCCACCAGACGGAAGGTAAGCTTGGCAGTCTGGCCGAGAAGATTTTTGATGCGCTCCGGATCATCGAGGCCCGGAAGCTGTACCAGAATGCGATTGTCGCCCTGCCGCTGAATCGAAGGCTCGCGCGTGCCGGTTTCATCGATGCGTCGCCGCACGATTTCAATCGACTGATCCATCGCGGCGCGTTTGCGCTCGACAATTTTGGCATCCGTCATACGCAAGTTGAAATCGCCGTTATTGGCAGTTATTGCGAGGTCGTGATCCATGCCGTTGATGGCATCTTTGGTTTTATCGCTTTGCGATGCGTCGGTAAGCCGGAAATGAACCGCGCCATTTACAAGGCTTAAATCGGTATAGCCGATTTTCGCGCCGCGCAGTTCCACACGCGTCTGATCGACCAGACCTTGCAAGCGTTCATCAATGACCGTGTCGGTTGCGACTTCCAGAAGCAAATGCGAGCCGCCGCGCAGATCGAGACCGAGATTGATGGTTTGGTTGGGAAAAAATCCGGGTGTATGCTGTTGCAGCCAGTTTACGGTATCTTTGCCCAGCATGTTCGGTGCGGAATATAGAACCCCGAACAGGCATACGGCGACAATAAGAATAATTTTCCAGCGTTCGATGTAGACCATGGTTACTTCTTGTCGCCTTCATCATTTGCGGATGCGGCCACCGGCTGTGTCTTGGCGGCCAGGCTTTGCACAGCGCTGCGTTGGATCTTGATGTTCACGCCGTCGGCAATCTCGACGATCAAAACGTCGTCGCCTTCCAGTTTGGTGATTTTGCCGTAAATGCCGCCATTGGTAACGACGCGGTCGCCGCGTTGTAGCGCCTTGACCATTTTTGTCTGTTCATCGAATTTTTTCTGCTGGGGACGAATGAGCAGGACGTAGAAAACCAGCATGATAAGCGTAAGCGGTATCATAAAGCTGAAAGGCTGTGCGCCCATGCCGCCCGGAGCCGGGGGCGTTCCCGAGGAAGCTTGCGCCCACGCGGACGCGCTAAAAAATTGGGTCAAATCGAGCATATAGTCCTCTTGAGAAAACGGCAGGAAGCCAGACTATAGCCCGAGTTGATTTCGGCGCAATCCCATTAATTGGGGTCGTTATATGAGCTCAATTTCGAAGTTGATAGGAGCTAGTGCGACTCAATCAGTGTTTCGTCGTAATCGCGCACTGTCAGCGGATAACGGCTGGGCGGATCGACCATGATGAGGCGATCAGGGCCGCCCGGCTGAGGATGGGCAAAGCATTGCGGCTGGCCCATGGTTTCGTAACACCAGGTTTCATGCTGGGGCATTTGCAGCGATAAATCGGCAGGCGGCGGCGGTTGGGTTCTGGTTTCGTAAATGCCTGCCGCGCCAGCCCCTAAAAATGTCGGCCAGCCGCAGCCCGCAAGTACCGGCAGGATTAGCGTCAGCAGTACGAAAGCCCGAATTCGCGTTACAAAGGGCTGCATAAACAACTCATTTCCGGCGATACCTAATCGCCCCAGAAAATGCTAAAACATGCGGGTTAAGGAAGGGTATCCATCCCCGCCTTCGGCCCTTGTGAAGCGTTGCAAACCTTATGCCAATGAAGCCATGCCGCCATTTTTGACCGTTTTAACCAACCGCAGCGTGATTCGTATCTCCGGCGAGGATCGCCGTGTCTTTTTGCAGGGGCTAATCAGCAACGATATTAATCTATGCACGCCCCTGCAGCCGGTTTACGCCGCACTGCTTACGCCGCAAGGCAAGTTTTTATATGACCTGTTTATTGTCGATACCGGCGATACCTTTCTGGTCGATTGCGAGGCGGTGCGTGCCGGTAGCCTGCTCAAGCGGTTGGGGATGTATAAACTGCGCGCGATGATAGATTTGGAAAATATGCCGGATGCCTACGAGGTTTGGGCGGGATCGGAAATAACTATTGATGGCGCCAGCGCCTATATGGATCCTCGTTTGCCATCGCTCGGGATGCGGGCAATCATTAGAAAATCAGATTCAAAGCCACCCGACGATTTCAAAATCTACGACAAGCTTCGCCTCAGCCTTGGCGTACCCGACGGTAGCCGTGACATGCTTGTCGAAAAATCGACTTTGCTGGAATGCAATCTTGACCGCCTGAATGCCATCAGTTGGACGAAGGGTTGTTATATCGGCCAAGAATTGACGGCGCGCATGCATTATCGCGGTCTCGCCAAAAAGCGTTTGTTCCCGGTGGAGATCGAAGGCGCGGCGCCGGATTTAGGTTCGGTCATTCAATGGAGTGGTGAGGATATCGGCGACATGCGCAGCAGTTGTGAAACTGTCGGACTAGCGTTGCTCAATATCGAAAAGGCGCAGAAGGCTTTGCAGGAAGGCGCATTCCTTAAGTGCGGCGAGAGCCGATTGCGCGTTTTAAATTCACCAGTAACAGAGATAAAAGAATAATTGCGCCGCCCTGATGAAGCGTTGCGATTATGATATTCGCATGCATGAGCAGGGTGGTAAGGCCGAGAGCGACCTGCAGAATGGCCATGCCACCCAGCGCATAAAGCCAGTGTTTATCGGTATCTTTGGTGTGTTGCAGGCACCGCCAGACCCAGCCGAGTATCGCCAGCATCGTTAGTGGCCCCAGCCAGCGATGAATGAATTGTACCAGCGCAAGATTTTCAAAGATGTTAAGCCATTTCGGGATGATCGTGAAAGCCGCCGCGGGCAAAATTTCACCATCCATCAGGGGCCATGTGTTATAGGCTTCCCCGGCGTGAAGTCCGGCGACGAACGCACCCCAGATCATCGTGACGCAGAGAAGGGCAAGTGTGAGCCAGCCGTGGGTAACAAGAGAACAGAGATTAGAGATTGGAGAACTTCCTTTTCTCTGGCCCCTAATCTCTAATCTCCCATCTCTTTCCAACGCCTGCCAAAGTATCAACCCATAAACCAGCAGCGCAAACCCGAGGTGAAGAGCCAGCCGATAGGGGCTTACGCTGGTGCGTGTTTCCAGTCCGCTTTGCACCATAAACCAGCCGATAAAGCCCTGCAGGCCGCCAAGCGCAAAAATGCCTGTGAGTTTTAAGCCAAGTTTATGGCTGATTTTTCCTCGCAGCCAGAAAAAGGCCAAAGGCAGCGCGAAAACGAACCCGATCAACCGGCCCCAAAGCCGGTGCAGCCATTCCCAGAAATAGATGCTCTTGAATTCTTGGAGCGGCATGCCGCGATGCAGAATCTGATATTGAGGAATTTTTTGGTAGGCGGCGAAGGCATCGTTCCAGTCTTTATCGTTTAAAGGGGGAAGGGCACCTATAATGGGTTTCCATTCAACTATGGAAAGACCGGATTCCGTGAGGCGCGTTATCGCTCCCAGCAACGCCATAACAAAAATCATGCCGCAGCAGACAAGCAGCCAGATGGCGATGGGGCGCGAGGGCGATGAGGCAGAAAAATTCATATTCATATCAAAACGATTCTGAGGCGAGGGGCAACCTAACGCTTGCAATCCTCTGAGTCGCATGATCATTTCGGAAAATCAATCATCATTACTTACTATAGGTAAATGACGTGAGCGAGAAATTTGCCGAGCTTGGCGCACCGCGCCGCATTTGGGCCGTTGCCGCTGTTCATGGCGAGCTGGATCGCCTGACGGCGCTGCACGATCATCTGGCGTCGCGGTTCTCTGTGCGCGACCGGGTTATATATCTTGGCAATTATCTTGGCGTTGACTCGCGTCATAATGGTGCGGTTTTTGATGAAGTTCTTGCTTTCCGCTCGGCGCTGCTCTCGAAAGACGGCATGGTACCGTCCGATATTATCTATCTGCGCGGCCCGGCGGAAGAAGCCTGGATGCGCCTGCTGCGTCTGCAATTCGCGCCGATGCCATTGCAGTCTATCGAAAAACTTTTGATGTCGGGCGTCGAAGCCTATCTACGGCTATACGGCGTCAGCATCAATGACACCAAATCTATGGCACGGGCCGGGAGCGTGGCGATCACGCGCTGGACGAACCAGCTGCGCGCGCTGCAACGTATGTCGCCGGGACATGAGTCCTTAATGTGCGGTATGCGCCGTGCGGCTTATACCTACGCCCCGCCGGGGCAGGAAAAGATTTTGTTTGTGCCCGCAGGTTTTGATCCTTCGCGTTCGCTGGAAGATCAGGGTGAATCGCTGTGGTGGACTTCCGCGACATTCCGCGTTGCCGGACGTGCGCAGAATATCTACAGCCGTATCGTGCGTGGTTTCGACTCTGTGAATACCGGCCCGATTTTGCAGGAAGCTGCGGTAACACTTGATGCCGGTTGCGGACGCGGCGGCCCGTTGATGTGCGGGTGCTTTACGCCAAACGGTAAATTAACCGAAATTATCGCCGTTGGCGGTCAGGGCGTTCTTGAAACCGCGCCGTTCGAGCGCGAAGCGGCGAACGACTTCTTTGTCGCGGATGATGCCGCCAGTGCGGCGGATTATGAATCCGTGCCGCAATATGGCCTGGAAGCGTCGGCATGAGCCTAGAGAGTTAATTTGTTTGTGGATCAAGCTGTTGCATGTGTCATTAGGTGCCGTTATAGAGGTTGACTACACAAGATAATATTAGCTAGTGTAGTGAAAATTATTTGGGAGATATTTCTATGGTTGATATCCGCGAACGGAACGCACAACTTCTTACGCACCGCTTCAAAAAAATTCCACGCATGGGCAGACATGTGAGTGCTGTTCCTGTCGATGGCGGTTATGATGTGCACAACAGCGAAGTTGATCACAATCTTGGTGGCGCAATTGGTCTTATAGGGTCTGTCCTCTCCTATAACGGAAAAGATGATACGCGAAACATCGATCATGCCAAATATTTGATGCAGAGAGAAGGCAACGTTATCCATATCCCTGAGAATGCAACGCAGCGTTTTCTTACCCGTCTTCGCTACAAGGAGTTATTTGGCAATTTGGCAGTAAGTATTTGTGGCTCAAAAGATGGCAAAAAATGGGATGTCATTTTGTCCCCTAAAATTGACCAGCGAGACATTATAGCGATGTTCAGTATCGAGAATGCTATTTGTGAATATAACCCAGATTATCGTGCGCTCTCTTTTCCTATAGAGCAAAATAATAATCTTGTGCACGGGCATCATCGGGCAGGTTTGCAAACTCTGGATGCCCTTAGGTTGGCTTTGTCTGAAATAAAATACGGTTCATTTGGTCGTGACTATTCTGTAGATGTTGACGTTGCTTGCCATTATTCGCGCACTACAGCTAGGTTGCAGAATGGATTCGATTTAAAGGGATTTAAGGTTGCGATGAATTTTGATGGTTATGTAGAAGACATTTCTGCCGTATTCTTACCGGCAGTTGCGCACCGGCTTGCGTGTAGTCCGAATCAATTGAGTTTTATTGCCAGCGAATTTGACAGAGAGAAGTCTGGTTCTGTTTTCGTGCCCAGCCATGTACTTTGGGATACGAGTGGATCAGTAAAATCCCGCCCTGATAGAAATAAAGAGTGTGATCGATTGATTCTCCGGCACGGTTCGACGCCGCTTAATGAGTGCTATATCGCTTAAATAAGCAAGCCTGCGGCCTGCTGACGGAATGCCTCGTCGACTTCGGCCATCTTTGCTGTAACGCCAAGCGCGTGCATTGATGTCACACCGAATTCCTGCAGCCCGCACGGAACGATTCCCGAAAAATGCGAAAGATCTGGATTTACATTGAGCGCGAGTCCATGATACGTGACCCACTTCCGTACGCGGACTCCGATTGCTCCTATTTTAAGGTCCCCGCCATTATGTTCGACCCAAATCCCAATTCGTCCCTCCCGCCTTTCGCCCTTAATGCCAAAATCCGCCAACACGCGGATCATCCATTCCTCAAGCCGGCACACATGCTGGCGCACATCACGATTATGTTTTCGAAGATCGCAAAGCGCATAGATCACGCGTTGTCCCGGCCCGTGATAGGTGTAACGTCCGCCGCGACCGGTTTCGTAAACCGGGAAGCGCGCGCCTTCAAGAAGCTCGTCGTGCGCGGCGCTGGTTCCGGCAGTGTAAAGCGGCGGGTGTTCCAGAAGCCAGATCAGTTCCGCTGCCTTGCCCTCCGCAATCGCTGCTACACGTTGTTCCATGGTCGCCAGCGTCTCGGGATACGGCAATGGCGTGGCTGAAACGCGCCATTCGACGTCCGGCAGAGGCTGTTGTTTTGCAGAAATTCCCATAATGTGGGCATTTTACCTGAAAACCTAACTTGATCAAAAGCCTTATATTCTGCTACATCCTGTGCTTTCCGGCGGTGCTTTGCGGCCATGGCGGAATTGGTAGACGCGCTAGCTTGAGGTGCTAGTGGGGGAAACCTCTTGGAAGTTCGAGTCTTCTTGGCCGCACCATTTCAAGTTCGGATGCTACGGTGTCGGGGGACAAGGAGGACATATTTCGCGACCAGTATCCTTTCCTCCGTCATCCGTGGTTGTTCCATCCGCGCAGGTATAAGTTATAATGGTGTTGTAATAGCAATCCAATTGCAAACTGAATTTACCACTATAATAAGTGCACGTCCTTTCGTCGCCTGATAAATCACTTCCTCCCGCGCTTGTCCAGTTGGTTCCGCTTGCGTGAGATCCGCAAGAGCTGGGCGTCGGTGCAGGTGTGGGCGCCGGAGTTGGTGCAGGTGTGGGCGCCGGAGTTGGTGCTGGGGTTGGCGCGGGTGTTGGATCAGGCGCCGGAGTTGGTGCTGGGGTTGGCGCGGGTGTTGGATCAGGCGCAGGAGTTGGTGCTGGTGCCGGAGCGGGTGTTGGATCAGGCGCAGGGGTTGGTGCTGGAGTTGGATCGGGCGCAGGAGTTGGTGCTGGAGTTGGATCGGGTGCAGGAGTTGGTGTTGGTGCAGGAGTTGCTGCACAAGCCGCCGTGGCATTGCAATATGAGGATTGTCCGGAGCAATAAGAATCGTCGACCGAGGTGTTATCCGAACGGATACATGCGGTCATGTCGGCGGAGCCCCCTGATTCACCGCAGTCGCTTGGACAGTCTGAAAATTGGGCGCTGTAGGTATATGGACAGCTTACCAGTTGCCAAGCACCACATGTTCCGGGGGCAGGAGCGTTGCATTGAAAGGTTGGGCCGCCGGGAACAGTATAGGAAGCCGTGTTGCGCCCGTTCGTAGGCACGTTGTAGGTCTGGCCACAGGCGGAGATAGGTTGCGCTGTTGACGCGCAACCGCCGATGACGGAAATGTTAAGCTGCGGAGCGGCCGCGAGAAAGCTGTTGAACTCTGCTGCCGTTTTCATCGGAATGAAATAAGTATTCTGACTGGGGTTGTCGATATAATAGCAACCCTGCACCATATTATCGTGGGTATGTGTCAGCATCGCCGTTGATTGGCCTGGAAAAGCGGCGCTCGCTAGTCCGTCCACGGGCAGTTGTGCCGCGCTAAGTGTGGAATTGTTGAGATCTCCCTGCAGGGGCGTATTAGTCCGATTCAGATTCAGGGCAGCGCCCGCAACTGTTGAGTTTTTATTGTTGCCTTCAGCCTCTGCCCGTCCGATGGGATAGGCGACCAAAACCAAAGCCACCAATAGCATCATCAAGCAAGCCATTATGCGTGAGTATTTCATTTTACTCCAAATCTGTAGTTGTTCGGCCGCTGCATGCAACATCGACTCTCAAACACCCCATTAAACTGTACGCATTGATCTATATAATTTGATGTAATTATACCTGAAATGGATTAATAAAGATTAAAGTCAATAACCAAGGATTTAGATCGCGTCAAAATTCATCTGGATCTTTAGCTTTTGTTAATAACACTCAGGGGAATTTAAAATATGGGGCCGGGAACGCATCAGGCAAGAAACGGGAAATATATCGGCTTTTTCGCGCCTATAGGGGCGGCGTTTGCAAGAGATAACAGATGTAATCTTTACAACGCAGCGCTGGATTTTTTTCTGGTAGGCGGGGGGAGCCTTCTTTTTTATTTGGGCATGGTTCTATTTTTTCCTCATAACCAGGTGACGGCGGCCACCTCTGTGCTTGCTTTTAATATAACATATTTAATCAATGATCCGCATTTTACGATATCGTATCAACTGCTCTATGCAGATTTGTGGCGGGTTCTGCGGGCTGAAAATACCCGGATAGCAACCAAAGTGCGCTATTTTTTTGCCGGGATTGTGGTGCCCTGCGCGATCATTGCTTATTGCACTTTCTGTTTTCTGAACGAGAATCTTTTTCTGTTGGCGTATGTAGCCAACGCCATGCTCTTCTTTGTTGGATGGCACTACATAAAACAGGGATACGGTGTATTGATTACCTACTCCGTCCTGAATAAATATTTTCTTAACGCCACAGAAAAAATTCTGCTGCGATTCAATCTGTATCTGGTGTGGGCATTGTCATGGCTGATGGCGAATGACAGGGTCAGTTCCTCCGAATTTCGTGGAATTTCTGTTGTCAATCTAAGTGCGGCGTTCGGTATCACGCCTGTGTTCACGCACGTAGCCGTCGGCGCCGTAGTGGTTTCTACGCTGGTTGTCATAGGTGTTTTTTTGCATAAATATCTCCGGGAGGGCAGAGCGCCTAGCCTCAATGGGCTCGTGGGATATGTTATGTCATCTTATGGATGGCTGTTGCTGGTAATTTATAATCCGTTATTTTTGCTGTTCACGCCGATGTTTCACTCCCTGCAATATCTTGCGCTGGCATTACGATATGAATTTAACAAAACCGGTCAGTCGCTACAGGGAGCCGTCTTTAGCCGCATTTTCAACAACAAGGCGCTCTTGAAATTTATCCTCACGGGACTTGCCTTAGGATACGTCCTGTTTCACTTTATACCCGATGTGTTGCAGCGTGGTATTCCTTATAGCCACACTATTTTCGGCGCGAGTATTTTTGCCTTCATGATTGTTGCATTCGTCAATATACACCACTACTTCATCGACAATGTCATCTGGCGTAAGGACAACGAGAACGTAAGGAAATACCTATTTTCCACCCTTCCGGCTAAAGTGTGAATGTTATCGTGTGTTTATAGTGCAGGCGGCACACCCGGCAAGTCAGCCCAAGATGTAGGGCGGACAAATGTTTTGCAATTTGATAACATATGGTGCCATTTTCGAATCACTCTGCAGGGATGTTTCTTCACGCATGACCAATACTGAAACGCATGATTCACATTCTCCCTCTTTGATCGAAAACGCATGGCGTTTTGTGATTGCGGAGTTGCGCGATCAATACACCGTTATTTTCCCCAGCACGCTTTCGATTCCCATTCAGCATCAGCGCATGGATATCATGCAGGTGCGCATCCGTGCGATTGCGTGGCTGTTGGCCTTTGCCATGCCGCTGTGGAGTCTCATTGATGCCGTAGCTTTTCCGCACGATGTCTGGACCTCGATGCTTGTGGCTCGGCTGCTGGCGGGCGCGGGCTTTGCATCTTTTCTGCTGATCGAGAATTTGCTTCGAGTTAAGGGCGCGCGCGGATTCTGGATGCTGCACGCGCAGATCGCTATTATTTTTGCCATTCCAACCTTGTTCTATTTTTTCTGTCCTTTGCCGCTTGAGCCGTCGGGTGATGCCCATCCTTTCGCGGCGGCCATTGCCTTCAGCTATTACCTTCTGCCGTTTATTATTTTTACCGGCATTGGCCTGTTTCCACTGACATTGCTGGAGGCGGTTGGTTTCGCGGTTCCGCTATTGGCGATCTATACCCTTGGCAATCTTTATTTTCCGAGCGTGCATTCGCCTTTATCAAGCATGGGGACGCTGTGGATTATGGCAGTCGTTGCCGTCATTTCCATATTGGTGAGCATAAGCCAGCTGCGACTTCTAATCGCGCTTGTTACCTATTCAGCCTATGATGTTCTGACGGATTGTTTAAGCCGTCGCAGCGGTGAGGAAATCGTCAAGACTTTGTGGAATTATTCATTACGGCAAAAAATGAATTTATCCATCGCGTTTATCGATCTCGATAAATTCAAGACCATCAACGATAATTTCGGCCATCGCGTCGGTGATTCCGTTCTGGCAAACGCCGCTGCGACGATCAAGCAATCGGCTCGTAAAAGCGATTTCGTTATCCGTTGGGGCGGCGAGGAATTTCTTATCATCATGACCGACACAGATATTGAAAATGCGACAGCGGTTCTGACGCGGCTGTCCCGCAACGGTTTTGGTCAGAGGCCCGATGGTGACGTGCAAACCGCCAGCATCGGGCTTGCCGAACGTATCGCCGACGATATGCAGGATGAGAAACAACTCATCGAACTTGCCGACCAGCGACTTTATCAGGCCAAAGCCGCCGGGCGTAACCGTTGTATCGGCTCGAAGGTTGTGATTTTGAGGTGACGTAGGTCGTCAAGTTGGGTAATCTGTGTAAATGAGGTATTGTTTGAGGTCATCTTCCAGCCGCAATCAGAAAACTGAAACCCGTTTAAAACACGATTATCTTTCGTTTCCTGAAATCATAGCCCAGGCGATTGCTGCTGTTGCTCCTTCCGTTACGCCGGGTTTGCTGGTGCCTATACTTTTCGCAACGGCAGGTAATGCTTCATGGGTTAGCCTCGGTTTTGCCGGTGTGGCTCTATTTTTTCTTACACTTCAATTGAATATTTTTGCATCGCGCATTGCCTCTCCTGGCGCATTGTATGTTTATGTTGCCGAAGGTCTGGGACCGTTTGCAGGCATTATTGCCGGATGGTCGCTGATGATTGCCTATTTTTTTGCCGCTGCGACATGCACGACTGAGCTGGCTATAACGGGCATCTCCCTTCTTAATCAGGTCGTGGGGGCTGAAAGCACAATCTGGCTTGCTGTTGTGCTAAGCGCTCTGGGGCTTGGGTTTGCCTGGTGGTTTGCTTATCGTGACATTAAGCTTTCTACCCGTGTGTCGTTGTTGGTCGAAGGAACTATCGTTACGGTGATCCTTGTTTTGGTTGTTGCCTATTTCGTTCATAGAGGTTCTGTTATCGATCATAATCAACTTAACCTTAAGGGAGTAACATTCGATCAATTTCGCATGGGACTGGTTTTTGCATTCTTTTCATATGTCGGTTTTGAAAGTGCTGGCGTGCTGGGATTGGAAGCACGAAAGCCACTCATTCTTATTCCGCGTGCTATGATTGTGTGCATTGTCGTTGTTGCCGTTTTCTTTGTTGTTTGCAGCTATGGGATGCTGAGTGCCTTTCAAGATATATCGACCGATCTAACGAAAGAAACGGCTCCCCTGGCAACGCTTTCTCGTGCCTTCGGAATTGCTCGGGTGGGGGTTTTCCTGACTGCAGGGCTTTGTTCCAGTTTTTTTGCAGCGCTTTTGGCTATGATTAATGGAGGCGCGCGCGTGCTTTACACTCTGGCCCATCGTGGCCTGTTTCACACTTCTGCAGGAAAAGTACATCACAGCAATGCAACACCACATGCGGCGATTGCTTTTGTGTCGGCATTGGCTTTGGCGGCGTCACTGACTCTTACCCTTCATGGCGTTACTTTGATGGACAGCGTCAATTACCTCGGAACGTTATCAACCTTTGGATTTTTGTTTGCTTATCTTTTGGTCGCTGTAGCCGCGCCGGTTTATTTAAAGCAGCGTAGAGAATTAAAATTACTTCATATTGCCTCGGCCTTAATTTCGATTGTCATGATCGGCGTCGCATTGGAAGGGAGTGTTTATCCGGTGCCGGAATGGCCTTCAAATAGCCTGCCCTACATTTTCCTGGTGTTGCTTGTTATTGGGATCGGCCATTTTCTTTATATGCGCCGGACAAACCCAAAACTGCTAAAATCATTAGAGAAAGAACTGCTGGGAAATGTTTGATTGATAAATGGAGCGGGTGAAGGGAATCGAACCCTCATAGCCAGCTTGGAAGGCTGGAGCTTTACCACTAAGCTACACCCGCGCTCGAGCGTCGAAAACAGGTATCAGAAAACAGAAAAAACTGCCAGTCCCTTATTATGCAACCAGTTTTTCAAGCGCGTTTAAAAGCATGCGGCAATCCGGGAAATGAAGCGCGGCGGCAAGTTTTGCGGCGTCTTCGGGGCTGCCGAGCAAAACCGATGTGCAATCCGCGTTGTGGGCACAAAGGATATCGGTTTCGCTGTCGCCGACGAACCAGACGGCAGGTTCGGTTTTGACATCGCTGCCTTTAAGGGCAAAGTCGACATGCGCGCGGTGAGGCTTGTCATATTGCGCATCCGTCGCACCCGCCACACCGATGAAAAGATCCTGCCATTGCAGGCGCTCGACCTCCTGCCTTAAATAATCGCCACGTTTGTTGCTGACGATGAAGGCTGGAATGGCGCGCGCCTTCAGCCAGAGAAGAAGATCATGCGCGCCGTCCTTGGTGTCAATCATGCGCGACCGGCGGATATGATCGAAGCCCTCATAATAAACCTGATAGGCTTTTTTCCATTCGGCGCCGAACCAGTCGGCGAAAATATCGCGCGCCGAACGCGTGCAGTTCGCGACGACTTCCTCATGCGACCAGACTGGCATGCCGAAATGTTGCCGCGTGTGGTTGATCGCCGCACCAATCGCGCCCCAACTATCAACGAGCGTATTATCCCAGTCGAAGATGACCGCTTTGGGGAGAGACAGCGTCACGGTCTAAACAATCTTTTCCGTCGGGACCGCGTGGTTTTCATTGCTGCTACCGTGGACGCCGAGCAGTTTGAGCTTGCGGTGCAGGGCCGAGCGTTCCATGCCGATGAAATTCGCGGTGCGCGAGATATTGCCGCCGAAGCGCGTGACCTGCGCCAGAAGATATTCACGCTCGAACATTTCGCGCGCGTCGCGCAAAGGGAGTCCCATAATCTCGCCGCCCTTTTCCCAGCGCAGGACGCTCGGCGTCGAGTTGGTGATTTCCGGCGGCAGCATGTCGGCGCGGATCGGCTCGCCGCTGTCGCCGTTGGCCATAATAAGCACCCATTCCATCGCGTTGCGCAATTGGCGCACATTGCCAGGCCAGGCATAGGCTTGCAGGGCTGCCATTGCGTCTTCGCCGAGCACGCGCAGGGACATGCCGGAAACCTCTGCTGCGCGGGCAAGAAAATGATTGGCGAGCAAAGGGATATCCTCGCGCCGTTCGGTAAGCGCTGGAACTTTGATTGGTACAACGCTGAGGCGGTAATACAGATCCTGCCGGACTTTTCCACCTTCAATTTCGGCTTGCAGATCGCTGCTGCTTGAGGCGATCACGCGCACATCGACTTCGACGCGCGTGCTGCCGCCGACGCGGGTGAAGACCTGTTCTTGCAACACCCGCACGATCTTGCCTTGCGTTTCGAGCGGCATGTCGCCGATTTCATCGAGATAGAGCGTGCCGCCATGCGCCTGTTCAAACACGCCGACCTTGCGGCTGCCGCCATTGACGGGGCTTTCAGTGCCGAACAATTCGATTTCCAATTGATCGGGCAGCATTGTCGCGCAATTGACGACGACGAAAGCGCCGCTTGCGCGGCGCGAATTGCCATGAAGGAGGCGCGCAATGATTTCTTTGCCGACGCCGGAAGGCCCCGCGATCATGACGCGGCTGCCCGTAGGTGCAACACGTTCGATAATCTGGCGCACCTGATTGACGGCAGAGGATTTGCCGATGAGTTCGTTTTCGCCACCGGCGCGGAATTTAAGTTCCTGATTTTCACGCTTCAGCCGTGCCGCATCCAGCGCGTGCCGTACCTGCAAAATAAGTCGGTCGGTCTTGAAGGGTTTTTCGATGAAGTCATAAGCGCCGATTTTAATCGCGGAAACGGCGGTTTCGATATTGCCGTGACCACTGATCATGATGACCGGCGTGTCAGGATATTCTTTGCGAATATGCTGCAGGATTTGCATGCCATCCATTGTGCTGTTGTTCAGCCAGATATCGAGGATGACGAGATTAGGTTTGCGCGCCGCGATGGCCTTGAGCGTTTCATCGGCGTTTCCGGCTTCGCGCACCAAAAGCCCTTCGTCGTTGAGAATACCTTTGATAAGAAGGCGAATATCGGCCTCGTCATCGACGACGAGAATGTCGTTGGTAAGATTTTTATCCTTTGTCGCTGATGCCATTCTTTATACCTTGAAATTAAGCCCGCTTGACCGCGCCTGTCGGAATCACTGTGGCTAATTCATCACTACCAGATTCTGCCGTATTCACCAAAGTATTTTTATTTTGCTGCAACTCAGGAATTGGCAGCCTGCTTGGTTTTAAAGGCTGCATCGATCGATATATTCGGGGTGCCGTCCGCCAATTCCTGAACTGCGGCGGCCTTTGGTTGGCGTTTCGGCCACGCCAAAGTGACAATTGCCCCCCCACCCGGACGGTCAGCCAGAACCAGCATGCCGTGATGGTCTTCCATGATCTTTTTAACTATAGCGAGGCCTAATCCGGTGCCTTTGCTGCGGGTCGTAACATACGGCTCAGTAAGGCTGTTTCGTTCCTCAACCGGGAGGCCCTTGCCGTTATCCTCAACTGCCAGAGTAATACGATCCACGGTTTGCGTGAGATGCAGCTTGATCTCGCCTGGAATCGGTGTCGCGCTGAGCGGCAGGGGCCGCGCATCAATAGCTTCGGCGGAATTCTTGAGAAGATTGGTGAGCGCCTGCGCGATCTGGCGTCCGTCACATTCGGCGATGCAGGGCTCCGCCGGATAATTCTGGGTAAAGCGCACATCGCCGCGGCTGTTGCTTTGCAGGAAGACAGTTTGGCGGCAAATTTCGCGGATTTCATGTTCCTTGATCACCGGTGTCGGCATGCGCGCGAACGCGGAGAATTCATCGACCATGCGGCCGATATCCTCGACATGGCGCACAATTGTGTCGGTGCAGTTCTGGAAGACTTCGGGATCGGTCTGGATTTCCTTGCTGTATTTGCGGCGCAGCCGTTCGGCGGAAAGCTGGATCGGCGTGAGCGGGTTTTTGATTTCATGCGCGATGCGCCGCGCGACGTCCGCCCATGCCGCTTTGCGCTGCGCCGAAAGCAGATCGGACACGTCATCGAATGTCACGACATAGCCGTCGATTTCTGCGCCGGACAGTTCCGACGATATGTGGACGAGAAGCGTCCGCGCGGGCTGACCAGGACGGCGGATTTCAACCTGATCGTCATTGTTACGCGTATTGCGCGGCATGGATTCCAGCATGCTCTGGATTTCCGGTGCCAGCACCGCCATCGATTGGCCCGCCAGATCCTCGGGATTCTGGATATTGAAGAAAGCCGCTGCCGAGGCGTTCATCAGGTGAATGCGATAATTGGAATCAAGGCCGATAATGCCCGCCGAAACGCCCGACAGAACCGCTTCGGTAAAGCGGCGGCGAAAATCAAGCTGCCGGTTGGCTTCGATGAGTTCTGAGCGGTGGGTTTCAAGCTGGCCGGTCATGCGGTTGAAAGCGCGGCTCAGCAGATCAAGCTCGTCATCGCCTTGCTTGGTCGCTTCGGCGACGCGCGCGGTAAGATCGCCGCCGCGTACTTTATCGGTGGCATCGATCAAATTACTGATCGGGTTGGTCAGGCGTATCGCGAAATTGAGGCCGAACCACACGGCGGCCAAAGGCAGCAGCAGCGCCACCACCACGAAAATAAGCGAGATCGTGGTTTGCAGGCCGGAGCGTTTGCCTTCCAATTGTTTGTATTCACTCACCGCTTTTTGCGTGGTTTCCATATGGGCAAGCACCTTGGGTTCGACCGGCCGCCCGACAAACAGGAATGTATCGACGAAATTATCAAGTCGCACCAGCGCACGCACGCGGTCGTTATTATCGCTTACGATCAGCACGACATCGCCTTTTGCGGCATGGCGGCGCATATCGTCGGTGATCGGCTCGAAACTTAAGGCAAAAGTCAGACCGGAGCGTGCAAGAATTTTCCCGGAACCGTCGAAGACAATCACTTCGGTAAGGTTGCGCAGGTAAGCTTGCGTCGACACCACCTGCGCAAAACGCACGGGATCTTGCGAGAGAACATCCGCCTGGCGGTTGAGGTCATTGGCCATCGCCAGCACGTCGCCGCGTAGCACTTGTTTATGTTCTTCAAGGTAGGCTTGCGCGACTTCCAAAGATTCATCCAAGGATGTGCGCACATGGGTCGAGAACCAAGTCTCGACGCCGAAATAGAAGAAAATCGCCGCGAACATGGCAACGAGAATGGCAGGCCCAACCGCGAGCAACGTGAAGACGCTCACCATGCGCACTTGCAGGCGCGAGCCCGCCTGATTGCGCCGACGGCGCATCCAGATGGAAATAATGCGCTGCACGACAATGGTGCCGAGCAAAACGAGAAAGCCAAGATCCAGCAGCGACAGGATCATGATCGTCGAAGGATCGTTGCCGAAGAACGGCGCCTTGGTCAGCGCGGCGTAGGTGGCAACGCAACTCGCGATCGAGGCGATCACCAGCGCGATGACAAGATTATGCCGCAGCCGCACGCGCACGGCCCAGTTGATGAGGCGCTGGCGTAGGGCTTTAATCATTCGCCGCTCTTTTCGTTCTACGTTTTTTTGCGGCTTGTAAACCAAGCTCACGAATTTTCTTGCGCAGCGTGTTGCGGTTGAGGCCGAGCAAGGCTGCGGCGCGCAACTGGTTGCCGCGGCATTCGTCGAGCGTGATGGCGAGCAAAGGCCGTTCGATTTCCTGTATCACGCGGCCATAAAGCCCGGATGTCGGCAAGCCGTCTTCATGCGCATCAAAATAATCGCGCAAATGACGTTCAACCGTGGCGGCAAGACCGGAATTTTGCTTTCTCAGCATGGGTGGGAGGATAGCAGTTGCCTAAAAAATAGG
>Ga0206958_1140_pt1 | contig 21734 bp, 29 predicted proteins | sample Alteio_BWOrgHeat_33_FD_152968 | JGI IMG/M metagenome (GOLD analysis project Ga0206958, IMG submission 152968) | Enriched cells from forest soil in Barre Woods Harvard Forest LTER site, Petersham, Massachusetts, United States -... | ecosystem: Environmental > Terrestrial > Soil > Temperate forest >... | reverse complement strand
CATCAATAATATGTTTAAGAACTTTCCACCAAAAGCCAAGTAATTTCGAAAGCTGTTTGTCTTGATGTTGAAAGAAAGGACCTGACGAAGCGATCAGGTCCTTTCCTGGTTGGACTCAGTTACGAGAACCGGGCATTCGGCAATCAATGCCATTGTGCTAAATCGGACGTTGCTACCGGAAACGTAAGGAAAGATGGTCGGTCGGGTCGCAAGCTGCAGACCTTTTGCCACGCTCCTATCCTCACTATCTCGGAGTTGATAGGCCTCATGCTGACACACGTCAAGGCCCAGCACCATAAAGATCAACGCACGTACCAAGAACCGGGGTGAAATCGGTGCGGAATGCACTCGGAGAAAAGAAAACAGAATACTTCACTCCTGAGCCTGAGAAATGGCTCGACGAGAACTGCAAAACACCTGTCACATTCAGATAGTAGGCGCTCCTCAGGAGAAATCGGGTTGTCCCGGTCCCCCGATTTTGCGTCGATCAAGAAGACGCCAGCATTTACTCCTCTGGCTCTTGCGTCGGAATCGTCTTCTCGATCTTTTGATCGGCCTTGTCCTGGGCTTTCTCGGCCTTCTTGTCCTTGCCGTCATCTAACGCATGACGTTTCAACTTGTCAGCCTTTGCCTGCGCTTCGTGGGCTTCCTGATCGAGCTTGAGTGACTTTCGCTTTTCTTCCTTTGTAGTTGTGGAACTCGTCATAATCGACCTCGCGTAGCTGTTAGGACGTCTGGTTGGTGGGAAGAGGTGCCAGAGGCTTGTGAATAGACGAAGAACAAGCGCTACGCATCCCAGGCCAAATCTGCATCCTATAGCTATTGAGATTGATGGTAGTGAGGAGCTGGATATGGGAAATGAGGGATCGACCGAAACGCAGGATTCGATCAGGAGAGTCATCTTTTATGCAACCATCTTCTCGGGATGTATCGCCGCATACTTGATGTATCGCCGTGGCGAATCTCTGGGAAAAATTGCCAAGCAGGCCATCGCAAGCCCAATTGGCTCCTTAGTCTCGGAAGTCAAGAACGCGGTCTAGCAAGGAAGATCTTTCGTAAAGCCACGTCAGCCCCCCGGATGCAGAACCTTGTGCTGACTCACATCATCGCCATCGCCGCTCTTCAAACTGCGAAAGACAACTGTCGAAGCAATGGTCAAGATTCCGAGGCCAATGAGGGCTTTGTGAATCCCACGGATCATCTCTATCGGCGACGTGTGGACACTTGGGACAAAGAACGCTGTAGCTAAACCAGCAGTCGCCACACCAAAGCTAATCGACATCTGTTGCATGGTGCTTGCGATGGAACTTGCGCTGCTGGCGTCCGTCTCGGAGATATCGGCGTAGACCAGTGTGTTCATACAGGTGTACTGCAGCGAAGTAAACGACCCGTAGAGGAACGCCTCCAGCACGATGAGCCAGACTGGTGTTCGCAGCCCGATGGTTGCGAAGACCATCAGTAGGACGCCAAGAATTAAGGTATTGGAGACCAGTACCCCGCGATAACCGATTTTTCGCAGAAGTCGAGGCATGATCGCCTTCATGCTCATGGCAGCAATCGCCTGAGGCATCACGAGAAGACCAGATTCAATCGGCGTAAAGCCCAGACCCACCTGGTAAAGGAGTGGGAGAAGAAAGGGAACGCCCCCTATGCCGAGCCGAGTAAAAAAGCTACCGCTCACTGCAGCCCTAAAGGTGCGGATCCTGAATAGTTTCAACTGTAGCAGAGGAAACGGAAGGCGGCGGGCATGGAACCAATAACCCGCGAGCAAGCTGAGAGATAGGCCGAGCAGGCCGGCCATCTCGCGCGCACTCAGCGTGTGCTCTCCGAAGATCTCCAAGACGTACGACAAAAGTGCAACGCCCGCCCCGAAGAGAATTAGTCCCACCACATCGAGTGGATGAGTCGTTTCTTCACGGTAGTCAGGCAAATGCAGATAGACCAGAATTAAACCGGCCAGTCCAACGGGAATATTGACGAAGAAGATGTAGCGCCAGTGAAGGTAGCCGACGATGAGCCCCCCCGCGATCGGCCCTAGCATCGGGGCCACCAAAGCCGGAATTGAGACAAAACTCATTGTGCGCAGAAGATCAGATTTCGCAAAGGTTCGCACCAGAGTGAGGCGACCGACCGGAACCATCATCGCACCCCCGCAGCCTTGCAGAATTCGGCAGGCAACCAACATATGAATGTTGCTCGAGATTCCGCATAAAAAGGAGCCCAGAGTAAATAATCCGATGGCGGAGGCAAAGACGCGACGGGTCCCGAAACGGTCTGCCATCCAGCCGCTGATAGGAATAAAGACCGCAAGGCTGAGGGTATAGCTCGCGAGTACCGCTTTCATACTGAGGGGCGAAACATCGAGAGCTGCGGAGATGGCGGGAACTGCTGTATTGAGAATCGTTGTGTCCAACGACTCCATAAAAAAGGCGACAGCGACAAGCCAGGGCAGAAGACGTTTCGCAGCTGCAGAAGCAATCTCCGTACGGTCAGACGGTTTCGTCGTCACGATCTTTGAATCCTCCTCTGGGGGTAGAGAGGGACCCAATCGGAAGAGCCTGGCTTCGCACCGATACTTCTTCCATGACAGCTCCTCAACTCCATCCTAAAGCCCAGTAGGGATAATTAGGCCGGTTCCGCATCCGATAGAGCAGAGTATGGAAATCGCTCTCGAGTCTCAACTGAATATCTTGGTCGTCGATGATGAGTTGGAGATTACGAAGAGGCTGACCGCCGTCTTGCAGATGAATCTGTACAACGCTGTGAGCTTTACTGATCCCGTTGCTGCGATCGAATCAGCCGGGGCGAGTGAGCCGGGTTGTCTTATTTCCGACATCGTCATGTCGGGGATCGACCTGGAGATCGCGATCCGCCGAGCCGTCCTACTTGCAAATACTTCTCTTCTCCGGCCACGTCGACACCGCCCAGCTGATCGAGCAACTGATGATAAGAGGCATTGCGAAAGTCTGTGAAGGTACCCTCGCTACAAGTTCTGGATTGCCTCCACCAATTTGGTCGGATGAATCGGTTTCTGCACGAAAGCAAACTCATATCCAGATGCTCGTGCTTCCCTCTGTACCGGGTCGTCGTCGACGTAAAGAAAGACTTGCAGGAAAGGGCTGTGCAGATGAGTACCCGTACCATCAGTTTGGCGGGCAGCCACTTATAGTGGCTCGCTCCAGGTTTCGAAAATTGGCTCGAAGAGCTGCAAGAGCCGACCCGAACGCCGACTCAGTACGACGCTAGTGGGCCCGCAAGCCCACCACAACCAACCCTGCTCCAGCCACCAATGACAGAACGCTGAGAACGGGCGAAATTGGCATGGTTTGCTTCTGTTCGTGAGATACCTGAACGGGGCCTAGGTCGACATCTTTCTTTTGGTGGCTAAAGCTGATTCCACCCATTGCAAACCCTGCGATTCCAAGGAGGATGAGAAGGATTCCTACAATCGTTGCAGCTTTCATGGTGCCTCCCTTTCAGTAGAAAGTTCGTTGAGGCTTGAAACTCTGTTTGGAAATTAATAAGTCAATAGTTGGATGCACAAATCGCAACTGTCGCGATTACTTTATTGATTCCGATATTTTGTTCGAAAATTCTGCATCTCACCTTCAAGGAAGCAGACGCAAAACTGACTCAACGTTTGAGAGTGTCAGCAGTGACCTTCCGCGGAAAGATCAAATTCAATTCGAAAGAAGGTTGCATCTATGTCACTAAACGACGTCCTGCTCGATGAGCTCCGCGACATGTATAGCGCGGAAAACCAACTAGTTAAAGCGTTGCCCAAGCTAGCCAAGGGCGCAAAGAATCCTGAGCTCAAATCACTTTTCGCCGCCCATCTTGAAGAGACCAAGGGCCAGGTGATACGACTGAGAAAAGTGTTCGAGATCCTAGGAGAGAGAGCGACTGGAGAACACTGCAATGGAATGGAAGGCGTGATCGAGGAAGGCAAGGATGCCCTGGAGAAAGATGAAACAGGTCCTTCCTTCGATTCCGGGATCGTGGGGGCCGCGCTCCGAACCGAGCACTACGAAATTGCCGGTTATACGGCGACCATCACGATGGCAAAGGTACTCGGGCTGGAAGATGTCGCTTCCCTTCTCACCGAAAATCTCAATGAGGAGTTGACTGCGGCGAAGAAGGTGCTGGCAGCTGCCCATCCCATCCTCCGGGCGTCGGCGAAGCAACCTGAAGAACCGAAAAAGCCGAAATCTGGCAAAGAAAAATACTCGGCTCAAAAGAGCCGGGATGATGAAAAGAAAGCTGCTCCCAGCCTGAGGCGGTAGTTTGACGGCGGCCGCTCGCGTCTGAACTCAAAGGCGGCCCTCACGGGCCACCTTTGCTGTGCTTGTGACGCTCGAGGCTTATTCGTTCACGTCATCGCACGCAGCCTTGATCTTCTCGTATTTCACCTGTAATTCGTCCAGCTCCAGATCGCTCAGAAGGAAATTCCGAGTCTCCGGCGCCCCCTCGTGGGTATTGCGTGTATGCTCCGGTGAGCGAATAGCATTTTTCATTTGAGGAGCCTAGTTGTCACAACTGATCGTCACGCCTGTGAAACGAAAGGCCGTATTAGACCATCGTCAACACCTCAAGATGGCGGAATCGGCCCATGCCTATGTGCGTGGCAACACGATTCGATTCTACGAGTGGCTCAAGAGCAATTCGGTACAGACAGCGATCCCTACGGGCCCCGACGTCTGGATCTGCGGCGATTGTCACACCGGGAACCTGGGCCCGGTTGCCGACCTCGAAGGAAAGATCGATATTCAAATCCGAGATCTAGATCAAACCGTCATCGGTAATCCGACACACGATCTTCTGCGGCTCGGTCTCTCGCTTGCAATGGCCGCGCGAAGTTCAGACCTGCCCGGTGTCACAACAGCATTGATGCTTGAAGAATTGATTGTCGGTTACATCTCTGGGCTGAGCGGGCGATTTGCCAAGATGGAACCCAAAAATCTGGAACCGATCAACCGAGTCATGCGAGCGGCGAAGACCCGGCAATGGAAACACCTCGCAGAAGAGCGAATTGAGAACGTGAAGCCAACAATTCCGCTCGGTCCGAAATTTTGGTCTTTGAGCAGCACTGAAAAATTACAACTTCAAGAACTCTTCGACAGCGGTTGTCTGGCCAACCTCATCCAAAGAATCGGTCGGAAGGAAGAGGACGCAAAGATTCGGCTCGTGGACGCAGCGTACTGGATGAAGGGCTGCAGTTCACTCGGTCGTCTGCGTTATGCCGTTCTCGTGGGCGTTGGCGAGAAGAAGAAAACTGAATACCGACTCTTAGACATTAAGGAAGCGGCTGTGGCCGCAGCGCCTTACTCGAAGGGTGCAAAGATGCCCAAGAACAATGCCGACCGAGTCGTCGCCGGTGCAAACGCTCTATCACCTTTCCTGGGCGAAAGAATGGTCGCAGTAAAGATCGCGGGAAAACAGGCCGTCGCGCGCGAGCTACGACCACAGGATATGAAGTTTGAGCTCGACGGACTGCAACAGGCAGAGGCGATCGCGATCGCTCGACTGATGGCAGGTGTCGTCGGGAAAGCCCACGGTCGACAACTCAAACGCGAGGACAAACAGGGATGGGTGCGAGAGCTCAGGGCGCGACACAGCAAAGGCTTGGACGCTCCTCGCTGGCTTTGGAGCGGAGTGCTTGATCTAGCCGCCCTGCACGAATCAGCTTATCTCGAACACTGTCGACGCTACGCTCTGGGTAAGAACGCATAGCTGGAGAAGCACAGAGGCACAGTTCGTTTTCGTAGTTCGCAAAGAAAGGGTCGCACCGGAACGTCCTGTCACATCTCTATGCCCTTGATCGAGACAAGCGTTGAAGAAGGCACCGTCAATTGACTCCGTGGAGCGATGAGTCGAGCGTACCAGACCAGATTTGAGGAAGACGTGTAATGAATGCAATCGGAATCGTGTTGACTCATGGCTATATGGTTGTTGGAATAATCTTGTTTCTCTCAGCCGCCGGCCTTCCGCTGCCTATAGGAATTGCTCTGCTGGCAGCGGGTGCTGCCTCGCACGATGGACTAACTCCCCACTTGGTGTGGTTGGTCGCTTGCTCCTCCGCGCTGGCCGGAGACACGCTGCTCTATGTTGGAGGACGACTCACCGGTTGGTGGCTGCTTGGCGGGATATGCCGTCTATCCATCAATCCGGAACAATGCGTATTCACGTCGGCTGAGTCGTTCTATCGAAGAGGATCGAAAACACTTCTAATCGCCAAATTTGTTCCTGGGCTCGCAACCGTGGCCGCCCCTTTGGCGGGCAGTCTCAACATGCGCTTGAGAAAATTCCTGGCGCTGATGGCGGTAGGCGAAGCGCTTTATTGCTCGGTATGGTTGGCAGCGGGTTATTTGTTCCATCGGTCTATCTGGTTGATTGCTTTCTGGATCGAGAGGGCAGGTCACGTGGTCTTATTTGTCATCGCGCTTTTGGCAGTAGGTTACGGGCTCATAGTGGTATACCAAAACCTCAGATCTCGGCGATTCAACCAAATTGAAAGGATCTCGGCGAGCAGCCTCTATGAACGTGTCCTCACGCTCGATTCGAATCGTCTTGTCGTCATTGCGGACGTGAGAAGCCATAATTACTATGACCCCGGAATGTTGCGTATAAAGAATTCAATTCGCGTTGAACCCAACCGATTGCACGAGGAGTTGATTGCACTACGAGAGTTCATGGCTCCCGAGTGCGAGATTTATTTGTACTGCAGCTGCATTCGCGACACCACGAGCGTCCGAGTGGCCTATGCACTTCAGCAAGCCAATTGTCGGACAAAAGTGATCGAAGGGGGAATGAAGGCCTGGGTTCGCGCCGGGGGAGAAGTAGAACCCGTCCCTGAGGGGGACATTCACCATCTTCCTCAATTTAGCTGAGGAGACAGCCTACTTATTAACCTAAGCTTCGGTGGGTAGGTCGTGATCCACGGGAACGTCTACCTCCGTCGGAGTTTGAATCCTCCGCACTGGTCTCTTCGTTAGAAATGGCGTTCCTCATTCAAGACCTTTCTCTTGTTGCTTGATCTGAACACGTTCTCTTTTTACTTCAAGGCGAATTCTCGCAAACAGGCTCATATAGACATTTGCCACCCATACAAGCGAGAAGCCGGCGATCAGATAACCCCGCCAATCCGGATAAAGAAGCTTGAATCGGGTAATAATCAGAAACGCGCCTGCAACATAATGGCTGAAGCAATACTCGCACGTAAATAAATAGAAAAATTTGCGTTCGTAGATTTTCCGGCAGGTTGTGCTTTTGTCGAGGCACGCATCGCGAAATTCCCTAACGACCTCCTCATGTGTAATCGTCCAAGCGATCGAAGCAATGGGAAGAGCTAAAAGAAATAGAGAGAGAACTTGAAAAGTCATCTAAAGACGCTCCAATTCGCCGTCTTAAGATTGATGCAGTCTTTCAATGTGTAAGAGGTATCAGATTCGTGGAACAAGCCTTCACATCGCACGAATGGAAGGTCTATATCCCTGCTGCCGCCAGAAACATCGACAAACCACGACCCACGTTCCTGTCGAGAAAAACGTGATCGGCAGTAAGTATGAACATGCCAGGAAGGCGTCGTCGACACTTTCTAGCCGCAAACCGGTTTTCAAAAACTGAGCTGTCTACCAGCCTGCGCCCCGCGTGTCGCTTCGACCCAACGCCCTTCTCGACCCGCAGCTACGAAAGCACAATCAGCACTATAGTGCAGAATCCCCCGGATTCAAATTGGATATTCAGGCTCAGCGTGGCAGCGTTTCCTTCTACTCGCGTTATATCGCATTTATTGGGGCGTTGAGTCCTTAGCTTTTTGCTTGGCTCTTTTCGCGTCGTCTTTGGCCTTCATGTTTGCCTCGCGGCCTCGATCGGTTACTTGGCTTTTCTGATTTGCTGGCGGATCGACAACCTTTTGGGTCCCCTCTTTGCTCTTGTCATAGGCCTTGACGGATGTCTCTTTGGTCTTGTCAACGGCTACGGTTCCACCCTCTTTTGTTTTGTCGTAACCCTTTTCCGTGCCGCTCTTGGTTTTGGCAGCGGCGGTCTTTGAAGTCTTCTTGACGGCATGGCCGGTATCTTTAGCTGCATCCTTCGTCGCGGCGCCGGCATGGTGTAAATCCTGTCCTGCGGTTTGAGCCGAGAGCGATATGGGGGACAAAACCATTGCGGACGTCAGTGCGATGGAGGGAAAAAATGAGCGTGATAGAAACGAATTGATCATAGCCATTAGGCGGTGAGGAGGCGGAAATGGTTGTTTTGGGTTCGTTGGAGCTCCTAATTTCGTAAAACCCGGCTCTCCTGAGTTCCTCGGACTAGCCAAATTCCTGGGAGGTGCTTGATTCAAAACGGAATCGAGGAGCCGTCCATACAAATAGATTAGGGTTCAGGAACTCGACGAGATTGCGGCTGCTACTTTCCGTATTGCAGCGACTCTAGCCTCATACCTGATCGCGTTAGATGTCAACGACGTGGATCTTCCCAGCCGGCGGGAGCGGCTTGTAGCGCTCGTTCAGATATGCGGCATTGATAAAGCGAGTGGTTTCGCTCTCAAACCTGCCGGGCCCGCCGTGGATATGACCGAAGATGTGAACGCGCGGCTTCTTCTGTTTGACCGCATCGAGTAATTCTGCGCATCCCAAATGAGCTTCGCCTGGAGCCGTCTGATCGAGGATTCCCAATGGTGGGCCGTGTGTAATCAGCACGTCGAGGTCATCGGGAATCAGATTCCAGTACTTTGCCCCTGAGCCACGATGGTACATGAAGGCCCAGTTAAGGAATTCAGGCGTGTACGGTGAGCCCCAGAACGTCACACCGTCAAGCGTGATGCCCATGTTCTCTAGATACGTGGCATTGGTCAGCAACTCTCTGGCTAGTTGCGGAGCATTCTCAAAGTACCTGTCGTGGTTCCCCGCACATACTACACGGTGCTTGAAAGGCTGTTCTCCCAGCCAGCGATTGAATGACACAATATCTTGTACGTCATAGCCGGAATTCATGAAGTCTCCCGCGTGAACGAGGACATCTCCATCAGGAAGACGGTCAACCTTGTTATGGAGGCCGTGCGTATCGGAGGTCACTACGACTCGCATCGGGTTATCTTCCTCATATTCCAATTTGCTGATCGTAACCTGCTAGTGCGGCAAGCCGATCCTTTCGTGCTTCTCGCGCCTCAGTCTTGACCTTCATCACAGACCGAATTTCGTCGAAATGCCACGGACGAAAATCATGCGTATCGACTCCGACATCCATCGAGAGTGAAAGAGGTTCATCGGGTAGGTTGGCGTGCGAATGCCCATAGAGATGCCAGGCTCCTTGCGCATGGTGTGGCCAAACTCTCATGGCGTAGTGGCAAAGCGCGATCCGCTGCTTTGCCACATTGACCTCCGACAGAACACCCCAGGATGCGAATAGCTGCTGTTGCTTGCGCGTGGTCTTGTCGTGATTACCTTCTATGAAGTGGACCGTTTTGCAAGCCAGCCGTTTTCGATAGGCAATGACCTGGTCCTCTCTTCCCATGCAAAAGTCACCAAGTAAATAGAGCACATCGTTTGGCTTTGCGCACGCATTCACCCGCTCCGCAATCGCGTCGTCCATCTCCTGTGTATTTCCGAAGGGACGTTTGCAGTAGCGAATGATGTTGAGGTGTCCGAAATGAAAATCCGCTGTGAACCAAACATTACGCATAGAAAACTGATTCCTACAATCACAGAGTCTACCGATAAAGTCCCGCCAGCGTATCCGCAGTTCTGTCAGAAAAAAGGAGCAGATTGAGCGATAGACCGAGTGGCGCATAAATAATCAAACCTACTCCGACAGGGTTCAGTAAGAAAATCCTGGATAGAGGAATGCGCTGCGAATGGTTTCCGCATCGGCTTGCGAGACACCGCAGGCGCGAACCACGTCGTACCAATGGCTGACTTCTTCACGCATCGTGGCGATGATCCTCTCTGCCTCCTCCTTGTCGAGAAGAAAGCGCGTGTGCTGCGAAAGGATGTTCTTTGCGTTTGCGAAGCGTCCCTGGTCGCCGCATTCCATCGCAAGATCCCGACGGTCCTGACTGACAACCGGCGAAGGCGTCAAATCGTAAGCTGGCGATAAGGCCCAGTTCAGATCCTTTGCGAGAAAGGCATGGTTGCGAGGATGGTCATCGAGGTTGGAAATCAATGCATTGAAGCACATTCGGCGGAATAGTTCCCGCGCGTCATTTTGCGGTTCGGAGACAAACCGCCGCAGCTCTTCCACCAAGAAGACATACGACCAACGCGAACGGGTATCAGGGGCTTCATCTGCACGGAGTGCGGTGAGACCGCTGATCATCCGTGCCCTACGATAACCGGCATCACTCCTTTCGCGGTCGAAACGCTTGATAAGGAGTACGTCTTTCCCTCCTACGGTCTCAACGCGGCTTTCTGCGGTGGTGATCCCGCAGCGACGGGCAAGACGCAACATCGCGTGTTCGACGCGGGTATTGTTCCACCGATCGTCTGGGCGGTTGAACTTGGCGATCCAAAGCCCTTCGTCGTCCTGAACGACAGCCTTCGGGCGAGCGCCACCCATCGAAGTTCCAAGGAGTAGTAATTCCTGCACCTGCGGCGCCGCAGGTGCATTGGGAATCTCATCGTTGATGAGTTGTTCCGCTACCTCTTGCAGCTTTTCCAGGTCGAGTGTTTTGTTGAAGGCACGCAGTGGAGCAGGCGGTGTTGAATTGAGACCAAAACCGAGAGCGCCCGCGCGGTCGTCGGGCGACTCCAGTAGATAGTCCATCTCTCCCAGCATGGACTTTTGAGCATGCTTCTCGATGACGCGGCGGCCCCAGAAGTCGGGACTTGCATCGCGTAGTGCTCCAAAGACACCGTTGAGCTGCACCGTTTCATAGGTGTTCCTGGAGAGTTTCAACTCAACAGGGTCAATCGGAACGGCACGAGGGTTCTCAAGATACGACCGGCCGTAGACAAAACGCCCGAGCGGAATACCCGTGCGATTCTTGTCCAGCACATACCGCCCAGCGGTTCTCGGCGCAACCTCGCCGGGCAACGTGATGTAGACGAAGCATTCGGACACGGCGCTAGAAGTCATTGTCGAGTTCTCCGCTCTTGCGCGCGCGCCGGTTCTCTCTGCTCGTTGCCAATGCAAGGCCTTCTGTGTCCTGGAGAGGATCGGCGAGTTCCTCCAAGGGCGAGAGCAAGTCATAAGCCCAAAGCAAGGCAGCGTAGACAGCGACTCCGGTGGAGGCTTTGCCGCTCTCGGCATCCCGGATGGCACGCACTCCGGTACCGATCTTTTCTGCGACTTCCTCAATCGTCAGTTTGCGCCGTATCCGCGCTTGGCGAAGGTTTCTGCCAACTTTGGCAAGGGCCTGTCCGACAGCGTATGGGGGAGCCATCATCAATTTGTTAGGAGTACCCATATTTCCTCAAAAGCACGCTAAAAGGGATAAGGTGCTCTTGAGAGCACATACTATTCTGTGTTCACTTTATAAGTCATTTGTGCCCTTGAGAGCAACTAAAATGGATTAATATGCTTTTGAGAGCACCACACCAATCATTCTACCCCTTCCGCTACGACTTGCTTGGTCCTGAAGTCGCTTGTCGTTCGGCTGGCAATATAGAACAGCCGATGGACGCATCCTGACCATACGGAACCATAAGCACAATACCTCAATTTTTTTGAAGGTATTGTGTGCCATTCAACTCGGTCAATCCACGTTCCGCTATGCAGCACACTTCACCCCACAATTCGCTCGGAACACTACGCAACAATGTGTTCGGGATGATCGCCACGCGCGTACTTCCGCAAGTCAGCGACGGGAATCAGAACTCTTCCGCCGATTCTCCGTGTCGGCAGCCGTCGATTCGCTATAACCGCGCTGACTGATAGATAGCAATCGGGCTGCCTCCCTCGAAAATGCTCACCTATCCAGCCTGTGGTTGCAGCGTGACACTGACGCCGGGGCTCTCTAGCCTCTTCACCAGATGTCGCTTGAGCCTTTCCGCGTGAAGTTGGTCGAAGTAGTCGCCGCCGAGTTCCTGATATACGCACCTTTGCTCTGAAGGTGATAGCCGATGACCAACAAGGCTATGAGCTACAGCGATGAGCGCTCGTTTGCTGCCTCTTCGTGCGGCCAGTCGTTTGAACTGAGCGGAGAGGTAACAGTTCTTCGTCCTCACCGCTCCCCAGGCGAACTGACAGGCCATGCAGCGCAACCATGGACTGCCCTTGCGGCTCTTGCCGCTGAGGCGTTTGCCTGCGCTCTCATGGTTGCCGGGACATAGCCCTGCCCGACTTGCCAGGTGTGCCGCACTGGGGAAGGCTGTCATGTCCGATCCGATCTCGGCAACCAGACTCCAGGCTGCCACCCGCTCGACACCGGGAACCGTGATCCAGCGGGCCACCGCGTCAGCCAGTTCCTGGTGTTGCTCGCCGAACTGCTCCAGCCGGACGTCGAGCGCCTGGATCTCGGCTTCGAGGAAGCGATACTGGGCGCAGCAGGCTATCCAGCAGGAACCGGTGGTGATCGCGAATGCGACCGTCCAGCGCCAGTTGGAGTTGCGGGATCTTGCTGCGCAGCTTGCCCAGCGCAAGATCGGCCAATCGCTCCGGGCTGTCCTCGCCGTTGACGATAGCGTCCAGTATCGCTTGCCCGCTCTTGCCCATGGTGTGGGTCAGGGTGCTGGCAAGCTTGATGTTGGCGCTCTCCAGTAGCTTCTGGGGCTTGTGTCCTCGCTCGAGCAGAATACACGCCGCAACCGACGACTTGTGAACGTCGATACCGCAACACCTCTCATAGAGCACTTCCATCTTTGCCTCCTCTGCCGTGCTCGCAAAGATGCAGAGTGCGAGAGTCTCCCTCGCGTGCTCTTCCGTGAGGAAGGCTACAGTCCGTTGTTCCTGAACGCATCCACGGTCAAACTCATCAGCGGGTTCCAAACGCCACTGCGGGTCACGACCTCATGCGAGCACGACCACAACAGCCTACCCATTTTCATCCGTCGTTGTGAACGAAGGTCATGAACAACTCATCCCATTTATCAGTACTTATCCCATTTATCAGTACTTATGTGTCTTCAAGCTGTTCGGGTAGTCTTGGGGTGGAAAAGTCGCTTGAGCTTTACAAGAGGCCTCAATCATGAAGAATAGAGAAGCCGGAATCAATGTAGTCCGCGAAATGATGGGCGACCAGGCGGCCGCAAAACTCAGCGCTTCCGCTGACTCAAACACCTTCGGTGCCCAGATCGCTGCCTACGCGCTCGACCAAGCCTTTGCAGATATCTGGACTCGTCCCGGTCTGGACAGGCGCTCCCGCAGCCTGGTGGCGATGTCCGTCATGATTGCCATGCGCCAGCCCCATGAATTCGCCATCCACATGGGGGCCGGGCTCAATAACGGCCTCACCTTGAAAGAAATCGAAGAAGTTCTCATCCAGGCGCTGCCATATGTTGGCTATCCTGCCATCGCAACAGCACTGACTGCTGCCGCAGAGGTTATCAAGGAGCGTGGTCTGGACGTCGACAACAACTACGCGGGCCACCGTGGCCTGCTTTGACACAAAAAGGCATCCGCAGTCCGTCTTAGGCTGCAGCCTGTCTCAACACGGTTTCAACTTTAATGTCCAAGTCTCGGGCTATGCTTAGCGCATCGAGATCCCCATAAGGGGCCAGGAGGCTGGCCATCCTGTCGTACGAAATATGCACGCCATCAGCGCGCTCATCCACAAGGACGGTAACCGGAGCATAGGAGCCGGCGTCCGGAACGCGTTTCGCCATTTCTTTCATGATGAGAGGATTTCCGATAACCAGACGAATCATTTTGGATGTGTGGTTCTTTGTGCCCTTGCGAATGACCATTCCGTGATCGAACTCGACAAATTGCATCAGACCGCTCTCGCCCAGGACGGGTTGTATAGCGGCCTCCAGCTCGGCGGCAGTTGTCGCTCGCTGCGTTGCTTGCCAGAGCTCCGCCATATTCGGGTGACCGATCGATGCCTTGATGGCTGCAACGACCCCATCGAATGGTTTCGAGGAGGTCACTGAAAACCGTTCCATATGAACTTTTCTGGTCATAGGGACTCCTTAGCCTTCGTTTGCAATACTGAGCGACAGTGTTTAGGTAAAAATAACGGGGCTCCTCCGATCGACCGAGTAGTCCCCAAGAGCGCCCAGCAGTCATCGCAATTGGCGACTCAGGAATTCGCTCGTCCGAGCGTTGGCCAAATGGGCCGCGGCGGCGTTGTAGTGTTTTCCGTTATGGCGGGAGAAAGCATGACACTGCCCCAGGTAGCTGTAAACCGTCGCATTAGGTTTCTTGGCGAGGGCTGCTCTAATCGCTGCTTGTGCAGCCTTGGAAATGAACTCATCCTCCTCGGCCAGATGCATGAGAATGGGCGCATGAAGCCCATCGACCTCTCCGAGGTATTTGTCAGTATCAGCGCCGTGATACCAGACTGCAGCGTCGATGCCGTCCTTACGAACAGCTGTCATAAAGACCATCAGCGCTCCCAGGCAATAGCCGAGCAAGGCAACCTTGCCGTTGCATTCCAGGAGACTGCGTACTGCATCAATGGTGTCTTTGATGTCCGCGACGCCGGCATCTCTGTCATAAGCCTGATAGAGGCGAAGGCCGTGGTCCCAGTCCGCTTGGGAGGTGACGTTCAGGTCGACGCCCGGCTCCTGCCGCCAATACAGGTCCGGAGCGACCGCGAGGTAGCCTTGCTCCGCCAATTCATCGCAGTGCTTGCGAATGTCGGCATTCACACCGAACAATTCCTGGAGAACGACAACACCCGGGGCTGGCAAGGTCTTCGGTCTTGCGATGTAGGCGAAGAACGTGCCGGCCTGTCCTTTTACATTGATGTGATCCGTCATTTTGTCCTCCTGGGACGGCTTATCCATATAGGACCTCCGCCGACCATGACCGGATCGGCGGAGAGCATCTTGTCTGAGAGCATATGGCTACGCACTGACGGCGGTGGCAGCTTCTTCGATGAGCTTGGCTGCTTCATTCGGATGAGACATGTAGGCCACATGGCTCGACTTCACTTCGACCGTTGTGGCCTTGGCGCGCTTCGCCATCATGCGCTCCTGGTCCGGATTGATCGATCGGTCTTCGGTCGCGACCATGTACCAGGTGGGCTTGTGCTTCCAGGCGGGATTATTGACCTGATGGGTGAACGCGTCAGTAGAAATCGGCACCTGTGCTATCGCCATGAACTCTGCTTCATCCCGTGGGATGTCCGCAGCGAAGTCGGCCACGAAATGCGCCTGGTCGATCCACCAAAGCCCGTTGCTGTCGGCGTAGAACGCCTTGGAGGCCTGCGGCACGGCCGCTTCGATGGACGCACAGCTCTCACCTTCATCGAGCGCAAAAGCGGCAATATAAACAAGCGCCGCAACGTTTGGATGATTGCCGGCCTCGGTGATAACAGATCCACCGTAGCTGTGTCCGACCAAGACGACTGGGCCGTCCATGGCGTCGATTGCAGCCTTCGTATACTTTTGGTCGTCGGCGTAGGAAGTCTCGGGGTGCTGCACCACCGACACCTTGTAACCGTCATGCTTGAGGATATCGGCAACCCTCTTCCAGCCGGAGCCATCCGCGAAAGCTCCATGCACCAGTACCACGTTCTTTATATGCTGTTTCATGATCATTCCTCCGTTATCGTTTAAGCTTCAGGGATTCGTGTATCGAGCCTCGAACTTGCGACCAACCATAGTCAGAAACGAGCACGACACTATTGAAGACACGAACCCTTTTTGTCGATTCCTGCTCAAATGCGGAGCGGAGGCGGGCAAAAGACCGCTCCGAACTCATGCTCAACGCGAGAACTCCAGCCGAATCTCAAATCCGCAACGATGTTGCGACCAGAGACGATTTCGGGCAACACCGTCACGGGCCGCCGAATTAGAGGATGGGAAGCAATCGAATAATTGACGGAATTGGGGCTAGGGTATTTCGTTGAAGCTCCGGTGACGTGATTGTTCACGCCTCCACTTTGCGGGAGTCCCACCGACCACATTTGCGAATGCCCTGGTAAACGCGGCTTGATCGGAAAATCCAGCCTGCGCGGCAATTTCCACCAATGGTTTATTCGTTCCCGACAATAGAGCTTTCGCGAGTTCAATGCGTTTCAGAATCAGGTAGCGATGTGCGGAGGTCCCAAACGATCTCCTGAAGGATCGCGCAAAATGACTGACCGAAATCCCACATTCATCGGCAAGTGTCTCTAGTTTTAACTCGCCGTCCAAGTGCTCATGGAACAAATCCACAACGCGCCGTCTTTGCCACGGCGCCAGACCACCCTTGAATTGCGGGAAGGCTTCGTGAGTTTGAGCGTACCGTCCGACAAGGTGCGAGCAAATCATCAAGGCAAAAGAATCCATGAACAGCTGAGAGAACATCTCCGGCCTATTCAGGCACGGCAAAATCGTTTGCGTTAGGTAATGGAGTGTCGGGTCGGGTGTCCCATATACGCAGTAAAGACGCTTAGCTCTGGGCGCTCCGGCATCATCCGAGAGCGAATCTAACGTTGCACGCGGGACGTGGTAGTGGATCCAATCGATTGGGCCCGGATTGCGAATGGTGGTATTTGACTCCAGGTCGCACATTGCGACTCCACCCACTGGCCATGCCCCTGTCTTTGTGTACTTATCATCGGTCCAGAGTTCCCATTCCCCTGAATTCGCATGATTAAGATGAAGCGAGACAACGTAGGCCTTTTCAGGCGGGATGGATGCAGTTCGTTCCGGGATACCGCTCCGTGCAATCAGCCGGGTAATCGCCAGTTGCGGCCGGACGACGGAAACCACAGAATCGAGGGCAACATGAGGCGGTTGGTTCATGGTGAAATACTTCGCCATCTGAGCGCCATGGGCGCTTGCCGGGTTCGATGATGTCGTCATAGATAGGCCGTCGAATTACAGGGAACGATGCGTACGCCGGATTGCGCCGGAGTGTAGCGTAGCGCCAAAAAGAAAGGTCATTCTTGTACAAAATGACCTTGGTTGAATAAGGTAGCTGCCAGAAATGCTGTCGCTGAGCCAGCGTTATGGTTTTCACTGACGAATGCGATTCGTTTGGCCTGGAAAAACGGAGTCCGAATCGGCAAATAGGAAGGATATCGGCAAAACGCAGTTCTCGGTGAAGCGGATCGTTGATTAACGAGGGCGCAGGCCGCCCGAGACAAGGTGGTCAATAGCAACCGAGCCACGACCGTTCAGTTTGCGCCAGCGAAACGGCGTTGTCCCTTCGAGCGTGGTAAACGCGCGTGTGAAGGCAGCCTGATCGCAGAATCCAGACCGAGCTCCCACCTCTGCCAGACTTAGTTCGGGTTGGCGAAGCAGATTCTTCGCCGAGTCGATTCGAAGCTTGATGAGCCATTGATGAACTGAAGCGCCAAAGCTCTGGCGAAAGCAACGAGAAAAGTGACTCGGAGAGAGCTGACAGGCGGTCGCAAGGTCCGCAATTCTGATCTCGCCTTCAAGATGCGCACGCAACATCTCCTCGGCGCGAATCTTTTGCCAACTCTCTAGGCGCGGCTGTACCCGGAGACTTTCCTTGCCGTTTCCATAGTGTTGCAGAAGATGTGTGCTCACAAGAAGCGAGACATCTTCTAATGCAAGCATGTTGAGTGGTTCACGGTTGCGCACCTGACCGAGGATGGTCTTGGTCAATTGAGCAACAACGAGGTCCCTTTCAAAGAAGACCATCCGAAACGAATCAACGGGCGCAATCCTGTTGTCTGCTGCAACTCTGTCCAGCAGGTCGCGCGACACATAATAGTGTAGATAGTCGAACGGACCTGCCGCCCACATCTCCATCGGCTTTATAAGATCGATGACCGTTGTTGCGAATGCGATCGAATGAGAGACGCTGACTTCTCGTCCGGCGATTCGTGCGCGCCACCGGTCAACTGGAGTCGGAGCTAAAGCCACGCAGATGAGCATGGCTCGGTCCTCAGGATAGGACGGCGCCCGCTGCATCTCCATCGATCCACCCTTGAGCCTGGTGAGAGCGAAGTCAGGCAAGCCAGACATATTCTTGAGGGAGCAATCATAGAGCGGCGTCCGGAAGACCTCGGCCAGGTTCGCGCCGTATAATTTCCGATCTTGATCTGGATGCGTCGACAACGGCTTCGTCGGAAGGCTTTGCTTATGAGCCACACTCACCACTCTTCGGGCAACAGCCTCAATATAAACGGCCTTCCTTCCCCAGCCAAGCGCGTGGTTATCCGCTTGTGGTTTGCATCATGTTCCGCCCGGATCTGTGAAGCAGATACACCACGAAAAACTGAAGGGCAGCGATAATGAGCGGCCCAACGGATTTCCCAAGATTATGCTCAAACAGACCGATTCCGGCATCCAGCAATTGCATGGTGCCGGCAAGCGCACCCAGGATCAGCAATGCATTCGTCGCCCGCTTGTAGATAGCTCCCAATGCGAACAAAGCCAGAGGAATTGTGCGCGCCGCCGCATACAAAGCCAATATCAACGTTGCCTGTGTCGGAACGGACTCGGCAGGGACCAGGTATTGTGGTCGGACGATTCCCACGGTGGAAAAGCCACTCGCAACCAGGACATTGAGTGCCGTGACCAGCGAAGCCAGCCGGATCGCCTTTATTGTTGTCATTGATTCCTCTCACTCTCTAAGCGCGCTCGTCCAAATGAAGTTGGGTTGATCTGAAAACTTGTGTTCGCTAATTTCGGACCGGGACACCTGTTGTGTTGCGCCCCATCGGTTATCGTCAGACTGTAAGAACTACCCTCCCGAAGGGGCGGTCTTCAACGAGATAACGGAGAGCCTTAGCGGCTTCGACTAAACGAAATGTCTTCGCGACGATCGGTTTGATGGCTGCGGATTGAAGAAGAGGGACGATGGCCTTCCAGGCGTCAGCAACCGTTGCCTGTGGCTGACGGAACATATTGAGACTCCGAATGCTGGCTTGCGGCACGATGAGATCGGTCACGTCGATGGTCGCCTGACGGCTTGCGGAATACCCCAGTGTTGTGAGGCTTCCGCCCACTGCGAGAGCTTTGAGCGCCTCGCTCAAAACTTCGCCACCGATCCCGTCGATGACAATGTCTGCTCCGTAGCCGTCCGTGAAACGACGCACTCCATCACCCAGCTTCTCCAAAGAGGTATCGATGACCTGATGGAATCCAAGCGCCTTCGCCTTTTCGGCTTTCGTGGAGCTGGTTGTGCTGGATATGGCGTGTTTTGCTCCCAAAGCGTGGGCTAGCTGTGTCACCGCGTTGCCGACCGATCCTCCGATCGCCGGTGCCAGGACGGTCTTGCCGGAACGAAAACCTGCTAGGTTGAGACCCACTTGCGCAGTGAGATATGCGACGGGAATCCCGGCAGCGCTTACGTCATCGACATTGTCAGGAATCAGGCAAAGGTCTTCCTTCCGTACCGCCATCCACTCGCAGTACGACCCGTTTTCAAAAGCGCCGTAGACGCCCCAGAACATCACACGAGAGCCCGCCGGAAACTCCATGCCTCCTCCTTCCTCCACGACGCCCGCTCCTTCATTGCCGAGGATGAGCGGCGCCCCCATTCCGTGAAATTGGCCGGAGAGAATCGTGTGGTCGAGCGGCGTGACACCGGCTGCCGTGATTCGCACCAGTACTTTTCCATCTGTCACCTCGGGTTTGGGAAGCTCGACGAGCTTCAGTGCGTCATAACCGCTAAACCGCTCCGCTCTCATTGCACGCATATTGGTTCTCCTTTTCTTGTCGCACTAACAACTTATGAGGGGAAACTCTTGCCAAACATAGGAAGGCCGCTGACGGATTCCTTCTGTGTGGCTTCGTCTTGCAACACATCCCAATGCTCGGCCAGGAGCCCGTCTTCGAAGCGGACAACGTCGGCCGCGATCCAAGCCGCAGGCCTTCCCATCCCGGTGAAACGGCCATGCGCGATGACGTAATCGCCTTCGGCGACAATGACTTGGTTTTCGTAGCGCAACGTATCGGGTGTCGACCGGACCAGAGCGAACAGTCCTTCACGTCCCGGCGCGATGTGCGCGCTGTGCTGGATGTACTTCGGCGACCAGAAGCGCTCCGCAGCCGCGTAGTCGCGTTTGTTGAAGAGAGTATCGAAGGCTTCGAGAACGTTAGCCTTGTTCTGTTCTGGTGTTGTCTTTGCCATGTTCAGCTCCTTGGGTTCTTTGCGATGATTGCCAGACTGGGCAATCGGAAATAGCCATGTGGATCGGCTGTACTGCCTAAGAGACCACTTGGATTGCATCGACGCGGGAGGGATAAAACGCGAGATGCTCTTTAATTGCGGTCATCGCTTCGTATGGCTTTTCGTATGTCCAAACGGCATACTCCGATTTAGTTCCGCCGATGGGTATGCTGTAGTAGGTGCAATCGCCTTTGTACGGGCAATAGGTGTAGTGCGTTGTCCGTTCAAGCAAGGACATATCGGCATCGTTGCGCGGCAGGTAGTAGACGGGTGGATATCCCTTTTCCTGCAGCCGAAGTGCTTGCATCGATTCCGCGACGATCTTTCCAGAAACCGTTACGCGGACCTTGCCTTCAGCGGGCGAAATCGTGATGGGATGGTCGGGGCCAGGAATTTTGATTTCTTTGCCTCTGTTCGGAGTCTTGTCCATTGTTTTCCCCTTCTTGAAGTCAGAGCTTCGAGCCGCCATCGACGGGGATACTCGCGCCTGTGATCCAGCGCGCCGCATCGGACACCATAAAAGCGACTACGTCGGCAACATCTTCAGGTCTGCCAAGTCGCTTCAGGGCTTGCATTCCCAACGCGCTCTCGCGTCCTGCTTCCGTCTTTGTGAAATTCGACATATCCGTGTCGATGACGCCCGGTGCAATTGCATTCACACGTATACCGCTCGGCCCAAGAATGGCAGCCCAGTTTTTGACCAGAGTCTCCAGTGCCCCTTTGGTAGAGGAATAAGCGAGGAGGGAGGGGTTTTCCAGCCCTGGCTTACCCACCACTGCCCGGGCTCCAACGGAGGAGATTACGGTGATGCTTGAGCCCTCACCCAGAATGGGCAGGAGCTGCTGCACCAGAAAGAACGGCCCTCGGACGTTGGTCGCAAACAGGTTATCGAAATCCGCTACCGTGTAAACAGAGATACGTGCTGCCTTACTGATTCCGGCATTGAGCACAAGCGCATCCAGTCGATCGCCGGTGATGGAGCGCACCTGTTTGGAGAGCAGGAAAGCTCCATCCGGAGTTCCCAGGTCCGCCGAGATTGCCTCGGCGCGCCCGCCTTTCTTTTGGATTTCGGCGACCAGAGATTTCGCCTCCCGCACGGAGCGCCCGTAGTGAACCAAGACATACGCCCCGGCCTCAGCAAGCGCAAGTGCCGTCGCGCGACCGATTCCTCTTGATGCCCCTGTGACGAGTGCAGTCTTGCCATTTAGAGTTGCCATCGAAGTTTTCCCTTTCTTCAGGCGTTCATTCCGCCATCGACGGTCAGATTGGCTCCCGTGATGTACGAGGAGTCAGGGCCGGCAACAAATGCCACCATCGCGGCGATCTCCTCGACGCGCCCATAGCGATTGAGGGCAGTAGCAGCCTTTTGTGGAACGGCCCAATCACCCGACGCGGGATTTAAGTCCGTATCGATCGGACCCGGCTGGACGTTGTTGACGGTGATGCCACGGCTTCCGACCTCTCTGGAAAGCGCCTGGGTAAACATCTTGACGGCTCCCTTGGTAGCCGCGTAGGGCACAAGCCCGGGTGCAACCGCTCGCTCGCCGACCGCC
>Ga0206958_1121_pt2 | contig 21941 bp, 24 predicted proteins | sample Alteio_BWOrgHeat_33_FD_152968 | JGI IMG/M metagenome (GOLD analysis project Ga0206958, IMG submission 152968) | Enriched cells from forest soil in Barre Woods Harvard Forest LTER site, Petersham, Massachusetts, United States -... | ecosystem: Environmental > Terrestrial > Soil > Temperate forest >... | reverse complement strand
CCGAAACGATCGACCATTTCAGTGCGAACTCAACGCTAGAGAAGTTCCTTTTCTTTTTATTGTTATTGGTAGCCATTAGATTTAGATTTCATTTTATGGAAGAAACAGTTTTTCACCGCCTCGCCGACGCCGCCCTAAAAAAACTGGCAGACGAACTAGAAAAAGCCGATTCCGATGGTATGCTGGAAGTGGAATACATAAACGGCATATTAAATATAGAAATTCCTTCGACCAAGCAATATGTAATAAACAAACATGCGCCAATGCGCCAGATATGGCTGGCCTCGCCCATCAGCGGCGCAGCGCATTTTTCTTTTGATGGCGGAAAATGGGTTTCGTCAAACGGCACGGAACTGGAAAGTTTGCTGCGCGGCGAATTAGCGGGTATATAGTATGTACTTGTCATACCAGCGCAGGCTGGTATCCAGAAAATGTTGAAACAGACTGGATGCCAGCCTGCGCTGGCATGACAATAAAAAACAGATGAACGATGAAATTCCTATTATCATATTTTAACCAATATAAACTCCAGCTTGCCGGAGTGCTTCTGGCGCTGCTGGTTTCTGCGGGTGCGGTTTTGAGTTTCGGGCATTGGATAAAATTGCTCATAGACCAAGGTTTCAGGCAGGAAAATTCCGGCATGCTCGACCACGCACTGTTGCTATTGCTCGCCGCCGCCGCCGTGCTTTCGCTCGCCGCCTATATACGCTATTACCTCATCACCCGCATCGGCGATAATGTAGTGGCTAATATCCGCCGTGACGTTTTCCGGCATTTGGTTTCGTTCTCCCCGGCGTTTTTCGAAACCGAAAAAACTGGCAGCATAATCTCGCGGCTCACTACCGATACGGTGCTGATTCAATCGCTCATCACCACGGTTTTTTCGCAGCTTATCAGGAACGGGCTGACCTTCATCGGTGGCTTGATATTGCTTTTCATCACTAGCCCCAAGCTCACCCTATATGTGATGGTGATAGTGCCGCTGGCGGTGCTGCCGATAGTGATGCTCGGCAAGAAAGTGCGGAAACTTTCGGCGGTGACGCAATTAAAAATCGGCGATATTTCCTCGCATATCGAGGAAACGGTAAGTTCTTATAAAACTGTCCAGGCCTATTGCCGCGAGGAACTGGAGGCCGGGAAGTTTGAGAAATATCTGCAAAATGCGCTCACCGCCTCGCAAAGCCGGATAAAAATGCGCGCAGGTCTGACAGCGATGGTCATCCTTCTCACATTCGCGGCGGTCGGGTTGGTGCTGTGGATAGGCGGACATGAAGTATTGGCGGGAGAGCTTTCAGCGGGCGGGCTTTCTGCCTTCATATTTTATGCGGTGATGCTGGCCGGGGCACTCGGTGCCATCAGCGACGTCGTCGGAGAATTGCAGCGCGCATTGGGTGCGACGGAAGGGTTGGCAGCAATCATTTCAACCCACTCGGAAATCCAGGATAGCGCAGATGCCATAGCGTTGCCGGAAAATACCCATGGCGAACTTGAATTCCGTGACGTGACGTTTTTCTACCCGAGCAAGAAGGATAAACCGGCGCTGAAGAATGTAAATTTCCGGGCCATGCCGGGAGAAAAAATCGCCATCGTCGGGTTATCGGGCGCCGGGAAAAGCACTATTTTCCAATTGGCGCTCCGGTTTTACGATCCGGCGTTCGGCAAGGTTTTATTCGACGGAATCGACATAAAAGATTTGCAATTGAAATCACTGCGTTCCCAATTCGCCATTGTTTCGCAAGAGCCGTTCATCTTTTCCGGCACTGCCCGGGAAAATATCGCATATGGTAGGGAAGCGGCCACGGAAGCTGAAATAATCGCCGCCGCGAAAGCTGCGATGGCATATGATTTCATCATGAAATTGCCGGAAGGATTTGACACGCATCTCGGCGAAAAAGGCACGCGGATTTCCGGTGGTGAGAGGCAGCGCATCGCCATCGCGCGGGCGATTTTGCGCCGCCCGAAAATTTTATTGCTGGACGAGGCGACCAACGCGCTCGATGCGGAAAACGAGCAGATGGTGCAGTTGGCGCTGGAGAAACTGATGAATAATTGTACGACGATAATAATCGCGCACCGGTTGGCGACCGTTCTGAAATCTGACCGTATATTGGTGCTGAATGAAGGGAAAATCGAGGAGGAGGGGAGCCACCAACACTTGATTGCTGCGGGCGGACTTTACTCGCGGCTGGCTGGGTTGCAGTTTGGGTTGGAAGGTATGGGTTTCTCCGGCAGGGCTGGTGCAGAGCCGATGCTTCTAACGGAAATATATAAGAAGGTGATGCATTGACACATATCCCCTAGGGGTATAACATACCCTATATGGGTATATATGCGCTGTCTTAAATTAGCAATTCTGACTTTACTATTATCCGCGTCCGCAATGGCTGAGGCTAAGCCTATTTCTTATGTTGAGGGGGTAATGGTGATGCAGGAAAATGACGAAACCGGGCATAGTATTTCGGCGGATTATACTATCACCCCACGCTTTGCTGTTGGCTGGTATGACAAATGGGAGGAAAGCGGCAAGCTATATTCGGAGCATGGCCCGGAGTTTAACAGCCTAATCAAACGCTGGAACTTGCCGGACGGGCAGGCGAATATTTTTAATTCCACCGGCGCCGGAGTGGCGATAGATGGAAGCAAAAACCGAGGTGCGGCCTGGACGGATTTTCTAGCTGATTACGAAACTCGCCGGATTTTTTCTTCTTACGAAATCCGTGCCATGTATGCCGATAGCATCGAAAGTTCGATCTGGCAAAGGGCCAGGATAGGATTCGCCCCATATGCGGCGAATTATAATGATGTTGCAACCTGGTTCATGCTGCAAGTGGACGACCATCCGAATAAAAACGATACGCTAGTGGTAACGCCGCTGGTTAGATTATTTTATAAAACCATGCTGGCGGAAATCGGCTATAGCAGCAATAACCGCCTGATGCTCAATTGGGAATTACAGTTTTAAGGATGGAGATATGAGAAAAATAATAATGATTTCCGCCCTGATAACGCTGATATTCAGCGACACGGTTTTTGCCGATACTATTAAAGTTTCCGTGAATGGTCTGGTTTGCGCTTTCTGCGCCACCGGAATCGAAAAGACTTTTAAGAAGCAAGCAGCAGTAGGGCAGGTTAATGTCGATCTTGATAACAAGCTGGTGACTATCAACACCAAGCCGGAGCGAAAGCTCGATGATGCCACGATCACCAAACTGATAAACGATGCCGGTTATCAAGTGACTAACATCTCGAGGAAAAAATGAGAAAGATTCTCCATACAATAGCGCTGTTCGGCTCTTTCAGCACCCTGATTTGCTGCGCGCTGCCGGCATTATTCGTCACACTTGGCGCTGGCGTCGCACTGATTGGCCTGGTTAGCGCTGTTCCGCAACTGATCTGGTTATCGGAACATAAAATCCCGCTTTTCATTTTCGCGGGGATAATGTTGGCGATTTCCGGCGCTGCCCGCTATATGAGCCGCAATGCGCCATGCCCTGTTGATCCCGTTATGGCAAAGGCGTGCGGCAGAACTAGGAAATTAAGTCTCGGAGTATTTTATTTCTCGCTGGCTATGTACGCCACCGGATTTTTCTTCGCATTTATCGCGCCATATTTATAGGGGAATTATGAAAAAAACAAAAAAGACTAATGATTGCTGCGCGCCGGAATATCCCTATCACAGCAGCGAATTAGGACGCATCAACCGCGCCATCGGCCAGCTGGATGGTGCAAAACGCATGATCGAGGAACGCCGCTATTGCCCGGAGATACTAGCTTTGCTTCGCGGCGCGCGCTCTGCGATTAAATCGGTCGAAGGTAATATACTCGAAACTTATCTTGGCTCTTGTGTCACCAATGCCTTTGCCGCAGGGCAAGCCAAAGATAGGAAGCGCGAAATCGAAAAGCTGAAAGAGATATTCAAGCGGTTCGAGGAGTGAGAAGATTTATCGCTTCGCTTTTGTTAAGATCATAAAGCAAGGAATGGCTGCACAGGCCATCGCTACGGAAAAAATAACCAGCCAGGTGATCGATATATCATAAAGCACCCCGATTATAGCGCTGCCGATGAACCAGGATATTCCATATCCGGCGGTGAATATTCCATAAGCCGAAGCGCGGCGCTCTATGGGAGCTATTCCAGCAACCGCCGCTGGGATGATTGATTCGTGCACCCCCATTCCGAGTCCCCACAAAACGCACCCGGCAAGGGCAAGCCAAAAGCCTCCCATAAATGCCAAAGGCACGCTTGCTATGGTCACTAAAGTTAAAGGTATTAATATGCGGATTCCTTTTTTATCGAACAGCCTGCCATATATCAGCGAGCCGAGGCCGCCTGTTCCCATTGCTATTGAATAAAATACTGGAATCCATGTGGTTGGAACGGTCTGCATTTTCTCGAAATGGAATGCCATCAAGGAAAAATCAGGGAAGCTCGCGGCTACTAACGCTGCTCCGGCAAGATAAATCCAAAAAACTTTATGAAGATGATCGGAATGAATATTTAACGCTTGCGGCTCCAACCCTTCCGGTTTCGGATAAAGCCACCGCGCAACTAGAATAAGGGCCAAAGTCAGTAATGCCGGAATCAGCAATACGGCAAAAGCGGTGCGATAACTGCCTTGATGGGCAAGAACAGCCGCAACCGCCAGCGGCCCTACCAAGGCTCCGAATTGATCCAGCGCTTCATGGATGCCGAACCCCAGGCCATAGCCAATTTCCTTAGAAGCATGGGATAGCATTACGTCGCGTGGCGGATTCCTGGTTGCCTTGCCTATGCGCTCGGCAACGATGAGCAATGCTGCGACTTGCCAGCTTCCAGCGAGAGCCAGGAGCGGTACGGCGGTCATTTGAATAAAATAACCGATTAAGGTTATAGTCCAGAATTTACCGGTGCGCTCTGCCAACCGGCCAGACACTATGCGAAGTGCATAACCCATCAACTCGCCAAACCCGGCAACGATTCCGACTATCGTACCGCTTGCGCCCAAGGCGGCAAGATACGGGCCGGTAATGCTGCGCGCCCCTTCATAGGCAAAATCGGCAAATAGACTGACGATGCCAATGACCAGGACAAATCGAAAAGCAGCGTTTTTTATCATCAGCTACAACAACACATTGAGTGCGCTAATATTCAAGCAGTTTCTATATAGTCCCCGTTGAGCCGAAACCACCGGCGCCGCGTTTGGATTCCGGCAATATTTCCACCGAATGCAATTCTACTTGGATAAACGGCGCGATTATCATTTGCGCTATCCGCATCCCGCGTGTGATGGAAAAGTTTTCCTTGCCGAGATTAATGAGAATCACTTGGATTTCGCCGCGGTAATCGGCATCGATGGTTCCGGGAGTGTTTAAAACGGTGACAGCGTTTTTCAACGCCAGCCCCGAGCGGGGGCGGATTTGTGCTTCATAACCCTCTGGCAGCGCTATGGCGATGCCCGTCGGGATCAATTTTCTTTCCCCGGGATGCAATGTTATTTCGCCTTCCACTGCGGCGCATAAATCAAGCCCGGCGCTATGCTCGGTGGCGTAAACGGGCAGGGGGATGCCGCTGGAATTAGGCAGTTGTTTTACTGATAACTTTATATTTTTCATTTTTCTTTCCTATTTTATTGATAATTTTTTCGACTAATTTTTCCGCGACTTCCACTTTGCTCATTTCCGGCCATTGCTCGTAACGTGAGTTTTCCAAAAACAATATTTTATTTTCATCCGCCCCGAAGACTTTTTTGCCGCCGACATCATTTGCCAGAATCCAATCGCATTTTTTTGCGCGTAGTTTTTTCTTCGCATTTTCTAAAAGATTTTCGGTTTCAGCGGCGAACCCAATAACCAACTTCGGCCTTTTTCTCCCCTGAGAAATTTCGGCTAGGATATCCGGATTTTCCGTGAATTCTAGTTCCGGCTGCCGTTTCATTTTATTTTTTCTCGGATTTGCAATTCCCCAATCGGCAACGGCGGCGGCCATAACTGTAATGTCAGCGGGAAGATTTTTCATGCAGGCGTCCAGCATTTCTGCTGCCGATTCGATTTCGATGATTTTTGCGACCTGCGGTTTTGGCAACGACGTCGGCCCGGTTAGCAGCGTAACATCCGCACCTGCGCGCGCCAGACTTTCCGCGATGGCGTAGCCTTGTTTCCCTGACGAGCGGTTGGCAATGTAGCGCACTGGATCGATGGCCTCAACGGTAGGCCCGGCAGTCACTAATGCTCTCAGTCCTTTAAGTGCGGCTTTTTTTTTATGAAAATTTTCTATCGCGAAGAATATTTCTTCCGGCTCGGCCATGCGGCCGAAACCTTCCTCGCCGCAGGCCAAATCCCCTGATTTCGGGCCGATGAACAATGCTCCGTCACTTTTTAACTGCGCGATATTACGTTGAACTGCCTTGTTCCCCCACATTTTCACGTTCATCGCCGGAACAACCATCACAGGCTTATCGGCTGCCAATAATATGCTGCTGGCTAAATCATCGGCTAGGCCATTCGCCATTTTGCCGATGATGTCAGCACTCGCCGGGGCCACCACTATCAGATCGGAAATGCGGGAAAGTTTTATGTGCCCCATTTCGCGCTCGTCGGTGAGGGAGAAAAGCTCAGTGTAGGTTTTATTTCCGCTCAATGCCTCGATTGCCAGCGGAGTGACGAACTGCGCTCCCGCCTTCGTCAATACACAGTGCACCTCATGTCCGGTATCTTTCAACCGCCGGATCAAATCTGGGGTTTTAACAGCCGCGATGCTGCCGGTTATGATCAATAGTACTCTCATGCCGCTACCATAAACGATTTGCAGGCGCTGGCAATTTTCTTTTGCATTCCCTCCGAAAATATGAGATAAACGGGTTCAAATTGATTAACCCGGTAATTACTTGATTTATTTCAAGAATTACCGCTTAAAGGAAAATAGCAAGCCGACAAGGCCGATTCATAGGAAACATGCTGCAAGATATTCACATAATCGAAATATTGATAGCCCTCCTGGTGCCGACAAGCCTGGCTGCCTCTTTATTCCATCAATTCTCACAAAATGCGGCCAATAAGCCTAAACGTCAGGCCGCAGGAAATATCATTCAGGAGTTAAGTAATGTCCAAGCGTATTTTGATCGAAGCGGTCCACCCGGAAGAAGTGCGGGTGGTGGTAACCGACGGTTCCCGGCTGCATGATTTCGATTTTGAAAGTTCAGCAAAAAAGCAGATAAAAGGCAATATCTACCTGGCCAAGGTTTCGCGCGTCGAGCCGAGCCTGCAGGCGGCGTTCGTCGAGTATGGCGGCAACCGGCAGGGGTTTCTGCCATTTTCCGAAATCCACCCGGATTATTACCAGATTCCTTCATCTGATAAGCCTGCCGAAGCTGCATACGATGATTCCCAGGGCCATTCCGAAAATTATCATGATGGTGGCGAACATGATGAGCATAACGATGATGAGCAGCGCTCGCAGGAAGTGGATGTAATCGGGGAGGAGCCGCACGAAGGCACAAAAAAATCCAACCTCTACCGCCGCTATAAAATCCAGGAAGTCATCAAGCGCAACCAGATTCTGCTGGTGCAGGTGATAAAGGAAGAGCGCGGCACCAAGGGCGCATCGCTCACCACCTATATCTCGCTCGCTGGGCGGTATATCGTCCTGATGCCGAATTCCGAGCGCCAGGGCGGAGTTTCGCGCCGCATCGCCGATAATGACGATCGCAAGCGCCTGAAAACCATCGCTGATAGTTTTGATATGCCGCCCGGTACCAGCATGATAATCCGCACCGCCGGCTTAAGCGCCAGCAAGGCGGATATCAAACGTGATTACGATTATTTGAGCAAATTATGGGATGGCGTTAAGGATAGGACGCTTTCCTCCCAAGCCCCGGCGATGATCCATGAGGAAGGCGATCTGGTGAAAAGAACCATCCGCGATCTTTATGACGACAGCATCGAGGAAATAGTGGTCGAGGGCGAGAAGGCCTATGAAAACGCGCGCGATTTCATGAAAACGCTGGCGCCCGGCCATTCTGCCAAGGTAAAGCAATATAAGGAAGGCATGCCGATTTTCTGGAAATACGGCGTCGAAAATGAAATCGCCGAGCTTTACGACAACAAGGCATATCTGCGCTCTGGTGGCTATATCGTAATAAATAGCACCGAAGCATTGGTGGCGATCGACGTCAATTCCGGCCGCTCCACCCGCGAGCGCAATGTCGAGGAAACCGCGACGAAAACCAACCTGGAAGCTGCGTATGAAATAGCCCGGCAATTCCGGCTGCGCGATTTAGCCGGATTGATCGTCATCGATTTCATCGACATGATGGACGGCCGCAACCGCCGCGCCGTCGAACGCGCGTTGAAAGATGCGTTGGTTGCAGACCGCGCTAAAATCCAAGTCGGACGTATCAGCCCGTTCGGATTATTAGAAATGTCGCGGCAGCGCCTGCGCTCCTCGTTCATCGAATCCAGCATGGTGACGTGCTCGCATTGCAATGGCACCGGCGTCATCCGCTCGCCGGAATCCGCGGTGGTTAGCATTATCCGCGCCATCGATTCGGAAGCGGCGAAAAGCACTACGGGTAAAATCATCGTCAATGCCTCGGCTGACATCTCATTTTATTTATTGAATAAAAAACGCGAGGATTTGACGGCGATCGAGCAGCGGCACAATATAAAAATCTTCATCGAAGGCGATGAAAACCTGACCGGCCAGAAGTTCGTCATAGATGGCGGCGGCAGCGGAAAATTCCAGTCCGATGCCGTGCGTGTCGCGCCACCGCTCCCACGTGTCAAGGATGAAAGACCGGTTGAGCGTGAAGGCAAACGGGAAGAAAAGAGGGAATCCACAGATCGCGGCAACGTGACTTCCGTGGAAACCGGAACCGGCGGCGGCCAGCGTCGCGGCGGCAGGCACCGCAGACGGAAAAGGTTCGATGGCGATAGACCGCGCGAAAACCGCGAGTGGCAGAAAGGCGGCCAGGGTCGGGACGGCAACAGGGACGGTAGAGATAGTAGGGATAATAACCGGGATGGCAGGAAGCGGCACGGCGTTTCCGGTGGTGGATATCAGGGTCGCGGTGGCAGGGATTTTACCCCTCAGCCGAAAAAAAGGGAATCGATGATCAGCCGCTTCTTGAAAAAGATACTGGATTGACTCTCTATTATCATGCCAGCGCAGGCTGGCATCTAGTCTTTTTGTGGCGCGGAGGCGCCACGCTGGGTTAATATAACAAAGCATTGTTACAGAATTATTGCGAAACATGCATTTTTTAAAATAATGGCATTTTTTAACAAAAAAGACGGTTTTTTCCTGCTAATCCCGGCGGCAAGCGCGGCGGGGCTTGCGGTTGCGCTTGTGGCACAATACGTTTTCGGCCTGCATCCGTGCGAATTGTGCCAGTGGCAGCGCGTGCCATATGTGTTGGCGATCCTGACGGGAATCATTTTCCGGAGGAAAAAACGCCGGGAAATTTTTCTGATTTATTTTCTGTTGATGGCGGTGGAGTCGGCGCTGGCGTTTTACCACCTGGCAGTTGAAAAAGGATATGTGTCGTCCGGCTGTTCGGACTCGGGCGGCGGAGCGGCAAATGCAAAGGAAATGCTGGATAAAATCATGGCTGCGCCGGTCGTTTCCTGCAATCAGCCGCAATTTGAGTTTTTGCATCTTTCCATGGCCGGGTGGAACGGGATTTATGCGCTTTGCCTTGCCGCTGCCGCAATCATATTGTTCAAAAATGCTGCCCGGTGATTTGAGCGAGAAGGAGAAAATCGCGCGGATCATCCGCGTCGATCACGCCGGGGAATATGGTGCGAAACGCATCTATGCCGGGCAGATTGCGGTGCTTGGAAATAACCCGGTGGGCGAAGTTATCCGGCATATGGCGGAGCAGGAGGAGAAGCATCTGGCAGCGTTTAATGAATTGATCGCTGAAAGGAAAATCAGGCCGACCGTGCTGCTGCCGCTATGGCATGTCGCTGGGTTTGCGCTCGGTGCTGCGACGGCATTGATGGGCGAAAAAGCGGCGATGGCCTGCACCGTCGCGGTCGAGGAAGTAATCGATTGGCATTACCATGGACAGGAGGAATCTCTTGGAGAGAATGAAAAGGATTTGCGGGAAAAAATTTCTGAGTTCCGCGCCGAGGAGAATGAGCATAAACAAACCGGCATCGCACATGGCGCAGAAAATGCCCCGGGTTATGAATTATTGAAGGCGGGCATCAAATCAGCCACCCGGCTGGCGATTTGGCTTTCGGAGAGAGTGTAGGTTAGAGAATCCCTTGGGGCGCGGATTACACAGCTTCCCTATCCACGAATATTTTTTGCAAATCCCTATCCGATTTTGCGATATTGGGGCATGATTCGTGGCGCAGCAGCATCCAGTCGAAAAGATTGAAAGCATTATAAATTTCCTCGAACTCTGCCTTAATTTCCCTTTCATCAGCATCCGGAATTTCCGATTTTACCCCGGCAATTATCTCGCGGATGGTTCTTTCCCCATCAAGATATTTAAATATAAGCCGGGAATATTTTTTCACAGTAATTTGCCTGCTCAAGTGCCATTTATTGATGTTGATGCTTCCGCGCTTTTCGTCCTCCAGCAGCTTCCTGATTTCTTCATACATGCCGTCGCTATAGAGGAATGATGAGAAAAACGGAACGTTTGCGGGATCGGCGAGGTTTGGGATTTTTCTCGCGGTTTTTGCCGCATAGAGGCAATGTCTCGTCAGCCGGCCGTTTGCCAGCTCGGCTATGGCTTCCTGTGCCCGCACGGGCATTGCCAATATTTTTCCCAGCAATTCCCTGTCTTGTATGTAAGAAGCCGGAGAATATACGAGTTTTTCTATGCCAGATTCATCGATGAAAGTAAGGAGCTTCAGCCCGGCGCCTTCCACCCATTCATAACATTCCGGCACCGAATAGGCCCGATCCTGGGTATGGAGGAAAAGATCGTATATTCCGATATCGCCGGATTGCGCCAGCTCCTCTTTAAAAATTCCCTCATCCCTTTTCGTCCAGTTGGTCGGGTGCAGATGTTGCAGGACGGATTTTGCATTATCAACTTTTTGCTGAAGTTTTTCCTCGCCTTTATTCACCATGCGCATCAATTCCTGCATGAAATAGATCGGCGTGCGGCCGTATTTTCCGTAAACCATGATGCCAATCGCGCCATCTTCCGCCAGCTTTGATTTCAGCGCCATCAGGCCCTCTTCCGGGCTTTTCAGGTGATGCAGAACGCCGCTGCAATTAATGTAATCAAATTTACCGATATCAAGCTTCGGCAATTCAAGCAGTGAATCATGGATGAATGTGATGTTTTTCAAGCCCCGTATTTCTGCCCGTTTTTCGGCGATTTTCGAGGAAGCGGCGCTCATGTCGATCTGTACTATTTCCGCTTTAGTGGCGCGGAGTTGCTCGGCGAGATAGATTGTGGCGTCACCGGTGCCGCCTCCGGCGACCAGCACCCGGAAATCCTTGGAAAAATCTCTTTTCCCGGCAAAGCAATAGTAATTCAGCAGATCGAGCGAATCTAAAAAAGGCCGCAATATTCTGGTTTTTTCCTCTTCCGGCTCCCTTCGTGGATAAGGATAATTTTCGTATTGATCGCGGACTTCTTTTAAATATTGCGAATTTTCCATTATTTTCCGTTTTATGTGGAGCGGGCGAAGGGAATCGAACCCTCACCTAAAGCTTGGGAAGCTTTCATTCTACCATTGAACTACGCCCGCATCTTTGAAAACCGGAAACCTGAATCAGGCTTTTTTTCTGGCTTCCGGCTTCCGGTTCTTGATTTCTGCGCTCTGGAGCACCGGTTTCCGCCCCAGTGAAATGTAATTAAAACCGGCTTTTTTCATTTTCCCCGGATCGAACAGATTGCGCAAATCTACCAGTAGCGGTTTTTTTAGCAAGGATTTTACCTTCACCAAATCCATTTCAGCGAATTCCCGCCATTCGGTTATGATTACAGTGCTATCAGCGCCACGCAGCGCTTGGTAAATATCATCGCACCATTCGATATCGCCGGATAAAACCTTCCGCGCATTGCTCATGCCATGCGGATCGTAAACTTTCATCTTCGCGCCATTTTTGAGCAATTCCGGTATTATAGTCAGCGCAGCGCTTGCCCTTATATCATCGGTATCGGCCTTGAAGGTGAGGCCGAATGCGGCGATGGTCTTGCCTTTTACGCCACCGTTCGCCTTGATGATTTTTTCCGCCATGTCCAGTTTGCGCTTATCGTTCGCCGCTATTACCGATTCGACGATTTCCGATCGCGTGCCGAGATCAAACGCGATTTTTCTGAGTGCCAGCGTATCTTTCGGGAAGCAGGAGCCTCCGAATCCCGGGCCGGTTTTTAAGTAATCCTTGCCAATGCGCGGGTCGAGGCCCAGCCCGAGCGAAATATCGTCGATATTCGCACCGGATTTATCGCACAGGTCAGCCATTTCGTTGATGAAGGCGATTTTCGCGGCGAGGAAGGCATTGGCGGCGTATTTCGTCAGTTCCGCAGTTTCTATATCAGTAAAAATCACCGGGATGTTTTCGTTTATCATCGATTGGTAAAGCCGCCGCATTGCCGCCAGCGACTTTTCGGAATCGACGCCGATGATTACCCGGTCGGGCTGGAGAAAATCTTTCACTGCCCGGCCCTCGCGCAAAAATTCCGGATTCGATACAATATGGAATTTCAGGCGCGGATTGGCCTTGGCGATGATTCCCTTCACCTTCCTGCCGGTGCCAAGCGGAACGGTGGATTTTATCACTACCACCGAATCATTCTCGATATGTTCCGCGATTTCCTTGGCGGCGGCGAAAACATATGAAAGATCAGCACTGCCATCGTTTTCATTCGTCGGCGTGCCGACGGCGATGAATATGGTTTTTGTGTCCTTAACGCCGGTTTTGAGATTATTGGTGAACGATAGCCGGCCGGCTGCCATATTTTTTTTCACCAATTCTTTCAGGCCCGGCTCGTATATTGGGATGACTGCTTTTTTCAGCCGGGAGATTTTCGTTTGATCCTTATCTATGCAGGTCACATCAAACCCCATTTCCGCAAAACACGTTCCGGAAACCAAACCAACATAACCGGTGCCGATGACTGCGATGCTCATAATTCCCCCGCCAATCTTTTTATTATTTCCCGCACATCGTTTTTCATATCCGGCCGCGCCAAGGCAAAGGCTATATTAGCTTCCAGGAATCCTTTCCTGCTGCCGCAATCATATCTTTTTCCTTTGAGCTTCATCGCATAAAACGGCTTTTCTTTCAGCATTGCCGCCATCGCATCGGTAAGCTGGATTTCGCCGCCCGCGCCTTTCTTATGCAGCATTTTATCGAGATAGGGGATAATCTCCGGTTCCAATATATACCTGCCGATTATCGAAAGGTTCGAAGGCGCTTTGTCCGGCGCTGGCTTTTCCACCATGTCTTTTATTTTCAACAATTCATCCTGCTCTTTTTCCGCATCGATGATTCCATATTGATCGGTTTTATTTTTCGCCACTTCCGCCACGCCGACGATGCTTGCTTTTTTCTTCCCATACGCCTCCGCCATTTCCTTGAGGAAAGGTTTTGGCGACAATATCATTTCATCTGCAAGCAAAACCGCGAATGGCTCATCCTCGATGAGATTCCTAGCACACCAGACTGCGTGCCCAAGCCCCAGCGCCTCCTGCTGGCGGATGAATGCGATTTGGCCGGCTTCCGGCAGCCAATCGCGCGTCAGCGCTAGTAAATCCTTTTTTTCCTTCTCGCTGAGGAGTTTCTGCAGTTCATACGAATGGTCGAAATGATTGTTGAGGACGTTTTTATTGCGGCCGGTGATGAAGATAAACTGCTCGATACCAGCGGCGCGCGCCTCCTCGAACGCATATTGGATGAGGGGCTTATCGACGACGGGGAGCATTTCCTTCGGCATAGCTTTCGTCGCTGGCAGGAACCGCGTGCCGAGGCCGCCTACGGGGAAGATTGCTTTTCTTACTTTCTGCATGGCAAAGTTATATGGCTTTGTGCCCTTAAGCGCAAGCTGAGGACAAAATATTCACTTAAACCCACTTGCCACAATAAATATCTCCCGCGAATCACCCCGGCTGGCGCTGGGTTTGACGTATTTAACTTCTTTAAAATATTCGCGCAATTCGTTGAAAAACTTGTTCTCCCCGCCACCGCGCAGCAGTTTTATCAGCAGTGCGCCACCGCGATTCATGTTGTCTTTTGTAAACTCCAATACTTCGTCGGCCAGGCCCATGATGCGGAGATGGTCGGTTAAATTATGGCCGGTGGCGGATGGTGCCATGTCGCTTAAAATAATATCGGCCTTGGCGGGGAGGAGGGCGGTGATTTTTTCCTGAACTTCTGTAGCTGCGAAATCGCCATGAATGAAATCGACGCCGGGAATCGATGACATATCCTGAATATCGACAGCGATGATTTTGCCTTTTTTGCCGATTTTTTCCTGTGCTACCTGGCTCCAGCTTCCCGGCACCGCGCCCAAATCCAGCAGGGTTTTCCCCGGTTTCAGCAGGGGATATTTTTTATCGATCTCCAATAATTTATAAGCCGAGCGTGCGCGGTAACCATCTTTTTTCGCGGAAATCACATAGGGGTCGTTCAATTGGCGCCTAAGCCACAAAGTAGATGAAATCTTGCGCTTCTTCGCGGTTTTTACCTTTACCGCAGCATTTCTGACACCGCCGGATTTTTTCACCTCAAGTTCCCTTTATTTGGTTGATGCACGCCGCGGCGAGATGGCCGAGAACTACGGCGATCATGCATAGCGCGAAAGATAAAACGACGTTCATCCCCGCCCGATAAAAATCCCCGTCGCGGAGGAGATTCATGGTTTGTAAGGAGAAAGCCGAAAAGGTGGTGTAGCCGCCGCACAGCCCTGCCGTCATGAATAGCCGGACGTTCTGGCTGACCATAAACCTGCCATCCGGCCCGACCAGCGTATAGATGAACCCGATCAGGAACGAGCCGGAAACATTCACCAGCAGCGTGCCCCAGGGGAAAACCTCACCGATGCTCGATGCGATCAGTCCGGAAAATACGTAACGCCCAATGGTCCCCAAAGCCCCGCCGACTGCCAACCAGATGTAGATCATTAGTTTTGCTCCGTGGCTAATATGGTGTAGAGCCTACCGCTGCAGCGCTCCCGTGGCAATAGCTATGCTACCCCTCCGCCATGCAATGTTCAGCAATGATAGTCAGAAAGGTATCCCCATAGCGCTGGATTTTTTGTTCACCGATGCCGCTGATGGTGAGCATCTCGGCGCGGGTGGCCGGTTTGCGGAGGGCCAGTTCGCGCAGGGTTTTGTCGTGGAAGATAATATAGGGCGGAAGATTCTGCGCTTTCGCCAGCGCCAGGCGCTCGGCTTTCATTGCGGTGAACAGGTTTTGGTCGGCAGCATTTTCGAGTGAAATCGCCGTTTGCGGAACGCGTGTTTTGGATTTTGTTACGCTCTTGATTCTGACTGCCGGCCTGCATAATTGCAGGGTTTGTTTTTCTTTCAGGAACCGGTTTCCCTCGGCGGTGATGTGAATGCCGCCATGTTGGGCAGTATCGACGGCCAGTAGATTCTGTGCTACCAGCTGGCGGAAAATGCTTTGCCATTCGTTTTTGCCATGTTCCTTGCCAATGCCGAATAGCGGCAGTTTATCATGCCCGAATCGCCGGATCCGCTCATCTTCTTTGCCGAGCAAAACATCTATCAGGTAAGCCACACCGAAGCGTTGGCCGGTGCGAAATGCCGAGGAAAGTGCCTTTTGTGCCGCTATGGTAGCGTCAAAGGTTTCGCGTGGGACAAGGCAGGTGTCGCAGTTGCCGCAGGGCGCTGCTTCATCGCCGAAGTATTCCAGTAGGATCTGGCGGCGGCAGCGTGCGGCTTCGCATAACCCGAGCAGGGCGTTCAGTTTATGGTGCTCGATGCGCTTCTGGTTATCCGGCGCGGTGGAATTTTCGATGAAGCTGCGTTGCATGGCCACATCGCCGAGCCCATAAAGCATCAGCGCCTCGGCAGGCAGCCCATCGCGCCCGGCGCGGCCGGTTTCCTGGTAATAGGCCTCGATATTTTTCGGGATCGACATATGCGCCACAAACCGCACATCCGGCTTATTTATCCCCATGCCGAAGGCAATGGTGGCGACCATGATAATCGCTTCTTCCTTGAGGAATGTTTCCTGGTTCTTCGTGCGGAGCGCATTATCCAGCCCGGCATGGTAGGGCAGGGTGTTAAACCCTTGCTCACGCAGCCACTCAGCCATATCCTCCACGTTCTGCCGTGACAGGCAATATACGATGCCGCTTTCTCCTGTGTGGGTTTTGATGAAATTCAGAATCTGCTGCTTTGGGCTATCCTTTACCGCAATGCCGTAATGAATATTAGGCCGGTCGAACCCGGCGATGAAGGTGCGGCCATCCCGCAGGTGCAGCCGCTCGACGATATCTTTGCGCGTCGGCGTATCGGCGGTGGCGGTTAGCGCGATACGGGGAACGCCGGGAAATTTTGCCGCGAGATCGGCAAGCTGCGTATAGTGCGGCCGGAAATCATGCCCCCATTGCGATACGCAATGCGCTTCGTCGATGGCGAACAGCGCTATTTTCGATTGCGCGAGCAATTCGATAAAATCCGGCATCAACAACCGCTCCGGCGCGACATAGACCATGTCTATATCACCGCTCCTGATCGCCCGTTTCACTTGTCCGACATGTTCCCCATCCATGCTCGAATTGATCGCCGCTGCCCGGATGCCCAGTTGTTTGAGCGCCTCCACCTGATCCTGCATCAGCGCAATCAGTGGCGAAATGATAATGCCTACCCCGTCGCGGCATAATGCCGGAATCTGGTAGCACAGCGACTTACCGCCGCCGGTCGGCATCAATACGAACGCATGACGGCCCTGAGTAACATGCTCGATAATCTCCGCCTGCTGTCCACGGAAACTATCGTAACCATAGGTTTTTTTGAGGATGTGGAGAGCGGAACCAGGTGCTGTCATGCTCATGGTTATAAAAGCCGCCTTTGACGCTGGCAATTAGGATAAAACCTATGGATTTACGGATACGTTTCACCAGTCCGCCTACGCCAAGGCTTCGGTGTGACATCCGTTTCTTAACGCTACATCGCTAATCGCGCTGTAGCTAAATTTTGGCGAAGCCAAAATTAGCAAAAGCGGATGGCGGACAGGGTGAGATTCGAACTCACGGAACCCTTGCGGGTTCGATAGTTTTCAAGACTATTGCCTTAAACCACTCGGCCACCTGTCCTTTTTAGATCATGATGGATTATCAGGGTTCCACATCTTTGACAATTACCATGAAGCCATTTAATAAGGAAAATATGCCTGATAATTTCGATTTAGTGGTAATCGGCGCTGGCCCGGGCGGCTATGTGGCAGCGATACGCGCGGCGCAGCTCGGGATGAAGGTCGCTTGTGTGGAGAAACGTGGCGCGCTCGGTGGAACATGCCTTAATGTCGGCTGCATTCCGTCAAAAGCGCTGTTGTACTCCTCGGAATTATACGAGGATGCGACGCATAATTTTGAAAAACATGGCATAAAAGTCTCTGGCCTGAAGGTTAATTTACCCGTGATGATGTCCCGGAAATCCAAGGTGGTGGAGGATCTGACCAAAGGCATCGAGGGTCTGTTCAAGAAAAACAAAATTGAATATTACAAAGGCCATGCGGTGATATTGGCCAAAGGCGAAGTCGCGATAAAGCTGAATGACGGCAAGGCGGAATCTATCCATGCGAAAAATATTTTAATCGCCACCGGCTCGGAAGTGACGCCGCTGCCGGGAATAGAAATTGACGAAAAGCGGATAGTTTCATCCACCGGCGCGCTGGAATTACCGGAAATCCCAGGGAAATTAATTGTCATCGGTGGTGGGATAATTGGGCTGGAAATGGGCTCGGTCTGGCGCCGGCTGGGCGCGGAAGTCACCGTAATCGAATTTTTAGACCGCATCACTCCCGGCCTTGATGGTGAACTGGCTAAATCATTTCAGAAGACGCTGGAAAAGCAGGGAATCAAATTCATCCTGGGAACGAAAGTGATGGCGGCGAAATCATCCGGCAAAGGCGTTTCTGTCACTGCCGAGCCAGCAAAAGGTGGAGATAAACAGGAGCTGAAGGCCGATTATGTTTTGGTCGCAATCGGCCGCAGGCCTTATACCACGAATCTGGGCTTGAAAGAAGCGGGAGTCGCGCTGGATGAAAAGGGCCGTATCAAGGTTGATTCGCATTTTGCAACGAATGTGAAGGGAATATACGCCATCGGGGATGTCATCGCCGGGCCGATGCTGGCGCATAAGGCGGAGGAAGACGGCATCGCTGCGGTGGAAACCATGGCAGGCCAAGCGGGGCATGTGGATTATAACACTGTGCCGAATGTGGTTTATACTTGGCCGGAAGTGGCGAGCGTCGGCAAAACCGAGGAGGAATTGAAATCTGCCGGAGTGAATTACAAAGCCGGGAAATTTCCGTTCATGGCCAATTCTCGCGCCCGCGCCGTCGGCGATACCGAGGGGTTCGTGAAGATTTTAGCGGATGCGAAAAGCGATAAAGTTCTGGGTGTCCACATAATCGGGCCGGATGCGGGAACGCTGATCGCGGAAGCGGTGGCGGTGATGGAATTTGGCGGCGCGGCGGAAGATATAGCCCGCACCTGCCACGCGCATCCGACGTTGAACGAGGCGGTAAAAGAAGCCGCACTCGCTGTCGACGGCCGGGTGATTCACATATAGTTTATTTTTCTCGACCGATTTTAGGAGCGGCAGGCTCCATCCAGCGCTGTCCTTCGACCAAGGCAAGAATTGAAAACGCCGGTACATGCACCCCAACATCGAACGCCTTGAGTGCCGCCATTTCCCTTACGACCTCTTCGCGCCACTTTTTAATTTCTGCATCGGTTCCAACAGCCGCCGCCGCTGACAGCCACCGGCCGGCCGGTGCGGCAGGCGCGCCTTGTCTCTTTATAGCATTATCCAGGGCGTCCTTTTTAAATTCCACTTGCAGTGTTGCCCAAAGAGCGATTTTGTCTTTGTCTTCCTTTGCCCCGGGAATATGCGCCAAGGCAAAAAGATTTGCCAACCCGTCAGGATATAACTCAGCTTTGTCCGCCTTTTTTAACTTGGGCTTCCCATATTTGTCGTTTTCAAACTTACCAACTGAGTACCCGCCATCATCTTTCTGCCAGTAATTAGGCAATTGCTTAGCCATCTCCGCAGCCATCTCTTTAGACTTCTCAGCTTCTTTCTTCGCTCCGATTGCCGTAAAAAGCCTGGCTCCCGCTTCCAGGCCGCCCTTGACCTCGATGTTATCCATCAGGTATTTAGCTCTAGCCTTGCCCTCAATTTTTTCTATATTCCAAGTCAGCCCTTCCTTATCAGCAACCGATTCGATAGCTTGAAGTGCCAGCTTTGACGCCTTCTCTAAGTTTTCCGGCGGGAGTATTTTATCCAGCGTCTTTTTAACGGCGCTACCCTTAGGAAGTTTATCGGCCAGTTGTTTATATCTATCTGCGACCATAAGATACATCGCCGCGTATGAATCCACCGAGTCGTGTTCTCCATTATCCTTATATCCGGTTCTGAGAGTGCCTTCATGATTGTTGATGTAGCCAGGCTCCTTAGCGGTATTCTTCTGATGAGTGGCATACCAATTCAGATAGCCTGCAACTTTATAGAGATCTGTTTGCTGTTCGATTGGCGTCACATGCGGATTAGCGGCGAGAAGTGCTAAGGCGGCGTGGCCACCAAAATAAGGATTAATTAATACCGGTTCTCCCCCGGCGTTCATCCGGATAGCTCCATCACTCAGGCAGCATCCACGAATCAAAGCCAAGCCCTTTTGCAGAGCAGCCTTCTCTGCCGGTATAAGTTTGATGGGGCTTTCCTTTTCCTGACCTTCCGCTTCTCCCGAAAATAAAGCAGCGCCGATTCCTGCAGAGGCTATCCCGAAGAAATCTCTCCGGCTAGGTTGTGTAAAGCCTTTATTTTTATTATTAGGCATGTTTTATCCCCCTGTTGACTTGGTATCATATAGATTTTCCCTCTAATTCTCAAGAAAAAATGGAGTTAGGCAAAGAGTAATCCCTACAAAAAAAGGCCCCATTCGGGGCCTTGATTTCTGCTTGCGCTGATTCAAATGCGCGAGGCTGTGGCGATTTATTTATGCAGCGCTCTTCATTTTGAGCATTTCAATCTGCTGCTTTATCACCAATTTCTTCTTTTTCAGTTCATGCACCATATTGTCCGGCAGGAAGTTTAGGTAGGCGTCGTGGATTTCGTGTTCTATCTTAGCGTGTTTTTCCGTAAGGTGGTCAATATGCGCTGTTGCCGACATAGCTTTTCCTCCTGAAAATGTTTTTAGGTTACATTTTTGTACCTCCAACCAATATACTCCTTCAAAATATTTTTTTCAAAACATTTGTGGATTTACGCTTTTTGATAACGCTCAGATTTATATAAATAAAGCTGAAGTCAAGATATAAAATTTGTGTAAAGGAATTCTGTCGTAATGCGGTATTTCATATTTTCTGAAACCTCAACTTTTGAAATCGTCTACCCGCTTGCGTTTTTAGGTAAGCTTCAAAGTCTTGAGCGGTCTTTTTGTCACTGAATGCAATGTATGTATGGAGTTTCCAAGGTTTGTATTTGGAGGTATGTCCGGAGTTGCCCTCCGCATTATGTTCCGAGAATCGTCGTTTTAAGTCACCCGTAAATCCGGTATAAAATTTACCAGGGTGGCTTTCGCTTTCAAGGATATAAACGTACCACATCAAATGGTTTTTCCTTTTTTATTCCGTCACAAGCTTATCCTCGCTTTGCTCGGGCTTGTGACGAGAATCTCGTCAATCACAAGCAAGCGAAGCTTGCTGGATTGACGGATGGTCGGAGCGATGGGATTTGAACCCACGACCCCCAGACCCCCAGCCTGGTGCGCTACCGGGCTGCGCTACGCTCCGATTCCCAGGGGAAAATAGCGGTTCTCAGGATTTTTTCAACAACTCTCTTAAACCGCGCAGCCTTTCCAGTATGGCTTTCAGTTCCGCCTTGTCGGCGGCTTTCGGTTTGGTTGTGAACAACTCGCGCTGCGGGCCTGACGCTTCCGGTTCGGATTCGCTCGCATTTTCCTCCGCCTGCTTTTCGCTTAAATATTTCTGCGCGCCCTTGATGGTGAAGCCTTTTTCGTAAAGCAGGGATTTCACTTCGGTCAGGAATTCCACGTCTACTTTACGAAAATAACGATGCCCGCCGCGGCGCTTTACCGGCTTGATCTGTTTGAATTTTGTTTCCCAGAATCTTATTACATGTTGCGGTGTGTCGAGCCGCCGGGAAACCTCGCCGATAGTGTGGAAATCTGATAATTCACCGTTTTCCGCGATGTTCGATGCTGACATCGGTCAAATTATTATTCGTTCACTTTCTTAGAGAAAATGCTCGATGCGTGAAAGCTGACCACCTTGCGTGGCGAGATGGGGACTTCCTGCTTTGTCTTAGGATTCCGGCCGACCCGCTGCTTTTTCTGCCGGATTTTGAAGGTGCCGAACGAAGAGAGTTTTACCGTCTGGCCCTTTTCCAGCGCACGCACTACTTCTTCGAGAACCATATCGACCAGTTCAGCCGCTTCCGACTGCGAAACTCCGATTTTTCCGTTGACGAATTCCGCCAGATCAGCGCGGGTAATGGTGTTGCCTTCCATCGTCTCCTCCTTATAACTATATGTTATATGGTAACTTTTTGCGAAGCGGGAGTCAAGCCCGTCTGTAGCTAGGCACTGTTAGCAAAGATATGTTCAGGTGCTGATATGAAGTTCTTGAATAAAAAAGGCGCGGAGTTTCCACCCCGCGCCTTTTTCATAAGAAATGACCGCTACTTTAAGAGAAAAATTCGAAATCTCCTTGGTTGAATGCCAGATGTGGTACGTTTATATCCTTGAAAGCGAAAGCCACCCTGGTAAATTTTATACC
>Ga0206958_1138_pt1 | contig 22079 bp, 14 predicted proteins | sample Alteio_BWOrgHeat_33_FD_152968 | JGI IMG/M metagenome (GOLD analysis project Ga0206958, IMG submission 152968) | Enriched cells from forest soil in Barre Woods Harvard Forest LTER site, Petersham, Massachusetts, United States -... | ecosystem: Environmental > Terrestrial > Soil > Temperate forest >... | reverse complement strand
GAGGTTATTGCGAGCCAGAACGGTACTGCGCCGCTCACTTCAGCCTTCAGTCTGATTGCGACTTCTTCAAGGGTCTCTTCGGCTTGTGAACGGATCAGTCCAAATCAGTGCCGCATCCTTCAGCTTCGGATAGGTTTTCAGCGGCTCGTCAATTACAAAAACTCAACAATCCAACCCGAAACCCTGTTGCCGGAGGTGTGCTAATTTGCCGCGCCATGGCGACGTGAACCGCATCCTCCGGCAGCACGAAGGTGATCAACTTTCTCTCTCTCTGCATCATAGGCAATCGGCGAGTTGAACCTTTGACCGCAGTGGCGTCTCGGCAGCCTTGGCAACGTTGAACGAGCACGCCATACTGATCGCTTCGATAGTCCCCTGCTGCTGGACCCCATTGACGAACGTTGGCTGAAGCGGGCCGACACTTCAAAGGTCGTCGGTGCAACATCGATGATCCGATGAGCAGTGGACTTAGCAATAAAGCAGCGACGCGGATATTTGTAAAAGAGTGGTGCACGATAGCTATCAAATTTGCCAGTGTCCAATCCAAACACGCTACGTTAGGCTGACATTCCGCCCCTGTCCGGTCCGATTGGAGATCAGCATTATGAGCGTGAATCGTTTTTCGGCGACAGAACGCACTGCGACGACTATTCGAGCGATCGTTTTCTGTTTCATATGTTTTTGCTCCTTTCCAGTCCAGGCGGAAAACACAGACGTGATCGTGATGAAGAACGGCGACCGCTTTACCTGCGAGATCAAAGGACTTAGCGCCGGCGTACTCTCAATCTCGTTGGATTATGTGGACGGCACGATCGCCATGCAATGGTCGCAGGTTGCCAAGCTCACGAGTGATAGGTTGTTCCTCGTCAAAACGGAGAGCGGCGCTGTATATACCGGCAAAATATCGGCCACAGGAGTATCCAACGATCCTCCTATCAAAATTGAAATCGCGGAAACCGAAGAAAAAACAGCAGAAAAGGAAGTTGAGATACCGCAACGTCAAATCATTAACCTTAGCCAGACCTCTGAGAGTTTTTGGCATCGCTTCGATGGCGCGATTAACACCGGCCTCCTATATTCAAAAGGCAATGAATCGGCACAGTACAACGTCAGTTCTCAGATTGACTACGCTCGGGAACGCTGGACAAGTCGGCTCAACTTCAACTCTTCTCTCGCAACGAATACCGGGGCAGAGGTGACAACCCGAAACCAGACCGACATCAGCGCGGAGAGACTTATGCGTTGGAATAATTGGTTTTATGCCGGGTCCACGTCGTTTCTCCAAAGCTCAGTCCAGGAGATCGATCTACAAACAACACTCGGTGCAGGAATCGGACGCTACCTGAAAAACACCAACCGGTCGACGGTCACTTTGATGGGTGGCCTGGGTTGGCAAAACGTGAACTACAAAAGCACAGTTACTCCTGCGGCACAGAACACTGCCGTTGCGTTCGTGGCTACCCAAATCAAAATATTCAAATTCAAAAAAACTAATTTGGATGCCACAGCTTCGCTCCTCCCGGCACTCTCTGACCCAGGACGCGTCCATTTCAATACGAATGTTGTCTATTACGTCAAACTCATCAGCGATCTCTCTTGGAACTTTTCCTTCTACGGAAGCTGGGACACTCGCCCTCCTCCAACCTTCACGAAGAGTGATTATGGTTCCAGTTCGGGTCTTAGTTGGACCTTCGGCAATAGATAAGAAGCTAACGCACGAGTCCTACCAGGCAACCTGTTACTGAGGTCGGCCGAGCCATGAATACTGCCATGCTGCGGAGACGTTTTGATAGTTTCCACCGTAGCGGATATACGTGCCGTCGTCGTAATTGATTTTTAACGACTGATGCTTACTCAAGGGAAATGACACCGTGACGCCAATGCGTGAGCTAACCTGACGAGTGTTGAAATTTTCCACGCCGCTCACGCTGGTGGCACCTCCGAACCAGAAATTTCCGTCGAGAGAGCACCAAAGCCGCGGTTTCACATCGTAACTCAGATGACCTTCGAATGAGCCGATAGGTTTCTCGGTCTGTGGTTGCGGACCCGAGACCGTATAGAACTGTTGATTGGTGGTGAAAAGCCAAACTCCTCCGTAGGTATCTAACACCAGCTTTTTCCGACGTACCGAGTAGCCAACCTCAGGTTTGAAAGACCACCGATTGGAGCCCCAATTGACAATTTTGTTAGGGTTGTACTGCCCCGTCGGAGCAACGACTTTTAAGCTCACCCCCAATAAGCTCCTTTGTTTCCATCTCGCAAAATCCCTGACGTTCATGGCAGGCCCGCCCTTCAGGTTAACTGCCAGTCGAAACACTGAGTCGCCAAGACCAGAGCGATAAATCTGTTGGCCTACGCCAACCAACTCCCCCTGAAAAGTCCCCACCGCGTAAGGAAGCGCTAAGAGAACATTGGAAGAGCGGCCGAACAAATTGAAGGAGTGATAGTAGGTGAGGACCGGTACGCTATAGCTTCCAGTTGCGTCGGTAATGGGAGCGGCTCCATTGAACGAGAGGCTCCCACTATAGTATGCGTAGGAAAAAGTGACCGCATTGGAATGTATAGGCGAAATTACGTAGGCTCGCGGAGCCAAATCCTGGGCCTGAAGCTGCGCCACCGAACACGCGAGGAACATTGTCACCGACTTACCGACGACTCGCGGCATTCGATTGATATTCATGATTCCCGTGGGTCAGCCAATCGTTTTCACTGCAGTCGACATAGATGTCGAGATTAATCCATGTTTGAGTTTGGCGAGCAATCAGATACAGCTTCCTGCCTATGAGTCTCGAACGACCGGCCCTCCAAATTTTGCATCCTTTGTTTCATCAATTAGTGCGAATGGGAATCGTCCCCATGCAAATGCCCTGGCAATCGAAAAGAATACGTAGGTATTTATATCCACACTCGACGCATTACGGCACTATCAAAAATGCCAGCTAAATCAGTTGTTCACAGGAACAGAGTGTTAGGCCGGCGCTAAGCTAAGCGTGAGAACGGTAATGTCGTCTTCCTGACCGAAGCGCTGGGCGATGTCGGCGATTTGCTGAGCGGGGAGGAGCGCAAGGGCGGCAAGACGCTCCCACCCATAGAGCTCTCCGTCGGGTGCGCGCGCCTCGAGCACGCCGTCTGAAAGAAGAACGAGGCGCTCAGATCGGGACAGTTTGCCATGAACCGATGGGTAGACCTGATCCGGAAGGAGGCCGAGAGGCAACGCAGGCGGTGTGCTGAGTTCGCGACCGGAGAGATAAGGAGGAACGTGGCCGGCGTTCGCAATCGTGTACTCGCCGGAGAGCGCGATTCGGACGCAGCACGCGGTGGTAAAGCCAAGCTGGCCTTGCGCGATGAGAACGTTGTTGAGCCCGGAAAGAATCTCGCTAGGATCGGGAGAGGTCTCGCGACGCAGAGCGCCCAGAATCATGGCGACACGCATAGCCGCTGTCAGACCTTTTCCTGAAACGTCACCGACAATCGCGTTGATCGATCCATCGGACGCGGGGGCGACGAAGAAAAAATCACCGCCCACTTCGCTTGCCGGCAGATAGACCGATTCCACCCCAAAGCCGGGAGTCGCTTGCGACGCGCTCTGCAACAGTAGTTGTTGGACGGTGCTGGCGGCCTGCAGTTCAGCCGCATAGGCCGCACGCTCGCGTGCACTTTCGATCATGGCGGCGCACAGCAGCGCGTTCTCAATGGCCGCAGCGGCCTGGAGGGCAATTGTGTTAAGCAGTTTAAGATCGCCTGCCGAGTAAGAGGTGCCGGGACTGCTGCTGCCCAACGCGATTGTACCGACATTACGTTGACCAGCGCGCATCGGTACGCAGATCAAGGAATGAAGCGTGCATTCGGAGTCGAGAGCACGCGGATCGGCGGCGCATCCGTTGACAACCTCTCCAATGCCACGCTCGAGGACGGACACGGCAAAGCGAGAGTGCGAACCGAGCGGATCAGGCGTTCCAGCAGAGCCGCCGAAGCAGGCGGCGGTCTCGAGACTGCCGTCCTGCTTTTCCAGAACGAGTACGCTGCCGTGTGTGGCGCTGATGAGTCGCTGTGCCTGAGCCAGCGCGGACTCAGCGACGGCAGTCGAGTTGAGCAACGCAACCAACTGCTCGGAGAGTTGTTCGATCACATGCACTTCACGATAAAGGTGAAGAACTTCCGCGGCGAGCGCGCGACCTTCTGACTCCCGCGCAGCAAGGTGACCCAGAAGCAGGGCTGTAGCCTGTGCCGGCTCCAGCGGCCCCACGACATAGCCCAGCGCCGCGGCTTCAAAGACGACCGGCACGCGCGCATCACCGGCCGATAAGGATTCAAGGGCCACCCCCATGAGAGGTTTACCCTGCGCATCTTCGATGTGCAGGCCGGAGCCAACAGCCTTCAGTAGAGCAGCAACGACCGGCGCGCCACCAGAGGCGGGCCGGAGAAGAGACTTCAGTGTGACGGCAGCCATACCTTACGCTCCAGGCGCAGAGAGGCCAAGGACCGAACGGGCTTTAGCTATCAGAGCATCGGGATCGAAGGGTTTCGTCATGTACAGGTCAGCGCCGACCTTCTGGCCCCGCTGGCGATCGAACTCCTGTCCTTTCGCCGTGAGGAGGATGATGTGGATGTGGTTCATGCCAAGTTCGTTCTTCACCGCGTTGCAAACATCGAAGCCGTTCTTCTTGGGCATCATGACGTCGAGAAAGACGAGGTTCGGCTCTTGGTCGCGGATGGTCTCGAGCGCCTCCTCTCCATTGGTCGCCGTCAACAGTTCAACACCATCGTCTTCCAGCTCTTCCAGGGTCTGCTGGATCAGCATGCGCAAATGCGATTCGTCGTCAACGATAAGAATTTTCATAGGTGTCATTGGTAGATGAGGAAGAGAACGTTCTCCATCCCCTTCTCGAAGCGCAGGGCACGAACCGCTTCGTCACTGGAGAGCAAAGAATTCAGAATGATGATGTCGGGCTTGGAATCGACGGCGCGAGTGACAAGCTCATCGCCCTTGGACTCAACCACTTGATATCCGCGCGTTTCAAGAGCGTCCGTCAGAGTGCGAATGGTGGAAGCATCCTCATCGACGACCATGACTTTCTTGTGCGACTTGCCCTGATCGAGCAGCGTATCAATTTCATGGAAGAGCGCCACTGTATCGATCGGTTTGGTGAGATAGCGATCTACGCCGAGCCGGAAGCCACGCTCTTTATCTTCGAGGATCGATAGGATGATGATCGGAATGTCCATCGTGGCGGGATCGTTTCTGAGCACGGCAGCCACGTCGAATCCGTTCATCTCCGGCATCATCACGTCGAGGATGACAAGGCCAGGCGTCTCTTCGCGAATCAGATTGAGAGCCTTTCGGCCATCCTCCGCCAGCCGCACTTTGTAACCGGCCTCATTGAGCTCCTGCTGCAGCAAAGAGCGAATGTTGGAATCGTCGTCCACGACGAGGACCGATTTGTCGCGTGCCTCGTGCGAGGGGACGCGCTCGCGCAGTTGTTTGACGAGAGATTCGATGTCGATGGAGTGCCGCCGGGGCAAAAGTTCCATCTGCGCGGATTGTTCAAGAATTGGCAGCGTGAAAGAGAATTTGCTGCCGCGGCCAGGTTCGCTCTCCACCCAAATTCGGCCGCCATGGTACTCCACAATTTCCTTGCAGATTGGCAGGCCGAGTCCGGTGCCCTTCGGCTTGTCCGTTAGCGTGTCACCAACCTGCTTGAACTTCTCGAAGACCTTCGGTTGATCATCTGGCGCAATGCCGATGCCGGAGTCCGTCACGCTTATGATTAGCTCCGCACCGGCTTGATGTGCTGAGCATGCAATGGAGCCGGTATCGGTAAATTTGACGGCGTTCGAGATCAGATTGATGACGACCTGAATCAGCCGGTCCTGATCGCCCGTTATCGCAGGAAGGTCCGGCGTGATGTCCTCAACGAGCTCCAGCTTTTTCGCCTCGAACAGCGATGCCGTCGCAGCAACTGCACGCCCGACAACGTCCTTGACCGAAATGCTGGTCATGTTCCACGTGAACTTGCCGGCCTCGATCTTAGCAAGATCGAGCACGTCGTCGATGAGCTTGGTGAGCCGCTCTCCTTCACTTACAACGATTTCGAGGTTCTCGATGACCTGCCGTTTGGCTTGCTGCACTTTGCGGTCTTCCTCCGAGATCATCGGAAACAACCGCTCTTCAAGGCGGCGGCGAATGATCTTCGCAAAACCGAGAACAGAGGTAAGTGGAGTGCGTAGCTCGTGGCTCACGGTGGAAAGAAATGAGCTCTTGGCGGCATCGGCCTGTTCGGCAACCGCCCGCGCCTGCCCTGCTTCTTCGAACAGCTTTGCGTTGTGAAAGGCGACGCCTACCGAAGTCGCAATCGTAGCGAGAAGACGCTGATCAGCCTCGGTGAAACGGCCCTCCTGCTCGTCTGACTGCACGCTGATGACACCAATTACCTGTCCGCCAGACGAAATCGGCACACCGAGGAAAGACGCGGTTCGTCGCCCAATCTGCTCTACGCCAAGCCGAGCGCTGCTCCCCTCCATGTCCTCATTGATCAGCAGCGGCTGACCGCTGCGAATGATCTGCGACGTAAGTCCGGAACCGAAGGGCCGCGGCGAAGCATTCTCACCGAAGGTATAAGGAAATTGCAGCGTCATCGTTGCCCGGTCCAGCAACGAAACGTAGGCGATCGGCGCGCGGAAGAGGTCTCGTACCTGATCGCCGACAAATTGAATGAGATCGTTCTTGTCCAGCTGTGTGGCGAGTGCCTGGGTTATGCGATTGATGGTCACCAACTCCGCCGCGCGTTCGCTGACCTCGTGCTCACGTTGATTGATGACGAGATAGGCATTAGCGTTATCGAGCGCGATTGTGGTGTAGGCTGCAAGATTTTCGAGCAGGCTCAGGTTCTGCTCGGAATAGGCATTCCTTTTGAAGCTCTGAACGGTCAGTACACCAAGCACACGTTCCTGGGCAATGAGGGGCAGGTAGATCATCGAGACGGGAGGCTGCGCTGCGGTGCCATCGTCAAGTACGCCGCCGGTGTGACTGTATTTCGCAATGTACTTTGATGACTCCGCCTCAACGTCATTGATCAAAATCGGCTGACGGTGGTCGATGCACCAAACCGGGAACTGGTTTTTATCGTCGGTACTCCGCGTGTACGGCGCATAGCGTTTGCCGTTTTCGATCGCCAGGCTGTACTCGATTTGCCGCTTCTCAGGTCGGTAGAGGCCAACACCGAAGATGCTGGCATCCATAATCTGGTTTACGCGTTCGTAAAGCTTGAAGAGGATGGTGTTCAGATCGAGCGAGGCGGTGATTTCTTTGCCAATTTCGCTCAATAGTTCGATCGATTCTTTCTGCGCCGTGATCTCTGAGGCCTGTGTGCGAATCTCTTCGGTGCGTTCGTTGACGGTGGCCTCAAGGATCTTTGCCTGGGCTTCGAGAGCTTGGGTTTTACGGCGAGCTTTCTGCCTCTCGTACCTACTGATGTAGAGCCAGCTGGCAATGGCGAGAACTACTCCTAGAAGGGCATAGAGAATATAAGCCAAAGTGGTGCGATACCACGGCGCCAGGATTATGAAAGAGTAAGCACCTTCTGGACTTACCCTGCCATTTGTGCTCCGCGCGTGAACCCGAAAGCGATATTCGCCAGGGCCGAGGCCACTGTAATTGGCCTCTTTTTGCTTGCCCCAGCCTGACCAATCTTTGTCGGCTCCTTCGAGCAGATATTGATAGTCGACATCGACGGAGTCGCTGTACAAGGGCGCGGCAAACTGGAACCGCACGCTGCTCGATCCGGGAGCAAGACGCAACTCAGAACCATCATGCAATTCTGTGCCGCCAAAAACGAGCACCGATCCCGCGTTGACCTGGCGGACAAGCACGGGTAGCTGTTCGGACACGGTTGTACGCAGTTTCGGATCGAATCGGAGGAGAGATTCGCCGGTGGACCAGACACTCCCATCGCTATCGACAAATGTGGGTGTAATTTTGTAGCGCGTAAGTGGCTTGTAGGTATCTTCCTCGAGATGAAAAGTTCCATCGGGATTGCGGGTAACGCGCGCGAAACGACGTTCGTCGGTCGACTGCATGACATCCCACACGCTCCCATCTGGCGCCTCATAGAGCTGTGGACTCGCCTTTTGGGTGTCGAGGTGGAGTTGCAGGCGGTTGTCCACTACAAACTTATGGGCAGTGCGATCCCAGCGGTAAATGTTCTGGTCGTTGGACATTCCCGCGTACAAATCTCCAAGCGCATAGGCCACGCCCCCGTTACCAGCAGGAACGCCATAGTTGGTGGAGACGGCCTCCGCCGTGGAGTCACGCATTCCCGTCGGCGCAACTTTAATGCGGAGAAGGTGACCCTTGCCGCCGCCAGCCCAAAGATCTCCATCCGAATCCTCGGCCAGCGAGTGTGTCACATAAACGGTATTCGGCAGTCTGCCTTCGTCGATCCACTGACCACCATCCCATCGCATGGAACCAATGCCGTCGCCGTAGCCGATGAACACGCGCTCCGGAGTCTTGCGCGATTGGATGGCCAAATACGACGAGCGGTCGAGGCCATGGGGAGACGGCAACGTTGGAACCAGTTGGTCACCGACCACCCGCATCACGGCTTCGCTGGTAGCAACCAGCAACTGATCCGGAGTCTTACCCGATCGGTCTTTGAAGGTAAGCAGCGCGAAGCCCTGATTGGAGCGATGGAGCGGCACCATCGAAGGGCGATTGGTATGCGGATCAGAGACCAGTTTGAGAACCGGACTCGAGCCGGCGCCGTCAGCTACATAGACAGATCCTTCGTAGCGGACCGCATCCAGTGGGCCGTCACGCGAAAAAATTGAGATGGGCGAGGCAATCTCCACTCGGGAGACCCCGGCGCCGGTTCCAATCCACAGCGTGCCGTCGCGATCCTGAAAAGCGCTCAGCGCGCCCGGATCCAGCAGACCGGCGGAGACATCAAGGATCTGGCGCAGCTTACCGTCGTGCGTCAGGATCACCGCGCCGCCGTCGAGTGTCGTGAGACAAAGACCGCCATCGCGCAACAGCGTTGATGTGTAAAGCCGGTGGGCCTTCAGGTAATCGTCGGCCTCGGTGGGAAACGGCATAACCTTCTGCCCGTCGTAGAGCGAAAGCAGTCCGTTCCGCTCCGAAGCGATGATCCGTCCATTGTCGTAGCGATGCAGGAACAGCTTAATGGAGTTCGAATAGGTAGCCCCGCCGGGAACAAGTTGCAGTTCGTTCCCAACGATCTCCTCAAGGCCGGTGCCGTTTTCGTCGGTATAAATGTGGCCGTTCACCATCGAGAGGGCCTGGAACCGTGAGCCCTCCCGGGAATGCCAAATCTGCATGGTTTTGCCGTCCCAGAGGAAGAGTTCCTCGTAAGATCGGAAGAACAGACCCCGCGGGGTTACGAGCGTCTGCCACACATCGGTGAAATTGCGATCTTTCTCCGGGATTTTATCCAGCAAAGAAACGTAACTTTGGGTACCTTTGGCGTCGGGCGCAAGGTAGCCGAACCCGCCGTTGCCTCCTGCCCAGATCCTGCCCGTGTCGTCCATCGCCAGCGAACGTATGTTGTCCATGCCGGCATCGATTTTGCGCCAGGAAACGCCGTCGTACTCGGCTATTTCCGGACCCGAGAGGCCCACATACATTACGCCGCGGCGATCCTGCATGATGGCCCACACCTGCGGGGCTCCACTGAATTCTTTGTACGAATGGGACTCGAGAATCGGCAAGCCGACTTCCGTCGCGCCCGGAGCCGGGGACGAAGTAGCTTGCGCTAAGGTCGAGGCCGCAATAGCCAGTGTGAGAAGCACAGGCGGAGCGATACGCAGAAAGGCGATCAAACGCTGGGACAATAGGACTTCCAAGGGTGACAAATGGGAACAGGGGTGATAGTAATATGCGCCCGCATTCAAGTCGAGGAGAATTTAGCGATCACAAGGTTGGAAGCTGCGGTCTCGGTGATAGGCCTCGAAAATTCTTCTTCATCGCTCTGAGGTCGATCAGATCATAAGTCCTAATAACTTCGCTCCTCGGCAACGTTGGCGCAGAAATTGCTATCACCCCGTTTTGCGGGCGCATCGCTCAAAGCGATTACACGCCCTAATCCAATTGTCAGGATGCTGAGTCTTTGTATCGGAGAAGTCGCCAGCCGACCAAGAGAGGGAGACAAAGGGAAAGCACTACACAAAGAGCGACAACATAACCGGATGCTCTTGATGCATTCCAATGAATATCGACTCCAAGCGACCCGAGCAAAATACCGAAAAAGGGAAAAGCTGCCAGCAACGAAAGAGGAAGCAGCACAAACAGCATCCCTAGGGCCTGCCGTCCGCGTTTGCGGTAGTACTTTGTGATCCGTTGAACGAACACCAACACCAATCCGAAGCCCACACTCACTAGGCGACCCCTAGAAAACCAAGGAGCAATTGTCGCGTCGGCTCTCTCATCCAATGATTCTCCGATTCATTGAGGCATACGGATCAGTCTGACAAAGACACATCGAGGAAGTTTACAACCCGCTCTCCAAGCGTTGTTTCTGAAAAGTATTACACCAACCGATTGAGACCACCAGCGCTATCGGCAAGTTCGGATGAAGTTTCCGAAAACCCCGCCTATAGGAAGGACGCGTGGAGGACCTGCTACAAATGGGCTTGTATTTCACGGAGTAACTATTGGACATGAAAACCTGTTTGCTCACCGCCTTGGTCTTTGCATGTCTCCCCGGATACGCTGAAAACCCGGCGTTGTTTCGTTTTACGGAGAAACCAGGCTCATATGAGGTCGGGCTGAAAGTGGTGGAACAGTACGACCATGCTCGTACATTCCACGGGGCCCTAGACGATCTCGGCAAGGCCAATTTAGAAGAACCAGCGCGGCCGCTGCAGACACTGGTTTGGTATCCAGCGCGAAGAAACAACGGCAATGGGATGACCGTGGGTGACTATGGAAAACTGCTGGTCACGGAGACTAACTTCAGAGCTACTCACATGCCGCAGGAATGGAAGCCATGGATCGATGCGATGGCACCTACCCTAAAGGATAAGCTGTGGGCCGTCCGCGACGCTCCAGCTATAGCAGGCAAGTTTCCGGTAGTGATCTATGCTCCGAGCTTTGGGCTGATGGCATGGGAAAACGCGGATCTGTGCGAATATCTGGCCAGTCACGGCTATGTTGTGATCGCAAGCCCGGACATGGGTGCAATGAACCGAGGCATGACGTTGGACCTCCCGGGTCTCGATGCGCAGGCGGCGGACATCTCCTTTTTGATTACCTTTGCGCAGACATTGCCGGACACAGACGTCTCTGAAGTGGCTGTGGCGGGCTTCAGCTGGGGTGGATTATCGAATCTACTCGCGGCTAGTCGAGACAGCCGCATTCGCGTGCTGGTGGCTCTGGATGGCTCGATGCGCTATTACGCGGGGCTGGCCAGGGAAGCTGGAATACATCCGGATCAGATGACAATTCCCCTGTTGTTCTTTACACAGGGAGAGATCAGCATGGAGAACATTGAGCGGAACCATTCCGCGCCCGAGCAGACTGGGCCGAACGTACTGAACCGATGGCTTCATGGCGACCTGATGACAGTACACAACCTGGCGCTGAATCATACCGAACATAGCTCGATGTATCAGCGGAACGAAGACGTCTGGAAAGACTTCCCCGCGACTCAAAAGGGAGATTATGATCGCGACGATGGCATGGTGGGATATGCGTGGATGGCGCGATATGCATGGAAATTTCTTGATGCTTATTTGAAAAAGGATTCCGATGCCATTGCTTTTCTAAAGAGGACTCCGGCAGAGAACGGAGTGCCGAAACACTATATGACGACGGAGTTTCGACCTGCACGCGGTTTGGCGCCTTCGTCGGTTCCATGATTTTGCTCGAACTTGCCGAAGAGTCGGTCTTTGAACCTCGTTCGCCGACAACGCTGCTTTCAGGGATTGTGGGGCCGTTGGCGGAGCCGGTTATTGATAAGACCCTATGGAAATAGGCTAAACCGTAGTATCGGCTAGCAAGTCCTCTAATAATCGCCGGTAGCTCCTCCGCCTCCCGATCCTCCCCCGCCAAACCGAAAGTCTGGATTGGTTGGTTGCGAGTCTGGCGTTATCGATTGAGGTGTTATCAGGCCGAGTACTGCAGAACCGACGCTCATCGTGTGTTTGTCTTTTCCCGTCAGACGCGCGGCGGTGAAGCCGTGGCGAACTCCGTTCGGCCCGAGAGCGAGCCAGCGTCGAAGGAACAATGCAACGCCAGTCAGTGCTATACCGAGAAGCATCGGGTCCCAGGTATGCCGTTGCCAACCGAGGTATGGTTTATTGGTGACAAGGGTGAGGACGGTGGTAATCGCCCCAACCGCGATGATGAAGCGATCCTTCTTGCGAACACCGCGTTTGAGTATGAGGGGCGGCAGGCACCATATGAGCACCCACGTCGTCCAGTAGAACGGCTCAGCGAATTCCGACGTGAAGCGCGTGGCGCTCCCCCAATGTGAAAGCAACCGGAAATCCGAAATTTTGAGGTTGAAGACCAGGTATATACCGAGCCATAGAAACGCCTCAGAGGCCGAGTACGCCTTTTCGAGGTAATCGAATCGATGGCGGGAGCGGACGGGCACTATACAGATCAGTCCGGCTGCATAGAACACTGAGATGAAGACATGCTGCGTCGAATGAGATGGTGTCCAGTAACCGGGCAGGAAGATAGCGAAGATCATCGCAGCGGGAAACGCATACCAGAGATTGAAGCGGTACCAGATCCAGAGCGAAGCAATGGCGCCAACGGCGGGAATCACAAATTCAATTTCGCGCGAGGAGTAGGGGACCGCGCTGAAAAAAGCGAGACCCAGTCCTGCGCACAGGAATGCAACCGAACAGACGGCGAGTGCTTCCTCGATCCCGTAACGATACAGACGGGCCTGGCTTACGGCGACCTCGGCGGCCGTGTAGGAGACAGCAGCGAAGATCGATAAGAAGATTCCTGTGGTTTGTTGCGACGGCCGCGAAAGAAAGATCGTGAAGAAGAGCGCGACTACGGCGGCTGCGCCGATCACCGTGAAGAAGAAAAATACCAACCTCAAAAAGATGTTGGTGCTGCGCAGGTCAGAGACCGTGTCTTGTTCAAGGCGCTCGTACCGCTCCTCGCTGAGGTAACCATCTCGGGTCCATTGCGTCAGGAATTTGCGGGCACGCAGGGTTTCTTCGCTCGATTCCTTGTAAATTCTCACTCCGGCCTCCCAAAGCGACGCGCAATCTGGAGAAGGATCACGATCATTGCGATTGCGGTGAACACGAAGTAGGCAAGGATAAAGGTGCTGTCCGAGGCGTTGCGGATGAGCATCCAGCTAACACCCACGTAGCCGTAGATGGCGGCGTAGGCCACGAAGGCAAACTGCCGCCGTTTCAGGCCCCAGACGAGACACGCGGCACATGCGATCAGTAACCCGACAAGCCATAGGCCACGGTCTTGCGAATCGAAGACGCCAGAAAGGATTGCCCAGAATAGAACATTGGCAGTGACATTCAGATACGTGGTAGAAAAATGCGGCTTCAGTTGGAGGCGATGAAGAATCGCTCCAACAGTATCGACCACCAAACAGTAAACCAAGGCATATTGCCGGTATGTCGCGTCCTGATGAGACGGCCAATGCGAGATAGTGAGTCCGAACCATCCCGCGAGTGAAGACAACGCGAGAGACAGCACGAAGCGATTGTCGTACCGATAGGCAAGCAAGAAGAAGAGGAGGGCCGTTGCCAGGAGATAAAGATCCCACTGTCCGGAAAGGACGTGGAAACGGTTCTCCAGGTAGGCGAGTTCTACGCACCAGACGAGGCAGCCGAGGTAGAGGACATAGTCGAAGATCGGAGTCGGTGAAGCCGTCTCCGCGCCCGACCAGGCGGCAGCGCGGGAGAAGCAATACCAAAAAGAGGCGGCAAGGATCACGGAGATACTGGTCACGATAAGTACATCACCGAGCTGCTGCGACCAGGTGGAGATGCTCCAGCCAAGTCCGGCAACGAATGCCAACACACCTGCATATAGGAGAAGATTGAGCTCAAGCGAGAGGGAAAAAGGTTCTTCGCGAGAGAGGCTCGCTAAATGGGCCTGCTGCTCAGTCGATATTGCACCTTGCTCCTTCCAGAGCTCCAGGCGAGCGAGGATAGTCATAGCGCTTTCATTCTCCGGACGTGGAGCATCATGACTGTGCTGAGCATTCGATTCCGATATTACATGTCAGCTCACGAGGCTCCAGTAATACTAAAATGTATGGTCCGTCGCAGGAGAGCAAGGGAAAGGTTCGTAGCGATAGACAACAATTCCGAGAGAGCCTCGGGGGTGATCTCCTTTGCTCAGTCGGCAATCTGCAGGATCCGGCAGGATGCGCATTTTGTTCATCCTGTTGATTTCGGCGGCACCTATATTTGTTGCGCTGCTTCGAGAGTGGATGCACATCGCCCTATCCGCCGAGCTCCGTTCGTCGAGGCAGAATCCGCGTTAGCTGATGGCCTGCTTGATCCTGCGGAAGCGTGAGACATCGTCGATCTCCAGCGCCCACGTCAGTGCCATGATCGGACCGACTCCAGGAACCGTTCTGAGCCTCTTGATCCGCTCGGCCAGCGTCGGGATACGCTGAGGGAGAACTGAACAGAGTGTACTCGGGCTTCTGACAGCTCTCGGAAAGTGATAGCAAAACCGTGTGGTACCACACGGTTTTGCATGTAATTCCGCACGCGCTTCCATGTAGCGACCTCTATATCTATTGCGCGATCAATTTCCTACTCTCAAAACACGTTATCGCTGATCAGCGTTGATCCGTGATTAGGGTCGAGTTCTGCTGAGCAAGTTGCAGACGCGGGTCCAAATCTGATCGAGGCAGACCTCTTGAAAAGGAAAGTGATTATGAAGAAGCTCCTGAGTTTTGTAATTCCCGCGATTCTATTCTGCGGGGCGTGGGCCGAAGGCGCGACGGCTCAAGTCAGTGATTCCTCCCAAGCCTCCGCGACCAGGTTTCTAGGATGGGGCGCATCTCAATTCAATGCTCCAGATGTCACTGTGACCGCAATCATTCTGCAGACGGCCACGAACAACGTTGCTAGTGGCCCGGCAGGATCTCAACTTGTACTGGCAACTCCACAAGGCCCGCTGAATGTCTCGGTCGGTCCCTACCTATCTCAGAATGTTCGCCAAGCTCTCTCCGCCGGCAAGCAGGTTCGGGTGACCGGCAAGGTCGAGACTGCTAACGGCCAGACCTATCTTCTTGCAAAACAACTTCTCATCGATGGCCAGCAGCTCATGATACGTAACGATCATGGCTCGCTCGTCCGCACACGCCAGCATGCGCGCACATCCTCGCAGTCTGTGCAGAACGGAGAACTCCAGTGAAACTCAACCGAATCGTTCGTCTCGCATTCGCTTCTTGTATTGCCTTGTTAGTGGTGGCCTGCAGCGGGACCAGTTCAGGTCCCACACCCCCAGAACCGATCTCTGTAACCTTTCTCAACCCGCCGGTGACCTCGCTCAACACGGGTACCAGCACCGGACTCACCGCTGTCGTGAACAACGATACGAATAACGCCGGCGTTATCTGGAAGGTCAGCTGTGGCAGTTCATCCTGCGGAACCATTGGTCCAGTTCTGACCGCAAGCGGAGCCTCTTCCACCTACACTGCTCCGAGTGCAGTCCCGGCTGCCGCGACAGTGACTGTGACAGCAACGTCCGTCACCGACAACACGAAGTTTATCTCTGTTTCCATAACGATTACGAGCGCTCCTCCACCGGCGGTCTCTGTCTCGTTTGTTACACAGCCACCCTCATCAATGGTAATCAGCACAAGCTCGAGCCTTGCTGCCTCCGTGAGCAATGACACCAAGAACGGCGGACTGATTTGGAGTGTGTCGTGCGGTAGTTCGCAGTGCGGAAGCTTCAACCCCACAACAACCGGGAGCGGCTCGTTGACAAACTACACCGCACCCAATGCCGTTCCCACGCCTGCCACTGTTACTGTGACTGCGACCTCTGTAACGGACAGCACAAAATCCACCTCGGCTACGATTACGATTGCCGCGAGCGCTCCTCCAATCATTTCAGATGGGAACTACGTCTATCACCTGTCCGGTCAAGACAACAATAACTCGTACTATGTCGTCGGCGCATTTTCTATCAAGAACGGCGTCATCACGGGAGGCGAAGAAGATTACACCGACTCCGCTAATTACGGCAGCAATCCGCTTGTTCTTACCAACTCCGGCATCACCGCGACGGGAGGAAATCTTCAGCTTGTCTTCGCTACCGCGGATCCTAATATCGGAGTGAACGGTATATTGACGCTGCGGGGAACACCGGTCTCAAACAGCCGGATGTTGCTCTCAGAGTACGACACCTTTGGCGCAGCAACGGGTTCGCTCGATCTTCAGACCAGCACAGCGGCGCCCACCGGCGGATATGCCTTTGCCGTCAATGGTGTTGATAACACAACTGCTCAAAACCAGCAGGTCATCGGAGGCGTGCTGAACTTCTCCGGGACGTCCCTCAACACGGCAAACAGTGTCTTCGACTATAACGACGGGGATGGTCAAACTCTGTTGGCCCAGAGCTTCTCTTCTGGTTCGGTCAACGCTCCTGACTCGTTTGGCAGGATTGTGATCACGTTGGCGCCAGGTACTTCCTCCGTCAAAAGCATCGGGTTGACCGGGTACCTCGTTGATGGTCACACAATTCAGCTGCTTGAAAGCCAAACCGACGGCCTGAGTGGCGATTTGGGCGGGACTGCTCTTGCACAGTTATCAAATGCGGGGCAGTTCAGTGTTAGTAACGTCCTCAACCACACTTTTGTTCATGCCAGTCTGGGGCAAGATACCAATGGCCCAGTCTATCTAGGAGGTTCATTCAGCTTTGCTCAAAATGGAAGCGTCTCCGGACTTCTTGCGTTCAATGACATATACAACACAGCGGGCAAAGGGAACAGCTTTAGCGGCGCATCCTATAACGTTGATCAGACAGGGCGTGTCGTCATAACGAACGTCGTTCCTTCTAACCTCTCGAACATCACGCTGAGCTTCATCCTCTATCTGGATGGGAGTGGCAACGGTGTGATTCTGGGAGCTGACAATATCGAACAGACAACGGGCCTTGCATATCAGCAGAACGGCGTTTCCGATTACGAAGGTAGTTACGCGGTCGCTGCTCAGGGCTTCCTGTCTGGACCGGACTATTACCAACCCTATAGTGCAGTTGGCCCTGTGACTATTAGCTCCGCCACCTTCAGTGGCTTTACGGACTATACGTCACAAGACCCGAACCTTCTGGAGAATGCACCCACTCCGTTCGATAACTACTCCAACGTTCCGCTCAACGGCCTGGAAAATAGCGGCAACGGGCTGATAACGCTGAGCGGGTTGAATTCACTTGACTTTAGTTATTCAGGTGGATTCGGCTATTACCCGATCGATGCAAACAGGGTGCTGGCGATTGATGTTGATAAATACTCGACCGGCTTCTTGATGCTGGAAAGCACGAGCCAGCTCCAGTCGAGCCACTGATCGCTTGTAGCGGGCCGGTGTGCAAAAGCGCCGGCCAACTATTTCTAACTCATCACCGGGGAGAACAAAGCAGTGACTATTTTAATCGTCGATGACAATGCGGCGGTTCGGCGACTGATTCGACGAGCGATTTCACATCTGACAAGTGAAGTCTACGAATGCACAGACGGCTTGGACGCAATAAACGCTTACTCGGATTATCGGCCGGACCTGATTTTTATGGATATTCGCATGCCGCGTCTCGATGGCCTTAACGCAACGAAGCAAATCCTGAAAGCTCACCCAGAAGCGCGCATTGTGATTGTGACCGACTACGACGAGGAACAGCTCAAGATTGCGGCTCTTGAAGCCGGGGCAAAGGGGTACGCTTTAAAAGACAATCTCTCGGACCTCGAGGCGTTCGTTACGGATCTCAACTCAAAATAAAGGCGACTCCTGCACAGTCAGGGACTAACGAAGCCGTTCCTTATTTTGAACGGCAAATCGAAGCAATGCATTCGCACCTTCAATTTTGAGTTTGCGGCAGACATTGGTTCGATGATTCTCTACAGTGCGGTAGTGGATCGACAACTCATTGCCGATCTCCTTGCTCGACAATCCCTCCGCAATCAACTGCAGAATGCGGCGTTCGGATGGTGTCAGATCGCGCGTCAAGGAGTTTTCAGGTGGGGTAGATGTATCTCCCTGCAGCAGTTGTATGGCAATCTCAGAGCTTAAATATGTTTTTCCTGCAACGACCGCTTGAATAGCAACCACTATTTCCTGCATTGCACTGTCTTTTAATAAGTACCCTTTTCCTCCAACGGACAGGACGGTACGAACAACATCCTCATCCTTGTGAAAGGAGAGGAAGATCATTTTCGTCACCAGTTTCAACCGGGTTATCTCCTTCGCGACCGCGAGACCGTCCATCCTCGGCATATCGATGTCAAGAATTGCCAGCTCTGGTTCAAGCTTCTTGATCAGTAGCAGGGCTTCCTCGCCGTCACCAGCCTCTGCGATCACCTTAAGAAGGGGCTCTTCTTCGATACTCGCTTTGAGACCCTTTCTAACTACGGGGTAATCATCTGCCAATAGAATGCGAATTTCGTCACTCACCGCCACCGGTCTCCAATCGTCGCTCAGTCGTAGAAACTATATCGGCGCAGAACCGCACTACGAGCCTACCATCTCATGTTTGAGGCAGCTATGCTGTGGTAGAACGGAATCGCTTGGGAATTGAACAAACATGGGATATAACCACGGTTCTCGCATCATCAGGACTATCAGCCGGCGTCTTCGGGAACAGGCGCTTCGTTATGTTTTGAGATGTTTGTTTGCCTTTATTATTTTTGGTTCGCTGGCCTCAGCTGAGACTCAGTTTCGCTCAACGCAATGGACGGCTGATTCCGGCCTTCCTCAAAATATCATTCGCGGAATCGTTCAAACGCCGGATGGCTACCTCTGGGTCGCAACGTTAAATGGCGTAGCTCGTTTCGACGGCGTGAGATTCACGGTCTTTGACAAAAGCAATACACCAGGAATTGCCGCCAATCGATTCGCTGCCATGGTTCATGGAGTGGGAGGGGATCTCTGGCTCTACACCGAAAACGGCAATATTACTCGATACCACAATCACGAGTTTCACACGCTGGGCTCTTCCGAAGGAATTACACCTGATTCCGCGCACGGCATTACGGCAGACAATCAGGGAAATATCTGGATCCTTCGGGATCAAAAAATCTTCAAATGGAGCGATGGCTCCGGCCGATTCGATCCGGTTACGAATAGCGATGGCATCCAGTACATAGGCCTGAATTGGGACGGAACCGGGTTCTGGGGCGCTCGAGACCAGACACTCTATTGCTTCTTTCACGGCAAACTAACCACTTACACGATCCCGGGTCGTTTTCCGCTCCCAGACATCAAGAAGGTTGCTGTTGGTAACGATGGCGCAGTTTGGCTTGATCTCAGCGATGGCCACTTTGCGAGATTGCTTGACGACAAATGGCTGGTAAGTTCAGAGCCGGTTCAGAGACCGTCCCTGCAACAAACGAGGACTTCCTGGAAGTTCAGCGTCGACAACCATCTGGATCGCACTTTGCTCTTTCCGTCCGAGGAAGTTGAGCGTGGCATTCGCTACAACACGATCGTCGAAGATGATGAGCACAATGTGTGGGTTGGTTCAGAAGGTCAGGGGTTGTATCGTATTCAACCCCAAACGATCCATGTGTACTCGGTAAGGCAGGGACTTGCCGGTGCCAATATCTATCCCGTGTATCAGGACTCTCATGGAGATATCTGGGTTGGAACATGGCCTGCCGGATTAACGCGCTTTCATGATGGAACTGCAAAAACGTATACAGAGAGGGACGGGCTGCCGGGACTTGTAACTGCCCTTGCGGAGGACAGCAGCGGCAACCTTTGGATAGGGACGCACAGTGGGCTCGCGGTCCTGTCGCAAGGACGTATGCGCAAACTGAACGATCTTCCGAGAAACCTGGCAGTCACTCAAACGATCCTTGAGAAGGAGCCTGGCGTAATCATGCTCGGAACGCCAAATGGCATCTATGAATATTTCCTTAACGACAAGCGGAAGAACTCATGGTTGAAATCAAGCCAGGGGTCTTCAATCGGTGATGTGCGCGTCATGATCAGGGCTCGCAACGGGGATATCTGGTTCGCGGGATACAGCGGCCTCACTCGAATTCATAACGGCGAATTTACACGATGGACCGAACATGATGGACTGCCGAGTAACAACGTTCGATCGATTTATGAGGACACTCAGGGCGTCTTTTGGATAGGCACCTACGACGGAGGACTTGGGCGGTTCTCCGAGGGCCGCTGGACCCGTTACACCCAGAAAACCGGCCTCTTTGACAACGGAGTATTCCAAACCCTCGAAGACTCGCAAGGAAATCTTTGGATGAGTTCGAATCGAGGAATTTACAGAGTTAGCAAACAACAGCTGAATGATGTTGCTGCGGGCAAACGAAGAGATGTGATTACAGTCTCCTACGGGCGAGCCGATGGCATGCTGAACGTCGAGTGTAACGGGGGTCTTTGGCCGGCGGGAGCCAAAGACAAGGACGGAAGACTTTGGTTCCCTACACAGGAGGGAGTCGCCGTTGTTGAACCGGAATCCGTTCTGGGAAATCAGGGTTCGCCGCGAGTGGTCATCGAGTCCGTAGATGTGGATCAAACTCCCGCAAACCTGGGCAAGCCGGTCACCGTCGCGTCTGACCAGAAGAATCTTGAGATCCGCTATACCGCCCTTAGTTTTACCAGGCCTGAACAGGTTGCGTTTCGCTACATGATGGATGGCCTCGACTCCGATTGGCAGGATGTTGAATACCGCAGAACTGCGTATTTCTCGCATCTGCCGCCAGGCAGCTATACCTTCCGGGTGATGGCAACCAACAGCGCTGGCGTCTGGAGCGAGAGTCAGGATCTACTGATCAGAGTGCTGCCTCCGTTCTATCGCACTCCCTGGTTTATGGCCCTAATTGCTGGTGTTTTGTTAGCTGTGATTTACATTTTTTGGAGATTTAAGCTAGATCAGCTTAAGGAAATTCAGGCGGCGCAGAAGGCCTTCTCCCAACAATTGATCGCTTCCCAAGAGGGAGAACGCCGACGAATCTCTGCCGAGTTGCACGACAGTCTGGGCCAGCGGCTCATCATCATTAAGAACCATGCCCTCTTTTTGTTAGGCAAAAAAGGGAGACAGCAAAGTGATGGAGAGCGGCTGCAAACTCTCGAGGAGATCAATTCGGAGGCATCGCTTGCGATCGATGAGACAAGGACAATTTCCTACAACTTACGCCCGTTCCAATTGGATCGGCTGGGTCTGTCAAAGGCGATTGAGGCCCTGATTCGATCCGCTTCGCGAGCTACCGAGATTCATTTTTCGACCGATATCGACGACATCGATCAGAGCTTTCCCGAAGACTTGCGCATTAACATCTACCGCATCGTTCAGGAGGCAGTAAACAACATCATCAAGCACTCTGGAGCGAGCGAGGCAAAGATACGCATCGAGAAATCGGGTGGCCGGATTCTGCTCTCGATCGCCGATAACGGAAAGGGGATTCCGGCGGAGCAAAAAAGTTCCGTTCCGGGAAAGGGCGGGTTTGGATTGGTGGGAATCAGAGAGCGCGCCGCTGTTCTGAGGGGGCTCGTCAAGATTCAAAGCCGAACAGGCTCTGGAACTGTTCTGACGATTGTGTTCGATTCAATCTTGCCCAAGTAAGGAGCTCACTCCTGAATTGCAGAACTGTGTAGAACCACACGGTCATCTGTGTAGCGACCTCTATGGATTCGCGGCTCTAACGCATTTATCTTCGCTAAAGACGTGGAGAGCGCTTCAAAGGAAATGGGCTCGCAGCTGACTCCACCAATTTCGATTTTCCACTCTGGTGGAAGGAAAAGGAAATTTCTATGAAACGTTCTATACAGGCAATATTAGTGGCGATTGTTTTGATTGGAAGCTCGATGACCGCATTTGCTGGCGATGTGCGGACAGACTACGATCACTCGGTTAATTTCTCGCAGTTCAACACCTA